>ERZ772818.189-NODE-189-length-68066-cov-9.978195_pt1 | contig 68066 bp, 33 predicted proteins | sample MGYA00580837_ERZ772818 | MGnify/ENA primary metagenome ERZ772818 (study PRJEB29015, sample SAMEA2737671) | human gut metagenome | biome: human gut; feature: human-associated habitat; material: faeces | place: China | collected 2012 ...
GACAATGGTGCCCGGTATCGGGCACATAGGGGCGAAACATCTGATAGACGGAATGAATAATGCTGTTGATATCTTCCGTCTGCGTAAAGAAATACCGGAACGTATTCCTGAAGTGAGTCAACGGGTGGTAGATGCGTTGGATTGTCCACAAGCTGTGATCCGTGCCGAACAGGAATATGAATTTATCCGGAAGAACCGGATCTCCTGCCTTACTTTCCATGACGAGGCTTATCCTTCTCGTTTGCGGGAATGTGAAGATGCTCCTATTGTCCTTTTCTTTAAAGGAAATACCGATTTGAATTCCCTGCATATAATAAATATGGTAGGCACCCGTAATGCCACTGATTATGGTACCCGGATTTGCGCCTCTTTCTTACGCGATCTGAAAACACTTTGTCCTGATGTGTTGGTGGTCAGTGGACTTGCTTACGGAATCGATATTCATGCGCATCGTGAAGCGCTGGTCAATGATCTGCCTACGGTAGGTGTCCTTGCCCACGGTCTGGATCGTATTTATCCTTATGTCCATCGGAAAACAGCCATTGATATGCTCGAAAAAGGAGGACTATTGACCGAATTTCTGTCCGGTACGAATCCCGACAAACATAATTTCGTCAGTCGTAACCGCATTGTCGCAGGTATGTGTGATGCTACGGTTGTCATTGAATCGGCAGAAAAAGGAGGCTCATTAATCACTGCTGAACTTGCTGAAGGCTATCATCGCGATTGTTTTGCTTTTCCCGGCCGGATAAATGATGAATATTCAAAGGGGTGTAATCGGTTGATTAGAGATAATAAGGCTTCCTTATTATTATCGGCTGAAGATCTTGTACAGGCAATGGGATGGAATATACCAACAACTTCTTCCGAAAAAGTAAATGTGCAACGTAGTCTTTTTCTCGACTTGTCCGAAGAAGAACAGAAGATTGTCTCTATCCTGGAGAAACAGGGGAATTTACAGATTAATTCTCTGGTAGTAGAAGCAGATATTCCCGTACATAAGATAAATGCTATTCTTTTTGAACTGGAAATGAAAGGAGTAGTTCGTGTATTGGCAGGAGGAATGTATCAGTTATTGAATTAACTCGTATAGACTAACCTCATATATGGATATAAAAAAAGGAGCAACGCCTTGCTCCAACCTTTGTTAACCTTAAATCTAATACTATGAAAAAAATCACATGACAAATGTATGTCTTTGCAAACTAACCTCCAAATAATTCTGTTGTATTTGTTTCTCTTTTAAATTCTTTCACTGATTTTCACTGTTATCGTACACGGTGCGTTCTTAATGGCTAAAGTAGGATGCTTTTTGGGATAGGTAATAGGGAGGAAAGTAAGTCTTCCTGAATACCATTACAGCCTCTGGGAAAATTAGAAAATAAGGTCTGAATATAAGTGTTTTCTTGGTTTAAAAGGAACACCCCGTTGGTTTTAAAGGAACGATGCCTTGGTTTTAAACCAACGATGCGTTCCTTTAAAAGGAAAAAAGTGAATGAATATATTGTTGTATATCTGTATCTTACAATTCTGGTTTTTCGTCGATATTACTTATTGGTCGAACAGATCAGATCTTGGTGTGTACATCTCCGGCCAAGGAATATTTTTCAATCCATCTCCGATATAGAACCCCAAATGCGGTGGTTGGTTATATCCGGTATTTTGCCAGGCAATTCCCAAGCGATACATAGGATCATGCATTAATGTATATAAACGATGTTCTGTAGGAATAGTTGTGGTATATATACGTAGTTTGCTTGGGTCATTAGCATCATAGAAGACAACTTCTTCCCGCCAGTCACCGAATAGGTCGGCACTGACATTTGGAGTCCGTTTTGTACCGTTACAATGCATTGCGCCGGGAAACGTATGGATAGTTACGGCTTTATTCCCGTTCCATTTGGAAAGGTTCGTACCGTTCAGTATTTCATCCTGTAAGTCACCATCCCAATATACACGGAAACTGATACCAGGTTTATTATCTGAAATTTTTTCTCCTTTGCAATTATATATCCCCGGTGCGCCGGAACTCCACATTTCAAATCCACGATGATTGGGATCAATATCTGCTGCCAGCCCACGTCCATTATCTCCTTTAGTAGGACCTCCCCAAAGGATTTCTCCGGTTCGTGCATCATGCATTTCATAACCATAGGTTTGCCATGCTTCTTTTTCTTCATGTACTTCCCATACCTGATAACCCGGACGGTCAGGATCCAGATTGGCTACATGCATGGCATCACCGTGTCCCAGTCCGGTGCGGTAAAGTAATGTTCCGTCGTTGTTGATAGCACAGGAACCATAAATAATTTCGTCACAACCGTCGCCGTCTACATCGGCTACCGACAGATTATGATTTCCCTGTCCGTATGCTCCTTCACCTTTCACGTCAGAGATATGCTTCCAGCGTTTGACTAGTTTGCCATTCATGAAATCATATGCCACTAATGTCGTTTTTGCGTAATAACCGCGACACATGACAACACTTGGGTGCACTCCGTCCAGATAAGCTACACAGGCGAGAAAACGGTCAACACGATTACCATAGCTGTCCCCCCACGAACCGACTTCTCCGCGTTCTACTTCATAAGGTATAGTGTGAAGTTCTTCCCCTGTTTCACCGCTGAAAATGGTAAGATATTCCGGTCCCTCAAGAATATAGCCGCAAGTCTTATGGTTCATCTCGAGATTTCTCCAATCTTTTTCCGGGTCATCCGTACCGAGGAAGATTTTTTTCTCTTTTCCGTCCATTGTTCCCGGTGCTGTTTTACAAACCAGTTCTGCTTTGCCATCACCATCAAAGTCATATACCATAAATTGGGTGTAGTGGGAACCGGCACGGATATTTTTTCCTAAATCAATTCTCCATAATTGTTTCCCGTTTAGTTTATAAGCATCCAGATATACAGGACCTGTCACACCGGAGAAAGAATTGTCGGCTTGGTTGGAAGGATTCCATTTTACAATGATTTCATATTCTCCGTCTCCGTCCAAATCACCTACGCTGCAATCACCCGGAACATACGTATATGCTTGCCCTTCCGGATACTCCTGTATCACAGGCGGGTGCTTAGCCCTGACATAAGTGACACCCGGAGGAGTTGTTCCGCCTTGCGGACGATTCATCCGGATGGTCAGGAATTCTTCTGCCCAAGGTGTCACTTCTTTGGAAGAAAAAGTCTCTTTACCATTCACAATGGTTCTCACCACATATTTATCACTCGGTTTTCCTGAACTGTCAGTTAGGTTGGTCGCTTCTCCGGCGGATAAGGATTTGAACAGTTTACCGTTTTTGTAGACATTGAAAGCTGCATCTCTTTCATTGCCTGACAAGCGCCAGCTGATAAAGACACCGCCGTCCGTTTTTACTGCTACTAATCCTCTGTCTAATGCTTCCATCTGGCGTTGCTTTCCCTGTGCGGAAATCATTCCTGAAGTGAGGAATCCTATGATAAGGATGGAATAAAATACTGCGTTTCTCATTTTCCTTTTTATTAATGTTTATGTATGTCCCGATTATAAAAGGACACACAAAGGACGGTATTTATAATTAGCATTAACTAGACAAATATACAAAAACATGGAAAATATTACTTTCCGGGCTGTCTATATTATTGTTTCCGGCATATTTGAATTGTAGTCAATGGATTAGTACTGCTCTCTATTTAGACATGGAAGCTTACCCCTACTTTTGTATCAAAGAATAAATTTATCAATAATTAAACTTATATCCATGAGAAAACAAATACTGGTTGTTTTGTTACTTTTGTCCGGATGGAGTTCACTTCCGGCCCAATCTCTTCCCGACCGGAAAGAGACGTTGAAAACCATTATCAAGGTGAATGATTATTTCATGAAGAAGTATGCGGATTATACCCGTCCCAGTTATGTCGGTAAATTCAGGCCCAGCAATATATGGACACGCGGTGTCTATTATGAGGGTTTGATGGCTCTGCATACTATCTATCCTCGTTCGGATTATTACGACTATGCCTACGACTGGGCCGATTTTCATAAATGGGGGATGCGTGGCGGTAATATCACCCGTAATGCGGATGACCACTGTTGCGGGCAGGCATATATCGAATTATACAAGATTTCTCCCGATCCTGCGAAAATAAAAAATATAAAGGCATCGATGGATATGTTAGTCAACACTCCGCAAGTGAATGATTGGACTTGGATCGATGCCATTCAGATGGGAATGCCTATTTTTGCACAGTTGGGGAAACTGACCGGTGAACAGAAATATTATGATAAGATGTGGCAGATGTATTCCTGTTCGCGGAATAATATCGGTGGTAATGGGTTATTTAATCAGAAAGAGGGGTTATGGTGGAGAGATGCTAATTTTGTTCCCCCGTATAAAGAACCCAATGGAAAGAATTGCTTTTGGAGTAGAGGAAACGGATGGGTCTATGCAGCTCTGACAAGAGTATTGAATGAGATTCCTGCTGATGAATCTCATCGGCAGAATTATTTAACCGATTTTCTGGCAATGAGCAAAGCTTTAAAAGCTTGTCAGCGTGAAGATGGCTTCTGGAATGTGAGCTTGCATGATGAGTCCAATTATGGTGGAAAAGAGACTTCGGGAACTTCCTTGTTTATATATGGCATGGCGTGGGGAATACGGAACGGCATTTTGAATAAACAGGAATATTTGCCTGTAGTCCTTAAAGCTTGGAATGCGATTGTCAAAGAGTGCATACATCCCGATGGCTTTTTGGGATATGTGCAGGGAAGTGGAAAGGAACCTAAAGATAGTCAGCCTGTGACTTATAAGAGCGTGCCCGATTTTGAAGATTATGGGGTAGGATGCTTTTTGTTGGCGGGTACTGAAGTGTATAAGTTAGAGTAGTAAAAATTGATTGTTTTAATAAATTATGAAAAGAATATTTGTACAGACCTTGCTTACAAGCGTTTTACTTGTTTTTGGGGGTACGGCTTCTGTCTATGGACAATATAAGACAATATTGGTGAAGGCTCCATTTCCTATGGAGCCTATTAAAGAGTTTATTTTTCCTCGGAATGATTTTTCTATTATTGCTTATGGTGCCATAGCTGGAGATTCTGTAAATAACACGACAGCTATTGCCGGTGCTATCGAAGCTTGTCACAAAGCCGGTGGTGGGCGTGTGATAGTACCAGCCGGTGAATGGCTGACAGGTCCTATACATTTTCGCAGTAACGTAAATCTGCATCTGGAGGAGGGTGCTGTGCTTCGTTTTACTGACAATGTTGCTGATTATCTGCCTGCTGTACCTACTTCGTGGGAGGGCATGGAGTGTTATAATTACTCACCGCTACTCTATGCCTACGATTGTGAAAACATCGCTATTACCGGAAAAGGTATGATAAGTCCGCGTATGGATGCATGGAAAGGATGGTTTGCTCGCCCTAAACCACATTTGGATGCGCTGAAGAGTTTATACACAATGGCATCGACTGACGTGCCCGTGGAGAAGCGGCAAATGGCTGTGGGTGATAACCATCTTCGTCCTCATCTGATACACTTGAATCGATGTAAGAATGTCCTGTTAGATAGCTTCAAGATTCGGGAAAGTCCTTTTTGGACAATTCATATATATATGTGTGATGGAGGTATTGTCCGGAATCTGGATGTTAGTGCGCACGGTCATAATAATGACGGTATTGATTTGGAGATGACCCGTAATTTTCTTGTGGAGCATTGTACTTTTAATCAAGGTGATGATGCCGTAGTTATTAAGGCAGGACGTAATCGTGATGCTTGGAGGCTGAATACACCAGCGGAAAATATTGTTATCCGTCATTGTAATATTCTGGGAGGACATACTTTGTTGGGTATCGGTAGCGAGATTTCCGGTGGTATCCGTAATGTGTATATGCACGACTGTTCTGTTCCCCGATCTGTTCATCGGCTTTTCTTTGTCAAAACGAATCATAGGCGCGGTGCTTTTGTTGAGAATATTTGTATGGAAAATATACAAACCGGGAAAGTCCGACGAGTGCTGGAGATAGATACCAATGTGCTTTATCAGTGGAAAAACCTTGTGCCTACTTATGAGGAACGTATCACTCGTATCGATGGCATCACTTTAAAAAATGTGGTATGTGATGAGGCAGATGCGATTTATGAATTGAAAGGTGATATTCGGTTACCGATACGTAATGTGCGGATAGAGGATGTACGTGTCGGTCGTGTGAAAGAATTCTTCAAAAAAGTCAATAATGCGGAGAACGTGACCGAAAAGAATGTGACTGTAGGAATATCTGTAGAAAAAAAATAGTATACCGCTAAAATAGAATGAGATATTCAAGACAGCTGACCTATAATCTATAGAGTATCTCTGGACTTGAGATTTATAGGCGGTTGTTTGGTACTGTGATTGTTAATTAGATTAATTTTTAAGTTTGTTATAATTATGGAAATACAAAGAGTAATGAAGTGGTTATTATTTCTTTTATTAGTTCCTGCCGTGTTAGAGGCGAATAATAGGGAAAAATATAACTTTAATCCCCAATGGCTATTACATGTAGGGGATATTCAAGGAGCAGAAAAGAATTCCTTTTCTGATAAAAATTGGAAAAAGGTAACGTTACCGCATGCTTTTAATGAAGATGAGGCTTTTAAAGTCGGTATTGAAAACATGACTGATACCGTATCTTGGTATCGCAAACACTTTAAGTTGCCTAAGACGGCGAAAGGGAAAAAAGTGTTTATTGAGTTTGAAGGAGTGCGTCAGGGAGCTGACTTTTATGTGAATGGCAATCATATCGGACTGCATGAGAATGGGGTGATGGCGGTAGGTTTCGACTTAACATCCTATTTGAATTTTGGTGGTGAAAACGTGATTGCCGTACGGACTGACAATGACTGGAACTATAAAGAGAGAGCAACAGGAAGCAGGTATCAGTGGAATGATAAAAACTTCAATGTTAATTATGGAGGTATACCTAAAAATGTCTGGTTGCATATTACAGACAAGCTATATCAAACTTTACCTTTATATAGCAACTTGCAGACCACTGGAGTCTATATCTATGCAACCGACATACGTACCAAGAGCCGTGAAGCTATTATAAATGCAGAATCAGAGATACGTAATGAATATGATGCTCCTCTTAGTGTGAATTATGAAGTCAGTGTATACGATTATGATGATAAACTGGTGAGCACTTTCAGAGGTGAACCGATGATAGTAAATCCTAAAACAACGGCAATAGTAAAAGCTTCTCAAAAATTAGATAATCTTCATTTTTGGAGTTGGGGATATGGTTATCTCTATAATGTAAAAACCAGATTGATAGTAGACAATAAAGTTATTGACGAAGTTGTGACCAAAACGGGCTTCAGAAAAACACGTTTCGGGGAAGGAAAAGTATGGTTGAATGACCGTGTACTGCAAATGAAAGGATATGCCCAACGTACAAGTAATGAATGGCCGGGTGTAGGATTATCGGTACCACCTTGGATGAGTGATTTTTCTAATGGTTTGCTACTTGACCATAATGCAAACTTCTTCAGATGGATGCATGTGACGCCGTGGAAACAGGATGTAGAGTCTTGCGACAGGGTTGGAGTGATTCAAGTGATGCCCGCCGGAGATGCAGAAAAGGATGCGGTAGGGCGTTGGTGGGGGCAGCGTCTGGAATTGATGCGCGATGCTATTATCTATTTTAGAAATAATCCGAGTATTTTGTTCTATGAATCCGGCAATGAATCTATCAGTAAGGAACATATGCTTGAAATGATTGCAATCCGTGATAAGTATGATCCTAATGGTGGCAGAGCAATGGGTTCCCGTGAGATGTTAGATATCCGTGAAGCCGAATGGGGAGGAGAGATGCTCTATATTAATAAGAGTGAACATCATCCGATGTTTGCCACAGAATATTCCAGAGATGAGGGGCTTCGTAAATATTGGGATGAATATAGTTATCCTTTCCATAAAGAAGGAGCAGGCCCTTTACACAGAGGACAGGATGCGAGTATATATAATCATAATCAAGATATGTTTGCCGTAGAACTTGTCCGTAGATGGTATGATTATTGGCGGGAGCGTCCGGGAACAGGGAGAAGAGTAAGTTCCGGTGGGGCAAAAATTATCTTTTCCGATACCCAGACCCATCGACGTGGTGAAGAGAATTATCGTCGGAGCGGAGTGGTAGACCCTTTGAGAATACCTAAGGATGGTTTTTTTGCCCATAAAGTGATGTGGGATGGATGGGTTGATATTGAGAAGGAACATACCTATATTATAGGACATTGGAACTATTCCCCCGATGTAGCAAAGCCTGTCTATGTCGTTTCTACGGGAGATAGGGTAGAATTGTTTGTAAATGGTAAATCAAAGGGTTTTGGCAAACAAGATTGTCGTTTTTTGTTTATTTTTGAGAAGGTACAGTGGGAAAAAGGAACGATTGAAGCTGTGAGTTATAATGAATTCGGCAAAGAACTAAGTCGTTATTCCATTAAGACAGTGGGAGAACCGGAAAAATTGAAATTAACTTTAATGCATAGCCCTGAAGGGTTATTTGCTGATGGAGCCGATTTGGCAATGATACAGGTAGAAGTTGTCGATAGCAATGGAAACCGATGCCCGCTTGCTAATAATATGGTCAGATTCAATTTACAAGGTCCGGCAGAATGGAGAGGAGGAATAGCACAGGCTGCTGACAATTATGTTTTGGCGAAAGCATTACCTGTGGAATGTGGGATTACAAGGGTGTTGGTTCGCTCGACAGACAAGGCGGGAAAGATTACAATAAAGGCAGAAGCATCCGGATTAGTTTCTGATGAAGTGTCTCTTACTTCTATTCCTGTAAAAGTGGAAAATGGATTAAGCAAATTTTTCCCCAGTGAAAAGCTTGCCAGTCGGTTTGATCGCGGCGAGACGCCATTGACTCCTTCTTATAAAAATTCAAAAGTAGATGTGAGAGTTAAATCTGTTGTTGCGGGAGTTAATAGTGAGGAGGCTATTAATAGCTTTGACAGTAATGAGTTGAGTGAATGGAAAAATGACGGTAGGTTAAGTACAGCATGGATTACTTATCAATTGGAGCGGAAAGCGGAGATTGATGACATCTGTATCAAATTAACCGGATGGAGAAAACGTTCTTATCCCTTAGAAATTTTTGCAGATGATGATCTGATTTGGAGTGGTAATACGGAGCAAAGTTTGGGATATATTCATTTGGCGGTCAAACCTGTGAGAAGTGACAAAATCACTATTAGATTGAAAGGAGCGGCTAAAGAGGCAGATGCTTTTAAACAGATAGTGGAAGTCGTTGAACCTAGTGCAGGTGATTTGGATTTGCTTAGAGCGAAAAATGGAGAAAAAACGAATAATGAATTGAGAATTGTTGAGGTTGAGTTCTTGGAAACTATAAATCGCTAATTTAGAGTTAGTGATAAGAATCGTTTATTACTTATATCCATTTGACAGAGAAAAGAATGTGCCCTCTAAAAGTTTATAACCTAACTTTTAGAGGGCATTTCATTACTTGATACTTTCTTGACTCTTTTATAAAATCCTATAATGTAACAGTAACAAATTGGGAATAATCTATTTATGAGATTTTCTTAATGTAATATTCTACCACTCAACAACTCTTGCTGGTGTAAATATAAGAAATAAAGAGAGAAAAGAACAAGTGTTTCCCGTTTTTTGTATTTTTGCGTATTATTTCAACAATAAAACTGTGTTATGAACATAGACTTACGACTCGAACTTCCTGAGGACTATCGGGAATCCCTAATTTTATACCGGAACTTGATTATGTCGCCATTTCGGAGGGCATTTCCGGACGATACTACGAGGATGCCATCTATGACATAGACCCGGAAAAGTCTGTGGAGTTCGACCGTTCATTTCCTCAAAAAGAACGTATGAAAGGAACTTCCACGCAAAAGCGTTTCGCAGAAGTGTTCGCCATGCAAAAAGATTATGATTCGATAAACAACAAATAAATAAATGGAACGTAAAATAGCAATTATTTTCGGAGGCAAGTCAGTCGAACATGAAGTGTCGCTTGCTTCGGCAACCAATATTTGTAATGCGATGGACTGTAAGCGGTTCACACCGGTTCTTTTAGGCATTGATAAGAAAGGCGAATGGTGTTATGACAAAGAATACCCGACAACCGGTGTAAACCTTGTGAAGAACGACTATTTTTCGAAGGCTGAGCATGTATACCTTTCTTCTTCAAAGAGCCATATCCAAGTCATTGAGAAGAAGAGTAACCGGGTGTTGGCAGACTTCGATGTGGTTTTCCCCATCGTCCATGGAACGTTTGGAGAGGACGGAACACTGCAAGGCATATTGAAGTCGCTGGATGTTCCCTTTGTCGGCCCGGACGTGCTTGGCTCAGCCATCGCAATGGACAAGGATATGGCAAAACGGCTTTTCCGGTCGGCTGGCATTCCTGTGGCATCGTCATACACCCTTTACAAACATGATGCGTCAAGCTATACATTCGAGCAGATAGCCGCTCGTTTGGGGCTTCCTTGCTTCGTCAAGCCGGCTAACGCAGGCTCATCCGTTGGGGTAAATAAAGTGACAAACGAAGCGGAATACCTTAATGCTTTACAAGAGGGATTCCGTTACGACAACAAAATACTTGTGGAAGAAGCTGTTGTCGGCAAGGAGTTGGAGTGCGGTGTGTTAGGAAACGAAGAAGCCCGTGCGTCGGTGGTCGGTGAAATCGTGGCAACGGAAAGTTTCTATTCATACGATGCGAAGTACATTAGTTCCACTGGGGCAACCCTACAAGTTCCCGCACGTATAGATGCCGCTTTGTCTGATTCTATTCGGGAGTATGCGGTGAGGGCTTTTCATGCGATAGGCTGTGAGGGCATGGCACGTGTGGATTTTTTGCTTTCCGACAGCGGCAAACTTGTATTGAACGAAATAAACACGCTTCCCGGATTTACCGCCATCAGCATGTACCCCAAAATGTGGGAACAAACGGGCGTGCCAGAGAAAGAATTGATAACGGAACTCATCATGCTGGCTGTGCGACGGCATGAGCGTGACACAAACCTGTCGGTGGCGGTAAAGCTATGAATATCGGAGAGTTTAGGGAATATGCATGGCATTGTCCTGCGTAACGGAAAAGATGCCGTTCATGATGGTTAAAGACCTTTGTAACCGGAAGAGGGTATCCTCTTGATTTATTAGAAAGAGGAATATTTACTGAATATCCCTACTTATAGAAGAAAATGAAATGCCCTCTAAAAGTTTATAACCTGACTTTTAGAGGTTATTTCATTATTTGGCACTTTCTCAGTTTTAAGCAAAAAGATAAATATATGTTTTGTGCAAAACCTATCAGAGTTGGGTAGTAATTCCGGCTTTTAAAACTAAGTGATGAAGCTGTCCGTTTATCAGGATGTCGACTTCATCGTCTTTTGGAGACTTTATGGTAGTATGAGTGACTTTGCCGTCTTTCCAGTCTATTGAGATTTCATAACCACCGCGTGCTTTCAGTCCTTTTACACTACCTTTTGTCCAGTCGGGTGGTAATGCGGGGAGTAGATGTATGTAGCCGGCATGGCTTTGCATGAGCATTTCGGCAATACCTGCCGTAGTACCAAAGTTACCATCTATTTGAAATGGCGGATGGGCGTCAAATAAGTTGTTATATATCCCGCCCGGACTGCTTGTTGAAGCTTTCATTTGATAATGGGTACTATGGTGAAAGGCACTTTTTAGTAGTCTGCGGGCATAGGCACCATCTTGTGCACGTGCCCATAAGTTCATTTTCCAGCTGATAGCCCATCCGGTAGCTTGCGGACCGCGCCATTTCAGTGAACGTAATGCGGCTTGATAAATACTGTCATTGTTCGTCTTATCTATCTCATTTAAAGGATAGAGGGCAAAGAGGTGCGATACATGTCGATGGGTCAGACTGCCGATAGAATCCTGACCAGCATATTTCCACTCTTTCAGTAACAACTCTCCATCTGCTTTGTTGACGATTTCCGTATAAAGGCCGTCATCGATATTGTTGTGATAGTCATTGATGACTTCTAACTCTTCTGCTCTTAGCGGACAGTCTTTGTCCAAAGCTTTGCAAGCTTTCAAGGTGTTACTAAAAAGGGACTTTACCAATTGTTGTGCATGGGCTGTCACCTTGCCCGTCGGCCCTTGTTCCGGACTGAATTCTCGCGGACATATCCATTTTCCGTCGTTTTCATCACGTACAAGACGGTTCTTCCAGAACTCTACAGCACTAAGCATTACAGGCAATGCTTTTTCACGAAGGAATGTCTTATCCCCCGTATAGAGCCAGTGCTCGTAGAAGTGCAGGCAGTACCAGGCGTTGACTACAGCATATTCCTGCAACTTCCATTCTGTGCCGCCACCAAAAATGTTGTTGGCCGTGGAACAGAAGAATCCACCCGGCTTCTGATTCTCATTTTTGTTGGCTGAACGTAATATGGTATTTACATTGTCGCGCCATTGTGTATGTACGAGGGCTTCGTTATAGATATAGTCGAGCAGATTGTTGTGCAGTTCGCTGAGATTGGTGACTTCTGCCGGCCAGTAGTTCATCTGTACATTGATATTAGCATGTATGTCACAGTGCCATACAGCGCTGTTACTATAGTTCCATATTCCTTGTAAATTGCCGGGCAAAGCTATACCTTGGGCGCAGCTTATAAGCAGGTAACGACCATAATTGAAATAGAGCTCTTCGAGGAAATGGTTATCCAGATATGATGAATCTGTCTTATTGTAGTCAGCTACAAGCTGCGGTGTCGGTTTGGTGTTACAGTTGTCAGGTGTGATAGACAACTGGCAGCGGTCGAAAAGCATACGGTGGCTTTTCTGTTGGCGTGTTTTCAGTGTGGCGTAGTTTTTGGCTAGTGCTTTGTTTATGATGTCGTCAATGCGTTGATGAAGTACTGATACATCAGTGCGATAGTCGGCAGCTTCCGTACTGTAGTTAGTACCGCCTGACAACAAAACAAGGAGGGAGTCGGCTTTGGTTATGGTAAGTGTCGAGTCATTGATACTCATTTTGGCTTTCTTTCCGTATGGGGTTACTGCTACCCGGCAATAATAGGAAAGATAGGTTAGTTTACCTTTAAAAGTCATGTTTCCTTTGTCGATTTTTGTGCCCGATGCTGTTCCGTTGTAATCGGTATTGCCATCTTTCAGTAGCAGATCTACATTGATTTTCTCCTTTCCCGAAGCACGTAGCATCACAGCAATCATTCCGTCGGGAGATGAAGCTATGTATTCGCGGTCATATCGGATTCCGTCAATAGAGTAAGTCATACCGGCTACAGCATTACGTATATCCAGCCAGCGACGGTAGTCGGTGATCTTTGTATCTGCCTTAATCCCGCGATGGCTGATGTAGAGGTTGCCGAAATTACGGTACTCACCATAATCGGCTTTTTTCTCAATGCCGTTAGGACGTCCGGTCCATACGGTTTTTTCATTAAACTGTATTTCGTCGCATCCGATGCCACCGAAGATCATAGCTCCCAGTTGTCCGTTACCGATAGGAAGTGAAAGATCCATCCAGTTGTCTGATGGCTGGTCATACCATAGTGTGAGTTTCTCATGCGGCCTTACACTATGATCCATAGGAATAATGTTATTTACCGGAACTTTCTGCTGTGCCGATATACTGAAAGTAAAGAGTAAAAATAGCAGGGTACTGAAAAGGTATTTCATAATGTTTTTTTATAATGATTATTTTCATGGTATTTGAATTAAAACATTTCCAGTTACAAAGAAAGTGGTTTTATATAGATTTAGTTATATACTTCAGTACAGAAACATATCTTTTTGTACATTTCTTGTTCTTGGTATTTCTGTTTTTTGTTAATACCATATTTGCCGGTCGTTTTTGTATAGAAATATGCGTTCGTCCTTTCCGCGAGTGTGATTTCTTAGTAAAAGTAAAGCGTTTTGTGGCACTGCATTGAAAGTTAGTGTAAAATCCGTCGCTATTTGTTTTCCTGACGATGCCCAATTCATGTCCCAATAGAATAATTCATATTCATCGCCAACACGGATGTTATTGTCATCGTTCCGGGTCATATAGCTAATCCTTTTAACTGAAGTTGGCTCTCCAAAATCCATCCCCACCCAACCATTTGCTAGCGGTTTAGACGAAAAGACTGTAAGCGGATCCAAATCAAAAGCAGATGAACGGCCACAGTTAGGATCTTTGCGTTCTTTAGATCCGATGATGCTTCCTGTGAGTTTTTGATTATTATTACCGAAGAACATCAGTTCTGCAATATTACAACGGTAAGGCTGAGGACAAATATATCGCCAATAGCGATACTTTGTTGTATCCTTTACGTTAATACTACCCGATACCGTGTATTCTTCGAACGAATACACGGTGACGGCATCGCTGAAATCTTCTTTGTGGGCAGCTTGAAACATGCTGTGTTTTAAACGGAGTGCTGCGGCAAAAGCTTTGCGTATCAAGGGGTATTTTCTTTTTAGAGTAATACTCCTTTTGTGTATAGTATCAGGTTTCATGAACTCCAATTGGCCTTTATCATTCAACAAAGCAGGATAGTTGAACGGGCGGACTCTTCCATTTATATAGTACGTTGGCAGGTAGACAGCACCCTTTTCTACTTTTTCAAACGTGATTTGTTTTTTGTCTTTTATTTCGGAAAAGCCGATGGGAATCCAGCGTATATTGTTAAATACAGCAAGATAGGCATACTTTTCTTTTGGTTTTCGTAGGTTAGTTAGAGTGGGAAATGTTGGATTCACTACGGATGCATACTCATCGGTGACATCTTTCATGAATGTATTACGGAATGCCGGGGGCACACTTTTAGATTCTCTGTTTAGTCGGATTAAGTCCTGATTGGGAGAATACGTTCTTCGATATACCTTTCCTTTGCATTCGCCAGGATGCATATCGGGCAGAAAAGGTTCGTGGCCTCCTTCGCATATCATTCTCCGGTTATGATCTACTAAAATGCTCAACCAAGAATGTGCATTTGCTTTGGTAGCCCACTGCAAAATAAAATCATACGAAGCGGCAAAGCCCTTGCTCCGCATGATAGCTAAGGCTGTGTTTGTTCTTGTTTCGCAAGATTTGGAAGGTATATTGCACCAAAACGGGATCTTGTATAACGCATGCCACTTCAAAGCCTCTTTGGCATCTACAATGATGGTATCATGCAGTTTGATATTCACGGCTTCAGCTGCGTGATAAGGTGTTTTGTTCCAAATGTCATTGTAAGGAAAATCAGATAGTGTATCATTGGCTATCGGTTGCAATGTATTGCGCCAATTATCGAAAACTTGAGTTTCCACACACTTGTAAGGAAGCATGTATTCACAAAATTCGTCGAATGTGATACCTTTTGCCCAACTTCCCTTTTGCCAATCATTAAAAGCAGCGTCTATGTTGTGAATCAGATAATCGGCAGTGATGATAGAGTAGTCTTCTACTGATTCAAATTCGCCTGATGGGTACTCTATCAGTAGGTTGTTTAACTCACCCACCTTTTCATCAATGTTCCTGTCGGAGAAGATTATCTTTTCAGCTTCGATATAGTATTCTTCAATGTCTTTTCCTGTGTACGATCGGTGTCCGGGCATATTCATTATTAAGAATTTGGCAGCTTTTAGTTTTAAGCTGTCAGCATCGTTTTCTTTATAATGTTTCAGTACCTTTTCGAGCTCCGGACGATTGTTGCCGGATAATGCTAATACCATTTTTATTTGTTTCTCTTCAAGATTTTGACAACTGAGAAGAAAAATAGTAAGGAGAATTAATAAGATGTTTCTCATATTATGTAAGTTTATATGCAGTTTATAGATTATGCAGTCACTGATATTCTTTTTATATCAGATTTACATAGTTCTTCGTTGTCTTAAGCAATCAATAATCAATTCAGGGAATTTATCAAACTCCCTGAATTGATTATTGATTGGATTTATTAGAGGGCTTTATTGTTGACACCTCATAATATTAAATCAATCAGGCAATAAAGTTGCTCCGATTTCTAGATTCCACATTCGTACCAGATAATTCATTCTTTTTCCCTCCGCGGTTGTAGTAAACCAAATGTTCTTTTTTAATTCAATTTCTATCTTACGATAAACAGATATGGGAATTGTAGCAAAAGGATCAATAGCTAGAAATGTAAAATCCACTTCTATCACCTTTCCGGTATTTGAATCTATATACATACATATTCCTAATTCTTCTCCGCGCGTACGTTGTTTCTCCTCTGCAGAAAATGCGTTATTAACAATTGAATAACATTTCCGTTTTGTCCATGTGTCATCTTTTACATCATCAATATTGTATGGCAAAGGCGGTTCTTTACCTGTGTCTTTAAATACCCATTTTGTGTGAGTTAGTTTATTCTCTTTATTGTATAATAAAACTAATTTAGAAGGTGGTACCTCACACTGGTAAGTATATCCATTTTCATAAAATGTTTTGGTAACATCATAATAATAATTTTGCGCAGAAAGATAAGATACGCAAAACAAAGCACTGATTAAAGTTATTATCATTTTCATACTCAACAATCTTTAGTTAATGTTCTTAAATTAGAAAAGTTACTTAATCCACTTCTTGTTTCATCATATTTATAGAAGCTCGGATCATCATAACCATTAGTAGTCTCAAAAATAGAGGCAACTGAGGCAATATTGAAATTGAATCCTTCTATATTTCTACCAGAATGTAAATTACCTTTCTCGTCAATATATTTACTTAAATTTTTAATAGCGCCCATTCGTCTGTCTTTAGCATAATAATTCTCCCACTTACTTCCCTTATATTCTGGGAGTTTTCTCAAGTAAAGATACTGTGCATAATGAGCCTCAATTTCTTGATTTATTAATGAATTCATATATGCAGATTCACTTTCCTGATAGGCATGCCACATTTCATGAAAAAACACATTACTTTCTGTAATCATCATCCCTAAATTAATTCAGGGAATTTATCAAACTCCCTGAATTGATTATTGATTGGATTTATTAGAGGGCTTTATTGTTGACACCTCATAATATTAAATCAATCAGGCAATAAAGTTGCTCCGATTTCTAGATTCCACATTCGTACCAGATAATTCATTCTTTTTCCCTCCGCGGTTGTAGTAAACCAAATGTTCTTTTTTAATTCAATTTCTATCTCGCGATAAACAGAAATGGGAATCGTAGCAAAAGGATTAGTGGCTAGAAAATTAAAATCTACTTCTGTCACTTTTCCTGTATTAGAATCTATATACATGCATATTCCTAATTTATATCCTTGAGTACGTTGTTTCTCGGCAGCAGAAAATGCATTATTAACAATAGAATAGCATTTCCGTTTTGTCCAGGTATCATCTTTTGCATCATCAATATTGTATGGGAAAGGAGGTTCTTTTCCTGTGTCTTTAAATATCCACTTTGTATGAGTTAGTTCATTCTCTTTATTATAAAGTAAAACTAACTTAGAAGGCGGTACCTCACACTGATAAGTATAACCATTTTCATAGAATGTTTTACTTACATCATAATAACGTGTTTGCGCAGAAAGATAAGATACGCAAAACAAAGCACTGATTAAAGTTATCATCATTTTCATACTCAACAATCTTTAGTTAATGTTCTCAAATTTGAAAAGTTGTTTAATCCACTTCTTGTGTCGTCATATTTATAGAAATTCGGATTATCATATCCAAGAGTTGTCTCAAAAATTGAAGCAATAGACAAAACATGAAAATTAAAAACATCTATATTTGCATCAGGATATAAATTGCCTTTTGGAGTTATATATTGTTCCAAACTTTTAGTAGCTCCCATCCGCCGATCTTTAGCATAATAATTCTCCCACTTACTTCCCTTATATTCTGGGAGTTTTCTCAAGTAAAGATACTGTGCATAATGAGCCTCAATTTCTTGATTTACTAAAGAATTCATATATGCAGATTCACTTTCCTGATAGGCTTGATAGGCATGCCACATTTCATGAAAAAACACATTACTTTCTGTAATCGTCATCCCTAAATTAATTCCGGAATTATCCCCATCTGGAGTAAAGCCGGCATGCTCCTTATCTGTAAATTTGATAATAAGGGTTTTTCCCTTAAGAGAATTCTTTAGTCCATTATATAGAGCCTGCCCCATACAGTCTGCCATAATCTTATCCAACATTTTCTCTATCGTTTTCCAATTTGTTTCCGTCATGCCGGAATTGCGAAATATAGCTTTCGCTTTCGGGGCAACAGGTGCAGGCTGATAGCCACCACCTCCATTTCCACCTCCTCCTGTTCCTCCACTGCCACCACCGCTAGGTGGAGTATACCATTCGCTATAGTCATAATCCTCGTCCTCCTCATTGGGTAAACAAACTTCTTGGAGTTCCCATTCTTCTATTTCAGTACATTCTATTCCACCCCCAACACCATATTCCGGATCTTCATACCCAAAGCCGTCACATTCGTTGGTAGTCACTAAAACATAATCTATATAACAATCATAACCGCTACGTGTTTTAGCATCAGCCTGCATTCTCATTCCTTCTTCCGTACCTTGATGAATGGACCCTACAATCTTGCCATCTTCGTATTTCCAACCATTCACTAAGTTGCCTTCAGGAGAGTAAAAGTATACACTTCCGCTTAAATGAGGGTCTCGGTAAAGATAGCTGTTTTTATTGACACGCTTCACTTTTTTCAGATAATCGTATGTACCAACGATGTACATCACGAAGTGGGTCATATCGCCTGTTTTTATGTTTTTGATAATGACCATGCGAAATACGTTGCGTATTTTTTTACGATCTGCCTCCGAGCTAAATTTCTCACTAGTTTCCCGATCCATCAGCATTGTTCCTTTTCTTGATAGAAGAGGAACTTCGACCACTTCAAAATCGCCTTTGCGATTCTCTATCGCTCGTTTCCAATCCAACTTAGAGACAAGCTCAAAATCTGTAACTGCCGAACGGGTAGTTACCATAGGAGTTTGATTGATAGACTCATACCAATTGCGCGCAACTGCTACAGTTAAATCGTGATTTTTACCTTTAATCACTCCATTCTTTTTTCGTCCTGAATTTGTCATCCAGTCATCCTGCAGGCAGGAATAAAGAAGCACCCCCAAGAGCAGGAAGCTTCCCAAATGCCAAATACCACGTTTAATTTTTTCCTTTCTCATGCTTTTCTTAATTTTTAAGGTGAATAAAAATGTTTATTTCCGAAAATTCGGCGTAAATTCCGGTGTATTTCATAAGTTTCAAATCCATATATTTTTACTTTTTCAGTAAGTATTTCGTTTGCCAATTGCATAGCTTCCGATACCCTTCCTTCTTGATTGTAGAGAAGGGCGAGTTTATAACGTGCTTTTTGCCGGGAGGGCACCATGTAGTGAGCTGTCCAGAACGATTCTTCTGCTTCTTTCATTTTGCCAACACCTCTCAATGCTTCTCCTTTTAGAATATAAGTATGTGTACTTGGGTATAATCGTTCCCAATGAGCTATTTTTTTCAACAAGAGATTATATTGGTGTGATTCGCTTAATATCCGGCAATAATGCATCCAAAAGATCCGTTCGTCCTTCATCGCTACTTCCAATTGAGAAAGATCCGCAATCGCCTCTTCCGACTTGTCAGTGGCGTTACGTTGAATGATTTGAAATAATGTTTGGTGCCACCCGTACATCTGTGCTAGCAAGTAACTTTGGACTACAATTATCGTGCAGACAAATATTTTGTGGTATATATGCCATTGAGGAGATATACATATTAGTGATTCACGTTGGTGATTAGCCATTTCAGCCATAGCCATTGTCATGATAACGAGAATTGGGTAAGCATGGCTTGGATAAGAAAATAATCCCCATATCAGTGCGGAAACACATATCATTTTTGCTGATAAGGAGCTAACACCTTTGGGCTTAAAAGATAAGATGGCATATACAATGCCTATGTAGAGTATTAATCCGGCTAGTCCATACTCTACCATCCAACGTAAAGGTTCATTGTAGACGTAATGATTGTTATCTGCAAATTGCTTGTCACCTTTACTATCTTGCGTTTTTAAATAATCACCCTGGTAATTCATGTATTCCGTTATGAAGCCGTTAGGACCAAAACCCCCAATAGGCTTTTCCTTTATCATCTGTGTGGTGACTTTCCATATCAGTATTCGTCCATGAACAGACCCCGGTTTATAAAAATAGAAAAAACAGCCTAAGAATATTGTGAGAAGAAATGTATACCTTATTATCCATCTCCGTCGAACTGAGGATGAAAAACGTTGAATAAGTAAATAGACTGTACAAAATAGTAAGGCCATCCAAGCAGAGCGGCAATGTGTGAGGTATAGTGCCGGCAATGCGAAGATGCATACAGTTATGCTAAAAAAGTTCCGGAAGATGAAAACTTTCTCTTTCCGACAATAGGATAGCATGATGATGAGGGGACTCATTAGCATGCACAGTACGCCGGCATAGATAGTAGGATTGCCGAATGGCCCCGTCATATAAAAACTGTCATGATGGGAAGGAAGAATATTTAATAATTGAAGATAACCGTAGATAGATAAGCTTGTGATAAATATAAGAATTGTAGCATACAAGACAATCGCATTTAGTTTCCCAGCCTGACGTATACTCCAATAAATAGCAATGAGAGCAAAGCGTCCGAGACTGAAGAGGTTGGAAGCGGGAGGGTAAGACCAAACTTCGATGATTGCTAATAGGATAAACAGCAGGTCAATAACGGTAATTCGTAGTTTTTTGCGTTTACTCAATATAAGAGAGACTATTCCGATAAATAAAGATAAAAAGATCGTTGAAAAGAGGCACGATTGATGGGGAATGTCAAGTATTCCTTGAACCGGATGAATAAGTAAACTAACTATAATACATCCGGCGAGTAATGATAGAATGAATCTTTGAACGTTCATATTCTACTTGAAGAACTGATTGTTTACTAAGCTGATATTTAATCAGTTATTTTATTTTGCAAAATAAGGAGATTATATAGTCATAAGTTTGTACTCCTGTACAAAAGCATATTTTCTTGTATGTATTTTGTTCTTGATTGGATTGGATTCTATTTATTTGTACAAGTTTGCATGTTTAACTTTTTTAAGAGTTTTATTTTAACATATAGATTATTAATTCAATAATAAAAATAAGATGACCATGCAACAGAAATGATTGCGCTGAAAATGACGAAGAACCCAATAAAGTTGAGTTCTCCTCCTTCACATCCTTCACGGGAGATAATTACCTGTTTAATAGGTGTTTCCGGTGAATAAACAAAGAGAAAATCTCTTCTTCACACTCTTCACACCTTCACAGTTTGCACCTACACAGTCCGTAACCTTCGCATCAACTATGTCAATCTTATCAAATTAAACAGCTTGCATATAAGAAGCCGACTGTAGTTGTCTACTTGGCTGACTAGAGTTGTCTGCTTAGCCGACTATAGTCAGCCAATTGGACAACTACAATCGGCGATTAGTAAACAGAAATAAAATATACGATGAGACGGTGGCTTATCAGTAGTAAGAAGGCTGATTCTTATATTGGAAGAAAACAAATCTTTTCATCTATCTGTCTATGTCGGGTGGTGATAGATAAGATGGTAGGTTGAAAGATGAATTTTTTGCTTCCAATTTCCCAAGATAGATAACACTTTGGCAGTGTTGTATTTTGACATTGATGTATGCATTTCCATTAGGATATATTAAAATCTTGAAATCAATTTTATTCATTAATGTACGTGTCGCAACCTTGATACGAGTATTTCCTTTTTTATCTATATCCAATGCATATTTTTCAATGGGAGCCTGAAAGTAAAGTGTTCCTCCTCTATTGCTATAAGGTATGTAATTCTGACCGGGATAAAGGAGATTGGAAAAGATTGAATCATTTTTAATCTCTATTGTAGAGCAAAAATTCACTGGAGTGGGGCTTTCTTGTGCAACCATGTAGGTGTCCACTTTTATTTTATAGTCTTTTGATGTGATGATCTTTCTGACAACTTTTTCCATTATCTTATCTCGTTCTTGCTTGCTTTGAGCAGAAATAGTTGGAATTCCTATTAATACAGTTAGGAGTAGCACAAAAGTTTGTTTCTTTACTTTCATATCGTCTACAATTTAGAATATAGATATATAACTTTCTTAATGGGATGCAAAAATGGGGCATTTGCCATTGCTTTTTCTTCCGATAGCTACCGCAATGGATATATGTATCCAACAACTCGAAAGTTAATGTGCTATGTCCCAATCATTAATAACTGCCGTGGTAGCTATTAACATCTGTTGTGATAACTATTAATACCTGACAACTAATGGTGTTCATCATGAAAACCGTACTAACTTATTTTTTAAGCATTACTTATTATCAACAGGTTTTGATCTTGTGATTTCTATAATAAAATATTTCCGACCGCAAATTAAATGATTTATATAAGTTTAAACTTGTCGCTCTGTACAAATACATGTTGTATTGTGCATTTTTTTTGTTCTTGACGGTATATAAAAAATGTTTGGATCAAGGCAAGAAGAGATTTCAAAAATTTAGAAGTCCTTTTGGCTAAAATTAAGAAGCATAAATTGTGTAAGGGTGGCAAAACTAAATTTATTTATGTGACTCTACCGCCCTTGAGGGATAAAAATGTTAGTCCCAAATATCAGGATTCAGGCAAGAGATTGGCACGTTTGGTACCAGAATTTGAGACGGTGGCTTTAAAGCAAAGCTTTGATGTTGTTTCTATCAACCACTTAAAATTAATAGGTTTAGATATCTGGCGAGACTTTAATAAAATCATAAAAGATAAGGCTGTCTCAAAGACAGCCTTATCTTAAACTAACTAATCAAAACTTTTATATTGCTATTATACCTATTGAATCTATTTTCTGGACTTTGGCAAGGCTTGGCTAAGTTTTTCCACTTTAATCGGTTTTTCCATAGAACATTCTGTCCGGGATTCTCCGTTTTGAATAATAATATTTTGTGATTTGTCTCCTTTGATGTTTGTGAGTATTTCCCCGTGTGGAACAGCAAAGGTTACGTCATCGAATAAAATATTCCGGCCATCCAATATATTGATTTTATTATCTTCCGCGTAAATATTCAGATTTCTGAAAGTAAATCCGTCTACATCGTTTAAAGCACCAATTAGTTTTTTACTATTAATTTTTCCGTTTTCTATAAGTACGTTGCTACATGGAATTTCAGGAATCCCATTTACGCTTAGAATTTTCTCGGCTGATTCAACAATGAAGTTCTTGATGTGAATATCCTTAATTGTCGGAGTCAGTTTATTGATAGCTCTTGGCGGATAGCGTTCGGCGAGTTCCCCTACATAACGTTTGCTGCCCAGTAAATCCCATTTGAATGCTTCTCCTACATTAATCATGCGGATTTTCTCATATAGAGCATCATTAACTCCACCTGCGCGGTTACGGCGTGTTTTAAAGCGTATACCGATTTGAGTACCTTCAAAAACACAATCGTGGACATATACATTTTTAACACCACCGGCTGTCTCGCTTCCGCAAGTAACTCCACCATGACCTTGTTGAGCCAAAGAGTAGCGGATTACAACATTTTCTGTAGGTTTTCCGACCCGTAATCCGTCCTCTGCACGTCCTGCTTTCAATGTGAAGCAATCGTCTCCGCAGTTCAGCGTGCAATACTCTATAAGAACATTCTTGCAGGATTCAATGTCTATGCCGTCACCACTGGGGATTCCTATTGAATTTACAGTAATTCCCCGTATAATTACATTTTCACAATAAATCGGGCAAACATTCCAGAAAGTACTGCGTTCCATCGTAATTCCTTCAATCAAAACATTGGTGCAGTTAATCGGAGATATAGTTTTAGGCTTATAGAAGCCTCTTCCGTCCATACCATCGAATACTCTTTTTTCTACCGGAGCATTATCCAGAATATCTTTTTCTACCACTGTATTACCATTAGGGCGCTGTCTGATTTCGGCGTCCAGTGAAGGACCGTAAATAATACCTTTTCCTGTAATGGCTATATTATCTTCACCGTTGGCATAGATGAATGAACCGGATCCCATGATCTCGATTCCTTCGTGCCGGGTGAATACGGCAGGCAAATAATCTTCCGCGTTCCCCGGAAATTCAATTTCCGAACCTTCTGCAAGATGTAGGTTGACATTACTTTTTAGAACGATGCGTCCGGATTTCCATTTTCCTTTAGGTATGATAACGGTTCCGCCACCTTTTTGGGAAACTTCTTCAATTGTTTGATTGACAATAGAAGTGATGGGAACATCTGTTTTTGCTCCTTTCTCTCCTATATTAATAGTAAAATCCGGAAAAACGGGTCTTTTTAGTTGTGGAATCTCAAAAGGTGCTCCTTCAATGGGTACGATCTTATCCGGTGTAGCTGCTGCTCCGACCTGTTCAACTGTGATAATCGTTTCTAATTCTGCATTTGATTTGCAAGATAGAAACATAAAGCTGAATATCAGAGTAGGAAGTAAATACGGTTTATACGAAATTCTCATGATATTAAAATTAAAAATATTTCTGGTTGCAAAGAAAGAGGTTTATATAGATTCAAATTTGTAGCTCTGTACAAATACCTATTTTCTTGTACGCTTTTGTTTCTTGATAGGATTTAATTCTATTTATTTGTACTGGATTGCATGTCTGAATAATCTAACTGCACTACTTTTGTCAGTGAAACATTAATTCAAATAGTGATAGTATGAAAAACAAAGTATTGTTGTTTATTTGCTTATTAACATGTTTATCCATTACATGTGGATATGCATTTGAACGTAAGAAATATAATTTTAATAGTGAATGGCTGTTGAAGATCGGTGATGTCACGGATGGGCAGAATTGTAAACTGAATGATACCAACTGGAAAAAGATTACTCTTCCGAGAGCTTTTAACGAAGATGAAGCATTTAAACTTCATATAAAAGAGTTGACTGATACGGTGGTATGGTATCGCAAACATTTTCGACTGAATGATGTCAAAAACAAGAAAGTATTCATTGAGTTTGAAGGTATACGCCAAGGGGGAGATTTTTATTTGAATAATCATTTTCTGGGTAAACATGAGAATGGGGTTATGGCAATAGGATTTGATTTGACTCCTTATTTGAGAGAAGGTGAGAATGTATTTGCTGTACGTATTGATAATAGTTGGTTTTATAGGGAAGTAAAAACGAAGGCTAAATTCCAATGGAACGATCGTAATTTTAATTCTAATTATGGTGGTATTCCCAAAAATGTCTATTTGCATATAACAGATAAAGTATATCAGACTCTTCCATTATATAGTAACTTGCAAACGACAGGAGTGTATGTTTATGCTACGGATATTGATATTAAAGCCCGTCAGGCTAGTATTCATGCAGAATCGCAAGTAAGAAATGATAGCCATAAGGTATGTGAGTTTGATTATCAAGTGAGCCTGTTTAATCCTGACGGTAAGGAAATAGGGGCTTTTCATGGTTCAAAAGTAAGTTTGAAACCGGGAGAAACAAAAATCATAAAAGCTTCCGGTACTATTAAGAACCTTCACTTCTGGAGTTGGGGATATGGTTATTTATATGATGTAAAAACGATACTTAAAAAGGGCGATCAAGTGTTTGACGAGGTAAATACCCGTACCGGATTTCGTAAAACAAAATTTGCGGATGGCAAGATTTGGTTGAATGATCGTGTTATCCAAATGAAAGGATATGCCCAGCGTACAAGTAATGAATGGCCTGCGGTAGGGCTTTCGATACCTGCATGGTTGAGTGATTATTCTAATGGGTTAATGGTAAAGGGGAATGCAAATTTGGTGCGTTGGATGCATGTTACTCCTTGGAAACAGGATGTAGAATCTTGTGACCGTGTAGGATTGATACAAGCTATGCCTGCAGGGGATGCGGAGAGGGATAGAGAAGGTCGCCAGTGGGAACAACGTAAAGAATTGATGCGTGATGCTATTATTTATAATCGTAATAATCCTAGTATTTTATTTTATGAATGTGGAAATAACGAGATCAGCAATCAGCATATGATTGAGATGAAAGCTATTCGCGACCAATATGATCCTAATGGTGGCAGAGCGATAGGTTCTCGTAATATGCTTGGTTCTCATGAGGCAGAATATGGAGGTGAAATGGTTTATATTAATAAAAGTAAGCGTCATCCTTTATGGGCTACAGAGTATTGTCGTGACGAGGCACTAAGAAAGTATTGGGATGATTTTAGTTATCCGTTCCATAAAGATGGAGATGGTCCTCTCTATCAGGAAAAACCGGCTACTTCATATAATCAGAATCAGGATAAATTTGCTGTTGAATTGGTTCGAAGATGGTATGATTATTGGCGTGAACGTCCGGGAACGGGTGATAGAGTAAGTTCAGGAGGTACAAAGATTATATTTTCTGATACAAACACGCATTGTCGTGGCGAAGAAAACTATCGTCGCAGTGGTGTCACAGATCCTATGAGGATTGAAAAAGATGGATTTTTCGCACATCAAGTAATGTGGAATGGATGGGTAGATACGGAAGTAGAACAGACTTATATCATTGGTCACTGGAATTATTCCGCAGATACAGTGAAACCTGTTTATGTTGTTTCAACAGGAGATGATGTGGAACTTTTTCTGAATGGAGAGTCACTGGGTAAAGGAAAACGTGAATATAATTTTTTATTTATATTTGAAAATGTAGCTTTTAAGCCAGGTAAACTGGAGGCTGTCAGCTATGGAAAAAAAGGAGAGGAGTTAAGTCGTTATGCTTTGGAAACTGCAGATGAACCAGTTAAGTTAAGTTTGACGGCAATACAAAATCCTGAAGGTTTCCATGCTGATGGAGCAGATTTGGCTTTATTGCAATTTGAAGTAGTGGATAAATATGGTAGACGTTGTCCGTTGGATAATAGAACCGTTAGATTTACTGTTAAAGGTGAAGGAGAATGGCGTGGTGGTATTGCACAAGGCAAGGATAACTATATTTTGTCTACAGATTTGCCGGTAGAGTGTGGTGTTAACCGCGCTTTAATCCGCAGTACGACTAAAGCGGGCAAGATTTTAATAGAAGCACGAGCAGAAGGATTGCCTGAAGCGTCTTTAACTTTGCAGACAATTCCAGTGAAAGTAGAAAATGGAATAAGTGAATATATACCTTCATTGACATTAAAAGGTAATCTTGATAGAGGGGAGACACCGCAATTACCTTCTTATAAGGTTACTAAACGAGAAGTTCCGATTCTTTCTGCTATAGCTGGTGCCAATCAGGAAGATGTACTGTATAGCTATGATGATAACGAAGAAACTGCATGGGGAAATAATGGGAAGTTAAATACGGCATGGATTACTTATAAATTAGCAAAAAGAGCAGAAATTGCTGACATATGTCTTAAATTAAGCGGGTTTCGTAGAAATAGCTATCCGGTAGAAGTTTATGCCGGAAATATATTGGTTTGGCAGGGGAACACTTCTGAAAGTTTGGGTTATATTCATTTGGATGTAAAACCGGTAAAGACTGATATGATAACTTTAAAATTGAAAGGTAGCGTAGTCGATGAAGAGGCGTTTTCGGAAATTGTAGAGCTTTCAGAAGAGAAAGTGAAAGTTTCCCAGCAAAGAAATGCCCGACAAGAAGAAAATAATCTTAAACCGACAAAAGGAAAGAATGTATTCCGTATTATTGAGATTGAATTTTTGGAGGTTGTTAAATAAAAAAAATAAAGATATTATGAAAAAGATCGCATTTATATTATTTTGTACTAGTTTTTTCATTCAGCTTTATGCGCAGAAAGAACCGGCTTGGGACAATACGTCAAAAAGGAAATGGGCTCCGGCATTTCAAAAGGTGGAGATTCCTTCCACAAAAGATGGTGAAATGCAGAAAGCATATATGTATAAGTCGACCAGTAAGGTTCCGCAACCTTTGATTGTAAGTCTGCATACTTGGAGCGGCTATTATAATCAAACAGATCCTTTGACTAAAGAAATATTAGCTCGTGACTGGAATTATATTCATCCTGATTTCAGGGGAGCTAACAGGACGCCTTCGTCAATGGGAAGCCCGTTGGCATTGGCGGATATTGAAGATGCCATTCAGTATGCGTTGAAGCATACTAATGCTAATCCTGAGGAGGTACATATAATAGGGGTATCAGGAGGCGGATTTGCTACGTTGGCCGCTTTCATGAATATAAACTACCCTGTGAAATCATTTTCTGCATGGGTTCCAATTTCAGATATTGAAGCATGGTATTGGGAATGTGTAGGCAGAGGATCGGGGTATGCGAAAGATATTCTGAGTGTTGTATCTGTTGATAAAAAGACCTTTAATAAAGAAACTGCTGTCCTTCGTTCGCCTCTGAAACAGAATTTCCCGATAGAAAAACGTAAGAATTCGAGATTGTATATATATACAGGTATTCATGATGGTTATAAAGGTTCTGTTCCTATTACTCATTCTTTAAATATGTATAATAGATTGGTTGGAGAGTTGAAATATGGGAGTTCGGATATGAAGGAAATTATGGGAAAATCTTTATCGGACTCTGATCTGGTATCCCCTGGAGAAATGCTTGAACTTTTAGGAAAGCGCATAAATCCAGAGTATGAGAAGAATCCGATGTTGTACGATCGCAAAGTTCATTTATTCCGTAAATATGAAAATATACAATTAACGGTTTTTGAAGGAAGGCATGAGCAGATTTCTCAAGCTTTAAGTTTGCTTCCTTATAAGCATACTGTGACGGATTTGAAATGTAATATATTGGCTATTGGAGACTCGAATGGGCATAATAAAGGTGGATGGGTTGATCAATTGAAAAAGATGATGCCCGAATCAAGTATTGTTAATCTATCGGAGAGTGGTAGGACAATTGGATTTGATAATAATGGTAGAGAACGTCTAAATGCACTCAAAAATATAGATTCATATTTGGATAAGGCCCAGGTTGAGAAGAAGCGTTATGATTATATTATCGTATGCTTGGGTACAAATGATTCTAAGAAAATGTTTGATTCGAGGCAAGAAGAGGTTTCAGAAAATCTAAAAACTCTTTTGACTAAAATCAAGAAACATAAGTTGTGTAAGGGTGGCAAAACCAAATTTATTTATGTGACTCCACCACCCTTGAGAGATGAAAATGTTAGTCCCAAATATCAGGATTCAGGCAAGAGGTTGGCACGTTTGGTACCAGAACTTGAGACTGTGGCTTTAAAGCAGGGATTTGATGTTGTTGATATCCATCAGCCGCTGTTGGGAGTACTTGATTATTATGCCAAAGATGGTGTGCACATGGCAGAGCCTGGGCAGGAGATTGTGGCGTCAAAAATACTTTCTCATATTTTGAGTAAGAAATAGGTGTCGAAAGTAGGAAAAGAAATTATAACCCCAAAGATTATTATACAATGAATAGAACGCCTCTTCTTTTATATTTACTTTTATTTCCGGTTCTGGCCTTCTCTAAGCTGGGGGGAGAACGTGAATATTGGGTGAAAACAATGATTGAAATGGTGGATCCCATTTATACGAATCTGAGCCGGAACACATTAAGAAAGAATATGCCAGTAGAGACGCGTGATGGGTTGAATACTGGTAATGATAGAAAAGATGTGACTCATTTGGAAGCATTAGGACGTTCATTTGCTGGAATTGCACCATGGCTTAATCTTCCGGTTGATGAAACGGAAGAGGGAAAGTTGCGTTTTAAATATATTGATTTGGTAGTTAAGTCTTTGGCTAATGCTGTTGATCCGGAATCTCCTGATTATATGCCTTTTGATAGACCTTACAGTCAGAAGTTAGTTGATGCTGCATACGTAGCGGAAGGATTGCTTCGTTCAAAAGATCAGGTTTGGACTCGCTTGGATACTATCACCAAGCAGCGGTTGATAAAGGAACTGAAGGCGTCCAGGCGTTTTAAGGCACCGGACAAGAATTGGTTGATGTTTTCGGCTATGATTGAGGCTGCCTTATTAGAGTTCACAGGAGAATGTAATATGAAACCTGTTACCTATGCTTTACAAAAACATAAAGAGTGGTACAAAGGTGATGGATGGTATGGTGATGGACATCGTTTACATATGGACTATTATAATAGCTTTGTCATTCAACCGATGATGATGGATATATTGGATGTACTGAAACATCGTGGAGCAGAAGATGCCGATTTTTATGATATGCAGTTGAGGCGTTTTGTGCGTTTTGCCGAACAACAGGAAAGAATGATCGGTCCGGATGGGACTTATCCGCCTGTCGGGCGTTCTGTTGCTTATCGTTTAGGGGCATTTCATGCATTGGCACAAGTCTCCTTGATGAAGAAATTGCCGAAAGGAATTAAACCGGCACAGGTGCGCTGTGCTTTGACAAAGGCAATGAAACGACAACTAGTGAAAGGAACGTATGATAAAGACGGATGGCTTACATTGGGTTTTTGTGGTCATCAGCCTCGTTTGGCGGAGAAGTATGTTTCTACAGGAAGTCTATATATGTGTACTTTAGTTTTTTTGCCTTTAGGACTTGATGTCGCAGATGAGTTTTGGAGGAGTGGGCCGGAAGAATGGACTTCATTAAAAATATGGAGTAGTGATACAGAAGTCCCTATTGACCATGCATTACGAGATTAATTCTTATATAAACTATAAAAATAATAAATTGAATTATGAGAATAGATTTTTTGATTGTTACTTTTACAATTTTCTTTTCTTTGTGTAGCTCTGTTTCGGGTAAGGATAATAGAAAAGAAATGCGTACTATTATAGACAAAGGATTGAATACGGCGATTGAACAGTCTAAGCAGATGGCAGAGAAATTACTAGGGCAGAAAGATGAACTTCCCCGTACCATAGGTAAAAGGGGAGTGTTTATCACATCGAATGCAGGGGCATGGACAAGTGGTTTTTTCCCCGGAGTATTATGGTATTTGTATGAAGCGGATGGTGATGCCTCATTAAAGATGTATGCTGAAGATTATACCAAGCGAGTGGAAAAACAACAATTTACTACCAGTAATCATGACGTAGGTTTTATTCTTTATTGTAGTTATGGTAACGGATGGCGTTTGACCGGCAATGAAAAATATAAGAAAGTAATGCTGCAAGGAGCGCACTCATTAAGTACTCGCTTTAGTTCGGTAACTGGTTGCATTAAGTCTTGGAATAGAAAAACCTGGCAGTATCCGGTTATCATTGACAATATGATGAATCTGGAATTATTATTATGGGCGTCTAAAAATTCGGAACATGCGGATTTTGCTTCCATAGCACGTTCCCATGCGGATGTTACAATGAAGAATCATTTCCGTTCGGATTATAGTTGTTATCATGTTGTATCTTATGATACAGTTACTGGAAAGCCGGATCACAAAGGTACTTATCAAGGGTATGCCGATGATTCGGACTGGTCTCGCGGGCAAGGTTGGGCTTTGTATGGTTATGTAATGATGTATCGCGAAACAAAAGAGAAGAAATATCTGGAGCATGCCATGCAGGTGGCTAAATTTATCATGAATCATCCGCAATTGCCGGATGATAAGATTCCTTATTGGGATTTTGATGATCCTGATATCCCTGACGCACCGCGTGATGCTTCTGCCGGGGCGGTGATTGCATCCGCTTTGATTGAGTTAAGCCAATATACTAAAGGACGTTTTTCTAAAAAATGTTTATCCGTAGCGGAGACGCAGCTAAAAAACTTATCGTCTTCTGAGTATTTGGCGGAACCCGGGACAAACTGTAATTTTATATTAAAGCACTCTGTAGGTAACAAGCCCCAAAAGAAAGAAGTGGATGTACCGTTGACTTATACTGATTACTATTATGTGGAAGCTTTGCTTCGTTATAAAAAAGATATTTTAAAAGACAAAATTGGTATTGAAACAAAGAAATAAGAATTATATGAAAAACAGAATTATAATTTTATGCTTGATTTGTCTGTGCTTGGTTAATATTGGACTATTTGCACAGGAAACCTCTCCCCGTACTATCCTCTCGCTGAATGAAGGTTGGGAGTGCAGACCTATCACAACAGTAAACCGGAAAGCTTCATTTACTCCGGTAACTATACCTCATACTTGGAATACGAGTTATATTGAAGGGACTACATTATATGATCGTAAAATGATGGTATATCAGCGTCCGTTGGTGGTGACGGAGGCAATGAAAGATAAACGTCTTTTTCTGTATTTTGAAGGAGTGAATTCAGCTGCACAAGTGTTTATGAATCGTCGTACTGTTGGTGAGCATTTGGGTGGATATACCGCTTTCTGTATTGAAATTACAGACGAGGTGAAAGAAGGAGAAAACTTGCTGGAAGTTTGGGTAAGCAATGCATATCGTACAGATATTCTGCCTATTAGCGGTGACTTTAACGTGAATGGAGGTATTCATCGTCCATGTCATTTGATTGTTACCGAGCAGGATTGCATCACTCCTTTGTTCTATGCTTCTCCGGGAGTATTTGTCCACCAGGAAAATATCTCGAAAACGGTTGCTGATGTGAATGTGGAGACACATCTTTCATTAAAAAACAAGAAGGGGCTAAGGCTTAAAACAACTGTGGCGGATGCAGATAATAAAACCGTAGCTAGTAATGAAGTGGAAGTTTCTGACGCTATTGTAAAACAGCCGATGAAGATTAGCCGCCCTATTTTGTGGGATGGGAAGAAGAATCCTTATTTATATACTGTGACTGTCGAGTTGTATGATGGCAATCAATTGAAAGATAGGATGGTGCAGCGTACTGGATTCCGCTATTTTTCTGTAGATCATGAAAAAGGTTTCTTCTTGAATGGTGAATATCTCAACCTTTATGGCTTCTGTCGTCATGAGGATGCAGTAGGTAGAGCCAGTGCTTTGCTTCAGGAAGACTATCAGATGGATATGGAACTTATCAAGGAATCCGGAGCAACGGCTATGCGCTTGGCTCATTATCCTCATGCAGAACCGATGTATGATTTATCGGATGAAAATGGAATTATTCTTTGGACGGAGATACCGATGTGTGGTCCTGGTGGCCAGGCATTTACCGGATTTGTGGATACCGAGGGATATAAAGATAATGCACGGTTGGCAGTGAAAGAGTTAGTTTATCAGAAGTTCAATCATCCTTCTATCTGTTTTTGGGGTATATGTAATGAGATACTGGTAAGTGATGGGAAGAGGTTTGTAGAATATGATAACCCTATTCCATTTATTAAAGAGTTGAACGGAATCTATAAATCTATTGATTCTTCCCGTCTCACAGCATTGGCTACTTGTGTAGATCAGTCTTACTATTTGGGATGTTCAGATTTGATAGCTTGGAACAAATATTTCGGATGGTACAAAGATGCTGCGCCTTCTGCATCCAAGTTTTTTGATGACTGCAAGAATAGTTCGAATGGAATACCGGTAGGCGTTTCTGAATACGGAGGTGGGGCAAGTATTAATCATCACCAGTGGCCGCTTGTTATGGAAGATCGTTCTGACAGTCATTTTCATCCTGAAGAAACCCAAACATTCTGTCATGAAGGCAATTGGGAATCATTTGCTGAACGTCCTTATCTGTGGGCAAAATTCATTTGGGTATTTGCCGATTTCCCTTCTTATATGCGTCAGGAAGGAGAGAAGGATGGATATAATGATAAAGGTTTGGTGACGCGTGATAGAAAAACGAAGAAGGATGCTTTTTACTTTTATAAGGCAAATTGGAATCCGGAACCTATGATTTATATAACAAGCCGTCGTTTCGTTAAACGTGAGAATTCGCAGACTGATATTAAAGTCTTCACAAATTTGAAAGAAGCTACTCTTTATATCAACAATAAGAAAATAGGAACGATGAAACCGGATGATATGAGTCGTGTTATCTGGAAAGATATTCAGTTGAATAAAGGACGTAACACCATTCGTGTAGAAGGAAAGAATGGAAAGGAACTTCTTTCGGATACTTGTGAATGGTATTGTATCAAATAAGTTAATTATATAAATTAAAAACTACGGGGATTTTTTTCCGTAGTTTTTTTTGTTGTTAGAAAATAGTATTTGTATGTACTTACACATCAGCGATTTGTATTGTAGTACGGAAATAGTATTTGTATATTGCTGAATATACCTTTTTGAATTGGAATACATGTAAATGTACAGTAATTAAGGTTCTTTATGTGTCAATCGTGTACATTTGTTCCTGAAAATTAATAATAGGTCTATCGCGGTAAATAAAAATATGTGATTTTTAATTCACTCGATAGGTTAATTTAATATATTTAATATTATGAGAAATGTGATGAATAGTATGCAGCATTTGCTGTTGTTATTGTTCTTTTCGTCTTTTTTGTTTTCGTGTGAGAATAAGATGGATGAACATTATGAAAAACCTGAGTGGTTGAAAGGAAGTGCATGGGACGTCCTTACTAATGAGTATGAGGGAAAATATTCAATCTTTCTTGAAGCGGCAGAGCTAGCCGGATTCCGTCCGGTTTTGGAAGGTAAGGCGCTTGCCACAGTGATGGCACCGGATGATGATGCCTTTACTGCTTATTTGGAAAAAGAAGGGTATGTTTCGGTAAGAGACATGCCGATGGATGAACTGAAAAAACTGATCGGTTTCCATTTGGTTTATTATTCCTATAATAAAAGTGACTTGGAAAATTTCCGTCCGCAGAGTGATGTTGTCGATGAAGAGGATGCGGATGCATTGCCTGGTATGTACTATAAGTTTAGAACTCGTAGTTCCAGTCCGACTTCATTGGGGGTTGATCCTACGACTCATGATTTGGTGACGGTGTATCATTTGGAACGTTTTGTTCCTGTTTTTTCTCACTATATGTTTTCGTCTAAAGGGATTGATGCTAAAAAGAACTATGAGTATTTTTATCCAAATTCCACTTGGACGGGCGATGCGGGATTTAATGTTTCCAATGCGACAGTGAAAGATTATCAGATTATAGCTAATAATGGTTATATCTATACAGTTAATCAGGTATTGGAACCGTTGGAAACTATTTATACGGCGATGAAAGATAAGGAACACTATTCAAAGTTTCTTGATCTATATAATTCATATAGTACCTTTACGTATGATGAACAGTTAACCAATGATTTTGCGAAAGGTTTGGGAGTGGACAAACTCTATCTTTTTAAACACGAGGCTAGTGGATTACCCAATATTGCTTTAGAATGGCCTGTTTCCAACTATCGGTTAATTCCTACACTTGCCTCAGTTTCTTACAGTGTATTTGCTCCTACCAATGCTGCTTTAGAAGATTTTTTTACTCGTTTTTGGAAAGGGAACGGCTATAATTATTTGGAAAGTGTCGATCCTTTAATCATAAAAATCCTGTTACTTCAATATGTATATGGTGGCTCTATTGTTTTCCCGGATGAGGTAAAAAAAATAACAAATGATTATGGAACTTCTTATAATTTTGATCCTTATACAGTGAAGGATAAGAGTATTTGCGTCAACGGAAGTTTTTATGGATTGGATAAGATTGATACTCCTCCTATTTTTAATTCAGTAATCGGACCGGCTTTTTCTCATAAAGATTATCTTTATTTCCTATATGCTCTGGATGGTGCTGGAGAATTGTTGAAGACTTATAGTTCTTTAGCTACTAAATATACAATGTTGATTCCTGATAATGACACTTTTGAAGCAAGTGATATGTTTTTACTGAAAGCTACTGACGGTTCGTATGTATTATCAGAACCTGCCGATACGGAATCTGGTTATGGACCTATTGGAGCTTCTAAGTTGCAGCGGTTGGTCAATGTTCACACAGTGAGTGGCGAAGAAACCCTTCCTTCCAATGGAACTAAGGTGTATACTAGCCAAAATGCGTCGACTTATTGGTTTGTTAAAGATGGGAAGGTTACAACTAATGCAGTTTTTAATTTGGCATTGGGAATGAGCGGAAATGATTTCTCCTCACTTTTTTCACCTTTTGAAGAAATTACTAATGATGGAGAAGCTTGGAGCAATGGAAAGTCTTATGTATATAAATCAAATGCGTTATTTGACATAGATGGTGCAGATGCAGGGGATAGCTACAGAGGGATAAAGGCAGTGTTGGCAACTTGCAATGAACCCAAATATCCCTATTTTGTATTTGCGCAATTATTAAAGAAGGCTGATATGGTTTTAGGACAGGACTTGCCGGCTTTTCGAGGTAGAATCATAAGTTTTATTCCGACGAATGAAGCATTGGTAGAAGCCATGAGGAATGATGAAATTCCGGGTGTAAAAGGAGGAACTATTGATTTGTCCCAAGCGGAACCAATCTTGGAAGGTACATTTGAACCGGAAACATTAAAGGAGTATTTGAAAAATTATTTCTTGATTACTACATATGCTCCGGAAGTGACCAGTTGCCCCTATGTTGGTTCTACTACATGGAAAACAGGCACTTATCGCAATTCTAATTATAAGAATATAATCTATACAGACAATGGAGAATCTCTGTCTGTCCAGTTGGAGGGGGCAGATCATGCATGTTCCGTGATTCCAACCTATTATTATTTTCCATTTGCGTATAATGATGGAGGATTCCATTTAATAGACTCTGTTTTTTAATAAACTGAATATCTAAAATTATGAAACAAATTAAATTAATATGTGTATCAATAGCCTTGTTTCTATGTTGTATGGAAGAGGTTGTTGCTCAGACGCACAAGGTTGTGTCGGGTACGATCACAGAGTTGATAGGAAAAGCGGCAGAACCGTTGGTTGGAGTAAATGTAAATATCGTGAATGCGCAGAATCGTTCTTTGGGAGGGGCTATTACTAACCTGAACGGTCAGTATAATGTGAAGATTCCTGAAGGAGAGAGTAATCTGACAATTGTTTTCTCCTATATTGGAATGAAGACCCAACGCATTAAATATACTGGGCAGACTAACCTGAACGTTCGTATGGTGTCAGAGTCGAAAACAGTGGACGAAGTGGTTGTTTCAGCCAAACGTATAGAGAGAAATGATTTGGGTATTACCAATAAAGAAATGATATCAGCTACTCAAAAGGTGAATATGGATGATTTGGTAGCCGCTGCTCCTATTGTTTCTGTCGAAGAAGCGTTACAAGGTCAATTGGGGGGTGTTGATATAGTATTGGGAGGTGATCCGGGTACTCGTAGTGCTATTCGAATTCGTGGTACAGGTACATTGAATGCATCGGCCGACCCTCTGATTGTAATTGATGGTGTGCCTTATCCGACGGATATCAGTGATGATTTTGATTTTTCAACTGCTAATGAAGAAGATTTGGGGGCTCTTTTGAATATCTCTCCTAATGATATAGCAACAGTTGAAGTTCTTAAAGATGCCTCTGCTACTGCTATTTGGGGTACACAGGGAGCAAACGGAGTTTTGGTAATTACTACAAAAAAAGGTACGTTGGGAAAAACCCGTTTCTCGTTCTCTTCTAAATGGACTCTGAAGACAGAACCTAAAAATATTCCTATGCTTAATGGGGATGAGTATACTGCCCTGATGCAGGAAGGAATTTGGAACTCGGCTAAATACACTGGATTGAATAATGCGTCAAATCAATATCTGGATTTATTGTTCAATACTCCGGTAATTGGATATACTCCTGGATTTGAGTATTTTAATGAGTATAATCAGGATATTAACTGGTTGGATAATGTACGTCAGACGGCTTTGATTTCAGATAATAATTTTTCTATGAGTGGTGGTGGTGAAAAAGCAACTTATCGTTTCTCGTTAGGGTACATGAGTGATGATGGAACTACTATCGGGACGTCATTGAAACGATTAAATACATCATTGAATGTAGCTTATCAGTTTTCTAATAAATTGAAATTCGGAGCGAATTTTTCTTATTCACAGTCTGACCAGGATGCAAACTGGGCAAAAAATGTCCGTTCGGAAGCGTTAAGTAAAATGCCGAATAAGTCTCCTTACACAATAGACAGGAGAACTGGGTTGATGACAGGAGATTATTTTGTATACCATGACCCGGATTTCGAGGGTTCTTTCAAAGGGACAGTTAATAAGGACTCGGAGAATTTCAATCCGGTGGCTATGGTAAATGAGGCAATTAATAATACAATGCAGAGGGAGGCTAAAATCACATTTAATGCAGATTATACAATTCTGCCGGGATTTACCTACAAAGGTTGGGCTTCTATTAATATGCGTACTACCAAAACTCATCGTTTTTTACCTCAGGTAGTGACTGGGGTAGCTCAAAACAGTGAGTATGCTAATCAGAGTGTAGACTCCTACTCTGATAAACTGGTACTTCAGACGGAGAATAAATTGATGTATATTAAAAACTGGAATGACAAGCATAACTTGATTGCTAATGCTTTGATTCGTACTTCCCAGCAGGTAAATACCAGTTATTTAAGTGCTACATATGGCAATGCATCCTCGGGTTTGTCCGATCCTACTGTCGGTACTTCGGTTCTGGAGGGAGATGCCGGGTTGAATTCAAGTGAATCCGAAACCCGTAGTGTATCGTTTATCGGTTTGGCGAATTACACGTTGTTGAACCGCTATGTGTTTCATGCCTCTTTGAATGCCGAAGGAAATTCTGCTATGGGGCGTAATAAGCGTATGGGATATTTTCCTGCGGCAGGTATTGCATGGAACCTTCAGAATGAGCCATTCTTGGAGTCGGCTAGAGATAGTTGGCTGGATGAAGCTAAAATACGTGTCAGTGTCGGGCAGAGCGGTCGTGCTCCAAGTGGTACTTCTGTTTATTTGGGAGCTTATGTTAAAGGTGATAACTATATGAACATGTCGGGTACCAAGCCGGAACGTATGCAACTGGATGATTTACATTGGGAGACTTCTACCGAGTATAATTATGGAGCAGATATTATGTTATTCGGCGGACGTTTAAAATTCACATTTGATTATTATCGGAAATATATCAAAGATCTGTTGCAAAAAGACTATAAACTTCCTTCGTCTACCGGTTTCGGTTCGATGAGATATTATAATTCCGGAAAAATGGAAAATAAGGGTTGGGAGTTACGTGCGGATGCAGTTTTTTGGAAGAATAAAGACTGGCAGATTAGTGGCTATGTGAACTTTAGCCGCAATGAAAACCGAATAACAGAATTACCGGGCAATATGGTGCAGGAAACTTATGAAGCAAATAATGGTAAGTATGCTGCACGTGTAGAGGTAGGTCAACCAGTCGGAGCTTTTTATGGTTATCGTTATTTGGGTGTGTATAAAGATAAGAATGCAACTTACGCACGTGATGCATCAGGTAACATTATGAATGATGTACATGGCAAACCAATTGTCATGAGAAATTTAACTAAAGTTTGTCAGCCGGGAGATGCTATATATGAGGATATTAATCATGACGGTATAATTAATCAGTATGACATCGTGTATTTAGGGAATTATAATCCGGTATTGACTGGTGGTGCCGGAGTGACAATCAAATACAAACAAGTATCCTTAAGTGCATTTTTCCATGGGCGTTTCGGGCAATCAATTGTAAATAGAGCCCGTATGAATAATGAATCTATGTACAATGATGATAATCAGAGTACGGCTGTTCTAAGACGCTGGAGAAATGAAGGAGATGTAACGGATATTCCGCGTGCTTTGTACAAAGAAGGGTACAATTATCTAGGATCAGACCGTTTTGTGGAAGATGCCTCATTTGTCCGTCTGAAAACTCTGACGTTGAACTATTCGTTCCCTAAAAAAGTATGTAATCGTTTAGGAATAAATACCCTAAGTTGTTTTGCAACAGGATATAACCTATTTACATGGACTAATTATACGGGACAAGATCCGGAAGTGGAAATTCCTAGCAAGCCTACTGGTTTGGCGGAAGATAAGGCTACTACTCCTGTTTCTATGAGATTTGCTTTTGGTATTAATCTGAATTTCTAATACAAGGTAATATGAAAAAAATATTGATATGTTTGGCTATTGCCGGGGTTGGTCTGTTGAATTCCGGTTGTAATGACTGGTTGGATGTACTACCGAAGAATGAGCAGGTAGCACCCGACTATTGGAAAACGAAAGAGCAGGTAGAGGAAGTTCTTACGCAAGGTTATGCATATATGCGAACAACCGTCCCTAACTTGATATATTGGGGTGAGCTTAGGGGGGGCTCTATTTATGCATATAGTGGCGCAGAACAGCAAAAATTGCAAAACTTTCAGTTGACGGCCTCGTCTAGTATGTGTAATTGGTCGTCTTTCTATCAGGTATTGAATATTGCCAATTCAATAATTAAATATGCGCCGGACGTACATGTACAGGATGAAACTTATACCGAAGCAGCTATGAACTCGCATATGGCGGAAGCTTATTTTATGCGTGCATGGGTTAATTTTACGTTAGTACGCAATTATAAGGAAGCTCCTTTGATATTGGAACCTTATGTGACCGACTCTTATCCGTTCAATATCGGTAAGTCTTCGGAAGAAACACTGATTGCTCAGATAAAAGAGGATATAAAGACTGCGTTGGCTTCAGGGGCTGCAAAAGAATTCTATGATAATGATGCGTGGGCGGGAGCTACGAAGGGTCGCATTACTAAATGGGCTTTGTATGCATTGATGACTGATGTTTGTCTTTGGAGCGAAGACTATGAAGGTTGCATTGAATATGCCGATCTATTAATTAACTCTAATTCTTCTCATCGTCCGGCATTCATGGCTGATTCTGAACAGTGGTTCACTATTTTTAACCCGGGAAACAGTAATGAGTCTATTTTTGAGATAAATTTTGATGTACTTACCTACAATCAACCTGTCGACTATAGTCCATCTGCATATTTTACTTATTCTGTATCTGCGCGATTACAGTATTCTTTAGCAATGCTTACTCGTTTAATGCTTGAGAATCTTAACAGCAATGAGAGTTCGGTTCGTGCATACGGGGGAGCTTATAATGATTTGGGAATAGGAGCAACTTCCAGTATATGGAAATATCAGGGATATGGTTACTTATCTTCAGGTTATAGAGATCAACAAGATGCTAACTGGATTCTTTATCGTATGGCAGATGTGCTACTGATGAAAGCGGAAGCTTTGGTTTGGCAGGGTGGAACAGCAAACTTTCAGGCTGCTATAGATTTGATTAACCGGGTACGTATTCGTGCCAATGTAACAGAACTGGATGTGAATATAAACGATGTGACAGAAGAGTCTATGTTGAAGTACGTGTTGGAGGAACGTGATATTGAATTGGCTGCGGAAGGGAAACGTTGGTATGATTTAGTTCGTTTTGGTAAATCGAAAGGTTATAAATATCAAAATACATTTGTTGATTTGATAGTTGACAACAATGCATCGGTCAGTTCTCAATGGCTGCGTTCGGTATTGAAGAATACATACGCTTGGTATTTGCCTGTTCCACAGAGTGATATTGAGAGAAATTCACTTTTGACACAGAATCCTTATTATGATATAACTTCAAATTGATATGACTATGAAAAATATAGTAAAATATTGTCTTCTGTTGTTGGTAATCTGTTATTCCTGTGATGATCCTTATAAAGATAAGACATTTCAGGTATATAATGTACAACCGGCAGCATCTTATTTGGAAACTCGTTCAGATGAGTTTTCTGAATGGATCAAAGTTTTAAAATATGCTGATTTGTTTAATGCAATTAATCAGGCTACTGATATATTTACTGTGCTTGCACCGACTAATGCTGCTATGTCTGAATTCTATGCACGGAAAGGTGTTGTTTCGATTGAAGAATTGGGACAAACTTATGCACGTGGATTGGCACAATATCATATAATGAATGACACTATTCAGCGTGATGATTTTGTGGCCGGAGGAGAATTACCGATTAAGACTCTTTCTGGTGATGTGCTGGAAGTGTCGTTTGATGAGAGTGGAGAAGGAGGATTTAATTCTGTCTATATTAACAAAGAAGCACATGTAAAAGAATTTGCGATTTCAACAGCTAACGGACTTGTTTACGTCTTGGATGATGTTTTAAGTCCTGCGATTGAGACTGTTTACGAACGCTTGTGCGGTCATGAAGAGAACCTGATATTTCGTACTGCCGTTGAATTGACCGGTTGGAAAGATGAATTGAATATTACATCTGAGATTAATTCATCAGTATTGGGTAGTACATCAGAAGTAAGACGTTATTTCACGTTGCTAGCTGTATCGGATGATGTTTATAATAGTCATGGGATTTCTACAGTAGAAGCATTGGTTTCTCGTTTAGGAGCGGGAAGTGACTATACAAATAAGAATAATGCATTAAACAGATATGTTGCTTATCATATTTTGGATGGAAGCTATAAAGTAACATCCTTTAAATCTTTTGATAGTGAAGATACATTTAAAAAATTGTGGAATACCAAGGCTGAAGATGCATTGATAATGACTTCACTTGAGAATGGTAATTATTATTTGAATTTTGACGGTGGTGATGACAAAGCGCAGTTCATTGATGACAAATCCAACGAACAAGCCAAGAATGGATATATTCATCAGATTGATGGTTATCTGCCTATCTGTGAAACATTGCAGCCGATCTCTTATTATTTTGATTTTTGTGATTTTCCTGAAGTTGCTTCTTATATTACTTCTTATGGAGTGAATGGGCAGTTGTATCAACAGAAAGCCGGAGACAATGAAGGAGCTACACCGTTGGCTAATAATACCGGTTCGTATGTCTCTTGTTATGAGATGCAAATGGGCCCTTCCGGTACTATCAGCACTGGATGGGGATATTTAGAGTACCGTACAGCGCATAGTAAATCAGAATATAATTGGTGGAATTTGTTACACTATGATATATTGGGAGTTAATCTTGGCTATAATGGTACGCTGACAATGAATATTCCTACTATTTTGTCCGGTAAATATAAAGTAACTTTGGGATTTGCTTATGCTAGTTCAATGAATTTCATGCGGTTGGCAGGCGATGTTCCGTCTGAAGGAAGTAATGGCGGGCTCACATCGTTTACTTTTGATGATAATAAGTCAGTGAGCAAAGCTATATATGCTGCTGTCCCCGTTGATGAACTGAATTGCTATAAAGTAGAATTGTTTAGTGAATTGGAGTTTGCTTCTACACAGTCGCATAAATTGCAGTTAGTTGTTTTAGATCCGGCGGCAAGTACACATAAGAGTTTCCGTTTACAGTTGGATTATCTATTGTTTGAACCTATAAATTAAGTAAAGCCATGAAAACATTAAATTATTATATATTAGTGTCTGCATGTTGCCTATTGGCAGGATTATGTTCTTGTACGGATGAATGGGATTCTCATTATGCCCAGAAAGAACCTGTAATCAATAATGTAGATATTGTAATTGTGGATGAACCTGTATCGGCTTATTTGAAGAATGAGTCCTCTTACAGTTCTATGTATGGGTTGTTTGAGAAGAGCGGTATTTTTCGAATCCTGGATGAAAAAAAGTCGTTATATACCATGATGGTAGTAAATAACCAAAATGCTACCCGGACGGCTTCGGAAGAAGGAACGGACGATAGTGCAGATATTTTTTTGGCTAAAGCCCATATAACGGATGCGGCTATTTCACCCAGTAATCTGAAAGAAGGGCAGCGTCTGTTAATGTGGAATGGCAAATATGTGAAGGTTACTACTTTGGATGAGTTGACAGGAGAGGCAAGGATTGCTTTTAATGGAGCTGTTGTAAAGAAAGTCATTAAAACCACTGATGCTTATATTTATGAATTGGAAGATTATATCAATACTCCTAAGTCTTTGATGGAAGTATTGGAAGGATTGAACGACGATTATTCAATTTTCAGAGAAATGGTGATGGCAAGAGTTGAAAAAGTTTTCGATAAAAGTGCCAGTACACCGATCGGTATAGATCCGACGGGAAATACGGTATATGATTCGGTGTTTACCTTCAAAAGTCCTTATTTTGAAAGAAAAAAGATGAATTTATATTCGGAGTCTATGCATGCGACGATGTTTATTCCTTCAAATACATTGGTCGAGAATGCCTTGCAGGATGCCAAAGAGAGATTGAAAGACTGGGGACTGGAGCGTGCAGACTCTATTTTGAATAATTGGATATTTCAAAGTGCTTTTTATAACGTAGAATATAAAAGAGAGGACTTTGGTAATGTAAGTAAACCTGATTTGATTTCTATATTTAATCAACAATGGAGAACTACTATTAATAAGGTAGATCTTGACAATCCGATTGAAATGAGTAATGGAATGGCGTACTATGTTACATCTTTGAAGATTCCTACGAATGCAGTCTTATTATGGAGGATTAAAGAATTTTTCACACCATCATGGAATGCTCCTATGACTGATGCCGAAAAACGTACTTATTATAATTTTTATCAGGAGGAAGGAACTGCATATTATATGAATGATTATAATGTGCGTTGTACCGGGACGAAGAATGATGCAGGTGTTCACCAACCCAATTCGAATTGGCCGGCAATAGATTATAGCACATTGAAGTTACAGTTGATTGATAAAACTCAAAAAGGAGTATTTGAATTCAAATGTTTCAAGATGGAAGAACATGTGGATGGTAGTCATACTTTAACTCCATATAAGCTTCCTCCTGGAGAATATTATTTTTCTTGGGGACATTATGCAAAATATAGCAGGGTAAATGCGACCTTCTACGTTAACGGTATGAAGATAAGCGAGATGTCAAGTGTTGATATGAATAATCTCGGCAGTTGGGATCGTGGTGGAGGCGGTTATAATGAAATTTATAATACAGTTTCAAATTATGACCGGGATGGAAAGGAAATTGGAATTGTAACTATTGAAGGTGACGAACCAGTGGAATTGAATGTTAAAATTGAATTTACACAAGGTGAAACTAGTAATCTTAGTCCGTTCCATTGGTGTTTCCGTCCGACAGAAAATTGTTATTAATCTTGATTAGGATAGGGATATGAAAAATATAAAAGCTATACTTGGTATGTCTTTATTGCTCTTGGGAGCAGCAAATGTATGGGGACAGAGTGTCCATAAATTGACGGGTAAAATTCTTTCGACAAAGAACCAGCCAGTTGAGGGGGCCATTGTTACAGTGTTAGATACGCTAAATGTGACTACTTCGAAGGATGGAGAGTTCAGGTTTGAATTGAAAGACTTCTCAAAAGCAAAGGAGATTTCTGTGTGGGCAGCCGGTTATTATCCGGTACAACAAAAGCTGAACAATCGTTCGGAAGTTATAATAATGATGATTCCTGAGGGACAGTATAAATATAATGAATCGGTTGTATTGCCTTTTCGTGAAGAAGGAGATACAAAACTCTCAAATTATACATCGGCTACTAACATAACGAAAAAGGATTTTCAGTTGGGAGGTACAAAAATTGACCGTGCCTTAACTGGACAGATTGCCGGGTTGGAAGTAAAGCGTGGTAGTGGTATGCCGGGGGAAGGGAGTTATTATAATCTACGCGGTATTCGTTCGTTGACAGGGGATAACGCTCCTTTAATTGTAATCAATGGAATACCATATATGCCTGATAAAACTTCTTCAACAGTGATTGGAGGATTTACACGGGACATCTTCCAGTCTTATAACTTGCAGGATATTCAGAATATAACAGTTTTGAAAGGCGCGGAAGCTGCAATGTACGGGTCGCTAGGTTCGAATGGAGTTATTCTGATTCAGACAGATGGTGCTATATCCAATGACTTGGAAACAAAAATTAGTTATTACGGTTCATTTGGTGTGAATTGGAATGATAAACGGATGCCATTGATGGGAGTAGAAGAGTATAAATCTTATCTATCGGATGTGGGTTTGACTATTTATGAAGATCCGAATGATTTCTATACGAATTTTCCGTTTATGAAAGACCCAAATGATGCAAGATATGCATACTTGTATAATAATAATACTGACTGGCAGGATTTAATCTATAAGAATAGTACTTCCACAGATCATTTATTTCGTGTGGAGGGTGGTGACGCTATTGCCAAATACGACCTTTCATTAGGATATAGTCGTGATAACGGGTTAATAGACAATACAAGCATGGAACGTTTTCATACCCAGTTGAACACGAATATCTTGGTGAGTCAGAAAGTGAATATCTTTGCGAATCTGGGCCTGGCATATTTGAATGGGCATTTTCAAGAACAAGGAATGAGTATCGCTACAAATCCTATTCTTGCTGCGTATGCCCGTTCTCCTTTGCTAAGTCCTTATGAAAAAGATCGGGATGGGAATATCCTTACCACATATTCCTCTTATCGTTATGGTAATAGTAGGACAACTGCCTATGGGGTCAGCAATCCGTTGGCATTAATTAATACTTTGGATGCCCACAATCGGCAGTATGACTTGAATATGAAGGCTGGCATCTCATATAAACCTTTCTTGGGACTTACAGTGAGCGGTATTGTTGGCTTATATTATAATTTTAACAACGAACATATTTTTATTCCCGGCGAGAGTGATCCGACTATTCTGCCTATAACTGATATGTATGATACAAGAAAAAATGCAGTGAAAGAAGGGGAGGCTGAAACAACAAACTTTTTCCTGAATTTGAATGGAAACTACCAAAAGACCTTCAATCATGTTCATAAATTGAATGCCATTGCCGGTTGGCAGATGTTGACAACTAAAAATGAATATGATGTCGGTGAAGGGCGTAATACCGGTAACGATTTTTATCAGACTTTAGGGAGTGTGCAGGCTATTGGTCGCCGTTTCGTAGGGTATATAAATAATTGGAACTGGATGAACTTTTACGCACATGTTGATTATACATATAATGATATGGTACAGGCATCTGTAAACATGGCGGTAGACGGAGCTTCTTCTACCGGTACAGCTGTAAACCGTTTCTATATGTATCCTTCTGTCGGGTTGACTTGGTTGGGTAAAGGATGGCAACCTTTCCAGAATGTAACTTGGATTAATAAGTTTAATATACGTGCCGAGTATAGCATGACTGGTAATACCCGTTTTGCTTCTACTTTGGGAAGTTTCAATTATTCAGCTGCTCCTTATCAGCAATTATCTACAATTGTACGCACTAATGTGCCAAATACTTCTTTAAAGCCGGAAAGAAATGCATCTTTAAACTTAGGTCTTGATTTATCGGTTCTGCGTAATCGCCTGAATGTATCTTTTGATTATTACAATAATCAGATTAGTGATATGATTAGTGCTATGCCGCTTTCTTCCATATATGGATCTTCTGCTCATTATGCCAACATTGGTAAAATGGAAAACCGCGGAATCGAGGTGTCTGTACAGGCCTCTTTGGTGCGTACCCGTAATTTTGAATGGATTGTAGGTGGTAATATTGCCCATGTTACAAATAAGATAAAATCTTTAGGCGGTGAAGAACAGGTTGTCTTAAATTTTGACAATGGAGTACAGATGGTGCATCGGGTAGGAGAATCCCCTTATCAATATTATGGTTATCAGGCTAATGGAGTATTTTCTACACAAGCCGAAGCTGATAACGCTAATCTTACTAACCGTACGGGTATACGGTATAATGCTGGTGATGTTCATTTTGTGGATCAAAATGGAGATAATAAGATTGATGATAAAGATCGTGTTTTATTAGGTAATGCTTCTCCTGCTTATTTTGGTGGATTTTATACGCAGTTGAAGTATAAAGGGTTTGCCCTTTCGGCCGAGTTTAGTTATTCTAAAGACAATATGGCCTATAATGCTGTAAGACAACAATTGGAGTCTGTGTCTACTACTGCTAACCAGAGCCTTGCTGTTGCCAACCGATGGAGCTTGGAAGGAGAGGTGACGGATATACCTCGTGCTGTATGGAATGATCCGGTGGGTAACAGCTGCTTCTCATCTCGTTGGATTGAGGATGCTTCTTATCTCAAAATGAAGAATGTGACTTTAAGTTATACATTCACGAAGAAATTTTTGAATTTCTTCCGTGCAGGAACAATCTATGTGACAGGAGAGAATTTGTTTACCGTTACTAAATATTTAGGTATGGATCCGGAGTTCTCTTATTCATATGCAGAGAATATGCAAGGATTTGATAATGCAAAATTGATGCAGCCGAAGACTGTAAAAGTAGGTGTTAATTTAAATTTCTAAAGAGTATGAAAAGAATAAATATATTGAGAAGCTTTATGCTCGGTTGGACAATTGTGGCATGTATTTCTTGTTCTGACTTCTTTGAACCGAATAATGATACTATTCTGCGAGGTGATGATTATATGAAAGAAAATAGTGAACTCTATTCTGGTTTTTTGGGAATAGTAACAAAGATGCAGGCTATTGGTGACAAAGCTATTTATCTGACAGATACCCGTGCTGAACTTTTGGAACCGACGACAAACACTCCGGGGGAACTATATAGTTTATACAGTTATGATGATGATTTAAGTGGTAATTCGTATGCCGATCCTGCTAAATATTATGATGTAATTATTTCATGCAATGATTTTATGCAGAAGGCAAAAGCGTATAAAGATGCTCATGAAACCAGTGTGGATGAGGAGCATTACAGAGGGCTGATCAGTAGTGCGTTAAGAGTGAAAACTTGGATTTATCTTACGTTAGGTAAAATCTATGGTCAGGCGGCTTGGATTGATGACCCGCTGCACAGTTTTGTAGATTTCTCTAATTTTGAGATCAAAAACCTGGATGGAATATTAGATGCGTGCGAAAATTTATTGTCAACAGGATTTGATGGTGTGAACGGTACTTATAATATGGACTGGAGAGGTTGGCTGGATCCTACAGGCACAGATAGCGAGGTTACCAGTATTTATGAGTATTGGAACATGATGGTGCCGGAATATTTCGTTTTGCAAGCTGAAATTTCTTTATGGAAGGGAAACTATGTGAATACAGTGAATGTACTTTTGAAAGAAATGAATCGAGTGTTTGCACAGAACCGGGGAAAACAGTCATTGACTAAATATATGCGTAGCGGTAGTTATGGTGGCGGTTATGGTGGCTGGTTTAGTACTTCGTCGCCACAATCAACAATTACTGAATCAGTTATTACCTATAATTATCAATATAATCAAAAGAATTCTTTGCTGAGGCATTTCGACACAGGTGGAGAATACATGTTACGTGCATCTTTGGCAGGCGTGAATCGCTTTAAAGATACTGGTTATAATCCACCGAAAGATGAAAATGTCGAGTTCACATCAGATAATCGTTCTAAAACATTTAAAGAGATTGTGAAAGATGTAGAATATTCGGTTCAGAAGTATCGCGGTATGGGGAGCAAAGCCGGTCATACGGTTGCTCATGATGATACACAGATTTATATTTATCATACAGCCGATCTTTATTTTATGCTGGTAGAGGCATTAAATAATTTGGGGAAATATGAAATCGTTGATGTTTTAATGAACGACGGATTTTATCTTACTTATGGTGCACAGGCAAAGGTTACGGACAATCAAGTATGGAAAAATGCGGGCTTTACCAATGACTGGGGAAAAGATTTGACAGAAGAAGGAAGTTATCGTACATATGAAGATCGAGGTATTCGAGGTGTTTTGGGACTTGGAAAACGTGATATGTGGCGTGAAGGTAATGATAAAACCGATTTGGAAATAAAGAAACATAACGATCTTGAGATTTTGAAAGAAGCTTTGTTAGAATTTCCTTGTGAAGGAAAAACATATCCGATTATGCTTCGTATAGCAAAACGTTGGAATGATTATAGCATTATTTCTCAGTTTGTAGGTGAGAAATATGTTGATCCGGCTAAACGTGCTGAAGTGGAAAGTAAGATAGAGGGGGGAGCTTATTTCGTTCCTTGGGATTTAAGCGAAACTGCTTCTTCCCATTAATATAGTTGTCTGTTAATTTTAATAAAAAAATATATGAGAAGAACATTAATGCTTATTTGTGGAGCTATGCTCTTCTGGACTTCATGTTCAGATGACGAGGTGGTATCATCAGGACCGGTAAGTCCTGGGGGAGTACCTGAAGAAGAATATCCTGATGTTATTACTACAGATGATCGTGGAATGGTAGTTAGTTACGATCCTGCTAATAAACAATCGGGAGCTTTGATTAGTTGGAGATGGATGAGCGGGGATCCTGCAGATGCATCTTATGATATTTATCGGAGTGTAGATGGAAGTGAGTTTCGTAAGTTGAATACTGCTCCTATTTCTAGATGCACAAACTATAAAGATTTATCTGTTGATATTTCGAAAACAAATACATATGAATTACATTTTTCTAATTCAGAAAATGTGATTGGGACTTTCAAATTCACACCGGAGATGGCAACTGCCTTTTATCGCTCCATACCTTTGAATATGAATGATTTACCTGAAATACCAGATACTTGCCAATATTATGTGTCTGATGCATCGGTTGGTGATTTGGATGGAGATGGTAAATATGAGATAGTCGTAAAAAGACAAACTGCATCAATAGACAATGCTAGTAAAGGATTTGCCTATGGAAGTGCTTTATTGGAGGCTTATAGATTGGATAACGGTGCATTTATGTGGCGAGTAGAATTAGGCCCTAATATACGTCAGGGGACTCATTATATTTCATTTATTGTGTATGATTTGGATGGTGATGGGAAAGCTGAATTGGCTGTTCGTACCTCTGAGTTGACTAAATTTGGAGACGGCACAATGATTGGCGATGTGGATGGTGATGGAAAAACTTATTATGTAAGGTTGGATCCGGAAAAGGCTACTTATGGAAAAATATTAGATGGTCCGGAATTTTTGTCTATTATTGATGGAACAACCGGAGCTGAAGTTGCCCGTACAGACTATATTTCGAGAGGAGACAAACTCCTTTGGGAAGGATACTGGGGGGATGGTTACAATTACGGGAATCGTATTGATCGTTTCTTGATGGCGACTGGGCATTTCAAGTCACAGAATAGTGCTCCAAGTATTGTAATGTGTCGCGGATACTATAAAAATTTCCAAATTGTAGCGCTTGATTATGCAAATGGTAAACTAACTAAACGTTGGCATTTTGATACTTATCCGAATTATCAAGATTATGTAGAGCAAGGGAACCATAATTTGGCAGTTGGTGATGTTGATGGCGATGGTAAAGATGAAATTATTTATGGTGCATGTGCAATTGACCACGATGGGACAGGTTTGTATAATACAGGATTAGGGCATGGTGATGCCATGCATTTAGGTAAATTTGATCCTACCCGTGAAGGATTGCAAGTTGTATGCTGCCATGAATCTCCGAGTAGGTATGGGGATTGTGGAACAGAAATGCGAGATGCGGGTACAGGAGAGATTCTTGTTCGGATTCCTGGTAATGGGAGTGACGTAGGTCGATGCATGGTGGCTGATGTAGATCCGGAAACTCCCGGATGTGAGATTTGGTCATCAGAACCTCAAGGAAATCTTTATTCATGTAAAGGGGAATTGCTATCCAAAAGAGCTCCTCGCTATAAATGGGGAGACAGTTGGACATATAATATGGGGATTTGGTGGAGTGGTTCTTTGAACCGTCAGTTGTTGGATCGTGGCTTGGTGGTTGACTATGGAACCGGAGAAGCGCCAATTGAACTGTTCTCTGCGCGTAATTATGGTTCTACGGAGGGGCAGGGAACAAAGCACAATCCGGTATTCTATGGCGATTTTTGGGGAGATTGGCGTGAAGAAATGATTTATGTGACTCCTGATTATACAGAGTTACGTATTTTTACTACTAATATTGAAACTAAGTATCGTTTCCGTCCTCTGATGTATGATCATGTGTATCGGTTGAGTGCTGTTCATGAGAATGTGGGTTATAATCAACCTACTCATCCTGGATTTTATATTGGTTCGGACTTGCTAAAGGATGAGAGTATGGAAGTTGGTCCTGGCGGTATCGGTGATTGGAAACCGGAAGAGGGTGAACACAACGGCTCTGCTTATGAAGATTGAGGAATGTATTAATAATCAATAAAGAAGAGATATATGAATACCAAATATAGAATGAAGAAGCAAGGACTTTGGTTATTGTGCCTGTTGGGGGTAATTGGTCTTTCTTCTTGTACGAGTGAGAGTGAAGAGCAAACCATTAGTGGTAATCTCTTAATGGAACTGGAGGCTCAGGTGAATCAGGAGAAAACGCGCGTCAGTTCTGAAAATTCATGGATAGGTGATGGTACGGAACTGGTTTCTCTGAATATGGGAGAGAAAAAGGTAACTTTTAAGGTTACAGATGTAAACGGTACATTAGAACCGATAAATGAAGAGAACCAATTATTTTGGTCTGTGCCTTTGAAACCGCAAGCTGTTATAGCTTGGTGTCCTGCAACAGAGGGAAATAATTTGCCTGCATCGTGGAGTGTGCAGGCAGACCAAACCGGAACTGGTTTTCAACAGTCAGATTTATTGTATACTGCGACAGAGGTTTCTTTTCAAGGGAATAAAGTGTTGCCATTTGAACATTTGCCGGCGAAAGTGATTGTAAACTTAAAAGGAAATGGCAAGAATGAGGCCGAATTGACAAATGCGGTTGTTACAATTGAGAATTCGGTTCTTTCGGGCAGTATATCCGATGGCATCCTGTCTGTTTCCCAAGGGGAAAGCAAGGTGATTACTCCAAAAAAAGTGACCTCATCCGACGGGTATGTTTATTCTTGTCATGCGTTGTTGATCCCTCAAGATATGAAAGGGAAAAAGTTTATTAAGATTCAGATGAACGGAAGGACTTTTTATTATATTCCGGAAGAAGGAGACGCAAATTTGACCGGAGGATTTAAGTCTGTCTATAACATTACAGTGGGCGATCAGAAGATTGTTGTCTCTATAGAGAAAAACTCTTCTCAATGGGGTGGTGAAGAAGATGAAGTTGTTGATTTAGAACCAATTTCATGATGCACTCCTGATGCGAAAAGATAATATATGAAAATAATTGTGATAAAGGAATGAATTATGATACACTATAAATTTTTATCAACTGCTTTGTTATTGGGCACAGTAATGTTGTGGAGTAGTTGCTCGGATATAGAAGAAGATTTTTCGGGAACGTCCGGCAACAGGGAGTTTATTATAAACGTGCATGATATGGGCATGGAGAATGGAGAACCTTCTGTTTCCCGTGCTGTGACAGACGCTAATTATAACACTACTTTTGAAATAGGTGACTGTATCGGGCTTTTCGCCGTGAAAGATAATGCTATTATAAGTGATGTGAATAATCTGAAGGTAGAATTTACAAGAGAAGGCTGGCAACCGGTTACAGAGTTACAGTATGACGGTACATTGAAAGAAGCTACTTATTATGCTTATTTCCCATATAGGGAGGATTTGAGTATAAATTCTGTTGAAACCGATTTTTTTGCTTCAACGGTTGCAGGATGGAATATTGGCAAGGATCAGTCGACTAGGAAGAACTTTGCGGATTCTGATTTGATGACTTCTTCTGGAAGCCACATATATAAAGGTGATAAAGGTGAGTTTCTTATTCAGTTTGACATGGTTCATCGTATGTCATTGGCGGTGATATCATTGCCTGGAACGGAGTATAAGTTTACTAACCCGGAATTGCAAGGAACGACTTATGCCGTTAAACCGAGTGGAGACGTGGCGTTCTATACAGAAGAAATTGCGAATGACAAGGAGATAAAGCCTTATCGTGCGGATGATGGTTCATATCGTATGCTGGTGAAACCGGCTCAGCTCCCCAATATTGTAGGTGTGTTGGGCGAGAACAAGTATGAGGTTAATTCTGCTATTGCTGCCGGAAAGTATAAGAGGTTTATGGTTGATGGAGGTAATGTAATAAAGGAATATGAACTGAAAGTGGGTGATTTTTATTGTGCGGATGGAAATATTGTCAGTGTAGATGATGGTGAGATTCCTGACGATTGCATTGGTATTGTATATTACGTGGGAAATCCGCAACCTTCCGTGCTGTATAAAGACAATGAGGATTTAGGAGCTGATGAGACAAAAGATGCTTTGAAACGTGATTTTCCGAATTGTGTACATGGATTGGTTTATGCAGTAAAAGATGAGAATAATAATGCCCCTGCCCGTTTTGCCAATAATTCAAAGAATAAGAAGTACACTGAATTTTATCAAAACAGTGAAGAGCTTAATACAGCCTATATTTGGGAAAGCCCAAAAGCTCCTACATGTATATTAGGCTATAATAACACAGAGGTTTTGAGAATTATGAATAAAACAGATATTGCTTTTGCCGAGGATATGCTTAAGCTCCATTTGGATCCTTATATAGCATTAGTTCCTGCTCCTGTTCAGTCTTCTGGGTGGTATTTACCTTCTTTGGGCGAATTAAAAGTGATACTTGAAGAACAGGAAGTGATTAGTGCTTCTTTGAACAAGGTAAATGGAGATGCATTGTGGCACAGTGATTATAAGCATTGGTGTTCTACTTGTGGTGATATCAGTGCAATATGGCAGGTAAATGATACAGGTGCAGCCACTGGTAATCCGAAAAATTCAAAAGGATATTTTCGTTTTTCTTTAGCGTTTTAGATCAATATGTAATATTGTTGGGTAGCAATTGTATGAGACGTTTTTTTATATGGTTGCTACTCCTTTTTTTATAAATATATGATGAAGTTGAATATAAAAGTTGTGCTGATATTGGGATTTGTTTTCTCTATTTTCAGTTGTATAAAAAGTCCTCAAAAGGTTACTGTGGAGCAAGCATGGAAAGAATTTGCCAATCCTCAAGACTCTACCCGTACGAAAGTGTGGTGGTTTCACGGTGAAACGGAAACCACCAGAGATGGAATTACCGCCGATTTGGAAGCGTATAAACGTGGTGGAGTAGGCGGAGTGGTTTATTATGACCAGGCACATGGAAAGGGAGAAAATGCCATTCCCGCCATGTCGCAAGAGTGGTGGGATATGCTCCGGTTTGCGGCTTCGGAAGCGAAGAGAGTCGGTTTGTCCTTTGAGGCTAATATAGCCAACGGTTATGTGGCAGGCGGTCCGTGGATCACTCCCGAATTGGGTATGCAAAGACTTACAGCTACTGAAACGATCATAAAAGGAAAGTCTTCGTTTAAGGGAGTATTGCCTAAACCGGACAGCAAGTCCTTTTCGGACGTAGCGGTGCTGGCTTTTCCTATTCATAAAGGATTTTATGAAACAAACCAGACCCGTAACCCGAAGCTGTCGACCAATTTGGCAGGACTGCCCGTTGAATCCCTGTTTGGTAAAAGCAGGAAATTGCCGACAATTCCCCCACAGGAACCCGGGCGTTCCGTATTTGTGAATCTTGACTTCGGAGATGATTTCGTAGCACGTAGCATCACCTATCGCGTAGGTGCACGGGGTAAAAGCCGTGGCGGCGCCATGAATGTACCGGGAAAACCGACGGAGAAATTTGCTGCCCAAGGATTCATCGAACAACCGGATTTGGGACAACTGGAAGTGTCAGATGATGGAGTCAATTATCGGAAAGTATGTGACTTGAAGCCGGTTTATTCGGCTGCGTCCGGCAAGTGGAATCAGAAAACCGTTTCTTTTTCGGCTGTTAAGGGCAGATATTTCCGTCTTAACCTGCATGACTGGTGTCATCCGCAAGATAAGAAACCGCAGATGTATCTGGGTGATGTAGTGCTTTCTTCGCGGGCGAAAGCCGATAAATGGGAAGAAAAGGCCGGGCTTTACTCCGAGTATGTTTTGCCGGACGAGACACCCGAATATTCCGGTGAGGAAGTGATAAATCCGGAGCAGGTAATCGACTTGACTGCCCGGATGAGTAAGGATGGAGAGCTGCAATGGGATGTGCCCGAGGGCGAATGGATGGTTTTGAGATTCGGACATGTGCCGACAGGAGGAGTCACCAAACATTCACGTGCCAATATGAAAGGACTGGAATGTGACAAGCTTTCTGCCGTGGCAGCCAAAGCACAGTTTGATAATTATTTCAAATTGATTCTGGATACTTTGAATGCGGCAGGATGTCCGCTGAAAGGCTTGACTATGGATAGCCAGGAAGCCGGATCGCAGAACTGGACTGCCGGTTATGAGAAAGAATTCCTTCAGAGAAGAGGATATGACATACATCGCTATCTTCCGGCTCTGATGGGGTATATTGTCGGCTCTCCCGAAGAGACGGACGGTTTCTTCTATGATATGCGTCGCACGATCGCCGATCTGGTTTCAGATAAATATTACGGTACGCTGGATAGCTTGTGCCGGCAGGCAGGTGTTGATTTTACAGCGCAGGCTTCCGGTAACGGATTGAATCTGGTAGCTGACAACTTTCAGGCTAAAGGACGGGTGCAGAAACCGCAGGGCGAGTTTTGGGGGCATCATGTACATGGAAGCTATGATATAAAGGAAGCTGCATCTGCTGCGCATATCTATGGAAAGCCGATTGCTTCGGCAGAGGCTTTCACGGACGTGAAGTATGACGAATCATTTGCTGAAATGAAGAACCTGGCTGATTATGCCTATGCTTTCGGAGTGAATGAGTTTGTGGTGTGTGCATCCGCTTATCAGCCATGGCTTGATAAGATTCCGGGAAGTACGGGAGGCGGCAGACACTATTGCCTGAACCGTAATAATACGTTTTGGGAATATAGCCGCCCGTTCTGGGATTATCAGGCACGGTGCGCGGGATTGATGAGAAAGGGAATACCTGTTGTGGACTTGTGTATCTTTGCAGGTGATAACGCTCCGGTGAAATTGCTCACTTACCGTTTGCCGGAAATACCGGAAGGATATGACTTTGATGTCTGTACGGCAGACGCGTTGATAAAACGCATGAAGGCCCGTGACGGACGTATTGTATTGCCGGACGGAATGAGTTATCAGATGCTTGTAGTACAGCGCAACGGAGATGTCACTCTGGAAGCGTTGCGACATATTGCTTCACTGGTGGAACAGGGAGTGCCGCTATATGGCCCGAAACCTCTTCGTTCCGGTTCGCTGAAAGATGCCGGAAATGCGGAAGAATATGCAAAACTGGCAGATAGCTTGTGGGGCGGGGAGATGGCTGCTTCCGGTTCTCATGCTTATGGTAAAGGAACGGTTTATTGGGGTATGTCCCTTGAAGAAGCTTTGGCGCAGGCGGGAATCCGTCCGGATATAGCGTTGAAGAGCGGCAATGCTCCTAAGGACAAAGTGTATTTCGCTCACCGGCAGTTGGCTGACGCGGAAGTTTACTTCCTGAATAATCATAGTAAGAATGTATTTAACAGTACAGTGACTTTACGTACTGATGCCCGATATGCCGAATTCTGGGATCCTGCTACCGGAAAGCGTTTCAGCCTGCCTGCGACTCCGGGAAAAGATGGCTTGGCAGTAACGATTACTTTGCAAGCCAATGAATCCGGTTTCATCGTAGCGTCCGGCCAGTTGACGGAAGGTATCTCCCGACGGATGATTGGAAGCCCTGAAGCGGTTGTTCCTGTCGAAGGAAGTTGGAATGTATATTTTGATCCCAAATGGGGAGGCCCGGGGGAAGTTGTGTTTGAGGAGCTGACGGATTGGGCGCGTAATGCGGACGATCGGATCCGCTATTATTCGGGAACGGCTGTCTATAAAAAGCCAATCACACTAGACAAGTTGGATAAAGATGAAGAGCTCGTGCTTCGTATTCCCCGATTGGGAGCCATGGCACAAGTCTTTATCAACGGCAAGGAAGTTTCGACTATCTGGTGTTCACCTTGGGAGGCTGATCTGACTCCTTACGTGCAGGAAGGTGATAATGCACTGGAATTGCGTGTCGTCAATTCGTTGACGAACCGTATGATCGGTGATGCTTCCCTGCCACAAGAGGAACGTTACACGTATGCTTATCCCGAAATCGTGAAAGCGGGAGACAGACTGGTTCCTTCGGGCATCATAGGCGAAGTTTTATTGGTAAGGAGATAATACACAGGAGTTTATACGTGGAATCATTCATTTATTCACGTTCATAGTCTTTCAGGACTTGACAAAGGCTTTTTTATGTTGTATATTTGTAGACGTGAAACATAAAACAACGAATAAAAAACTAAAAACGAATGAAACGATTCTTATCTTTTGCCGTACTCGCTGTGATGTACTTCCCCGGATGTGCAACCAGTAAAAATGCAGTGCGTTGTCTGAGCCGATGGATTAAAGACTGCAACCCGTTGGTCAAAGAACTTATACCAACAGGGTACTTGCCGTATAATCATCGGTATCTGACTGCAAAACAGTATAAGATCATAACAAAACATCTAGGTGATCCTTATGAGGATTAGGGTATAACTGACCCGCCAATGAGCTTGAGGCTGCAAACTTTTAAGAGGTTTGCAGCCTTTTTTGTTGCATATATTTGATTGTTTTCTACGAAAAGAGGAAGATAGAGTTTATAATAAACTTGGATACCGTTTATAATAAACGATGCAAGAATTTATTAGAAACGTTGACGGAGATTTAGAATAAAAGATAAGTTATTTTCGGTGTCACAGGATGTGCCGAATCGAAATTTCGTTATATTACACAGGTGGAGTAGTAAAACTATGCTACATAGATACTCTTCGTTTTATCATACATGCATATTTTTTCAGGAATTTTCTTGTGAAAGCGACCTTGACGCTGGTACAGATACATGTCTGCCAGTTCAAGACAGCTATATTCTTGTGGGCTATGGCAGGATTTTTAGAATTAATCTTTTATATTTGTGGCATCTTTAAATCGAAAACACATGCGGCAGATATATCCAGTTTTATTTTTCCTATTGTTTTGTAGCAAAGCATTTGCTTTTGATATATTGAATATCAGTACGATAACCGATCGTAACGGTTTGTCACAGAATACCATCCGGTGTATGATGCAGGACAGCCGCGGATTTATGTGGATGGGAACTATCAACGGGCTGAACCGATATAACGGGAAAGAGTTTGTGGTGGTACATCCCGAGTTGCCGGGGTCATCGTTGTTGCCCGACAGCAGGATACGTTATATGGTTGAGGACAAGAACGGATTTATCTGGATACGTACTTTTTCAAATACCTTGTTTTGCTATGATCCGGGAACTGAAAAGATGATTGACTATGACCCGCAGAATAAGGCGAAGATATTCACACAGATTGAAGTCTTCTCCAATGGTGATGTGTGGATGTGGGGAAACAGGGGATGCTGCCGTGTTCGGTATGTCAACGGAAAAATGGAAGTATGGAAGCCGGAAGATGAAAAACTGCGCAGCCAGAAAATATCCTTTGTATTTGAGGATTCGGAACATAAGGTATGGATGGGTGCTCATGAAGAACTGTTCAGGATTGCTGACGGCAAAGTGGACTCGATGCTGAAAGGGGTGACTTTTCTCAATGCGCAGGAGGGAAGTGACTTATACTTTATAGGTGGAGGAGGAATTGTGATATTCGACCGTGCCCGCCTTTCTTTCTCACCGGTTATTTATTACGATAAAGAAAATCCCTCGGCTCATTCCCGCTCATATATGCTGAATGAAGGGATTCTGATGATTGCCACCAATGAGAAAACATATACTTTTGACACGAACAAGCGGGTCTGGATTCCTTCGGCAAAGTTCTTTCAAGGGAACGATTTGCGTAATGCTAATTTTAGTGTCGACAACAAAGGGGATGTATGGGTGTACAATATGTCCGGTACGTTATGGCGGCATCGTCCCGACAATATTTTCGAACCGTTGCATTTGATACCTTCCGATATACTTTCCCTGATCAGTCAGGAACGTTATCAGATTTATCATGATTCGCGGAATATCATCTGGATTACTACTTTCGGTAACGGGCTGTTTGCCATTGACGAGAATAACGGAAAGACTTTTCATTATACGGCTGATAAAGACCTGACGACCAATTATCTGCTTTGTGTAACGGAAGACAGGTCGGGCGAAATATGGGTGGGAACCGAATTAGGGGGGATCAGTAAAATATCGCTGACTAATTATCCGTTTGATATCTTCTATCCCTCTCCGGGAGGAAATGCGGACAGGGACAATGCGGTGCGGCTTATTTATGAAGATGAAGACGGACGGTACTGGTTTGGGACGCGGGATGGAAACCTGCATGTATGCGATTCTACATTGCGTCAGATTTATGATCTCCGGATTGAGGGTGGTTTGCCGTTTTCGATTGCGGAGGATACTCTTGGATATAAGTGGCTGGGAACGAAAGGGGGAGGATTGGTGCTTCTTTCTCCCAAAGGAGATGCCATAGTGGAAAAACACACCTTGGATGACTGGGTGTGGCAGTCTTCATCAAGCAACAATATATTTACTATTATGCGTGATAATAAAGATCGCATGTGGATAGCCACTTTTGGGGGAGGACTGCATTTGGGAGAAAGGCATCAGGGGAAACTGACTTTCCGCCAGTTTGTGATGGACAACAGGCATCAATGTATGATGCGGGCGATGATTCAGGATCGGACAGGATTGATATGGGTGGGAACTAACGATGGAGTCATTGTTTTTCATCCGGATGAATTGATTCAGGATAAGAATAAATATATCTCCCTGCATCTTCACAAAGAGGATCAGCAATCGTTGAGTCATAATGAGGTAAAAGTTGTATTTGAGGATAGCAAGGGAAATATCTGGCTGGGCACCACCGGTGGCGGATTGAATCTGCTGGTCAGGGAGAAGCAACTGGGAAAATCATGGTTCAAGCACTATAATGCAGATAATGGTTTGGCTAACGAGACTGTACAGGCCATACTGGAGGATAATGAAGGATATATATGGGTAAGTACGGAGAGCGGTATCTCCAAATTCAACTTGCAGACGGAACGTTTTGAGAATTTTATTTTCTCGAATAACCGTCATGCCGCTATTTTCAACGAATTATCGTGCTGGAAGAAGAAAAACGGAGAGTTGATGTTCGGCAGTTATAATGGTGTCTATATTTTCAATCCTTCAGGGATTAAATTTGATACGTATGCTCCCCGTGTACTTGTAACGGGTTTGTGGATTAACGGAAATCCGATGCGCCCGCAAGGACAGGACTCTCCTTTGATGGAAAGTATTACGAATACGAAGAAGATTGTTTTGGAGCATAATCAGAACTCTTTTAACCTTGAATGTACGATGCTGAATTTTCATGCCGCGGAACTTAACCAATATGCGTATTATCTGGAAGGATTTGAAAAAGACTGGAATCTCGGTTCGCACAATAACATGGCGACTTATCGGAATGTTCCCCCGGGAAGGTATATGTTCAAAGTAAAAGGTTGTAATAGCTTCGGTGTGTGGAGCAGTGAGGAGACTACTCTGGAAGTCATTATTCTTCCACCTTGGTGGAAATCGTGGATAGCGGTACTTTTATATATTTTGGTGGGAGGAATACTTATCTATTTTGCAGTCAGGCTTGCCTTGAAGATGCACCGGTTGAATATGGCTGTTGAGGTTGAGAAACAACTGACAGAATATAAGCTGCGTTTCTTCACCAATATATCTCATGAGTTCCGTACTCCATTGACTATTATCCGTGGCGCGATAGAGGACTTGTCTAACCAGAAGGATTTGCCGCCTGCTGCCAATAAACAGTTGGGATTACTGACAAAAAGTTCTAACCGGCTGTTGCGTCTGATTGACCAGTTGCTGGAATTCCGCCGTTTGCAGAACAACAAGATGGAGTTGAAATTGGAAGAGACGGTGGCCGAACGTTTCTTTTATGACATTTATCTTACTTTCAAAGACATGGCGGCCAAGAAACGGATAGAATATCTTTTTGAATCGAACGATTCTACGGGAAGGATGCTGCTCGACCGGAGCAAGATGGACAAGATTGCATATAATCTTTTGTCCAATGCTTTCAAGAATACTCCGGCAGGTGGAAAGATTGTGATGAGGCTTGACTCTTCTGCCGAAAATGATACGTTTACATTAAGTGTATCAGACAGTGGACCCGGAGTTCCCGCAGAGAAGCGTAAGATGTTGTTTGTCAGATTCGAGCAGATAAACTATGCTTCCGACGGTACGGGTGTTGGGTTGCACCTGACTGCCGAACTTGCCAAAGTTCATAAAGGTAATGTAGCTTATTCGGATTCTTCTTTGGGGGGAGCTTGTTTTTCACTGACCATACCGTTGTCGGATAAGAATTATGATCCGGCAGATATCGTACAGTCTTCGGCATCCGAACCGGACGTTGCGGTTAAGGAAATCACAACCGGCTCGACTTTGCTTGATGAAAAGGCGGTGGAAATCTTGGGCACTTCTGTCAACAAGCCATTCAAGGAATATAAGGTGATGGTGATTGATGACGATGATGATGTCCGCACGCTTATAGAAAGCCAGTTAGGGAAATATTTCACGGTTTCTACGGCTTCCAATGGAGCGGAAGGGTTGGAAAAGTTGGCGGAAGACCAGCCGGATATTGTTGTCTGCGATGTGATGATGCCCGAAATGGATGGGTTCGAGTTTACGAAACGGTTGAAAAATGATTTTAATATCAGCCATATTCCTGTCATTCTGTTGACTGCTTATTCTTCGGAAGAACACCAGTTGAAGGGCATCCAGTTGGGGGCTGATTCTTATATCACCAAGCCTTTCAGTGTGCAATATCTCTTGGCTCGTGTAGTAAAGCTTATCGAGCAGCGGGAGAAGTTGCAACGGAAGTTTGCTACGGAACCGGGTAACTTGCAACCGTTGATTAGTACTACCGACAGGGATAAAATATTTCTGGATAAGATAAATGCCATTATTGAAAGAAATATGGGAGATGCGGAGTTCAAACTGGACACTTACGCTCCGGCATTGGGATTGGGACGTACTACTTTCTACAGTAAATTGAAGAGTATTGTCGGCTGCTCTCCCAATGAGTATGTGAGGCTGCTCCGTATGAAGAGGGCGGCGGAACTGTTGATTACTTCCGATATAAATATATCTGAAGCCGGTTATCAGGTCGGTATCAATGATCCTTTCTATTTTAGCAAATGTTTTAAGAATACATTCGGGAAATCGCCTTCGCAATACAGAAAGGGTGCGGGAAAGACGGATACGGAAGAAAATACGGGCGAAGAAAACCAGTGATTTTTTATTGTAGGGGAAGAATAAGAGTTAGCCTGTAACAGGTGAGGATGAGCTGATTCTTTATTTTGTATAGTTTTACAACTATATGAACAGGTGTACATGTTATTTTCTGAAAAAGTGACTTTGTTTGCATCGTGATTAATAATATATCAGGCAATGAAGAACATGTATCACTCTACAATAATTTTATTATGAATTTGCGCGTTATCATTTTACTTATTTTACTGTTATCAGGCTTCTGTGTAAGTGCTCAAGAGTATATTAGCTTGAACGGCGAATGGCAATTTGCCTTGGCAAAGACTGAACAGGAAGCTAAACGTCTGGAAGATTTCAGTTCTCCGGGATTCAGTAGTCAGAAATTCACAAAGATCCCTGTACCGTCCAATTGGGCTGTTCTGGGATATGAGGAACCTGTATATAGAGGGTTCAAGGAAAACAAGGCTAGTGAGGGCTTTTATTTGCATAAATTCGAGACTCCTGAAGGCTGGGATGGGAAGCGTGTATTGCTTCATTTCGGCGGGGTGTGGTCATCGGCGGAAGTCTGGCTGAACGGGAAGTTTCTGGGCAGGCATGACAGCGGTTATACGTCGTTTGCGTTTGATGTCAGCGGCAAGCTGAAAACAGACGGGGCGAATCTGTTGGCAGTCCGTGTAAGGCAGATAACTAAAGAGTATAAATTTGATGTTTTCGACGACTGGACATTGGGGGGAATTTACAGGGACGTCACTTTGGAAGCCATGCCGCGTGGACGTTGGATAGATAATGTGGTCGCACAGACCTTTTTCGATAATCGGTTTGAAGATGCGGATTTGAAACTGCGTGTTATGGTTGGTGACAAACAGAAAAGTACAGTGCCGGGTAATTATCCAAGTCCGGGTACATCATACGATCTTAGATTTACCCTTACAGATAAAGAAGGGAAGGAAGTTGCCCGGCGGCAGCTGACAGTGCCCGCTCATATTTCTACGGATCGGGAAATAGGTCTGACATTCCGTATTCAGTCACCTCATCATTGGAATGCGGAGAATCCTTATCTTTATAATCTGCGTGTTGAGCTTGTTGAAGAAGGGCAAGTGACACATACACGTACGCAACGAATCGGGTTCCGGCAGATTTCAACGGCAGGTGGTGTTTTCAGAATCAACGGGCAGGCTGTCAAATTGCGTGGCGTAAACCGTCATGATGAACATCCGGATGTCGGTCGTGCCACTACCCGTGAACATTGGTTGCAGGATTTGACTCTTATGAAAGCGGCGAATATCAATTATATCCGTCTTTCCCATTATACTCCGGCGAAAGGGTTTATTGAATTGTGTGATGAGATGGGGATGTATGTAGGTAATGAAGTTTCATTAGGAGGCGCCGGAAATTTGATGTATGATCCTTCCTGTTCCGGAGCTGCTCTGCAACGTTCGTATGAAACGGTTGTCCGGGACATTAATCATCCGTCGATTATTTATTGGTCAGTCGGCAATGAGGATCCGTTGACTTCATTACATCTGGCATCTGTGAAGCTGGTGAAAGCGCTTGATCCCACTCGTCCTGTCCTGTTACCTTGGAGAGCGGAGGAATGGTTGCCGGAAGAAATTGATATTCTTGCTCCTCATTATTGGAAGCCGCAGGAATATGACCGGTTGGCTGCTCATTCTGACCGTCCTATAATTTCCACGGAATATACTCATGCTTATGGTAATACAGGATTTGGTGGATTGGAAGCCCGTTGGAAAGCATTGACCAAACATCCGGCAGGAGCGGGGGCGGCAATCTGGATGTGGGCGGATCAGGGTATAAGGACTCCGGTACGTAATCTTCAGAAAAAGAATGAAGATGTACATGCAGGAGATGATTATCTGCGGATTGATTATGCGGGATGGGACGGTATTGTGGATTCCTATCGTAATTTTACCCGTGATTATTGGGAAACGAAGGCTGTGTATGCACAGGTTTATCCTGCCGTAGAGAAGATTTCATTTACTCCCGGTCAGGATTCCTTGCGAATTCCTATTCAGAATGATTTTGATTTTACGGATCTTACTACTGTAAAGATCGACTGGTCTATCAGGGAAGATGAAAGGGTTTTGGCATCCGGTACTAACTCTATCACTGGGCAACCTCACGCCGAATCTACATTCAAACTGCCGGTGGAAGCTTTGAAAACAGTCCGTGCAGGGAAGACTTACTATGCTTGGTTTATCTTTACGAACGTCAATGGCGAAGAGATTACGCGGGATGCTGTGGAACTTTGCCCGTCAGTAGAACAGATTGGAACAGTGTTGCCTTGCGGGAAAATATCAGTAAACAAAACTGAAACAGTAACGATAGAAACTGGCAATATACGTTATGTTTTTAGTCCTCAAACCGGTCAATTGATTTCGGCAGAGGCCCAGGACAAACAGTTGATTACAGATTTACGCCCTATAATATGGTCTCCGCTTGATCCGTGTGAGAAATCTGCCTTCGGGAAAGAGAATGTCCGCAAGGCTGTTGACTTGAATCAGTATACAACATCTGTCAAGGAATGGAGTGTGGAAGATAGACCGGATGAAGTTATTATTCGGGCAAAAGTGGATTATCACGTAGATTCTGCCAATCATTTTATCACTACCTATCGTTATTCAATAGGTGTGGATGGGCGTTTGGATGTAAATTATGAGATCCTGACTGATGTAGCTATTCCTCAAATACCTATAGTTGGAATGACAATTAAAACTGTCCCAGAACTCAAAGAGTTGCGTTGGTTAGGTCTTGGCCCTTACGATGCCTATCCCAATAAAAAGGCAGCCCCGATACTTGGTGTTTGGGGAGGGGAGGCCGGAAGTGCGGACGTAACCGGAATGAAGGCAACCCGTTGGATTGAACGTAGTAACTCTGAATGTGGATTCCGGATAATGAGTAATGGCTATATGAAACATGATGCTTCTCATCCTGAAATTATGCATATTCTGTCATACGTTTTTGGACGCCCTGAAAAAGGACGTCAGGCGGACGAATCTGTTCCGCAGATGCGGACTGATACAGGAGTACCGTTTGTTGGTGGGTTCAGTATCTTGTTGAACGCTGATTTGCAGAAAAAATAATTAATTCACATAATACACTGTGTCATAGTGATTTATATTTAAGTAATTGTAAAGCTCTGGTTATTAAAAGGAGACGTAAAGGAGACAAAAGGGGACTGGACGGTTTGCGCCTTGTTATATCTTTGCAGAGTCATTCAAACAAAGAGAATGGCAAACAGATAACCTTTATTTTTTTAACCATTTAAACTTTAACAATTATGGCTTTAGAGTATGTAGTAACAAAAAGAGTGTTCGGTTTTGACAAGGACAAAAACGAAAAGTATGTAGCAAAATCGGTTCGTTCCGGTAAGGTGAATTTTGCAAAGATGTGTCGCAAGGTGAGTCAGCTTTGTGGTGTCCATCGTAAGGTGGTCGATTTGGTGGTCAGTGGTCTGGTAGATAAGATGGCTGAAGATATTGACGACGGAAAGAGTGTTCAGTTGGGTGAGTTCGGTATTTTCAGCCCTACTATCCGTGCCAAAAGTGCGGATGAAGAGAAGGATGTTTCGTCCAAGTCGATTGTCCAAAGAAAGATTATTTTTTATCCGGGAAAAATCTTTAAGGATACGTTGGAAGATATGAGTATCACTCGTCGTGTGGAGATTGAAACGGATTATACGGATGGAAGCAGTAACGGTGGTAATAATGGTGACAATCCTGATTCCGGCGATGATGGTAAGGGAGATAACGGGGAAGCACCGGATCCGGCTGCATGATTTAGTTAGTTTTGTCTTAAAAGTGGCTTTAGAGTAGTAGTGATGCACAGAGAATCGATTTATGATCGGTGATCTGTGCATCTTTTATTGTATATATGTCAGTAAAGCATTTCTTAAAAGAATAAATGCGAACATAAAACAATTTGATTTGTTATTTATGATAGTTACATGCATAATATAGCTCTATTCTGTCATTATGATATAAAACATCTTTTTAAATAGGCTTGTTAAGGTGTTTTGTTGACTATATGTCAAAATAATCCGTTATATTTGTATATGTGAAGTTAACCGAAGAAAAAATCACTTATTATTGGCTATGATGAAAAAGGAAATTAAATTCAGTCTTATTTATCGGGACATGTGGCAATCTTCCGGTAAATATCAACCTCGGGTTGATCAGCTTGTTCGTATCGCTCCTTTGATTATTGAGATGGGCTGTTTTGCCAGAGTTGAAACGAATGGCGGTGCTTTTGAGCAAGTGAATCTGTTGTACGGCGAAAATCCTAATAAAGCCGTTCGTGCTTTTACCGCACCTTTTAAAGAAGCGGGTATTCAAACGCATATGCTCGATCGCGGATTGAATGCGTTGCGCATGTATCCGGTTCCGGCAGATGTGCGTAAACTGATGTATAAAGTCAAGCATGCGCAAGGAGTCGACATCACACGTATTTTCTGTGGACTGAACGAAACGAGAAATATCATTCCTTCTATTAAATATGCTTTGGAAGCAGGTATGATTCCGCAGGCAACTCTTTGTATCACGTATTCTCCGGTGCATACCGTTGAGTATTATGCCCGAATTGCCGATCAGCTGATTGAGGCCGGTGCACCTGAAATTTGTTTGAAAGACATGGCAGGTATCGGTCGCCCGGGTATGTTGGGGCAATTGGTCAGGACTATCAAGGAGAAACATCCGGATATATTGATTCAATATCATGGTCATAGTGGGCCGGGATTGTCTATGGCTTCTATCCTTGAGGTTTGCGAGAATGGTGCGGATATCATTGATGTAGCTATGGAGCCGATGTCTTGGGGCAAAGTGCATCCGGACGTAATCTCGGTACAGGCAATGTTGAAAGATTTAGGTTTTCAGGTTCCGGATATTAATATGAAAGCATATATGAAGGCTCGTGCGATGACGCAGGAATTCATTGATGACTTTCTGGGTTACTTCATGGATCCTACCAACAAATATATGTCTTCGCTTTTATTGAAATGTGGTTTGCCGGGTGGTATGATGGGTTCCATGATGGCAGACTTGAAAGGAGTGCATTCCGGTATCAATATGATATTAAAGAGTAAGAACGAACCAGAACTTAGTCTTGACGATTTGCTGGTAATGCTTTTCGACGAAGTGGAATATGTATGGCCCAAGCTGGGTTATCCTCCTTTGGTGACTCCTTTCAGCCAGTATGTGAAGAATGTGGCTTTGATGAACCTCATGCAGCAGGTAAAGGGAGAGGAGCGTTGGACGATGATAGACAACCATACGT
>ERZ772818.190-NODE-190-length-67429-cov-39.718378_pt1 | contig 67429 bp, 67 predicted proteins | sample MGYA00580837_ERZ772818 | MGnify/ENA primary metagenome ERZ772818 (study PRJEB29015, sample SAMEA2737671) | human gut metagenome | biome: human gut; feature: human-associated habitat; material: faeces | place: China | collected 2012 ...
TAATGGGCTGAAAAGCCTGTAAAATAAGGAAAGTTCAGGAAATCTCTCCACAAATTCCGATTTATTGATTTATTTTAACACAAAATATAAGTGGTTTGTAGAAAGGAAATATATCGTGTTTAATTTTCATATACAAAATTTGTAACACCATTGCTTTTACGAAAAAGATTTGTTCTCATTTCATGAAACTAAGAACTTCCAAAGTTCCTTGTGGAATAAGATTTCAATATTGTCAAATGAAAATTATGAGTCATATCAAACGCTTCTTCCCTTTTATTTGCTTATTTATTTAAAAGATGCATATCTTTTGCACAAAAATTCATTGAATGCTTTAAAATATATTTAGGAAGGTGTTGTATGAAAAGAATATTTACAATTATAATGATAGGCATCTTGCTTGTTGGATGTGCTAAAACAGATTTCTTAACAGAACACGATTGGGTTCACTATGACACTACATGTATTGAAACCATCTATTTTGGTAAGGATGGACACTTTGCGTATTATAGTGATGAAGGAAATCCGGTTAATGATTCGGATTTGTATGATCAATATTCTTATGATTCTAAAAGTAAAAAGATTCATTTAAAGCCTACAGGCGCAATGTCAATTCAAGTGTTACGTTATAAAAAATCAAGACTTCTTCTAAATACTGATGGAGATATAAAAGAATTTTTTGATTCTAAAGATAAGATCATAGATGGAGCTAATCCAAGTGATCTTGCGTATGATAAAGAAAATATAACGGATGGTTTTAGTTCATACTTGGCAATTCTTAAAAAGGATGGTTCTCAAATTATTACTGCTCCTGCAAATTATGATGGTGATGATCCAAAATTTAAAGAGTATGAGCTATTTGAAAGATTAGCTGACAATGTAGAGTACTATTCTTGGACTTATAATGTGGATCAATCTGATGTTGAGTCAAGCTATACTAAATTGACTGATACAGAAGCTTTTAAGATTATTGAAGACGGTGGTGCCATCGGATTTGTATGGTACAACAAATCTGCAAAGATTACTAAAATTGTCTTTTATTCAAGTGCAATTATAGAATAATAAAACAATAAAATATATAATCACGCTATATATTAAGCAAATCCATGAGCTATATAAACAAATGTTAATATTTATTTTGCACATTGCTATACATAGTGTTATACTTACAATTGCTAGATAAGAACCCTTACTCACATCTTATCTAGCCTATTCCAAATGGCCAGCATTCTTTCTTACCCTTTCAGAGTGTTGGCTTTCATTTTGTTGAAAATACAAAGTATGTAAACTTTTTGTAAAAAAGTGACATATGTCAATATATTTTTCATTTTCACGTGTTATAATATTTTTAGTTAGATGACTTCAAACGCCAACATAATAATTTTTAGCATATGAAAATAACGCCAACTACCTCATATGTTATATTTCATCTAACAGTCGATTAGAGAACTAGACTCCTCAAACACTAACATTCTAGTTCTCTCCTCTATTAAAGATATTTTGAGTCAACAATTAAAGTTGGCTCTTTTTCATTTAAATGGTATATTACTCTATGCAGAAATGAGTTGATTGTATGAAATTAAAAATATGGTTAGGTAGAATTATTCCATTAGTAATTATTGCACTTGGTGAAGTTGGATTGTATTTTACATTATTCAAATGGCTAACTTCTTCTTTTGTGTTTATCGAAGTTGTATTACACATTCTATCTGTTTTAATTATCTTAAATATCGTTCGAACAAGCAGACACTTATCTTCCGATTTAATGTGGATTTTATTAATCATGTTGTTTCCAGTTTTTGGTACATTTGTATATGTATTGATGTTGTTAAGTTTATTATTTGGAAAAACATTTCGAAATATCATTCAAGAACAGAAAAAAGCATCTTCTTATTATATACAAGATGCATCCATAATCGATGAAATTCGAAAAGATAATAAAGATTATGTTTCACAACTTGCCTTTCTATCTGAAGAAGGCTTTCCTTTTTATCATAATACCGGTTTTGAATATTATGCTCCATGTGAAAATGGTTTTGATGAGATGTTAAAAGAGCTAAAAAAAGCGGAGAAATATATTTTTATGGAATATTTCATTATTGAAGAAGGCATTATGTTTAACTCCATACTTTCTATATTAGAAGAAAAAGTAAAACTAGGCGTTGAAGTACGTATTATGTATGATGACATGGGATCATTAGGTACACTTCCTGCTTCTTATGCTAAACAATTGGAGAAAAAAGGTATTAAAGCAGTTTCTTTTAATCGAATCTCCCCTATTATCAATACAATTATGAATCATAGGGATCATCGAAAAATATTGGTTATTGATGGAAGGGTTGCCTTTAGTGGTGGCGCTAATTTAGCCGATGAATATATCAATAAAAAAATGAAATATGGTCATTGGATGGACAATATCATTTGTGTCAGAGGTAAAGCTGTATGGTCTTATCTAGTCATGTTTTTGACAAACTGGAATGCTTTACGCCATGAAGATGAAGATTATACTGTTTTTAAAAACTCCAAGATTGTTGATGAAACATCTTTTGATGGATATATTGCTCCCTATGCAGAAACACCATTAGATCAAGAACTAACAGGACAATCTGTTTATGAAGACTTATTAAATAGTGCCAATGAATATGTTTATATTATGACTCCCTATTTAATTATTGATTCTGAAATGATCAATACACTGATTCATACGGCCAAAAAAGGTGTGGATGTACGAATCATTATGCCTGGCATTGCCGATAAACAAATCGTGCATGATATGGGTACAACTTACTATGCGCAATTGATTCAAGGTGGTGTTAAAATCTATGAGTATGAACCTGGATTTGTCCACTCTAAAGTCTTTGTATGTGATGATACATATGTCACAGTAGGAACAATCAATTTGGATTATCGTTCACTATATCTACATTTTGAAAATGGTACTTTATTATATAAGTCAAAAAAGATTTTGGATGTGAAACAAAACTTTATAGATACATTGTCAAAATGTAAAGAAATTCAAATTGAAGATACCCATGTTAATATTGTCAAAGGATTATTCTTAAGCATTATTCGAATCTTTTCGCCATTATTATAGAAAAATGCAAGGTTAAATCCTTGCATTTTTAGTAGAATTAAAATAATGATTTTACACATCCATACATTCCAGCATCATTTTCAAGTTTTGCCAAAACGATAGGTGTATTTTCACATGCATGGAATGCATACTCTTTAAAGAATGTGCTAATTCTTGAAGTTAAGATATCTCCAGTTTTAGAAACACCACCACAAATCACAATGATTTCTGAATCAATTACACAACATACTTGTGCAAGTGATTTAGCTAAGATTTTACAAGTTAGATTGACAACTTCATTAGCGATTTCATCCCCATTTTTCGTTTCATCATAAATATTCTTGGCTTCTAAAGATGCATAGTTTCGTAAACTCGAACTACGAGTATCTTGTTCTAATGTTTTCTTAGCTTGTGTAACAATTCCAGTAGCTGAAACATATTGTTCTAAACATCCATGGTTACCACAGTTACATGCGATCGGTTCATCATCCTTTACAGGCATATGACCAATTTCCCCACCTGCACCATGAATTCTGGAAACGATTTTTCCATCTAAAACACAACCGCCTCCAACACCAGTTCCAAGTGTAACCATCAATACGTCTTGGTATCCTTTTCCTGCCCCTTGCCACATTTCTCCAAGGGCTGCTGCATTGGCATCATTTCCTACTTGTACACTAAAGCCAGAAATTTCATTAAATTCCTTTTCGACATTGAATGCGTTCCAACCTTATTAAAATTCTCAATAAGAATCAATCACTTTCATATACTTGTTTGATTAAATCATCGACAATTAATTTTGTATATCTTTTACATCCATATGGAATGCCATCACATAATGCATAATCACCAGAATATTTAATGGCTTTACCACTTTTTAGATGCAAAGTATATCGGCTACTACACGCACCACTTAGCAATGATTTATATGTTTTTTACTGCCTAAATTTATTCTAATTTCAACTACCCCAAATCGTTAATATATATTGAGGTTCATCTAGATTATGATTTTCTTTCTTGGTTTACGAATAAAAGCCATGATATTGGAATCATCAAGGACCATACAGCCTTTTAGATCTATTCCTTCGTAAAAACTTCGCCTCTATTTTGTGCAAGAAAGTAAAGAATATCAAACTCTTTCGGGATTAAACAATACCCAGTATCACCTCTAAAAGAATGACACTAATCACAATAAATGCTACAAAGGCTGGCCTTTTATAAAATGGAACATTTGAATAATCCATGACATTTGATAATTTTGACATGCCATACTTTCCTAAATACATATAAATAGGATCTCTAAAATTCTTAATATATTTTAATTTACGAGATAAAAAGATGTCTTCTAATCTTCTACAAAACAATCCATCCTCTAAATACGGCATGATTTTAGAATCTGTAAAAACTTGTACAATATCTTTAGAACCAATCTTTTTAGGCAAACTTTTTTCAATCGAATTTAATATATCTTGATAAACAACGACATCCTTTTCATTCTGAATAAATAATGTCGTTATTTTAGGAATGGGTGGAGGAACAATTGTATCTTCTTTAATTGAAATGGGTTGTGTTTTAATATCTTGTTTACTTTCTATATTTTGTTCGTATGAAACAGATTCTATTTCTTGATCTGAATGTAGACACTGTTGATAAGCCGCTTGAATCTGTTTAAATTTCTCTGGATTTTCTTCAGGATGATACTGCTTTAAAAGCTTGGCATACGCCCTTTTAATTGTCTTTTTATCACTTGTAGGCTCAATCCCTAATATTTCCCACGCATTCATGCCAAATACTCTCCTTCTTCATCCTCTTCTTGAGTAAAGATATCTAATTGATCTACATTTCGACTTTCTTCTATCTGATCTAAAATTCGTGAAACCTGATTAATAAGACGTTTTCTTTTTTGAATATTGTTGATCAAACTTTCCATATCTTTTGTGAATTCAGTATGAAGTTTCATCAAATAATCCTGTGTTTCTTCATCCACTTCCTGATAAATTCTTTCAATACGAGCAAGCAGGGCATCCACTTCATTGTTTTGATATAAACCTAAAGATACTTCTTTGATAGAATCTAAACGAACAGACGCATCTACTTTTTCTAGCACATCGCCTTTTGATACTCTAAAAATATAATGTTCCTTAGTAGAATGTACAACGGCTTCTACATACAACATGGAATTAATGTCGTACGAATAGATCAAATCAAACGATTCATAATCATGCATATTTCTAGGAACATGAATAAAAGCTTGACCTAAAAATAGGTTTTCCTTGGCATACATAGCCTGCCCTTGAAACACACTAATATTCACTTTAGTCTGCCCTTTATGCACGGTACGCAAAGTCATCTTTTTACTTGTTGGTAAAACTGAATTCTTAGGAATAAGCACGGTTGATAATTCTAAGTCTGGATTTTGTTCGTTATACGTAGAAGTACTTAAGGAGAACGGACAAATATCCGTTACAACTACATCTTTAATATTTTCATCCCTTTGTTTAATGCCAATATATTTTCCAAGTCCAAGTACAACCAAAGAATCCATGTTTTCTTCTTTTAGTACAGGAATATTTAAAGCGTCTGATAAATAATGTTGAAGTACCGGCATTTTGCTTGAGCCTCCTACAAGAATCAAACTATCAAGTTCACTCGCCGAAAAGCCGCTATCCTTAACAGCTTTACCAATGACATTTTTACAAGATTCTAGTAAGGAATGTGTAATATTGAATAATACATTTTCATCAAATATACAATTATAATTCTTATTTAAATGAACTAAAGAAACTTCCACTACATTTTGCGTACTTAACTTGATTTTAGCTTTTTCACAAGCACGCAAAATGCTTTGTTGAAAAGAAGAGTCTAAGATATTATAGTCTAATCCATTTTTCAAACAAAAATATTCAGCCATAGCTCGATCAAAATCTGTGCCACCCAAGTGATTATTTCCACTAATCGCATTGATACTAATCACATTTTCAAAACAGTCAACGACGGAAACATCTAATGTGCCTCCACCAAAATCAAATACAACGAAGGTTTCATATTCATCGTCCATGTGACATGCGATTGCTGCAGCACTTGGTTCATTGATCAATCTTTCTACTTTTACATTTAATAATTCTCCAATTCGTTTTGTATCTTGTCGTTGACGTGCATTAAAATAAGCCGGAACACTGATCACAACTTCATCGATAGATTCATGTAAATAATTTTGCGCGTCTTCAATCAATTGTTTCACAATAAAAGAAGATAGTGTTGCCGAATCATACTCTTTCTTGTCTAATTTATAAGTAACATCTGTACCCATATTTCGTTTAAACAAAGATGCACTACATTCTGGATGCGTAATTAATCTTTCCTTAGCTAGTTTTCCTACAACGATTTTTCCATCTAAGATACTTATTGCACTTGGAGTTACATATTCACCATACGCATTGGGAATCCGTATTGGCTTTCCTTCTTTATAGACAACCGCTAAACTGTTGGTTGTTCCCAAATCCACGCCTAATATTGTCATATTTTTCTCCTAACAAAAGTTTAAAGTGGCTAGAATAATACTAAATACTAAAGAAATACTTCCATATACAATTAGAAAATATTTTAATACAATGGATAGTACATGTTTATAGCCTTCTGCATATTTAATAAAAACAGATTTCTTGCGTAGTACAAAATATAGAATGATACATACAATGCCTACAATTCCATTATAGATGATCAAAAGTGGAATCAGCATGGATAGAAAGAACACACATAGTATCCATCCTACACAAAACATCATCAATAGTAATACACACAATCCGCCCATAATATCGCCTTCTTTAACTCCACTATAGCATACTGAAAGCGGTATTACTACCGCCTAGAAGTCTTTGTGGAATCTTCCTCCATAATGATTGTCTTTATAGTTTGTGGTATACAAATAAATGAGTAAAACCGCAATCAAAACAATACCAACAATGAATAAAGAATGAGCTGACATCTTTCCATATAGGAACATGCATCCACACCCAACAAGTAATAATACATCGACAATAATGACAACAGGATCTAATTTCTTCATATCTTGACACTTCCTTTCAATTTCTTGATATAATAGTTTGGTATGAAAAATAAAACAATGATTGGACATGTTTTAGCTTTTGTATGCATTATGATTTGGGGTTCTACCTTTGTATCGAGTAAGATACTACTTGATACATTTACACCCATTGAACTTCTTTTTATGCGCTTTTTAATTGGTTTTTTAACACTATGCATCTTAAGTCCTAAAATATTAAAACTAGAAAACAGAAAAGATGAGATTTGGTACATCCTTAGCGGATTAACCGGTGTTTTCCTATATTATTTTATTGAAAGTACAGCCCTAGTTTATACCTATGCCACAAATGTAGGTGTCATAATATCGATAGCTCCCTTCTTTACTTCCATACTTGCCTATCTATGTTTTAAGGATGAACCCTTTAAGATCAACTTTGTGCTAGGCTTCATTGTAGCTTTTATTGGAATCTTCTTCATTAGCTTTAATGGCCAACAAATGCACCTATCTCCAAAGGGAGATATTCTTACAATTGTAGCCGCCATAATGTGGGCTATATATAGTGTTGTATTAAAGAAAGTCAATGCATTAGGACATACTTCCATTCAAAATACGAAACGAATCTTTGCGTGGGGACTTTTCTTTATGACAATCAGCCTTCCAATATTAGGATTTGATGTATCCATGGATAAGATTCTAATCCCACGCAATTTATTGAACCTGCTTTTCTTAGGTGTGATAGCTTGTGCAGGATGCTTTGTGATTTGGAACCATTCTTGTTCCATATTAGGAAGTGTTAGAACCAATCAATATGTATATTTAAACCCCATCGCCACAATTATCTTTTCAGTAATTATCCTACATGAAAAGATTACGCCATGTATTGTTCTTGGAACTATACTTACTTTATCTGGCTTAATTATATCCGAATACAAGAAGGAATCTTAACCGATTCTTTCTTTTATTTTGAATAAAATTGATTTAGCTTCTTTCAAATCACTTAAGTACATATCACTATTCAACAACACCTTCTCTTTCGATACATATATGGCCAAAACAGTTTCATCTTTTAATACAATCTTTACTCCAATAAATAGATATGGATTTTGTTGAATCCAAGATGGTAATGGTCCGCTAGGAAGTATAGCCGTAAATGGAACACCCTTTCCTTTTTACTAAGCTTTTTCATTTAAGACACAAAAACGAACTACATCACTATAAGAATATGTATCGGATGGAATGGTAAACTGTTTATTCAAATCATCAAATCTTATATATTTATCTATATTCAGAATTAAACCTCCACATTATTAAGCAGCCAATAATCAGGATAATGCCACTCACAATGAAACTTTTATTTTAGATAAGTAATAATAAGCCAAGCGATTACACAGCCAAATTAAAACTATGATTACACAATTTCAAAATACCCTTTTATCCATACCCTATCTCCTTATCTTCATATTAATCATTTAGCCATTTAGAATCAAATGTATTGTCCAAATAGGTCATTTAAAAGGAAAAAAAGTAAGGTCTTGCCTTACTTAAATCTTTGGTTGATATCGCATATCCGATACATTATATACAGTAATAAATGCTTTTGGATCGAGTGCATTAATGAATTTCATCAACTTTTGATATTCCGCTTTATCCACGATGGTAATGATTTCATTACGCTTTTCCATATTGTATGCACCATATGCTTCATATACCGTTGCTCCACTATGTAGTTCATGGATGATAAATTCACGAAGCTCTTTTTCCTTTGGTGTGATTATACATACTCTTCGTTTAATATTATGATCAAAAATAAAATGATCGAGAACAATGCCGTTAAAATAAGTACCCAAAATACTTAACACAACCGTTTTCTTATCATAAACAAGGGCTGCCGATAAAGCTACACACATACCCGATAATGACATTGCTTTTCCTAGTTCCATATGCAGATATTTGTTCATAATTTTTGCGACAATATCAAGCCCTCCAGATGAAGCATTTCGATTAAATAAAATACTCAATCCCACACTCACTACAAGAATGTAGCACAATACATCCAATTCTTGACTGTTTGTGAAAGATACAAAATTTGGAAACAGGATTTCAAAAAAAGCAAGAAAAACAGGTAGCATAATACTTGTATAGACTGTTTTTACACCAAATTCTTTGCCACAAGTTAAAAAGCCAATAATTAATAAAACAACATTTAAGATCATGGTAATGGCAGATAATGGTAACGGTATAAAATTAGATAGTATGATACCTAATCCAGAAATACTACTTACAGAAGTATGACTAGGCACTAGAAAAAAATAGACGGCTGCTGCAATAATTCCAACTGCGAGTGTCAAAATCATGGCTTCCTTTAAGATATTTTTATAATTATATTTTTTATTCATGAAAACTGTCTCCTAATAATTCGCTATTACTATTTTTTTATCAAAAAGTAATAGTTCATTCCATGCTAATGTGAATACGGATCTTGACCCAAATCAAAAGGAATCCTAAAATACATGATTATGGATTCCTTTTTAAATTAACACTCAATGGCTACTTTAATTACACCATCACGTTTGTTTTCAAATAGTTCATACCCTTGCGCAATTCGACTAAGAGGATATGTATGTGTAATCAAAGGTTCTGTATTGATCTTACCTTGTGCAATCAATTGTAAAGTCTTTTCACAATCACAACCATCAACACCACCTGTTTTGAAAGTCAGGTTTTTCCCATACATGTCTGGAAGTGGTAAAACTTGTGGTGCATCATATAAAGCTACGATTGTCACAATCGCATTCGGCCTTGCGCATTGCCATGCAAGCTGAAAAGTAGATGGAACACCCGCAACTTCAAGAACTACATCTGCTCCACCATGATCACTATTTTCTAGCACAAAGTCTTTGCATTTTTCTGGAGTTACTGTCAAAACTTCTGGATAATGTTCATGGATAAAAGCTAGGCGAGATTCATCTTTTTCACACATAATTATTCTTTTTGGCTTTTGAAGCATAACACATAGTAAAGTACAAATACCTGTAGGACCAGCACCAATAATCAATACAGTATCCTCTTCCTTGATTTCTGAAATACGAGTTGCCCAATATCCTGTTGCTAATACATCCCCTACAAACAAAGCTTGTCGATCACTGACTTGTTCAGGAATCTTGTTTAATCCCTGGTCTGCAAAAGGAACACGCACATATTCTGCCTGTCCACCATCAATTCGACATCCAAGAGCCCATCCTCCATTTTCATCCGTACAGTTATTTACATAGCCGTTTTGACAGAAAAAACACTCACCACAAAATGTTTCTACATTCACTGTTACACGATCTCCAGGTTTTACATGAGTTACTTTATCTCCAACTTGTTCTACAATACCAACCATTTCATGACCAACAGTAATACCAGGCACGGCACGAGGAACACTACCATGTTTAATATGCAGATCACTTGAACAAATACTCGCAAGTGTTACTTTTACAATCGCATCCCTTTCATGAAGAAGGACCGGTTTTGGTTTTTCTATCAATTCAAATTTTCCTTTTTCTAAATACGTATATGCCAACATATTTTTTGACTCCTTTTCTGTTCGTACTTATTAAACAATTTACCAATTTTTTACTAAATGCAATCCTGTTTTTATAGCCTGCTGCACTTTCTTTTCTACTTCATCTTCCAAAACATTATCCATGTTCTGTGCAGATATCACATCCATAGGACCAATCCCCCTATGGAACATAATTCAAAAAAATTCTTAAGTGCAGCCGGATAGGACATATCCCAAAACGAAGAGGCTATAACGATTCAATCTGCATCACGAATTGTCATTGCCTATGATAGTGATTATGCATCATAGTTTCCATGCATTCTTTGTTGAACAAGATCTTCCTTTACGATTTTAAGAGGAAGTTCATTTAAAACAAACTTCGTAATAGTATATCTTTCAGATAGCTTAGAAATAATCGGCTCGGCAATTCTGCGGGTTCTAGACTCTTTTACGCATACATGCATCTATATACACTAGTGATTTCATATTTTTCCTCATTTCTTTTTATAAGCATATGTTTTATATATCAATAGTGTAACATATTCTATCTTAAGTATATTGATGGAAAAGTGAACCTTTTACATTTTTGGTTCACTTTATCCGTTAAGAGGTCCTATATTAATCAACAATCGTCTTATAATAATCACCAAAATCTGCCAATGCATCAATAATCGGCATCATTTCTTTTCCAAGGTCTGTAAGTCCATAATAAACTTTCGGTGGATTCTCATGATAATCATTTCTATACACAAGACCATCATCTATCATTTGTCTCAGACTATCAGTTAGTACTTTTTGAGAAATTCCTTCTAAATCTCTCCGTAGTTCATTGAATCTCCATGGACGACTTCTTAAATTTCTTATTATCATGAGCTTCCATTTACCGCCTATTAAGGACACTGATGTTGCTACTGGACATGCCGGAAGCTCTTTTTTTGTCTTCATATGTAGTCACCTCATTTCATATACATTTTGACACATTTATTTTATTGTGTACAGTTACAAAAAGGTGCGTACTATTTTTTGAGTGTGTAAATGATTATACTATAATCAAGCAACAAGGTTGCAAATAAAAATGGAGGTCATTCAAATGTCAAACTACAAAAAAACTAATGTTGGTAATGAAGGTCGTACAGAACTTCATGAAGCACTTTCTTTAACTGGTGCTGAAGTAAGTATTAATACTCTTCCTGCTGGTGCAAGTGTTCCTTTCGTTCATTCCCATAAAAATAATGAAGAAATTTATGGGGTTATTACTGGAAAAGGAACTGTTATTATTGATGGGGATACTGTCGAAATTACTGCTGGTGACTGGTTAAAAATCAGCCCTGCTGCAAAACGTCAATTCTTTGCTGCAAGTGATTCAAGTATTACTTATATTTGCATTCAGGTGAAAGAAAATTCACTTGACGGATTCACAGTTGATGATGCCATCATTTATTAAGAATATTGCATAACAACACGAAACCCTCTAAGCTCTAAATGGCCCGGAGGGTATTTTATGATTCAATGCTACTTTTCAAAATTTAGGAATTCTTGTCATTTACATAAATTAGGAAGAAGCAAATCGGCAGTTATCTCTTCTTTAACCATTCTTCCTTCGTTAATGAATTTACGTGACCGGTCCGTTTCTCATGCATCAAAGGAACATCAATGTCTTCGCTCGCTCACTGATACTTAAAACCAATTTCATACTTTTTTCTTGTATACTTTAGCCAACAGAAATAATAACATCAAGATTATAATAATCTACATTGTAAACTTTTCCATCAGAAGCAGTGTAGGCAAATTTTGCCCACACTGACTCTTTTTCTAACTCTCCCTCTTTAAAAATATTTCTGACATGTTTTCCAATCACACTACAATCTCTCTGAAACAATTCTGCCATCTGATCAATAGACAACCAAACTGTATCACCATCAAAAGTAGTCTCAACTTTCGTCAGGCCATCCTCTGTCGTATAAATAATCATATCTGCTTTTCGATTGTTCTCGGAAACATATCAATCGGCACATTTTGCCCATATTCAATCCGCAACCTAAACCCTTATAGTTGTCGGAAACATATCGTGGTTTTATGGTTGATACTATATGTAAGCAGCACATGTGCCGCCACTGCCTCAAGCCGGGACTAACATTTTAGGGAATTGGTCATCGTAGAACTATTTCCATATAGAAGGCATCGTCTCAACCTAGTATTTAACGAGCATTTCTCATCATATCCATCAAATCGTTAATATCAACTAATGAAATCAAATGTTCCTGACGCTCAGCAAACTGTCTTGCGTCTCTTGTAAACAAGGAAGATGTCACATGAATTGCTTTATTTGCTTTCCTATCAGATTGAACATCCAATAGACTTCTAACCAATTGCACATCAACCTTGTGCCTTGCACTATACTTTTTACATTCAATTAGAATCATATAGGGAATTCCACTAATTTCTTTTGTTGCGATAATATCACAACCGCCATCTCTCGTAGCAGGTGTAATTTCAACATTATATCCTTGCTGTGAAAAAACCTCTGCAACAAGTTCCTCAAACTCTCTTGGTGTTATATCGTAAATAGCTTCTTTATCTCTTAGAACTCTTTCAATATTTGCACAGGCTCCGCTTACTTGCTGACGGATACCTTCTTCTTCGTAATAATCAAAATCCGAATCATAATAGTTTACTACTGTTTCCGGAGATTCTAAGATTTTACAACCATCGTTTTCTTCATCGCAATAGTTCAAAGCACCAACAGGATATTCAAATGCCTTGATGGTAAAACGCATTACGTTTCCGCAATCTTCACATTGACATTCTCCATAGAAATCGTGTTCAACTTCATAGCCTATGTTTCTTTCATATGCAAAGGTCTCTTCATCGAGTGAATCAATGTGAATTCTGTATTCAGCGCCACAATCCAGACATTTAATAATTAATTCTCCAGCTAAACCTATTTCCATATCCAGCACCTCAATTATTGAAACAGGTCATCGTTCCAAACAAGTTTTACCAAGTCAACAAGTACTGCTATTCTCTCAGTAATCTCGTTTTTGCCAAATGAAGCATACGATTTAAATCCAAGATTGTTATCTGCAATGAACTTCTTAAATTTAGGATTATTCTGATATGCCAAATCACCAAGCGATTCAGTATAGATATTGCCTTCGTTAGAACAATATTTCTTCAGTTTATAATCATACTTTGCATCGTTTAAGCTTGCGTTGATACTCTTATGAAGAAGCAGCAACGCACCGATGCTATTTCTCCAGCGTTTAAAATCATCTTGGTCAGAATACTCTGCAGTAAACCATTCATAATGGTCTGTAATAATATGCTCAATCTCAAACGGATTCTTTGTTTGAGTATTCATGTAATTACAATAGTTTGATGCAACACCTGTCTGCTCTTCAATATATCCAGTGATACGAGCAAGGATGTTTTTGATGTATTTCTTAGTAAAGCTGTTCAGTCTTAAATCGCTTAATGCTGCTGCAGGGTCAAATGCAAGATTGATATACTGCTGCTCTAATTTCTGTTTCAATGTAGGTATGTCAGTCATACGGATATCCTTAGTTACATTGAAAACAAAGTTTTTGATTGTACTATAATCAACAGAGCGGTAATTTGTGACTCTGGATACAATTAACACATCAATAAATCTTGCTACCAGATTAATCTTCTCAATAATAACTGGCCACGAATCTTCATAGCATACAGAAGCTAATAAAAGTTGTGGCTGTAATGTGAAGTTAACCTGAGCGTTATAATATACATATTTTGTTTCTTCAGCAAATGTTGTTTCTGCCTGACGAATGCGCTCATAAACCTCAGCGAATTTTGCAAATTTCTTTATGAACAACTCAAAATCATCGGAACCATTAAGCCCTAACTTATCGCGTTCATCTCGCACCCATTTATGGAAGGAACCACCGATAATGTCAAAATCCTTATTTACTGCACCGGCTTTTGTCTCACGGATTGTTTCTGCATAGTGAGCTCTAAGCCAAGCTTTAATAAATGTCTCGTCACCCTTGTCATCATCCTTTTTCAATGTAAGAACTTTATCCTTCCAAATACCATTCATCTTTTCACGTGATGAATCGGATTTTATTTCTGAAAGAATATAACCCTTTAACATTTCCGTAGATGTAAGGCTCAAACCACGGTCGTTCATGGTAACAAATACTTTATGAGCGTCCTGCTCAGTTGTTGCTACAATTTCAATAAAGAATACTTTTTCCGCAACCCAATCGCAAAAATGCAGCAGCATTTCATCTGTAATATCTGCAGGAAAAACATCCTGAATATCCTGATATCGACCGTAAAGATTTTTTACAGATTCTCCGGCCCCTGTAGTATCGAAATCAGTTTCGTTGAAAATCGCATTCATACAATCCTGACGGTCATCAACGTTGATATTGAAAGACTTTGTACCAAAGGATTCTGAGAAAATCATAGTCTCAATCATGTTATAACTCTGGCCGATGGTCTTTAATCTGTTGTTAAGGTACATCAACAATAGTGTCAAAGACGAGAATCTTTGCTGACCATCAATGATTGCATTTTCTCTTCCAGCCAGAACAATAGAACCCATAAAATATGCACCGTAATCAGCTACAGCTTGTCTTGGGTCATCTGTTTTATAATATTCCAAGAATTCTGATGTAAGGTCATCAATCAATTCTTCTATGTGCTTACGCTGCCACATATATTCACGCTGGTAGTAGTGAATCGAATATTTTGTATTTTGTAATAATTGTTTTAGGTTTTTAGGCGAACCTTCAATCTTCTTCATTAGGCTTCCTCCTCCAGAAACAGCCCCGGTACATTAAATTTTATGCTGGCCGCTTCTGTCATTACGCTCGTATTCCCACATGCTAATAACGAGCTTTTTAATTTTAATTCACCGCCACTACCATCATGAACAACATATTCCTCTTTGTGATTGCGGATATAAGTTGCTGATTCTCGTGAGAAGCCATTTCTCTGAAGTAGAATCGGTAATGGATTTGTTGTTCCAAATTCAACATACTCATACCAGTCATTATCAAATTCGGTAACATCGTGAACTTTTTTATATTCGTTTGAAAATCTCAAGAAGTAGTTCGAAATGCTAAATAGGATAACATTTTCAATCACTTCTAATGTATCGGCAAACACCACATTTCTGTGTTCCTTCGTTCTATCGTTATAAGTTGTAGGTGGTTGATATGCCGACACTCTAAAATTATCAGGATGGTTTTTATGATATTCGATAGCTCTCTTCATGATATAGCTTAATCCAGAACACTCCATCCACTGCCTGCTATATTACCGATAGTCGAGTTTCCGGATTAAACAACATCTAAATCACTCACTCAAATTGAGTTTGCACCCTAGATAACGTCTATCCTAGTGCCACAACCTACGACATCTAATCCACAGCCTAAACCCTCTGATCGTTTTTACAGTAGATATGTTTCAATATAAGAAATACGGACTTTCATGAGCTACCTACTAATCTCAAAAAATCCCGTAAATACGCTACTTTTTGCTATTTATTTCTCTTTCCTAGACATCAAACAGACCGTCTCAACGGTATTATCAGATTCCCACAAAGCTTATAGTTTCAACTTTTTTAATGTTTCTGCGTATTTTCTATAACCAACTATTGTATCTTGAAAATCTTTTTGAGCTTCTTGAGGTAAATCTTTAATAATCTCTTTCTCAACAAACTCTGCTATTTCTTTCATAGCATCGGATACGTCTTTTATTATCTGTTCAAATGTACTATTTAAGGTATAATGCATCAATCGATTTCTATATTGATAAATATGCATACTGGCAACGAATGTATATTCCATTTCACATACATTCTTTAACCTCAAAATTCCCGATTTAACATCAACACTTACAAAATCTCCTGCCAAATAATCTGAATATTTAGCCTTATTCAAATCAGAAAAAATGAGCGTCCAATGTTCTTGCTCTAACCTATATTTAACAAGTAATTCCAAACAATTTGCCAAATTCAATATAATATGTTTCATGGTTAATTCATCAAAATCACCCTGACTAGATAAATACAAAAATGGATCTAACTCTACATTTACCATTTCCATAGAATCATGTATATTATTCAAAAAGAAAAGTTCATATTTCATACCCATTCACCCATCACTTTTTACCTACTTCTTATTAGATTCCACTTTTAATTTCGGGAGATTATTCAAGCTTACTGTTTCCAACGTCTGCAATTGCTGTACCGTTAACATCCGAAGCAATTCCATCCGCTCTTTCTGATTCTTATCCTGATTAATTAAAACAGCATTATAGCTTTCCAAATTTGCTAGTACCAATAATTGGTTTAGCGTTGCCGCATCCCTCATATTTCCTTTCGCAGTTGGATTTTCATCTTTCCACTGTTTTGCGGTTTTTCCAAATAAAACAACATTCAACATATCTGCTTCATTAGCATAAGTATAAGCCACCTGTGCAGGCGTTAATTCTGGCGGAATCAAATTTTCTTTAATTGCATCTGTATGTATCCTGTAATTTAACTTAGAAATCTCTCTATTTAAGTTCCAATTCAAAGACAACCGACTGTTCTCATCTGTCTTTAAACGCCTATAGTCTTTCATAATATATAACTGAAACTCAGGAGAAATCCAAGTTGCGAAAGACATAGCGATATCGCTATGAGCATATGTTCCCCCATAACGTCCTGCTTTTGAAACGATGCCAATAGCATCTGTCGCTTCTATCCATTTCTTGGGTGACATTGTAAACGCATTGGCTCCAGCCTGCTTTTTAAACCCCTCGAATTCGAGGGGTTTAAAGTCTGGATTATGTAACCTTTCCCATAATCCTAGAAATTCTATAACATCCCGATTTCTCATCCAGTTTTGAATAACCGCCGTCGGCTCATCGCTCTTATACCGGGCAATATCCGTTAATGAAATAAATTCATTCTCAAAATCCTGCGTATAAATTCCAATATCTATCCCATTTGCATGAATTGTATCTTTAATTATTTTCCCCATTGTGCCTCCTGTAATCACATCATAATATTTGAAATACCTTATTTTCTTTCCTTTTAAGAAAAATCTGCTGAATAACTATTTTCCTCTTCCCACATTTTCCAATATGCGTCAATATAACTCTTAATACAACCGGGATATATATACAAATACTTCTACACACCCTTTTATACAACTCCAATATTTTTTCATCACACGCAAGGTCCAATAGATAATCAAGCAAATGCGATAATTCAGCCTCTGACACAGTTCTACTACACACATCTTCAACCAACGGCAAATAAAACTCATAGGCTTTTTGATGTATTTCAACTATCTGCTCTACAATCTGATAAATCCTTTCATCCATTAAATTACCTCAAAATATTTAAGTGCATCCGCTATCGCTTCTACCTTCTCTTTCGGTGGACACTTCCTCGGCTGTTTCAATTCCTCTACCGCATTAGGAGCATCATACATTGTTAATCCCAAAGACCTTTTCACCTCTGCGATATATGCCGTATGTACTTTGAAGCCATATTTTTCTTCAATATATTCTTGTATCATTTTATATGTAACCCTTGGAGCCGGCTGATATTGCTTTGCCCGCTCCGCAATTTTATCTAAAGGTACCTTTTCTTCACCTTCTCCAAATTCAACTTTCACATCTATATGGCTATCTGGTGACTTGTGGGACAAAAGTGCAATGGTTTCCACGTGGCTAGTCACAGGAAATGTTTCTATATATACATCTCCTACTTGAATGTTTCAATAAATGTATGCTTACCATGATTGGATTCATAAACACGAATCTCACAATTTTTAGGCTTTGGTCTCCACTTAATACCATTTTTACGATCTTCTAGATAACCACATAAAGAACGGATGATACCACCATGGCATACAATCAATACATTCTCATAATTCTGCTTTTCAAGTTCCTTTAAAAAGGATTGACTTCGCTTGACCATACTTTTGACAGATTCAACCGACTTAGGATTTGGCAACAATTCAGGAAAAGCCCAATAGGAAGTCATTTTTAATCCTAATTTAAAGTAGTTACGAAGCTCGTAATCCCCAAAATCCACTTCAATAATACGAGAATCAATCTTTACATCCTTTTGATCTACATTGCCAATAATCGATGCTGTTTGAATCGCTCTTTGAAGTGGGCTTGCATATACCGCATCAAAATGAATATCACCAATCTTTTTTCTTGCCTCTTTCGCTTGTTGAATTCCCGTCTCATTTAAAGGTTCATCTGTAAGTCCCTGCATTAATTTTTGTTTATTTAAAGCCGTCTGGCCATGTCTAGTAATCCAAATCTTCATTCAATTACTCCCTCAATCAAAGTCTCTACGAGCATATAAGACTTTTCCAATTACTTTTACCGGCAATTCTTCCACTTCTTCCGGCGTAAAAACCTTTGTGTCAATCTTAGGATTTGCAGCTTCTAAAATCATTAAACCCTTTTTATATAAAACACGCTTTAATGTTGCTTCCTCACCCACAAGTACAATCGCAATACTTCCAGACTCCACTTCATTTGTCTGTTTTACAAAGACAAGATCTCCCTCATAGATATGGGCGTTGATCATAGAATCTCCGCGCACACGTAAAAAGTAATCGCCTTTTTTACCATCATGACGATTTAATTCAATATACCCCTCAATATCTTCCATTGGAAAACCATCATATCCAGCTTTTACACTACCAACGATAGGTTTGATTCTATCTTCTTCATCTAAAATGCTTTTGACATCACAATCCAACATATCGGATAATTTCTTTAATGTATTGGCCTTTAAATGTGTGCTTTCCCCCTTTAACCAACGAAAATATGTAGCACGACCAATTCCTATCCTTTTAGCCGCCTCATCATGTTTAATATTATTTTCAATCTCATATTGAAGTAATAATTGTCTTAACTGCATAGTTACACCACCTTTATCTATATAGTATCAAAAAATAAACAAAATACCAGTGAAAATTCATTAACTTTTTAATAAAGTCTCAAATCTATCTTGAATTTTCATTTATTTTTAACTATGATTTTATACGAACGATATGGGGTGTGGAGGTATTTATGCAAAAAACATATTTATGTATTGATTTAAAATCCTTTTATGCATCCGTAGAATGTGTTGAACTTGGCCTTGATCCATTCAAAGTCAATCTTGTGGTGGCCGATCCTACACGAGGGGGTGGTGCCATTACCCTTGCTGCAACACCGGCCATTAAGAAATTAGGCGTATCGAGTTGTGGTCGTATCTTTGAGATTGATCCAAAAATTGAATATATGATTACTCCACCTAGAATGCATCTATATATGGAATATAGCTGTAAAGTCTATAAGGTTTTCTTGGAGTTTATTGCCAAAGAAGATATTCATGTTTATTCCATCGATGAATCTTTTTTGGATGTCACAAGTTATTTAAAGCTCTATCAAGTCAATGCCAAAGAATTGGCAAAAAAATGTTAGATCGTATTTATGAAAAAACCGGCCTTACAGCAACTGTAGGCATTGGAACCAATCTGTATCTTGCTAAGATTGCGATGGATATATCCGCCAAACATAATGCGGATCGCATGGCCTATTTAAATGAAGATTTATATCGCCAAACGTTATGGCATCATACACCTATGACTGATTTTTGGATGCTTGGAAACGGAACAGAAAGAAGATTACACAAATTAGGTATCTATGATATGTATGACTTGTGCCAATTCCCTATTGAAATATTATATAAAGAATTTGGTGTAAATGCCGAATACATCATTGACCATGCTTGGGGCAAAGAGCCTACGACCATTCAAGACATTAAAAATTATAAATCGAAACAACATTCTATATCCAATTCCCAAATTCTTTTTGAGGACTATTCCTACAAAAATGCCTTTGTGGTTATGAAAGAAATGGTCGACCAAAATGTATTGACATTAACAGAAAAACATTTGGTGACTAAACAAATCTCTCTTATGATTGGCTACTCCAAGGATTGTATCAAACCAAGTTGTGGCTCATGCAAGATTACGAATTGTACAAACTCCTATTCCATCTTATTAGAAGAATTCAAACGACTCTATATTCGCATTGTGAATCCAAACTATCCCATTCCTCAGATTGCGATAAGTTTTCAAGATGTGAAAGATGAATATTATTATGAGAATTATGATTTATTTACAGACGTAGAAAAAGTAGAACGAGAAAAAAAGCTACAAGAAACCTTAGTTCAAATCAAGCATCGCTATGGCAAGAATGCCATCTTAAAAGGAATGAATGCCCTAGACTTTGCGACCGCTAAAAAACGCAATACATTGATTGGTGCCCACAACGCATATTAGAGGAGTTTTCACTCCTCTAATTTTTTGAATTCATAGCATACGCTGAAAGCAGGCCGCATTTCTTCAATTTGATCACGATTAATACCGTATTTTTTTGCTAATTGTTCCCAATTATTTTTGACCATTGTTAATATTTCATCTGCATAGACTTCAGCATCAAATTCATTTATATCATAATAACAAGCTGATGAAATAGCTAAATCAATTGAAATACTATTATCATAGCTATCAATATTCAAAGAAAGGACATCTCCGTAAGGAACAGGATTTACATCATAAAGCGGAGATAATCTCCAACCTTTATCATTTAAAATAAAGCCATGGTTTCTTAAATGATCATCTGTATTGGATACAGCCATACTAAAGATAATGCGTTTAAAAAGCTCAATTAAGTCATCTTTGGGACTAGAGCCATAAGCTCTAATAAAATCAACTATGTCTATATAACTTGAACCATCATCCGAAGAGGCACCATCGTTTTTGCCTAGCATTGTCATAGCTGAAGCAAAGTGTATTCTTTTTTCTCCATCTCGATCAAAACGCTTAACAAGAAATGTACTACCATCCTTAGAAAACTTTTCAACTTTTGATTCTGGTACATTCAACCCACATAATTTTGCCAAATCATGAACAACTTTTTCCCATGCACCAACATCATACTCATCGTTTTTTGATGGAAATTTTGCGATCCATAAATCACCTTGCTCATCTTCAACAGTTGCTTTTGGTCTTGCTCCACCCAAAGATGAACCAGGTTTTAATAATTGTTTAAGCCATTTATCATTTAAATAATTATCATCTTTTTCAAATTGCCTAGATGCTTCTTCTAAAGAACGAAGTGTTGCCCAAGGTGGTGCCGCTGTTTCTTTATCATCTGAAAGAAATGGGCCATTAACATCATCTTTAAATCGAAGTGCCCCGACACGCGTTTGATCATATACTCCAAGTAGAAAATCACTATCATACATTTTATTAGGTTTTCTGTTTTCACTTCTAGCTTTAATTGCTTCACGTCGTTTCATGAGGATTCGTCCCCATCGATCTGGAGAGGCATCTGCAAACATTCCAAAAATGTTCTTTTCTGTATATTGTCTACCACTAAACATTGATATATCCGGATCTAAACAAAAAGAAAATTTAGATTGTTTTAGCCAGTCTTGATCATATTCAAATGAGTAATGTTCAATGCCGCGAAGTGTATCCACATATAATACGCCTAACTTTTTAGGTTCTAAAGAACTGAAATTCTCATATACAAATATCTTGCGTTCCATCATCTCTCTCCTTTAGGTGCACGTTTCTTGACCTGCATATTTAAATCTTGCATTTTTCTACCAAATTCATCATCTTTTGCAACAAGCAATAAATCTTTATCTAAATTATTCAAAGCATGTAAAACAGCAGCATAAATCCCAATAGCTACTGATGGACTACCTTTTTCAACACTCCATAAAGTCGCACGACTTATTCCTGCCCTTTCGGCAATAAGTTCGGCAGATAATTGTCTACGTAATCGAGCTAATTTAATTTGTTCTCCCATAGTATTCAGAATTCTTTCAGTACTTGGTAAAACAGTCACAGCTTTTTTACCCATTTACTTAGCCTCCATTAATGTTTATATATTTAAACATATATTCAATATATGTTTAAATATATAAACATTATAACATATAAATCATTGTTTTATTGTAATTATTAAAAATAAGTTTGCTATGGCCACAAAGCATATTAGAGGAGTTTTCACTCCTCTAATTGTATGTAGCTAATTTGTTTTAGGTTGATCTTTGTCTTTACGATTTGAAGTATTTGCGTATCCAGATTGATTTTAGAAACTACGCCTGTGATTCTTTTATAATTAATACGATCATAATACTCAATCGTGACAAGTTTTCCTTTTTGAATTTCATGCACTCTTTCATTTAAGATTTCATAATCATCCTGCGATAAAATTCTTGGACTTACAATTTCTACTTCACATTCTTGAATCATTTCTTTGAAGCCTTTTAAAGAATCAAAGCTCTGAAAGATCTGAGCTCGATTTTCTTTTTTCTTATGTATTAAATCCATGTGTATCACATCCTTATAAGGATATCATACGTATTTATTATATAATTTCAAGATAGATTTGAGACTTTCTTTAGAAATTTTCTAAAATGTATTTTTGCGTGTTCAAACACTTTCTTAAACGTACCTGTGTATTGTCTTCATTTGTATCCGCTTGTTTAAAATGGTTTGAACTTGCCAAACGAGAATAGTAGGCATCTAGATAATCTTGTAGTTCCATATACTTATCTGTATCTAGATTTAATTCAAAACCTTCATGAGATGCCTTAAAATCATTCATTTTATCCAATTCTGCAAGTAAGCCATCAATGATTTCTAAAGTTAATTCATCTTTTTTAGCTGCCTTTAAATATTGGTTTAAACGCTTTTTAAAGACCATTGTATTAAAAGTACCATTCTCTTTCATCTTCTCCACTTTCTTTTTAAAGAAATAAGAACCAATAGCTAAAGAAGCCGTTGTCGATAATAAAGCTATAAATTTTATTTTCTGTTTTTTTGTCATAAATAAAAACCTCGATTCATCTATCTTTATTTTACTTTAAAATGAAAAAACATTCCACTAAGGAATGTTAGAATCGAAGCATCTGCATAAATGTCGTTATAAGCATCGAAAATACGACAAACGCAACAACAAGTATAATTATAAAACTACGAAATTTTTTTCTCACATGAGCCTCCTATAGAAAGTTGAATTTCTTTTAATCTCTTGATCCACAAAATCTGCACCAAACTTTTCAGTAAGCGTAGATGTATCACTAAATAGATTTGTCCCAAGACCAAGTTTATCCCCTTTGATCTTATAACCTAAAGCCGCTAATATTGTAGGATAAAAATCCATAGTCGTAAAGTCTCGATTTTTTTCTTTTACAGGCTTTACTCTTGAATGAATGAATGTGTTCCAAACTCTTCGATCATAGTTCGATGAATAAGTATCATGAATATATTCAGCCGCCATACTTGTATGATCACCCTGAATGACTATAACTGTATCTTTGTAGAAATCTTGCTTCTTTAGCCATTCCATAAAATCTTTTAGATTTTCATCTGTATGATAAATCGAATTCGATAAAGATTCTTTAAATAAATTCTTGCAATTTTTAGATTGATACCCATAAGGATGATGGGTATCAACAGTCAACATTTCAAAGTCAAAAGGTTTAGAAGATTTGGATAGATCTAAGATCTTCTCTTTCGCAAATTCAAAGAGTTTGTCATCCTCAAACCCCCAGAACGCATGATAATCCTTATCAAGAATTCCATCTTCTTTTAAAGAAACTGTATCTTGAATATCATAATGACCATGTTGATCAAAATAGCTTCGTCTACCTCCAAATGTTGCATCTGAACCAATCATAAATACACGATTATAGCCATCTTTTTCTAGAATATCACCAAGCGTATTGACTTTTGGCATAAATGGAACTTTATCCTTACAAAATTTATGTTTTAAACTAAAAATCAAAGGAAGACCTGAAGTACTCGCAACAATACCGCCTGTAGTCCAACCTGTTCCTGTTAAGACTCTAGCGCCACCAATTTTCTCATGTTGCGAAAAAGAAACGGATTCTTTTGTAAGTTGAGTCAGATAAGGCAATAAATCTTCATTGGCATCTCCTCCATCTTCTTTTGTGGCATAGGTTGTTTCCATCGATTCTAAATAAATGTGAATAAAATTCATCTTCTTTTCAGGTGAAACCACTTCAGATTCTACAAAATATGTATCATAAAAATCCGTTTTCTTAAATTGATCAAAGACATATGAAAAGAAATGAATTTGACAAAGACCATATATACAACAAAGTAAGAGAATCATTTTAGCAATATTAGTAGGAACCCAACTAAAAATAAGGCCAAAAATAAAGCCTGGAAGCAAACACTTTTTCATCCACCCAAAAATAAATTGTGTGTTGGTACCTTCTAATGGAACTTTAATGTGGTATACAATTTGTTCAAAACTAGAAAGTCCAAAATAAGAATAGGCCCACTTACTCGAAATTGCCAATGTGAATGCGAATGTAACAATAAATATACTCATAACCAATCCTTTCGAAAGACAAAAATAGGTCATAAGACCTATTTGTTGCACTTATTTTTTAAAGTCTGACTTGGACGAAACTTAGGAAGTTTTGTTGCCTGAATCATCATTCTTTCTTTTGTCACAGGATTGATACCCATTCTTGATTTACGATCAAAAATTTCAAACTTACCAAACGCCGTAATATCGACATGACCATCATTTGCCAAGGCATCACTCATTTCATTAAAAATCAAATCCACTGCATATGCAGCATCTTTTTTAGACATATTTAATTGAATTGATAAAGTCTGTGTTAAAGACTCCTTATTAACATACTTTCCCATACTAAAATTCCTTCTTTAAATCACGAATCATTAAATCTTGTGCACAATCACTTGGAAGTTTTCCATTATATAAGATTTGGTAGACTTCTTCACAAATTGGCATATCAATACCATTTTCTGTCGCAACACGATGCACAATTTTTGCGGTACAAACACCTTCTACAGTCTTTGTGTTGTTCTTAAAGAAGTTTTCAACAGAATTTTCTTTACCAATTTGATATCCAGCCTCAAAGTTACGAGAATGTACACTTGTACAAGTTACAATCAAGTCTCCAATTCCAGTAAGTCCCATAAATGTTTTTTGTTGACCACCAAAATGAACACCATAACGAATCATTTCTTGTAAACCACGCGTAATCAAAGCAGCACGCGTATTATCTTGGTAACCTAAACCAGACAAGATTCCAGAAGCAATAGCCATGACATTTTTAATCGCAACTCCAAGTTCTGATCCAATTTCATCATTACCTGTATAAATACGCAAGTATTGATTTGAGAATAAATTTTGAACGGTAAGCGCATCCTCATTTTTTAAACTGATTGCATCAATTGTAGTCAATAAACGAATAACAACTTCTTCTGCATGACTTGGACCAATTAAACTTACAACTGAACTTAATTTATCTTCATCAATACAACGACGAATAACTTGTGACATTCTTTCATTTGTTTCTGGATGGAACCCTTTTGAAACATTGATAATGATTGTCTTTTTTTCTAACAAATCATTAATTTGATGACAAATTGGATCAATTGCGATTGTAGGAACGGCCAATAATACAATATCGGCTCCTTTTACGCATTCAATATCTGTCGTAGCTTTTAATTCAGGATTTAATTCTACATCCCCAAAATATTTTGAATTTTTATGATTTTCATTGATGTCATTCACTTCATTTTCTGCAACACCATAAACCATAACTTCTTGATGATTATCTTGTAAGACTTGAGCTAAAGCTGTTCCCCAGCTTCCACTACCAATCACAACTGTACGCATATTTAACTCCTTACTATGAGCGTTTACGAGCCAAAATTTTAATTGGTGTTCCCGTAAAGCCAAATGCTTCTCTTAATTTATTTTCAATATAACGAGCATAACTAAAATGTAATAATTCTGGATCATTCACAAATAATACAATCGTTGGAGGTTCAACTGCAACTTGACTAGCATAATAAATCTTTAATTGTTTACCCAAGTGTGGTTTTGCCGGATTCATCATCTGTGCATCTAGAATCACATCATTTAAAATATTTGTTGGAATACGCAAAGTACATGCATCATGTACCTGATCAATCAAAGGAATCAATTGATTCACTTTACTTCCAGTCAGTGCTGAAGTAAACGCAATTGGTGCATAATTCAAATATAAGAATTGAGCACGAATTTCCTTTTCAATCTTAGCCATTGTCTTTTCATCTTTTTCAACTGTATCCCACTTGTTGTAGACAATGATGACACCTTTACCAGCATCATGCGCAAGACCTGCAACGTGCTTATCCTGATCACGAATACCTTTTTCACCATCAATTAAGAATAATACAACATTACTACGATCAATAGCACTTAAAGCACGTAAGATGGAATATTTTTCAATATTCTCATAAATCTTACCTTTTTTACGAATACCTGCCGTATCAATGATCATATATTCTTTATCGTCAACATGAAATGGCGTATCAATCGCATCACGCGTTGTACCTTCAACATTGGATACAATAACACGATCTTCTTTTAAGATTGAATTGACTAAACTTGATTTTCCAACATTTGGACGACCAATTACACAGAATGAAGTAATACCTTCATATGGAGATAAATTCTTTTCTGGAAGTTTTTCCATGACAATATCCAGTAAATCTCCAAGTCCAATACCATGAGCTCCACTAAGTACAACAGGATCGCCTAGACCTAAGGCATAGAACTCATATACATTCATCTGCATTTCTGGATTGTCCACTTTATTACAAGCCAAAATAACTGGCTTTTTACACTTTTGTAGTTTTCTTGCGATAACTGTATCATCTGTCATTACACCTTCTTTTGCCGAAGTTAAGAAAATAATAACATCCGCTTCTTCAATCGCAATATCTACTTGCATATTGATTTCCTGGGCAAATGCCTGGTCCTCAATTTGAATACCACCCGTATCGATCAAGCGAAAAGTTTGTGTCTGCCATTCCACTTCACCATAAATTCTATCTCTTGTTACTCCGGGCGTATCATCTACAATGCTCTTTCTTTGTCCAATCAAACGATTGAATATCGTTGATTTTCCAACGTTTGGCCGACCAACTATGGCCACAGTACCTCGAATCATATTGTGGTCCCCTTTCTACATTATTCGACTATTTCTAATACTTTTGAAACGACTTCATCTATAGTTAGGTTTGAAGTGTCAATTTCAATTGCATCTTCTGTTTTTTGTAAAGGCGAAATTTCACGATGGGTATCCTGATAATCTCTTGCGACAATATCTTGATAGATTGTCTCATAATCTGCATTGATTCCCTTAGATATATATTCATCATATCTTCTTTGGGCTCTTGCCTTACTTGAAGCACTCATAAAAATTTTAACTTCTGCATCCGGCAAAACAACAGAACAAATGTCTCTACCATCTACAATAAAGCCTTTACTTGCACATACTTTTTGTTGAAGATTCACTAATTTTTTACGAACGATCGCAAGCTGACTCGTTTTACTTGCCTGCATCGAAACATCATTCATACGAATTTCTTTAGAAACATCTTCCCCATCTAAATATACATGATTTTCTTCATCAAAATGAATATCAATCGAATCCATTAAATCACTCATCGCATTTTCATCATGAATATCCATGTTGTCTTTTAAAGTCTTATATGCTACACAACGATACATAGCACCCGTATCCAAATGTTTCATACCTAACTTTTCAGCAACAATATCCGCAATCGTACTTTTTCCGACCCCACTAGGGCCATCAATCGCAATATTAATTTTTTTCATTTCAGACCTCATTAAATATTCTTAAATGTCCAAACCAAATAACCAATAATCGCAACTAAGGCAATAATCAATATACCTAATACGACATTTAATACGATTTCTGAACCCTTCTTCCCTTTTTTACTTGCTTTTTCAAAATCCGAAGTTTTCATGCGCATTTTTGCACTAGGCATAGATTCAAGTTCATCACGTTTTTCTTTTTTACGTTTTGATTTTTTCTTCTTTTCATTTTTTTGTTGTTCTTCTGTTTTATCAAAATCATCACCAGATAAGAACATTAAATCCAAATTGTCATCCACAGGTTTTTTGACATCTTCTACATCATCACTTGTTAAGACAATTTTTTCTTCCTTAGGTTCTTGGCGAACAGGTCTTTCAAACTCTTGTGTTGTAGGTTTTGAAATTTTCATTGTTGAACCTAAATCTTCATCATCTGTTTCCATTGGAATCACATGTTGATTTCTTTTTCTTGTTTCACTCGTTGAATCCAATTGTTTTAAAATATTGATCTGCGTATCATCTGTAATACGATTTCCATTATCAATATTGTATTGTTTCACTTCCCCAAGAAGATCTTCCATAACTGGAGAAGTAGGCATTTCTTTTACAGTTGGAGAAACACGCACCGTATCATGTGGATACAATGGCTTATTGGCATGTGAACCACTATCTACACGTGATAGTCTTTGTAGTTTTACTGGCTGTGCTTGAGCTGCAGTTGTTTCTTCATCTAAACGATCTCTAAGTTCTTGATACTTTTGTTTTCTTGAAAGTTGAGTCATAAGTACCTCCTAAACATTCTTTACTATTATACACTATTCAACAAAAAAAGAAAAATAGGCAATCGCCTATTTTGCACGTCCTGAATATTTACCATCATTTGTATTTACTACAATCAACTCATCTTGATTGATAAATAAAGGAACTTTTACTTCTAATCCCGTTTCTAAAACAGCGTTTTTACTTGCAGATGTAGCTGTATCTCCCTTAACGGCTTGTTCACACTCAACGATTTTTAAAGTTGCCTTATCCGGTAAAATAACACCTAAAATTTCACCTTCATAACTTGAAATATTTACATTTGAGTTTGGAACAATAAAGTTTCTTTCCCATTTTAGACGATCCATAGGAATTTCAACTTGATCATATGTTTCATTATCCATAAATACCATGGCATCTTCTGTATCATATAAATATTGCATTTCTCTTTTTTCAATTTGAGCAGGTTCAACCTTTTCTCCACCGCCCCAAGACAATTCAACATTACTTCCTGTACGAATGTTACGAACTTTTGCCTTAACAACCATGGCACTACGAGCGGTTTTATTTTGTGACGCTTCTAAAACTGTATAGATTTCACCATCGACTAAAATTGTAAGACCTGGTTTTAAATCATTTGAACTAATCATGTTTTTCTCCTTTAAAATTGTATGTTTAACCTAAATTATTTTATATCACGCTTGAATTTTGTCAAGAAAAAGAAAAAAAGCACCAAAGTGCTTTCTTTCATCGAAAGGATCGATAAAGTAATTTCTTATGTGTTATTAAGGAAGGATATATACACACAAGATGGATTTTGAGTCGAAAGGTGAGCCATACTTTCTATCTCTTACCACCCATATAATACTCCTATTTCGTAAACTTGTAAACCCTTCCACCTATTTTTCGAAAATTAAATCAAAATTTGTCATTTCAGCCTGATTTGAAACACCCAAATTATAATTTCTATCCTTGATCAATAACAATAGATCTTCATCTAGATCTGGATTTTGACAAGCCGCCAAAAATAGACGAATGGCTTCCATAGCCAATAATTGAGCACGATCATATAGATCAAAGAAACTTTCCGTTGAAACAAACGAACTGTCACTTGGATGAACCCAACGCGTATGTAAAAGATTCATTACATCATATGGATCATCTGGATGATTCGGAACAATATATCCAGATAAAGAGTTATAGGCCTTTGTGAATGTTTCTAATGTTTGAAGCGCCTTCAACTTATCTCCAGAAGCATCATAGAACAGTGTTTCAATAAAATGCCAATCGTTTAAACTTTCTAAAATTTGATGTGGCTTAATATCAAAGCCTAAGATTTGACGGATTGCCACAACATAAATACGTGCAATCGCTCTAGCTTGCTCTTTAGTTACATCACATACTTCATAAAATTTAAAATCTTCAATTGTACACTCACGCTTCACCTTCAACATGATCGCATCCAATAAAGATTCAAAACGATGATGATACCAAGCACTCTTTCCTTTACATGGACCAGTACGATAGAAAACGTAAGGATGACTTGTCGCATCCAATGCCCAATGACATAAATGTCCGCAAACATAGGTCATCATATCTTTTTTGATGTCTTCATCTTGTTCATTACGAATTGAAATCAAAGCCTTTTGGTAAAAATCATTGACATGTGCTGCATGAAACATGCTTCCTGCAACTCTTAAATCACTTTTCTTATAAAAATCTTTTGGATTCATTCCATGAAAGAATAGAAAATCAGGTCCATTTGAACCAATTTCTAAAAGTTGTAGTCTTGGTTCAAATAAATCATGTGTAGCTTCATCTACTTTATCAAAGATTTCCTGTGCAAATAAAGTATGTGTAATAATATTAGGCATTGTTTTTTACCTCCTCAATCAAACCATGATATACAATATATTCAGCATATGTATCCATTTGGCAATATGTTGAAATGGCTTTTTTTACTTCATTTTTCTCTTCTTCATCCTTATCATCATATGTACGATACGCAAAGACAGCATTCAAACCATTTTGAATATCTAAATCAAGATAAGAAACATCTTTTGAAAAGACGGGTAATATACTCTTTAAAGAATAATGTCCGCGCATTTTTGAATTATAATACAATCCAGCTTCAAAAGGTTTTGATAAATCTACCATTCTAGAACAGATTGAATCTAATTCTTCTCTATATTCTTCAAATTGACTCGCAAGTTGCTTCAACCTTAGCTTTTCAGCCCCTTCCATATTGTATACAAGAATCGTCCCTGTTTTTGGAAGGTCTTGAATCAATTGCTCAATAAAATGTCTTCTGCAATCTTTCGATTCAAAGAAATTATAATGTTTCAAATTTCCGTCTTGTGTTTCTACATGCAAACTATATTGGAAACAAAGCACATCAAAAGGCTTCATATTTTCATAAGGTGGTATGGCAAAGGTATCCCATTCAAAATCTAGATATGAAATTGGATACTGAATTTGTTTCATCCATACTTTTAATGCTGCCCGATCCATAAATGGTTTATTCGTTTTACTTGCCATATATTGCGCATATTGAAGACGAAACCCTTCAATTTGATTCAATGGCAATTCATGAATATGACGAATACCGCGATTATAGGCATCTAATTTATGTTGATTGGTCGTAAAAAACAAAATAGAATCATCGGGTTCATTGGATTCGTCAAAACATACAGGATAATAATTACATCTTCTTAATGCTGTACATTGTTTTGTACGCACTGGAGTGATACTTGTACGATTCAAAATTTCTTTAGTTCTTTCAATCCAACGATCCAAATCAATATCCACTTCATCCATACACTCGGCAATCGTTTTCGATAAATGATTACGCTTATTGAATAGCTTATCACTTATGCATAACAATTCATTTAAATCTAGACTTTCTTTGCGAATATATTCCTTATTTAAATACACAATGCGATTTTGAGTCACGTGAATACCACAATGAGATAGAATGATTTCATTGATTTTCATAATCAACGCCTCATTCTCTTTTGGATATGCACTTAAATGTGGATATACAGCCATATATCCATTCTCTACTTTTTTTAGATATGGAATTTTTGTACGACACTCCTTATATTCGAATCGTGCAAAACATACGACATCATTTTCTTCTAATAACTTTAAAGATTGTTCATTTGAATCCATGGAATGACCTAAACCGCAATTTGTTGCGTTTAGATATGTTTGCCAAAGGTTTGAGAATGGACAATCCATTTTATAAAAACTTTCTTGGTGAATTGAATTGTGGACACTGTTCCAACAAAAACAGTCACATTTCATTTCACGCATTAAATCTGATACATGTAACATAAAATTTTTCACCATTCTTATTGTACTTCAAAAATCAAATCTTTTCATCCTTTATAAACGTTTAATATTTTTTTAACGCGCATAACATAGTTTGACTTCACATCTTCTGGCTGCAAGATTTCTACTTGATTTGTCATCGCAAATAAAGATTGATACAAATTCGACATGTCGTCTGTATAAAATTCAAAGTCGGTGAAACCCTCTTGTTTATTGATGATTTGTAGTTTATTACCCCAATATTTTTCTTTAAACAAACGAAGACCATTCTCATTATGATAGACTCTGACTTGTATTTGTTTTAAATCTAAAGGAATTAGAGAATGCTCTCCAATATAGTTACTTAAATGGAAATGATTATCACGAATAAAATGTCTTGATGAGATTTCACATGAATACATACGTTCTAAGCTGAAACGATACATACGATAATCTTTTCTCAATAAAGAAAAGCCAATTAAATAATAGGATTTATGATAGTGAATTATTTCATAGGGCTCAACCTCAAATTCTTTGGGGGTTTCATCTTGTAAAGATTGGTACGACAAAAGGACGCAAAGACCTAGATTTATGGCTTGTTGCGTCTTGTCGATCATAGTTGAAGTCTTTTGATCCAACTTGATTGAATTTGACATGTAGTGTAATGAATCGTTTGATGAAATTTTACTTGTCGCAATAATCTTATCCATGGCATCACAATATAAAGAGAGTGGTTTAAAATCTTTTTGTGTACGCATAAATTTATACGATTGTACTAATGCATCCTTTTGTTCGTCACTAAAAATAGTGACTGGAAGATCATATTGATCATTTAAGATGTAGCCTCCATAGCGCCCTTTCACTTCTTCTACGTTATAGCCTGCAAGCACAAGTTCTTTTTTAAATTCACGAATATTTCGTGGATTTACTTCTAGTTCTGAAGCAAGTTGTGCTGTATTCATCTTTCCTCTTGCCTTTAAAAGTTGTAGCATGCGAATGCATAAGTTTGTTCGATTCATCATTTTCTCCTTTTAGTGTGTGCTGCAAAATCTTTGGGGATAGTAACCAAAGCCTTTTTTTGGCTCAAAATGTTTAGGAACAATACCACGAAATACAAGTGGACGTATCATTTGACCAATCCCTCTTTCAAGCGCAAAACCTAAAGCCTCTTGTTTTTGAATGGCTCCGGCATCAATTAAAATATTTACAATTTCTTCATTTCCAATGCTGATGGCATGCATCAAAATTGGATACCCATTAAATACCCAACTTGGACTTGCACCAAGTTGTAAACAATATTCAACTTTTTGTACATCCTCTTTCCATACGGCATCTAATAAATCCATAGCTAATCTTTTTTCTGCGTTCATATTGTATCCTTCTTTCTATACTCAAAGGATACAATTTAAATAGACATCATTTATGTCAAATTAATCAGTTACTTCTTTTACTTTTTGAAGACGACTTAACACATCTTCACTCACCAATTGATAGATGCATGAACAAATTGGAATAAAGATAATGATTCCAATAATGCCTGCAACATTCGCTCCAATTGTGATCGCAACAATGATATACATGGGTGGAAAGCCAACGGATTTTCCAACGACATGAGGATAAATAAAGTTTCCTTCGACTTGTTGGATACAAATAAACATAATGATAAAAGTTAGACCTTGTACAGGGGATGTCATCGCAATAAAGAAAGCACATAATATGGCGGCAACCAAAGCTCCAAACATAGGTACCAAAGCGCCAATACCCACGACAAGTCCAACTAAAAATGCGTATGGTATTTTTAAAATCAAGGATCCTGCAGTGACTAAACTTGCAAGAATTAAACATTCTAAGCAGGTTCCTCCCACATAACTTGTAAATATGCGAACAATGAGTTTTAATACGTGGCGCACTCGATCATAATTTTTTTCAGGAAGATAAGCTTTTAATAAAGATTTTGTTTCACGTACGACTTGTTCTTTATTAAAGAGCAATAAAAAAGAAAAGACAATGGTGATAAAGGCTTGCGCAAACCATGAAAATGTTGTGGATAAAATTGTAAAAATAGAGCCGAATATATCGTTGGCTCCCCCCGAAACGAGCCATGAACTTATTTTTTTTGAGACATTATCAATCGCAAATGTACTAAAGGCGTTGATGTCTAAGTTTTTTAAGGAATCATGAATCACATCAATATTTTTTGTGACATTTAAAAGCCAAATATATAATTCATAAATCATTTGTGGAAAATTTGTCAGCAGCAATTGAATAGAAAATAAAATTCTTGGTATGACAATTCCAACAAATGCGACAAAGACGGCAAAAACGATTAGAACCGATAATACATTCGAAATAATTCGTTTGATTTTTGTATCTTTGATGTCAAACCATTTTATCGAATAGCGCATTAGATTATTCGAAATAATATTAAACACAAAAGCTAAACCGGCTCCGAGTAAAAATGGCAAGCACATTTGTCCAATCCAGCCTAAAAAGCGGAAGATCTTTTCAAAATAATAGATAACCATTCCAATCAATAGTGTAAAAATTATAAGTCTTTGATACATTTTTTCTTTTTCGTGTAGGTCCATTACAACCACCTCAAATCGAGTTTATTATACTATCTTTTAAAATGAAAATCATTTTTTTAATTTTTTTATTTACATCTTTTTTTCATAGGTGTAAAATTGCCGAGTTAAAAGAAAAAAGTAGAGGTGAAACAAATGAGTACAAAGTACATTTTCGTAACGGGTGGTGTTGTTTCTGGTTTAGGAAAAGGAATCAGTGCAGCAAGTCTTGGCCGTCTTTTAAAGTCCCGCGGATACAAGGTCACAAGCCAAAAATTAGATCCTTATATCAATGTGGATCCAGGAACAATGTCCCCTTTCCAACATGGTGAAGTTTATGTCACAGACGATGGTCTTGAAGCCGATCTAGATTTAGGGCATTATGAACGATTCATTGATGAAAACCTACACACATATTCCAACCTTACCACTGGACGTGTGTATTGGAATGTCATTAATAAAGAGCGTGATGGAAAATATCTTGGTGAAACCGTTCAAGTCATCCCTCATATTACTAATGAGATCAAAAGTTTTGTGATTCGTGCAGGTGAGCATGCGGCAGCCGATGTCGTTATTACTGAAATTGGTGGTACAACTGGTGATATTGAAAGCTTACCTTTTTTAGAATCTATTCGTCAGGTGGCTTTAGAAGTAGGGCGTAAAAATTGTTTATTCATCCATGTAACGTATATTCCATATATTTCTGGTTCTCAAGAATATAAATCAAAACCAACACAACATTCTGTCAAAGAATTACAGTCTTATGGTATTAATCCTGATATTATTGTTGCGCGTTGTGATGAAACCATTCCTCAGTCTGTTTTAGACAAAATTTCATTATTCTGTAACGTTGAAAAGCGTTGTGTGATCCAAAATAAGACACTTCCTTCCCTTTATGAAGTTCCATTTATGTTGGAAGAACAAAATCTTGCGGACATTGTCTGTGAAAAAACGGGTCTAGAAATTCGTAAACCAGATTTAACAGAATGGAAACAAGTTGTTGAAAACATTAAAGCAAGTACAAAACCTGTAAATATTGCCTTAGTTGGTAAATACGTAGCTTTACATGATGCATATCTTTCTGTAAGTGAAGCTTTATATCATGGTGGTTTTGAAAATCACGCCAAAGTGAATATTCAATGGATCGATTCACAAGGTTTAGAAAATGCCAATTTAGATGAAGTGTTTAAAGATACAGATGGAATTATTTTACCTGGTGGTTTTGGAGATCGCGGTATTGAAGGTATGATCAGTGTTGCCAACTATGCAAGAAATAAACAAATCCCTTATTTAGGAATCTGTTTGGGTATGCAGATTGCAGCCATTGCCTTTGCGCGTGATGTATTAGGTTTTGATGATGCCAACTCGTATGAATTCGATTCTGAAAGTAAACATACAATCATTGATTTTATGGAAGATCAAAGCAATGACATCAAAAAAGGTGGCACTATGCGTTTAGGTTCTTATCCTTGTTCTTTAAAAGCGGATACAAAAATCTGGTCTTGCTACAAAAAAGATATGATCGATGAAAGACATCGTCATCGTTATGAATTCAATAATGAATATCGCAGTGAATTCGAACGTAATGGTATGAACATCGTTGGTACAAGTCCAGATAAACAATTAGTAGAAGCTATTGAATATACAAATCATCCATTCTATATTGGTGTTCAATATCATCCTGAATTTAAATCTAGACCAAATCGCCCTCACCCATTGTTTGTTGGTTTAGTAAAGGCAAGTCTAGAAAACAAAGAAAGTCACAAATAGTGACTTTCCTTGTTTTATATATACTTTTCAAGTTCATCCACAGACATATTTAATATGGAAGCTACAGGCTTTATATCCATTGTACTAGAAAAACGAACGATCATAAACCAAGAAATAATTTCACCTTCGTTTTTTAACAACAAAGAAGGATTTAACTATATGCATTAAAAACTAAATGTCAGATTGCCTACATACTCTTATACGAAAAAAACGAAGGTTTTTTTGAAAAAAAGAAAAATTTCTCAAATAATTTATGAAAATAATGATATTATATACGCGACAGGAGGATACACAAAAAATGAAAATTGTCGATGAATATTTTGGATGTGACGTATTTAGTACATCAGCTATGCAAAGATATTTGCCTCATGCCGTCTACAAACAAATGATGGATGTAATGGAAAAAGGAAAAGAACTTCCTAAAGAAATCGCAGATGTCGTAGCGAATGCCATGAAAGACTGGGCGATGGATAAAGGGGCTACTCATTATACACACTGGTTCCAGCCAATGACAGGTATCACTGCTGAAAAGCATGATGCGTTTATTAATCCAACTGGGCCAACATCAGTTATTTCAGACTTTAGAGGAAAAGAATTGATCAAAGGTGAACCTGATGCTTCCAGTTTTCCAAGTGGTGGATTACGTGCTACTTTTGAAGCTAGAGGATATACAGCATGGGATCCAACTTCTTTAGCTTTCGTTAAAGAAAAGACATTGTATATACCAACTTTATTCTGTTCTTACGATGGCAGTGCTTTGGATAAGAAAACACCATTATTAAGAAGTAATGATGCATTAAACAAGGCAGCTGTTCGTTTATTGAATATTATGGGTTACAATATCCATAAAATCAAAACAACGGTTGGGCCTGAACAAGAATATTTCTTAATTGATGAAGAAATGTTTAAAGAACGTCTAGACCTATTGGTTACAGGAAGAACACTATTTGGTGCGGCTCCAGTAAAAGGTCAAGAATTAGATGATCACTACTTTGGAAGTTTATCTGAACGTGTAAAAGCCTATATGGAAGAAGTAGATGAAGAACTTTGGAAATTAGGTGTATATGCCAAAACAGAACATAAAGAAGTGGCTCCATGTCAATTTGAATTGGCACCTGTATTTACATCAACAAATATTGCGAATGACCAAAACCAACTTACAATGGAAGTTTTACAAAAGGTAGCTTCACATCATGGATTGGTATGTTTATTACATGAAAAGCCATTTGATGGTGTCAATGGTAGTGGTAAACACAACAACTGGTCTTTCTGTACAGAAGAAGGCGAAAACATTTTAGAGCCTGGTGATTCTCCAAAAGACAATATTCGTTTCTTAACAGTACTTGCAGCCATCATTAAAGGTGTAGACGAATATCAAGACTTATTAAGAATCTCTGTTGCCAGTGCTGGAAACGATCATCGTTTAGGTGCAGATGAAGCACCACCAGCTATTATTTCTATCTATTTAGGTGAAGAATTAACAGCTATCTTAGAAGCTATTGAAGCTGGAAATGAATATGTAGATACAATCGATCGTAGATTGGAACTTGGTATTTCTACCCTACCTCCAATCGCAAAAGATTCTACGGACCGTAACCGTACTTCTCCATTTGCGTTTACTGGTAATAAATTCGAATTCAGAATGCTTGGATCCAACTTAAACATTTCTTGTCCAAACACAATTTTAAATACAATCGTAGCTGAAGAATTAACGCAGTTTGCGGATGAATTGGAATGTGTTAAAAAAGAAGATATGACAAAAGCCTTGATTGCATTAATTCAAAAAACATTAAAGAATCATAAACGAATTATCTTCTCTGGAAATGGATATTCAGAAGACTGGAAGAAAGAAGCACAAAGACGTGGTTTATTAGAACTTAAAACAACTGCGGATGCACTTCCTCACTATACAGATCCAAAGAATCTTCAATTGTTTGAAAAACACAATGTATATTCTGCAAGTGAATTGCACGCACGTGAAAGTATCCTTCTTACTAACTATTATCAAGTGGTTCAAATCGAAGCTAAGACGATGGCTTATATGTTGCGCAAACAAATCTTGCCAGCAATCTTTAGCTATGAGGCTAAACTAGCTCAAATCATTCAAACTAAAAAATCAAGTGGAATTGATGCGCCTTTAGAAGTGAAGATCTTAAAAAATATCAACACACCTTTAGAACTCGTTTCAAACCACTTAGATACATTGGAAACATTGATTCACAAAGAAACAACAACAGAAAAACAAGCGGCTTGTTTTGCGGCCAATGAATTACTTCCATTAATGGAAACAATTCGTCAATTGACAGATTTAATTGAAACCAATGTTTCGAAAGAAGACTGGCCTTTGCCAGACTATAATGACATTCTATTTAAGTCTATGCTTTAGGGAATCCAAGGATTCCCTCTTTTTTTACATTTATTTTCTGTAAATACTTGCATAAATAGTATTCAAGGTTCATAATCACTTAAAAAGGAGTTTAGTTATGACTAAATTATTCGTACACGCAAAAGTTTTGATTGATGGTGTAAGTGCTACACCCAAATTTGATCAATTAATTTCAATTGAAGATGATAAAATCAAAGCGATAGAAGATTATCATGAAATACATGAAGATGTCATTGAAGTAAATACAATTACGCCAGGCTTCTTTAACTGCCATGTCCACATCCTTTATCCTGTCGGATTCGACTCAAAAAAAGAATTTAGCTTAATAGAGAAGATATTCTATGCACAAAAGCACTGTAAAGAATATCTTCAATCTGGAGTAACATTTATTCGTGTTGTAGGCACGGAAGAAAATTATGATCTACAAATTAAAGAAGCCATTCAAAATGATGTGATTCAAGGACCTCATATGTATTGTGCAGGTAAAGTCATATGTATGACAGGCGGTCATGGATGGCAAGAAGGTATTGAAGCAGATGGTAAAGATGGTTGTTTAAAAGCAGTTCGTACACAACTAAAAAGTGGTGTAGACCTCATTAAAATGATGGCAACAGGCGGCGTTATGACCAAAGGTGTTGAGCCGGGTAATGCCCAATTTAGTGTAGAAGAAATGAAGGTCATGATTGATGAAGCTCATAAAGCGGAAAGAAAAACAGCTACACATGCCCAAGGTTTACAAGGTATTAAAAACGCCTTATATGCAGGTATTGATTCCATTGAACATGGTTGTTTTTTAGATGAGGAATGTCTTGAACTTATGAAAAAACAAAATACATTCTTAGTCCCTACCCTTTGCGCTCCTCAATGTATTATTGATAAGGGTGTAGAAAATGGAGTGGCCAAATATATGGTAGATAAAACCTTGAAGGTTAAGGATGCACACGTCAAAAGTGTTAAAAAAGCCTATAAACAAGGTATTCAGATTGCACTAGGTACAGATGCAGGTACACCATTTAACTATCACAACAATGCAGCTTATGAAATGGAGCTTTTGGCAAGATTAAACATTCCAAACATGGATATTTTAAAAATCGCAACAATCAATTCCGCAAGATGTGTAGGTGTTGAAAAGGACTATGGTTCGATTGAAGTAGGAAAACAAGCAGATTTAGTATGTCTTGAAGAAAATCCATTAGAGAATATTTCAAACGTAAGAAAAATCAATAGAGTTATTCAATCTGGTAAGATTGTTGTAGAAAACAATTAAAGACGGGATTATATCCAATTCCCGTCTTTTTCTATATCGATTCATTTATCGTGATCTTATTTATCTATTTTAAAGCTACAATTTGAAATGTTTAAACAACATTCTCTTTTAATTTAAATTTTCGGGCAATAATGAATAAATCTTTTGTCCGTAACTATAATCTTCAAATGCCTTTGATATAATATCTTGGGCTAGACGTATATTCGATGTTGAAATAAAGCCATCATAAATAATGCGTCCATTAAATGGCATAATGGCTGTCTGCATCAACATAGGTGTTTTTTCTGGGGCAATGAATTGATCTAAGTTTTCATTTAAGCCTTTCACCATATAGTTGATACCTTCATCATTTAATACCGTATAATTCTTTTCGTATGCCACCAACAAGAAATTTTTGCGCATACCATATCTAAAATCCGAAATGATATTTAGATTGCGGAATGTAAAATTAGAAGGATTCTTTTCGATATATTCATCAATAAAACGATCCTTATCTTTCCAGAAGACTTCAATCAAATTAACAAGTTCATCGGGTTCAATATAAATATTTGGATCAATTTTTTTATTAGGAATAATTTGTTCGAATGAATTCACATAATCCAAGATACTAAAATATAGTTTATAGAATAAACGCGTATCTTTTTGTTCGATGCAAGCATTTGTCTGAGGCTCATTTAACTGGCGCAGCTTTTCATTAAAATGCGCCTGATCCTTCATCTTTTGATACATATCCATACTCAAACCATAATAGTTTGGCAATGCGATTTGTACAACAGCCTTATGATAGCGATTTGAAAGTGGTTTCGAAAATTGATAAAAGAATGGAATCCATTCCATCTTTTCTTCATTGACTGTACCATTTAATAGATGATTAAAGAACTCGTCTTTAAATTGAGTTACATCCAACACTTCTTTCTTTAAAGCTATAAAGAATTTTTTAATATCCGAATTTGTCGCATCATATCCATGATAAAAAATAGAGATATAACTATCTTGATCTAAAAATTTAGGTTCGAATCTTTCGTGTTGAATACGACTATCTCGAATGCGATCTAAAATTTCATTATAGTCCCAATATACATATTCATTCGCAAAACTATCATCAATTAATTGATAATCTTCTTTTAAATAAGCCCAGAAATTAAAAAGTGCACTTTCAATAATGGATTTATAATGAAAAGAACATGCACTGCATACAGCTTGAATCAATGAGGGTTCAATAATACCGAAAGCACGAATAATACCAAGAATGACAATGGTTGGTTCATCGTTTTCTGCCTTTTGGTCTAAATCAATGTTTTTTACAGCCAATTTTACATTCTTTTTGAATTCTTCTGGCAACTCTTGATCAAAATATAAAAGCTTAGAGCTTAATGCCGTTCTTTCAAAGCGATAGCGATCATCCTCTAAATCTTGGTTGCGCAATAATCTTCTTAAAGCTTTTAATTCCCATGTCGTACAAATAGATATTAAATATTCAGGTGTATATGTTTCAATCATGTGTTCAAACATCTCTTTACGAGTCATAGAATCATAGTCAAAGTAATCATTTTGACATGTTCTTTTATAAGTTTCAAAAACTTTTTCTTTGCGTAAACGATTTGCGTTTTCTAGTATACGTACCAATGAAACTCCTCCTTTTTTATTGTTTATGTCCAATCTAGTTTTGATTGTTGTATATATTATATTATGTAATTCATGAAATTTGAACTTATGTGATAAAATTAACCTTAAGAGGAACACAACATGAGAATCATAGAATTTATTAAGCGTTTATTCCATCGTGAAAAACCTATTGAGATCAAACAAAAAAAAGATTTGAATTCACCAAAAAAGATGAAACAAAAGAAAGATTTAAATCCACCAAAAAAGATGAAACAAACGTATGTCGCAAAATCAACAAATTATTTAGATGAACAATTGGATTTATTTAAAACGATCCAACCCGGACACCTTGTCTTTTGTCGTATGCCAGTGTGCGAAGACAATTTAGTGGATATCAATAACCCCCATCGCATACGTCCCTTTTTGATTATCAAAAAAGACAAAGAGTATTTATATGGGTATGCGGGAAGCACAAAGAAAAAGAATCCAAAGATTCAATATACTTTAAAAGATGGACATAAAGATAAGAAAACAGGCACTTTTAGCGATTCCTATCTATATTTAAACAATGTGTATCGAATTCCCATTCAAAATATCAAGGGAATTTTAAAACAAGTCTCAAACAAAGATTTGATTCAAATCCAAAGAAAGATTCAATTATTGAAAAATAGTGATGTATATCATATTGATTTATTTGAAAACATTGAATTTACATTTGAAATAGGAGATATAGTGGAATATAAATCTTCCCTTTACTTTTTATCAAAAATTCAAGGCGATAAAATATATGGATATATTTGTTCAAATACAAATGGTAATCTCGAATTAAAGGGTTTAAATCTATTCATCAATACAGATATAGAAAGAAAGATCAAGCCAGATCCACATGGTTTAAAATATATTTTTAACATGAATGTGAATCGTTATGTGAACAAACAGTTAAAAAAAGAAAACAAAGAAGTATTGGAATTGAAAGAAGATGCATACATATCTCGAAACGTATCGTATTATAATTATTATCCAATCGGAACTATATTAAAAGATATCAATACGGATGAAGAAATCGTATACTTATTTCATTATCAGAGGATTCCGCGTTGTGCGAAGATGGAAGAATTGTATAATGATAGTTATTCAGTTTGGCAATTCACACCTAAATATTTTGATGTCGAGGATGAATTAACAATAAATGGTATAAAAGATATGTTGGAAGGTTTCTTAAGCAAGAAATCAAGGATGAAAGAGGTCAATAAACCATTTATTCCAATTTTAAAAATGGAATACAATAAGTTAAAGAAACAAACAAAGAAGGTTATGTAATATGGCATTAACAATTGAAAAAGCGCAACAAATACTAGATGATTATTATGATTTAACACATACAAAATATGAGGATGACATTTCTTTGATCCATGCTCTAGAGTTTTTAATACAAGAAACAAAAAATCCTGAATATATGGTAGAACTTGGTGGTTGGTATTATGAACAAAGACAGTTTGATTTGGCGGAAGAATATTATTTAATGGCCGCTAGTCTTGAGTATGTAGATGCCTATGAATGTTTAGGATATATCTACTATTATGGTAGAGTCGGTCAACCCGACTACAAAAAAGCATTTCACTATTATAAGCTTGCCAGTGAAAAAGGAAATCTTGTGGCTGCCTACAAGCTTGCGGATATGTATAAGAATGGTTATTATGTTTCAAAGGATTATGCGAAATATGTCGAAATCATTAAAAGTCTATATCCATTGATTCAAGGCGCTACAAATACTTTTGATCCGGTTCCTGAAATTTATTCTCGCCTTGCCAAAATCTATGTGGAAGAAGGTAATGAAGATCAGGCCATACAACTTCTATTGATTGCGAAAGAGTTTCAATCTCAAAGATTGATCTATTCCCAATTCTTTGGAGATTTAACCATCATGAAATATATCGTGAACGATTTATATTCTCTGATTCAATTTGATCCTAACTATATGGACTTATTTGACTTATATTATGCCTTACAAAAGCCTTGTAAAGTAGCTATAGAAATTCTTGGTGACGATCATATTATTGAAGCTAAATACGAAGATGGCTTATTCTATATTTGTATGGATGATAAAAATTATGAGGATGTAGACCAATTCTTTTTGCATGCCAAAGTCAATGAGGAACCTATATCCACTCAATATGTCAATGTGAATTATATCGAGATGTTAGATTAAAACAAAAGTGGTAATTACTCAAACAAAATGAGTTTTACCACCTTCTTTTTTTGGGAAGATTGAAATAATAATTGTTTTAATATATCATACATAATTAGGCTGTTTTCACCTCTAACTTACGTTATGTGTTAGTATAAGGTGAAATCCAACAAATTTAAAAGACCTATTGCTTAAATTGAATTTTGAAGATAAAGTCTTCTCCTTCAATCACTTCATATTTCATTTTATAGTTATCTAATAGATTACGAACAATATATAATCCTAGACCATTCCCTTTTGGTTGGGTTGGATCTTGTTTGTTTTGAATATAGAAATAGTCTTGTTCGATTCCAATTTGAATTATACCCTTTTCATACGTATAGTTGATCGCATTACTAATAAGATTCGATAAAATGATATTTAGAGCCGTCTTACCAATATACATTGTTTCATCTTTTACATCATTTTGAATTCTTAATTCCTTTTGGTGAATCAACACATCATATTTTTGAAGTACACGACTTAATTCATTCTTTATACAAACAATTTCTTCATCGTCTTTTAGATTTTCAATGGAATATACCGATAAAATTTGTTGGATACTCTTCGTTAAGTGATCGACCAAATCAATACAATCATCAATATAAACATCTCTATTTTTATATTTACCCACATTATATTTCATATTTTCTAAGATGATCTTAAGACTTGCCAAAGGCGTTTTTAATTCGTGACTGGCCCCTTTAAAAAAATTGTATTTTATTTTCTCTAATCTTAAAATTTCTTTATTTTTCAATTCTAGATTGGAAATGGAATCAAGAAGTGTTTCATACAAATCATTAATTTGTGCCTTCAATTGACCAATCTCATCATTCGAATCAATTTCTAGACGAGCCTTCTTATCTAATGCCATCATTTGATCGGTTACACGCTTGATTTCAACCACATAATTTTTTATGGATTTGGCATACACAAAAGAGACAATGGCAGAAAAGCATAGGGATAGGATTAATGAGTAAGGAAGAAATTGTAAGCTTAGATTTTTGGCTTGGCTTTGCATGTCTGCCGTTGAAACAAATTGAAGGCGAATGCTCTTTCCTGTATCCAGCTTTAATTGTCTTTCTTCAATAATTAAAGAGTTATTAGAACTCTTTAAATCGACATTTAAATCATTCTTAATTTCTACTTCATTCGATGAAGTATTCTTTTTAATAAACACTTTGATTTCATTGGTGTTGGAATAGAAATCTAAAGCTTGTTCAATATAGTCTTCCGATTTGCCATTTAAGTTTTCTGTAATTTCATTGGCCTTAGTATAAATTTCTTCTTTTCTTACATCCAAATAGGTTCTTGGAAAAATCAAATATACAAAGAGATGGATAAATAAGACAATAATAGCGATGACACTGAATGTTTGTATGCATATTTTAGGAAATATCTTTAAGTTTTTCATGATTTCTCCAATTTGTAGCCCACATTACGAATGGTCGTAATACAATCTAAGCCTAGTTTTTTACGCAATTCTTTAATATATACATCAATAACTCGATCATAAGGAACTTCTTCACTATCTTTCCAAACATGATCTAATATTTGTGCTCTAGTTAAGGCAATACCTGCATTATCTAAAAGATATTTTAATATCTCTAGTTCTTTGGCATTGATATCCATCGTTTTACCATCTATTTTCGCCGTATAGCTTTTGAAGTTCACACAAACATTTTTATATGCAAAAATATCCTGCTTCTGTAAAAGCGCGTCAATACGAGCTTTTAATACGGGTAGTGAAAATGGTTTTTCAATATAGCCATCGGCCAAGTTTGTATAGGCATCAATTTTGAATTCTTCATTGCTGAAAGCCGTTAAGATTAAAACGGGTAAATCACTTTCTTTGCGAATTTTTTTTAATACATCCAATCCATTGATATATGGAATTTGAATATCCAATATCACCAAATGAATATCTGTATTAAACTTTTCCAATGCCTCTTTACCATCTTTTGCCTGGATAATACTATATCCAGACTCCGATAGAAATTCACTTAATCCCTCGCGAATCAGTGTATCATCTTCCACTACCAATATTTTCATCATTCTTCCTCATTCATTAATTCTTTACAGTTCTTGTTTAATAAGTGTGTGGTAGCCACAACAAGTGCGACTAACATTACAATTGACATAAATATAATAACATACATCATATATTTTGGTTCAATCTGTGCATCAATATGCGTCAACATCTTATTAAAGCCATCCACTTCAGCTCCACCGCCAAGTTGATTTGAGGCAGATTCTTTTACGATTTGTTTGGCAACACCAGTGCTTACTTGATTCAATACTTTTGTGCCTAGACCTGATGCAGTTTTACTAGCGATAAAGTACGCAAAGATATAGGCAGGAATGGTTACCATACATAGTTCTAGAACAAACTGAATAAAAATCTTCGTTTTAGAAATACCTAAAGCCATTAAAATTGCGATTTCTTTTCTTCGTGCATTCATCCACATGAGCAACAATAAAGTAACAACGATACCCGCAAAAATCAAAGATCCAATAAACATTTTATTTGCGACACTATACATACCACTTATTGATTTTTGTAGAGCCGGATAATTGGATGTACTTTTTACCAGTACATACGCATTCCAGTTAATATCTAATTTCCTTAGATTTTTAATAACTTGATCCAAATCTTTATTTCCTTTCACAAAGAATGTGGCATCTTGATATACAGCTGTTTTTGGCGTATTGCCATAAACTTTAGCAGCCGTATCCAAATCCGTGATTAGATTGTTTTCATATAATTCTTGTGCTGCTGCAACACCACCCTGATTATGACCATCAAATAACCCCTTAATGGTTACTTCTACTGTTTCGTCAGCACCCTTTTCATTATCTGCATCATAGATATTTGAACGGAGTAATAGTTTATCTCCCACTTTTAAATGATTCTTTGCCGCTAAATCTTTATGCATTAAGATTTGATGTTTATCCTTACTATTTAAATGTTTGCCCTCAACTAATTTATAGGCACCCGATACAAATTTTGTTTCTTTTTTTGATTCATTCACCCCAGTAAGCATCACGGTCGATTTAAATTTAGTAAGACGCTCTTCATTTTCATTTGAAGTTAAAATAATATCATGATCGACTAAGTCAGCTACACTATTGATTCTTTTCACATATGAATCAATGTCTTTTGAAGAACAAATCTTTTCAATGTCCTTTCCCTTAACATTGCCTGCACCTCTAGGCGTACCAAAATTGACTTGACGATTAATTTCCATTGTAAAACTATTGGTAATCGAGCCTAATGATGTATTGGACGCTTTGTTTGTCGCATCTTTAATAGAGAGTCCGACTAAGCAAAGGCTTGACATAATTACAACAACAAGAAATAGAATCATTGACTTCACACCTTTTCGAGTTACATATTTAAATGCATTCTTAAACATTCTATTTCCCCCTCTTCTTTAACTTTTTATCTTTTAATTCATAGACAACATCAGCGGCATCCGCTACCTCTTTACTATGTGTCACAACAATCACACACTTATTTCTTTCTTTAGCGCGAGCCTTTAAGATATCAATAATTTCACTAGCCGTATCGCTATCTAGATTTCCTGTTGGTTCATCTGCCAAGATAATAGGTGCACTGCTTGTAAGGGCACGGGCAATCGCAACTCTTTGTTGCTGCCCTCCCGATAGTTTCATTACACTACGATTGATTTGGGATTGTTCAAGTCCTAAATCTAAAAGAATGGAAGGCGAAGCTTTAGAGTTGACTAAGCGTACATTTTCTAATGGTGTTAAATAATCAATTAAATTGTAATTTTGAAACACAAGACAAATATGATTCTTACGATGATTTGTATATCCCGTTTTTGAAATATCTACTCCTTCAAATAAAATTTCACCAGAGTCTGGCTCATCAAGTCCAGCTAATAAAGATAATAAGGTTGATTTACCAGCTCCTGATTTTCCAATAATCGCATAGAATTTTCCACACTCAAAGTTTTGATTTACTTCAAATAAAATATGTTCTAATTTTGTGTAACCATACGTTACATCTCTTATTTCTAATATACTCATTATTTATTTCTCCTAACTCAATTTTGATAATATTTCCCTTGGCTTTTTAATCATGATCATAAGGCTCGCAATTAGTACAGAAACGATAATAATACTCATCAGCAAGCCATAACTTAATGTGAAGCATAACGCATTATCTTTGATTACACTATAAGCACATAGAATGATTCCTGATGGAATCGATATAAATACAAGTTCGAATATAAATTGGATGATGATTTCCACCTTGCTTTTACCTATAGACAACATGATACCAATTTCATGGATGCGATCTCTTAGCCATAGAACTAAGACTAAAGATAAGACAACAAGTCCACACACAATGATAGAACAAGATAGAATCTGAATCATGTGATTCATACTTTGTATAGATTCTAAAGACGATTGATAGGCATTTTTATCTTTAGACACAACATATTCACTTGATGGATATAAGGATTGAACTTGTTTTAAACGATTTGAATCTATAGTCAACTTAGTAACCATCTTAGTATCCAGAGAATTATAATCCACAAACATAGTATTCTCACTTAAATCGGATGATAAACCTGTATAGGTTTCATGTTTCTTACCTGCAAAGATGCCTTTAATGGTATAAGTATGAGAATTCAAAACTATTGTATCCCCTACTTTTAAATGATTCTTCTTAGCTAAATCCGAATGAATAAGAATAGAGTTTCTATCCTTAGAATCAATATTTTTTCCGGAAGTTAAAGTAAACACGCCACTACGAAATAAAACATTTTTTGAAGTGTTATTAGTTCCAATTACTGAAACCACATTCTTATATTCTTTAGGCAAAGAATCCAGTGTTACACCCTGCTTAATAGAAACAACCTTAGCTTCTTTTAATTTAGAAACAAATTCATATTCATACACAGAATTTTCAAAAGATGTATGTTCAAATTCAGAACCATCCTTTTTTTTTACCACGATCGAACTATGACTTGCATAATATAAAGACCGTTCTAATTGTACGTTGTATGAAAGTATACTCAAACATTCATAAAGACTGATCAGGATAACCATAAGTATCAAAAACAAGATACCTGTTCTTACTTTTTTTCTTGTGATATATGCATAAGCATTATGTATCAAAACAACCAACTCCTTATCCGACACTATATTAGCAATCATTTATGAAATGTGTATGAAATGAAGTTATGAATTTTAAAAAATTAACCCCAAATGAATACCTATAATAAAGATACAGAAAGACTACTAGATAAAGTAGTTCCTCTGAATTTATCCAATGTAAAGACACTAGTTTAATCCGTTTGGTTTGGGTGAACTAGTGTCTTTTATATTTTTCTATAATCAATAATGTAATTTTTAGTAATTAAACTAAGACTCTTATATAGACAAATATACATAGAACACATCAAAGTAATAATTCTTTGAGAAATCAAGATGTAATCCTTTTCATTCAAAGGGTAGCCATTACTACATCCAGTCGCCAACCTCTATTATAAATCAATTTCAATTGTTTCTATTTCAGTGAATTAGACAAGATTAGTCTTGACTTTTATATATATCAATTGTTTAATATTCATACAGAAAGACTACTGGATACAGTGGTTCCTCTGAATTATTCTAATGTATAGACACTAGTAATCCGTTGGCTTTGGGTGAACTAGTGTCTTTTACATTTTTCTATAATAATCAATGTGATTTTTAGTAATTCAACTAAAGCCAATATAATCATGGCAACATCAATGTATAGATAAATATACATACAACACGTCCTCCTGCAAAAAAATCGAAGGATCTGCCGAGAACTCAAGCAGATTTCTTTTTTTAATTCAGAGGGTTCACCGTTACTACATCCAGTAGCCAATTTCTATTATAAAGATTCAATGTGAAAATATTGTGAATTCCAATACATTTGTAACGATTGTTCCTATTTGATCTAAAATGCCTTATTTTCGTTCTATTAGATAAGGTTAGTCTTGACTTTTATATATATCAATTGTTTAATATTTATACAGAAAGACTACTGGATACAGTGGTTCCTCTGAATTTAACTAATGTAAAGACACTAGTTTAATCCTTTGGGGAAGGTGAACTAGTGTCTTTTACATTTTTCTATAATCAATAATGTAATTCTTAGTATTTCTACTAGTGCCATTAAACACATGGCAACATCAATATATAGATAAATATACATACAACACATCCTCCTACAAAATCGGAATCTTTGAGAACTCAAGATATCATCCTTTTAATTCAGAGGGTTCACCGTTACTACATCCAGTAGCCAATTCCTATTATAAAGACTCAATGTGAAATTATTGTGAATTCCACTAAATTTGTAACGATTGTTCCTATATGATCTAAAATGCCTTATTTTCGTTAGATTAGATAAGGTTAGTCTTGACTTTTGACTAATATTAAAATAGAACCCTCAACAAAGAGGATTCTACTTACTCAATATATGTTTTAACACTTGTTCCATTTTTTGAAAGTCAATTGGCTTCGTTATATAATCATTCATTTTTACATCAAATGCTTTTTTCTTATCTTCCTCAAACGCATTGGCAGACATAGCTATAATTGGTATATTGGCCTTTTCAGGTTGAGAAAGACGTCGAATACAGTGTGTTGCCTTATAGCCATCCATGTTTGGCATTTGAATATCCATTAAAATCAAATCGTATGTATTGGCAGGTTGATGTTGGATTTCATTCACACAAAGAATTCCGTCTTCTACAGCTTTAACTTCAAAACCCATTTCACTAAGAATTGTAGTTGTAATTTCAGCATTTAATTCATTATCTTCGGCCAATAAAATTCTTTTACCCATAAAATCAATATCACATTCATTTGAATCTTTGATATTACGGTTTGTATAATCTTTATTCGCAATCTTATGTGGAATGGTAATCGTAAAAGTACTGCCCTTACCAAGTTCACTCTCTACTTCAATACTACCATTCATTAAGTCTACAAAGTTTTTGACAATAGCCATACCAAGTCCAGTACCTGGAATTTTAGATAGAGTTGTATTTCTTTCACGTGTAAATAATTCAAATAAAGATGGCAAGAATTCTTCACTCATTCCAATACCTGTATCCGATACTTTTGTTTGAATCAATACATAGCCTTCTTTATCATAAGGAAGTTCTTTTGTATCGATTGTTACCTTACCACCAGCAGATGTATATTTGATCGCATTACTGATTAGATTGGATAGAATTTCCTGCATCTTTGTAGAATCGACAATAATATGTTTGTGTTCGACATTCACAACTATGTTTAATTCAATATTCTTTCTTGAAGCCTCTGCTGCAAATGCACTACAAACAAGTTGACTAATATTCCCAATAACTTCATAATTTTCATCCAATTCCATCTTACCACTTTCAACACGAGCCATATCCAATACATTATTAATAATTGAAAGTAATAATTTGCTGGATTGTTCAATCATTTCTTGATAATGAATCAGCTTTGGATTTGTCAATTCCTTCTTCATTAATTGTGAATATCCCACAATCGCATTCATCGGTGTACGAATATCATGTGACATATTAAATAAGAATATGGATTTGGCCTCATTGGCCTTTTCAGCCTTGATCTTTTCTTGGCGTAAAGCCTCCTCTTGTTCTAACTCACGCTTCTTTTCTTCCGTAAAATCACGATTTGCAAGCAATACACTCACAACACGACCGTTCTCATCATATTTTTGAGGTACAATCATCGAAAGAATCCAAGTTCCATCTGTCCTTTCACAAGTATGGAATAAGGAATTCTTTCCTTCAAGACGTTTTGCGATGGTCTTACTATCATAAAATTCAACACTACTCTTTCTAAATGATTTGGCAATCAAACGATTTACTTGCTCTAATAATATATTATGATCCATCTGCGTATAGCGTCCATTTAAGCCAGGAATATTATTTCCTTTAATTAATTCCACATCACCTGTCTCTAGATTAATCAAACAAATATAGGAATACCCAGCCGATAATGCCTCAACTTCATGTCGAGCTTGTTGCACCTGCTTACCTAAAGTAATTGGAAACTCTTCATCTTCCAATTGTTCTTTATCTGGAATCGAATGATGAATATGAAGCACCTTCCATTTTCCATCTCTAACTCCATAAATAATAGTAAAGCGAGAATCCAAATGCATAATTGTAACTTCTTTATCATAAAGACCATAAATTTGAACAGATCCATACACAAAGACACATTGATCATCCACAATATTTTCTTCAATTTCTAAATTTTTAAATTCAAAATGAATATTCTTTCTTTTCTCCACATCAAATTTGAAAGAATTTAAAAAGTGCTCAATATTTTTAAAGAATTCTTGTTTTCCCGTACCAATAATACTCGCATTGGAATCTAAAAAATCTTGAATTGCAACATCACTCAACGTATCCGATCCTAGATATGTTTCTAACAATTGTCTAGTAAGTAACTTAAAATCCTGCATAACCCTAACCCCACAAAATAAAAGGCATCATCTCAAATCAGATAATGCCATATTATATTTAATAACTGATTTGGAAAGATATATCATTACTTATATGATACCACAAATCTAGCCTAAGTTATTAATACTATCATCAATATCATCAAGTTTATTACAAACTTCTTCTATTTTATCATCATAAGTAGTATCACCCTGAATTTCTGTTACTACATTATAAATATCTGAAATCACATTATTATTTTGCGTATTATAACTAATTTCTTTTAGTTCCTCTAACACATCATTTCTTGCACAATCTTCACTATGATATTCTATAAGCTCATCAATTTTTTCATTCATATCTCTTAACTCTGATAAAATTTCTGATAATAAACCTACTACTTCATCCATGATTCGTCACTCCTCATATATTTCTTTCATCTTCTTAATACATCTTTTAATGGCTAATCCAAATAAGCATAAGCTGCTCCTTCAATATCACCAACAATTGTTCCTAACATAGTATCATCTCATTTTTGTTTATAGATTTTTTAAAATATATAGTATCATACATACATAAACTAACTTGTGATGGATAAAGCTGGGCTGGCTGTGCCAGTAAGATGTTAATCGTGATGCCAATGCTTGTGGGGTTAGTTTTTTTCTTTTTATACTAACTTCATTTCTTCAATTGCATGTAACAAATCATCTTTTTTAAATGTAATCAAATCCTTATCGGATATTTCATTTAAACTAGCCAAACGGTTCGAATGTGCCTTTTTACTCTTATCAAACAAGTTACGCATTTCTCGGCCATTCGCAAAATTATCTGGCTTGTGATTACATAATTCATTTAAATAAGATTTTAATGTATCTTGAGCTTCTAAATCCATTCTAAAATCATTTTGTTCACACAACAATCCAAAAATCATAAATAATTCTTCTTCAGAATAATCATCAAAATGAATATATTCATTAAATCTAGATTTTAATCCAGGATTTGATTGTAAGAAATATTCCATTGGCTCATCATATCCAGCAACAATCACAATAAATTCATCACGATGATCTTCCATGGCCTTTAATAAAGTATCAATGGCTTCTTGACCAAAATCATTTTCACCCTTAGCCAAAGTATAAGCTTCATCTATAAATAGAATACCACCCATAGCTTCATCAATCTTTTCCTTCGTTTTTAATGCTGTTTGTCCAACATATCCAGCAACAATCTCACTACGATCCACTTCAACCAATTGACCCTTTTCTAAGATTCCTAGTTCCTTATAGATTTTAGATAATAATCGCGCTATCGTTGTCTTTCCCGTACCAGGATTTCCCTTAAATACTAGATGCTTAGAAGTATTAGAAACTTTCAAGCCTTTGCTTTTACGAAGTGCATCTATTTTCAGCTCATTAATGATTGAATGCACCTGTTGTTTTACTCCATCCAATCCAATCATGGAATCCAATTGTTTTTGAAGATCTGCTAAAGATTCTTCAGACTCAACATCAATTTCATCCTGAATCACTTCTTCATTAACTTTATCAACAACTAAAGGTTTCTCTTCTTGTTTAATATCCAATAATTTAATATATTGAATAAAATGATCCTTTACAATATTCCTTTTATCATTCTTATTAAACAAATAATAACGACCCAGTCCATACACAAATTGTGCATACAAAACTTTTACAATAGGCATTAAATTTAATGTTTGAAAATCAGAAAACCAAGAATGAACAGAAACGCTATCATTCAATTTTTCTTTAGAACCAAGAAACACTTTATTAAAGTAATCCATACGAAGATCTGCATGATATAAAGATATGATTTCTATAAACCCAGCAATATTATTTAAAACAACTTGTGTAACGTTTAAATGACCACCATCTTTATCAATCAATTCCTGCTCTTTTGAACATGCTAATAATAATTTAGCCAATGATTGTTTTACATCTATATCCATAATTACAACCTTCTCTATGCATATTGAATTTGATTATGCAACGAATCATATAATTTCGATGCATCCTCACCCTCAATACCAATAAACATCTCAGAAATTTCTTTTTCTAATTCATTGTGAATTTCTTCATTCGTCTTTTCATGAAATACATTCAATAAGGATGTATCTTGAAGTGTTAAAATAATTTCTTGATTATCAATCACTTCTTGTTTTTGATCTTGAACTTGTTCTAAGAACTCATTATAATACGTATCCATTTCATCCGTATTTAAACCTAAATCAAAAATACCATGATCTTGTAACAATTCAACAAACCAAGATTGAGTTAAGGTGTCATACAAACTCATCCATTTATTGTGAGACGTATGCCATACTTCATCTCCACTCAAAATATCTTTATAGTTAAAATAATATTGTTCATCAAAGAAACGCAATGAAGCAGTATACATCGAAAGCATCATAAATACAGTGAGAATCATATTGTCCTTATTATCAATTAAATCGGATTTTAAAGAATCAATCATCATATCCAAGACAACATATAATGAATCCACTAACTTACGCATTTGTTCTTCACTATAAGGCTTTTGTTTCTTACGACAATCCAACATATCCTGATAATCACTAATCACCTTATTGTATTCGGCTTTAATATGAAGTTCAGTCCCTTTATTTAAAGTCTGTTGAACCTTTTCAATTGCACCAACAATCTCTTCTTCCATCGAATTTAACTTCTCATATAGAATCGCAAAAGTAGCCCAAGTCGAAACTAAATTCACATCATCCAAAATCAATGCAATATTTTGAATCTTAGATAAATTCTTTACCATCTTCAAATTTTGATTTAATAACTTAGAATTCTTTTGAACCGCTTTTAATACTTCTTTTGCGGCAACCTGCTGTTCAGTCTCTTTAAAAATATTATCTAAAGCCACCTTATAGAACTTCTTAAAGCGCTTATTCTTTTGACGAACTACAATTTCCATAAAATTCTTATCATTCAAGAATTTACGCAATTCCTCTATTGTTTGTATTACCTCAATTTCATCCATACCTATTCTCCATCCCTTAATTTGTATAGAACCAACGTCAAAATCAATAAGATACAAGAATCCATATTATATGGATTATGGAAATCAAAACGAGGCTTACGCTTATTAATTCCAATTGCTGGAACGGTTTCTCTACGAATAAAAGTAAGAATCGTATCTATATCCAAACATTCTTTAGATAAATCAAAATCAGAAATCAACTTCGATTGATTTTTAGTAACCGCCATATATAAACACATCATAATACGCGTATAATCAATCAAATCTTGAAAGTTTACTTCTTTAGACTTACTAATAGAAACCGCCTTTTCATAATACTTCTGTGCACGCGTCTTCTGTTTCGATGTTTCAACCTGTGATTCTAAAATATCATTCAAACATTTAAAATAACTTTTGATTAACTTATTAAAATCACACTTATTCATTAGTTCAACCATCATAAAATGATCGTATAACTTCTCTGCCATAACTTCCTTAGTAATATGATTCAAGAACTGAAATTTTATATAAGCATTTAAATCCATCAAAACACAATCGCTAGTCACATCACTATAATCCAGCCACGTTGATTCTACAAACCCTTTTGGTTTCATATCCTATTTCTCCTTTTGATTTTTTTCTATTAAAATAATTCACTATTGTCTTGTGTCCTAAACGTATTTTGACATGCTCAACCTTCCATTCTTCACCACAGACAATTGCTTTAAAACTCAAATAATTCTTTTTTAAATCTTCTTTATCTATTTGTAAAGATGTCAATAACGAAGATTTTCATAACAAGTTGGACAACAAATAAACTCAAAAATATCATCGCTATCTTTGTATTTGTAAAGTTTCATCCCTGTTAGTTCAGTATGTACTTTTGCACCACAAAGAGGACACCTTCTGGCATATCCGCCAATTACTTTATCCTTAACGTGTTGTGGTTTACACATAAAATCTTTCACACTATTAAAATTATTATAATCCAACTGTGACGCTTTTTTAGTCACATCATTCTCTTCATCCAGATTATAATCAATTGTCGATATGTATTCAAAATACTTTCTGGTATATTTTTCTGCTGTCCTTGTAATACTCAATGATAATGAGAAATTATCTAAGAAAAATTTCTTTAAGCAATCAACAACATCATGCTCAGAAGTTATGTTTTCGTTAATTAATAGAACATTTTGGTCTTCTAAACTAAAAGGAATTACTTGTCCTTTTATTGCTACCCCCTCCTATAAAGTCATTTAATTAACACTAATTATAATTCGCATTATTATTAATATTATCTATAACGCTCTTAATCTCCATCCAAGTTTGAATATCATTTCCAAACAAATCTGCAACAGAACCTTTATCTGTAAATGGTGATTGTTGTAAAACACTCATATCTTTCATTAAACCATTTCTTACAATGTATTCCACAATTTGGTTCACAAAATAGATCTGTTCAGAATTAAGATTTCTTTCATCTAAGTATTTAGAGAAAGCATCTTTGGCAGCATTCATATCCAAGCCAACAATTTCTCGAACAAATTCGCTGATAGGCTTTTCTCCTACTTCTGAATAATAGTCTTTCTTAGAGCCTAATTCTTTCCATAAGATATTTTCTAAAGAAACTAAATCTGTACTACTTAATGGTTTATTTTCTTTGATTTTCAAAATCACAGGATCATCTTTTTGATGTTGGCGGATATAATACTCAATTTTAGATTTATAATTCTTTAAATCATCATTCTCTAATTCTGAATCATTAAATTGAACATCTAAAATATCATCTTCAAAATTAGTTTCATAAGATAATCCTTGTCTTGGAATATATTTAATTAAATCTCTTAATCTTAAACGAATATTTTCAAATTCATCAATACCACTATATTCTAAATAATTCGTATTTAAGATAGCATGAATAATTTCGCTTTCCTTTTCTATTGCAGGAATATTTGATACTTTAGATAAACCTGTTGCCTTTTTTATTAAATCTTTAATTCTACGCTTACTCTGTTTCTCAGCCAAATGAGCTAATTCAATACCATACATTAAAGCATCAAATCGCACAGCACTTACCTCATCTTCATCCGGTAAGATTAGTTGTGCTAATTCTTGACGCACCATCAAACAATCTTCATAAGTAAGCATTTGATAATGATCTGGATTCGAATAGAGATCCACATATTTTAAATGTTGTCTAACATCAAAACGATTACGATCCAGCTCTTTTACTTTACTAACCATATAATCGACAAGTTCTTTACGCCATTTTTTTAATTCATCCGTTTGATAATTCAAAGCTTGTAATTTATAAGCAATCTCAAACTTCAATGCAAAAACAGCTCCCTGTACTGCAAGCATATTCGGTGTTGCACTTCCAGTCTTCATTCTGAAAAATTCAAAATTACCACAGAAATCAAAAATCAAGAACTTATCTTTATCTTTTCCATCTAAAAGTCCAGGACATAATCTTGTTCCACGACCAATCATTTGCCAGAATTTAGCCTTACTCATTACTTTCTTAAAGAAAATCAAATTCACACATTCAGGCACATCAATACCAGTATCTAACATATCAACTGAAATCGCAATTTGAGGTAATTTTCTTGGATCAGAAAACTGGTCAATTAACGTCTGAGAATAGTTAATTTTATTATCAATGACTTCTGCATAACCTTTTAATTCAGGATAATCCTTATTAAAAATTTCTAAAATAAATTCTGCATGCTTATGATTTTTCGCAAAAATAATTGTTTTACCAATTTTTTGTCCATAATCAATATGAATACCATACTTAAATAAAGTTGCTAATACCTTACGCACTGTATCTTTATTAAAAACATATTGATTTATGGCTGAAGCACTAATAACTTCTGGAACATTCCCCTCTTCATCGACAAATGTTTCTTCATACTCTTCTTTTTCATCATTATCCAATTCATCCCAATGAATTCCATTCTTCAAAAATTCTGTAGAACATTCTATAGATTTATAATCAACTAAAAATTCATCTTTTACAGCCTGAGCTAATTCATAACCATATGTCGGAATTCCATTTTCCAATTCAAAAACTTCATATGTATTCTTATCAATTTCATCTTTAGGCGTTGCAGTTAAACCAACTAAAGGTGCATCAAAATATGAAAATATATCTCTATACTTGTTATAAATAGATCTATGCGCTTCATCACAAATAATCAAATCAAAATGCCCGCAAGTAAATAATTTCTTGCCTTCATCCTTAATCGTATCTATACATCCAATCATTGTTTGGTAAGTTGAAAATACAGCATGAGCATTATAATTTTCTTTATCTTCCACTAAATTTGTAGCCGAAAGATCAGGTAATAAATTCACAAAACTACGCTTAGCCTGTGTAACTAATGAGTTACGATCTGCCAAGAATAAAATATTCTTAATCCAACCATTATTTAATAGCACATCAACTAAACTAATAACCGTTCTAGTTTTACCTGATCCAGTAGCCATGACTAATAAAGCTTTTCTTCTATTCCCTTTATCAAAAGCTTCACATACAGCACGAACTGCAGCTTCCTGGTAATAACGTCCAGCTATATTCTTGTTAATCGCAATATAATTCAAATGAGATTTTGTTCTTCTCAAATTGAAATACTTTTCTAAATCACGCTTTGAATAAATACTCGATACTCTTCTTTCAGGATAATCATTGTCTATTATACGAGTTTCAAAACCATTCGTGATAAAGATTACAGGTCTTCTTTTATATTTCTTCTCTAATAAATCCGCATACAATTTTGCCTGTTGTCTTCCTACCGCAGGATCTTTACAACTTCTCTTAGCCTCAATTACCGCTAATGGAATGTTCATATCATCATATAAAACATAATCCGCATACCCAACTTCAGACTTGTTAGGCATTCCTTCAAGTTCAACTTCATTAATCCAGTCTTTACCTTCAACCCATCCAGCATCCATCAACATGGCATCAATATATAATTTACGTGTTTTAAATTCAGATAAATCTAATGGTTTTGAAACATAAGTCTCTTGTTGTTGAACACGACGAGAACTCAATTCCTCTTTTAAAGATTTATTTTCAGCAATCAAAGCCTCTAAATCAACATCAGGAACCACTTTAACAGGAGCCACTTCCTCTTGTTCTAGTAATGATTCGTCAAATTCTCTTTCTTCGTAATTATTACCATAACAATACGCAATAAAATCAGTAAAATAGAACAAATTACGTAAACATATTTTGGCAATACTAGCCGTTTTTGTTGTTGAAGTATGAACCGCTTCATTCCCATATCGACGGATAAACTCTATTCGTTTCCAAATATCATCATCCATGATTGATTTAAAAGCTCGTGTATTCATTAGCGTATGCAAATTATCCTGATATGGAACATCTAAATCTGCATCTACTGAATACATCCATTTAATCCCTGCCTCTAATGCACGTCTACAGTTGATAATACACGTACTAACATCAATTTTATACGTTTTCTCTGCAACAATAGCTATATCTACAAAGCTATCAAAATCTTTTTCTTTCTTTAAATAATCGAAATTAGTCATATACTACCTCTCTTTCTAGTTCTATAATGCTCTTCTTAATATCAAATCTTGATAAAATAACCAAAATAAAAGCAGAGTTTCCCCTGCCATGTGTACTAATCATCCATTATTGCCTTATGATATTCTTCTACACTACTATAGTCACAAGGATCAATGTTTGTGTATTCATTATTTGGATCATACTTGTTTTTCCAAGCTTTTCTTAAATTGATTTGATGCTTATACTGAATGAGATTGTCATAATTCGATGCATCAATTTTAGAATACATACCTTCTGAATCACATTCTTTGATCCAATTCAATCTATCATTATATTCAACTAAATAATCATCAATAGTAGTGAATTTATCAAAGTTAAAACCATTAAATTGATGCTTAGAATCAAATGTCTCTTGCCAATCTAGTATTAATGCATTTCTGTAATCTTCTTCATGAGCATAATCCGATACATCAACATTTGTTTTAAAGCTTGGATCATACTTATCTTGCCAACAAGATCTTAATGCATCCAAATACTCTTCTTCACAATCATAATCACTAGGATCTAATTTATATGCATTATCCTTATCATATTTATTCATCCAATTCTTTTTATTTTCTATGGCTTTACAATAATCATCCTCATTTGAATAATCATTTGGATCTATAGAACTAAACTCATTAAAATAACCATACTTACGTTTCCATAATTTCCTTAAAATTTTCACATATTCATCTTCATCATCAAATTGACTAGGATCTACATTATATTCATTATTTGAATCATGCTCGTCCTTCCACTCTTTACACTCATCTATTCGATCCTTATACTCATTTACATCATCCATCAGTGCTAAATCAACACTTTGAAATTCATCATAAGGATCATATTCCTTTTTCCAAGCCCTTTTTAAAGCCTTAACATAATATTCTTTATACTCAAAGTCACATGGATTCACATCAAACTCACTATCACAATCCCACTCATCACGCCACTCTAATCTAGTTCTATAAACATCTATATCATAGGCATAATCATCATAATTTGAATATTTAGATACATCCACATAGTCCTCAAATTCACATTCAAGATCTTCATATTCTTGCTACTTCTCTTTAAGCGCAGCCAAATATTTGCAAGTTGAATAATCATATTGATTTACATGAAACTGATTCTTAGGATTATATTTCTCAGCCCAACCATCCTGACACAGCATTTTACCAATCGCAAACCGCAGTATTCTCTTTCTACTTATCATATTCCTAAATTCCTTTTCTTTGATTATATACCAAAAGAGCCGCCTTATTACAGACGACTTAGATATCAATTTTATTATTCATCGTTAATTTGAGATTTCCGGAAAGCAACTATTTCAACAACTCCATAATTTCATCTTCACTCTTCGACAATGACTTAGAAATAAGCTCTAAACTCATCCCATTTTTTAGCATCACTTGAATCATTTGTTTTATCTCTTGATCCTTTTCTTCTACTTTCTTTTCAGCCTTTTCTTTTTCTTTTTGAACTTCTTTCATTTGTCTTTGAGTTTCTTCAAGTTCGAGCTGTAGTTCGATTCGTTCTTCATTTTCATGCAGTTTTTGAAAATCTTCTATTATTTTCTTCCAACGATCATCCGATATGGTTTCTACACGCTTCTCTAACATTTGAATCACCTCATCACTTTCTATCATCATCTTAATTTTACTATCATCCAATCCTTTATGGCAATTCAAAAAGTAATAAATCATTTTCTCCTGTTCATTCATGTCTTCAAGCGGTTTATTTAAATCTACTTTTGGCATTTCTATTGCACGTAACTTCATACAATCTTCTTTTTCTTCTTTCACTAAAGGTAAATCACCATCACATTTCAACCTAAACGTATTACATATATTATCATTTTCAACAATATTCACATTAAAGAAAATCATGACAATAGTTTCCTTTAATTGACCATAACTTTTCCCTTCCATATCTTGTGAACCATGAAGTCTAGCTAAATAATAAGAAAAGCGATTCATTAAATTATCTTTGGTTTGCCTTAACTGCATCTCTAAATCTACAGTTGTTTTATCATTAAATTCGACTAATAAATCCAATCGAGAGCTTTTCATTTTACTATAGTCTTTTACCATTTCTGAATTCTTTACAACAACATGATTCACCTTCCTTTCCAAAAATACCGTGAGTAATGATTTTAAGGCATCATTCGCCTCTTTACAATCTTCGCCAAAGACATATTTAAAGGCGAAATCATTTAATAAATTAGCACTCCTCATGAGCACCTCTTTTCTAGTAGGCATTTCTGGTAAATAGCAAATGGTATATCTAACTATTCTCCTAGATATATAAATATCGCAATGTGGATTTGTATTTTTTTGTAGCTTGATTACTTAACATGACAACAAATCTTTAGTTAAGTCTTTGAATACCTTTAATATTGATGTTGAAAAGAAGTATCACCACTTTTGTTTCATGAACCAAGAAACTGGTAAGCCCCTAATTACATCTTTGCTTTTTTAACTCCATTACCTACATACTCATATACGTAAAAAAATGAAGTTTTTCTAAAAAATTAAAATTTTTGTACAAAAAAACTAGAATCCATAGACTCTAGCTTTTCTATTTATTCAAAATATCCGTTAATACCACAAACAAATCTTCAATTTTGATTGGTTTTGCGATATGACCATCCATACCAGCATCCATAGCTTTTTTCTTGTCTTCCTCAAACGCATTGGCTGTTATTGCCACAATAGGTATGCATGCTTTTGCATTGTCTTGCAAGTTTCTAATTTCACACGTAGCTTTATATCCATCCATTTTAGGCATTTGAATATCCATTAAAATGACATCATATGTACCACACGGATTTTCTATAATCTTATTCACACACTCAATACCATTCTTTACACGATCTACACAAAGTCCTGCACGCTCTAATATGGTTTGTGCAATCTCGGCATTTAAATCATTATCCTCAGCCAAAAGAATATGTTTACCATTAAAAATTGTATTATCAACTTCACTATTCTCTTCTTGTTTATCCAAATAATATTTTTCATCCGCAATTTTATATTTTAACGTGACAATAAACGTACTTCCCTTACCAAGAACACTCTTCACATCAATCGTACCACCAAGAAGATCCACATATTTCTTTACAATGGCCATACCAAGACCTGTACCACTAATTTTACTGGATGTCATTCTTTCTCTTGAAAAAGATTCAAAAATCTTCTCCAAATACTCCTGACTCATCCCAATGCCCGTATCCATAATGCTTGTACGAACAATCATATATCCAGGCTCATCACATGAAAGCTCATCCACATTCACTTCAACAGAACCATCTGAAGGCGTATACTTAAGGGCATTACTTAAAATATTCACAAAAATTTCTTCAACCTTAGTCACATCGGCCATGACATGCTTATGCTCCACATTAAAAGTGTACCTCACATGAATATTCTTTTTCTTCGCCTCATCCTCAAACATCTCAATCAATCTTTGTCTTATATCCTCAATATTCGCATAGTTTTCATCCAATTCCATATGACCACTTTCTATGCGAGCCATATCTAAAACGTTATTAATAATTGATAGAAGAATATTCCCCGCCTTTTGAAGTTTATTTAAATGCTCGAAAACCCTAGGCAAATCATTATCCTTCAACTCATTCTTCATAAGTTCAGAATAGCCCAAAATCGCATTCATAGGCGTACGAATATCATGCGATACATTATGAAGAAACTCTGTCTTAGCTAAGCTTGCATCCTCAGCACTCTTTAATGCAACCTTAGCACTCGCCTCTGCTTGTCTTGCCTTTTGTAAAAGTAGAAGAATTACAATAATAATACTAAATCCTAGAGCAAGAACAACAACCAAATGATCTTTTAAAAAACTGTAAAAAGTCGTTTTATAAGCCGTACTATCATACATCGCAATTGCACTTGTCAACATATCCGAAGGCATAGCCTTTATCGTCTTATTCAATATGGATAATAGTGTTGCCTGCCCATCTTTAACCGCAAAGCAAGCCTCCATTGTCTTTGTCAAAGGAATAATTTTAAAATTCTTTTTACCATCAAAACTCAACACCTGACTCGATCCCATGATAAAACAATCCACTTTACCATCAACAACCATATTCGCCCCATCCTCAATCGAATCACAATCCACGAGCTTCCAATGCGGATAGTTATACGCAATATGTTGTTTTAAAGCCACCTTGTTTTTCGGTACAGCTACCACATATGAATCCTTCTCATTAAAATCTTCCTTATTTGTAACGGCAATCAAATTATACGTCCAAGCCGTATTCGAAAGTGCATACCTCTTCTTTTCGGCAACATTTGAATTTCGACTCGCATAATAAATCACATCAATCTCATTATTCTGTAAAGCCTCAATCATTTTGTCATAATCATCAAAAGCCTCTATATCAAATTTTAAAGTATGATTCCCTAAACAATCTTTGGCATACGAAATATATTCAGAAAGTGTACCACGAATCTCTCCACTCTTTTTGTCCATAGAAAACACAACAGGATCATTATCTAAAAAACCAATGCGAATACCACCATGCTCTTTGATATATGACTTTTCAACACCTGTTAAAAATTGCGTATAATCCAAAGTAAAATACTTCTTATACAAATCCGCCTTGAAAAAAGGACTATCACTATCCAATTGACGCATCGCATAATCCAATTCTTGTTTAATATCACTACGCTCTTTATTGAACACAAAATATATATCAGACTTTCCAATTGTAGTTACACTAGAAATCCCTCTTTCAGACCAAATTGACTCTTCTAAAGACACGAAACAATCAATCTCATTATTCGCCAATTTCTTTTTTACATCCTCATTACCACTTACATTCACATGCTCAGTATGAATACCATACTTATTCTCCCATTCTGTAAGCATATTTTCAGGCTCAGTACCTTTAAGCACACCAATACGTTTTCCATTCAAAGACTTAAAATCCGAAGACACAATATCCATATCCGATAAATTCGCATACAAAACATACTTTTCTTCACCCATCGTTTCCTCAGAATAAAGCATTTCTTTAGCACGATCATCCGTATACGCAATATCACCCATGATATCAATCTCACCATTTTCAAGCTTTTCAAAACAGTTTGACCAATCACACTTTACATACTCAAATTTCCAACCCGTATACCCAGCCAAAGCCTGCATTAATTCATAACCATAACCACGCCTTACACCATGTTCATCCACATAATTAAATGTATCTTCAAAAGATCCAACACGAATCGTTTTCTGCGTCTCATCCGCCAAACAAGGCATGCACATAGATAAAACCACAAAAATGATTGTGCATAACGCAGCTAATCTTTTTCCTTTTTTAAACATATTATTTCTCCATATCCATTTGTTAATAGTATATTTTATTTCACAAGATTCAGTCAATAAAAAAACTAGAATCATAAAGACTCTAGCTCTTTATTTCTATTGGACCACTATGAAATTCTCTTTCAATATCTGGACTATACAATTTACTCCACTCTTTTTTACCCAATATCTTCTTTGCCTCACTATTTAAATTAAAAAATATAGCATGTGGCACGCAACAAGAAATGTCCAAATTATACTTAAACAATTCAAGTTCAGTATCCGTTATTGTTTTCTTTAAAATCTTAATATATAAAGAAACCATCTCTTCAAAATTAAGTATTTTAGGTATCATAATATAACACTCCATTTAATCCACTAATCTGTCAGGAATTAATTCATTACCTTCATATTTAAACACATATTGTTTGTTTAAATCTTTATTCTTTAATGAAAACCACACTTCACTATCCGACTGTTGTGTTATTGAATCCACATAATATGCTTCATCCTCAATTTGATCATTTGCACTTTCAATCAATTCCTCATCTGAATAAGGGATTGAAGTTTGAACTTCTTTAGTCTCTCTAAGTTCCGGCTGTGCTTGTGTACAACCCATTAATAATAGTAAAACCAAAACTAATATTTTCATACAATTCTATACGTGTTCTCCTTTGTGTTGATTTCAACTGTGATGTTATTACTAAAAGTGGTCTGTTGAACATGATCATTGATGATTTTATGTTCTACCATCTCTTCATTTTTAATTCTTTGATAAAAATCTAGAACAATATTGGCTCTAGTAATTCTATCTTCTATGCATAAACCATCTGAACCAAAATTACCATCCACATTATCATACGGTGCATTTCTTACCACATATGGAATACCACCATTTAATAACGCATACAACATGTAGTCTTCTTGCCTTTTTTCCATTGGCCAAGGCAAAATGAAACAATCATGATATACAAGATTAAATAAAGGTACAGGTATACCAATGTCATTAAGTTAAGAGATGACGAACCATCCGGATACTATTGTCTGGATGGTATTTTTATTTGAAGGCACGACGAAAATTGTAGTATTGCTACTACATTTTAAAAAATATATAATATTAGTTGTTAATCATATCGATAGTTAAAAGATACCGGTGATTTGGCTTTTACTTTCCGTTCATTCTGGCGATTAGGACGGATTGGCAGTATTTCTTTAGCTATCAGTGATTCAATATCAGGTGGATTCTTTCCACCTTTTTCTTTTAGGTAGTTACGTATTATATGAAAGGCACGTACATAATTTAATTGATACTCGTATTTTCTGTCTTTTTCTTTAATTTTTATATTGTTACTTACTCTGCTGCAGAAATTATATAGAACCAGCTTTGCATAGATTTCCTGCTCTATAAACATTCTTTTCTTTGAATGCAACGTATTTAAATCTAGGTGATATTTCAATTCACGATAACTCGTTTCAATCTCCCAACGAAGGTGGTACAGTTCTTTGATATCTTGTATATTGAATTCGGATTCATCTAAATTTGTAATAATACTTTCGTAGGTATCATCACTTATTTTAAAACGTACAACACGACATTCAAAATCAAAATATGGGTTTCCGTCAAAAAAATCAAATCTCTGATTCTTAGGGACAAACTTATATATTTCAGGATGAGCTTTTATTTCATTGGTTTGTTTTGTGGTCAAGGTACGACGGACATGCATATCAAATTCTGCATCTGGAAAAGG
>ERZ772818.208-NODE-208-length-64696-cov-6.518587_pt1 | contig 64696 bp, 59 predicted proteins | sample MGYA00580837_ERZ772818 | MGnify/ENA primary metagenome ERZ772818 (study PRJEB29015, sample SAMEA2737671) | human gut metagenome | biome: human gut; feature: human-associated habitat; material: faeces | place: China | collected 2012 ...
TAGATGCTACAAACTTTGTAAAGACAGTTGAGACACATCAGCATCGTAAGATTGCATGTCTGGAAGAGATTGCATACTTAAACGGATGGATTTCAAAAGAAGAAGTTCTGGAAGTTTACGAGGTATTGAAAAAGAACCAGTATGGTCAATATCTGAAAGATGTCTTAGACGGAAAATACCGAGAGAATCTGTACTAAGATATTAGAATAAAAAACGAAGAATTTTTATAAATTTTGACTAAGTAATTCAAAGGAGATTTTTAATTATGACAATTATCGTAACCGGCGGAGCTGGATTTATTGGAAGTAACTTTATTTTTCACATGTTAGACAAATATCCGGATTATCGTATCGTTTGTCTGGACTGCCTGACATATGCAGGTAACTTATCTACACTTGCACCAGTGATGGACAACCCGAATTTCCGTTTTGTAAAAGAGAGCATCACAGACCGTGAGGCTGTTTACAAATTATTTGAGGAAGAGCATCCGGATATGGTTGTAAACTTTGCAGCAGAGAGTCATGTAGACCGTTCTATCGAGAACCCGGAAGTTTTCCTGGACACCAATATCAAAGGTACAGCAGTTCTTATGGACGCTTGCAGAAAATATGGTATCAAACGTTATCATCAGGTATCTACAGATGAGGTTTACGGAGATCTTCCACTGGACAGACCAGACCTGTTCTTTACAGAGGAGACACCAATCCACACAAGCAGCCCATACAGCTCATCAAAAGCTGGTGCAGACCTTCTTGTTCTTGCATACCACAGAACATACGGACTGCCTGTAACAATTAGCAGATGCTCTAACAACTACGGACCATACCACTTCCCGGAGAAGCTAATTCCGCTTATGATTGCAAATGCACTGAATGATAAACCGCTTCCGGTGTATGGAAAAGGTGAAAATGTGCGTGACTGGTTATATGTAGAGGATCACTGCAGAGCCATCGACCTGATCATCCATAACGGACGTGTGGGAGAAGTTTACAATGTTGGTGGACACAATGAGATGAAGAACATTGACATCGTTAAGATGATCTGCAAAGAGCTTGGAAAACCGGAAAGCCTGATCACATATGTAGCAGACCGTAAAGGACACGATATGCGTTATGCAATCGACCCGACAAAGATCCACAATGAGCTTGGATGGCTGCCGGAGACAAAATTTGCAGATGGTATCAAAAAGACAATCCAATGGTATCTGGATAACAAGGAGTGGTGGGAGACGATCATTTCCGGAGAGTATCAGAATTACTATGAGAAAATGTATGCAAACCGGGAGGGCATGAAATAATGAAAGTACTGGTAACTGGAGTAGCAGGTCAGCTCGGACATGATGTGATGAATGAACTGGCAAAGCGTGGCTACGAAGGAATCGGTTCCGATATCGCGAAAAGCTATAATGGAATCCAGGATGGTACACCGGTTGTATCTATGCCATATGTGCAGATGGACATTACAGATAAAGCATCTGTAGAGAAAGTTCTTACAGAAGTAAATGCGGACGCAGTGATACATTGTGCAGCATGGACGGCAGTTGACCTTGCAGAAGATGAGGATAAAAAGGATAAGGTTCATGCAGTAAACGCAGAAGGAACGAAAAATATTGCGGAAGTATGTAAGAAGCTTGACAGTAAGATGGTCTATACCAGTACGGACTATGTATTCAATGGTCAGGGAGAAGAACCATGGCAGCCGGACTGTAAGGATTATCAGCCGTTAAATGTTTACGGACAGTCAAAACTGGACGGAGAGTTGGCAGTTTCTGAGACACTGGACAAATACTTTATCGTGAGGATTGCATGGGTATTTGGAAAGAATGGTAACAACTTTATAAAGACCATGTTGAAAGTTGGAAAAAATCATGATAAACTTCGTGTAGTGAATGATCAGATTGGTACACCGACTTACACATTTGATCTGGCAAGACTGCTTGTAGACATGATCGAGACAGATAAGTATGGTTATTATCATGCGACAAACGAGGGCGGATACATCAGCTGGTATGATTTTACAAAAGAAATCTTCCGTCAGGCTGTAGAACAGGGACATACAGAGTACGGAGAAGACAGAATTACAGTTGATCCGGTTACAACTGCAGAGTACGGAGTGTCCAAAGCTGCAAGACCATTTAACAGCAGACTGGATAAGAAGAAACTGGTGGAGAATGGCTTTACACCACTCCCGACCTGGCAGGATGCACTTGGACGTTATCTGAAAGAGTTGAACATAGGTGAACTCTAAAAGTTTCATGAGATGCGTATAGACTCAGATAAGAGACATTGTAAGACGAATAAAAAGAGTGAAAATGAAATGGACGGGTGCACATAATATATGTGTGCCCGTATGCATCATAATCGTAAAAAAGGAGATATGCAAGATGGGACAGATTAAAGTAGAAAAAAATGCAGGTGGAATAAAGGGACTTTGTGTCATTGAGCCAACGGTTCATGGTGATGCAAGAGGATACTTTATGGAGACATACAATCAGAAGGATATGGAAGAGGCAGGACTTACGATGCAGTTCGTACAGGACAATCAGTCTTGTTCTACAAAAGGTGTTCTTCGCGGATTACATTTCCAGAAAGAGTTTCCACAGGGAAAACTTGTACGTGTCGTAAAAGGTTCAGTATTCGACGTAGCTGTTGATCTTAGAAGTGACAGTGAGACATACGGAAAATGGTTCGGCGTAGAACTGACAGAAGAGAACAAGAAACAGTTCTATATTCCGGAAGGATTTGCCCATGGATTCCTTGTTTTAAGTGAGATTGCAGAGTTCTGCTACAAGTGTACAGACTTCTATCATCCGGGAGATGAAGGTGGTCTCGCATGGAACGACCCTGAGATTGGTGTAGAATGGCCACAGCTTGTAGGGGAGTATAAGGGCAATGCTTCCGCAGAAGGATATCATCTGGAAGATGGAACAGCACTGAACTTAAGTGACAAAGATCAGCTTTGGGTAGGACTGAAAGATACATTTCATTTTTAAGTAACAAAAAGGGCGGGCAATTTGCCCGTCCGATTTATTTCTTAAATAGCTTTCTTGAAAACCAGTCTTTGATATAGTCGAAAGTATATTTTATTAAATCAATCTCAATTACCAGATAATTACCAAGGTGTTTGAATTGGAATTTTACTTTTTTCTGCTGTTTTGCAGTTTGTAGCCCTTCTATGAATCCTTCTTTATAATCTTTTCCAAAACCAATTTTACAGAAAAATAGATATTTTACAAAATATCCAATAGCTAAAGGAATAAAATTTAAAACTAATTGTAAAGCTGGCATATTTTTATAATTCAGATAAAGATTGTTGCGTGCTGCCAGTTTTACTTTGAAAGAGTTGTACTTGGAACCGCTTGTACCACTTCCGACATGATAAACAAGAGCGGTAGGACAATACATATTATAATAACCGTAAATACGTGCGCGGTAACCAATATCAATGTCCTCTAAATAAGCAAAATGATTCTCGTCAAAATAGCCGATTTCATCAAAGACACTGCGACGATAAATAGCAGCTCCGGCGCAGGCTGTGAAGATTTCATCATATTTTTGGTAATTGGAGACTGGACGACCGCAGCCACGGCAGACTCCCCAGCCTAATAATGTATACAAATCACCTGCACTGTCAATGAGTTCAGGGTGGTACATTTGAATCATTTTACTGCTGACGGAGAAAATCTTTGGCGATTTTTCTATAGCCTTGACCATCTCTTCAACATAGCGAGTGTCTACGGTAGTATCATTATTCAATAAAATTACATAAGGTGTTCTGGAATGTTGAATACCTATATTAACAGCTTTACTGAATCCAAAGTTTTTCTGGAGTTTAATAAGTTCTATGTCTGGATAGTTTTCTTCCATATATTCAATACTGCCATCAGAAGAAGCGTTGTCGACAACGAGAATGTGAAAATTTTTGTAAGTTTGTTCGGATAAAGAACTTAAACATGGTTCCATGAAGTGTTTTCCGTTATAATTGGGAATAACTATTGTTACTTTCATTATATGTCCTCAATTCTGATAAATAATTTTTACTTATTATAACAGAGATTTGCATATTTAACAAATGTTGCGAAATTATTAATAAAATGTTAAGAAAATGGGAGGGGCGAAGGGTTGTCGATTGTGATGAGATATAGTATAATTTGGAAGAAAATAAAGCTATATCTAGTAAGAATGGGTGGAAAAATTGATAAAAGATAATCAGAAATTATTAAATAGATTGCATGTAGTATTAGATGCATTAATTATAGTATTTTCATATGGAGTATCATGGCTGATACGATTTAAAAGTGGTTTTTTTGAATTATCATCATGGTATTTATCACTGGAACAATATATGAAATTATTGATTTATATTGTTCCGTTGTATTTGATTTTGTACTATGCGTTTCATTTATACACATCTAAAAGAGTTCAGGGAAGAAGGCTGGAAGCCTGGCATATTGTTCAGGCGAATTCGGTCGGATTAATGATTCTGATATTATTCCTATATTTGGGGAAAATGATGGATTATTCCCGTAAAATGTTTTTTGTTTTTTATTGTGTAAATATTTTCTTAGAAATCGTTGTACGTAATTTTATTCGCATGGTTTTAAGAAAGTATAGAAAGCAAGGATATAATCAAAAACATGTGTTATTAGTAGGATATAGTCAGGCGGCAGAAGGATACTTGGATCGTGTGATGACACATCCTGAGTGGGGATATATTGTGAATGGAATTCTTGCAGATAATGTGCCGGATAATACAGTATATCGAGGTGTTAGAGTTTTGGGAGGCACTGAAGAATTAGCTCACATTTTGCCGGAAAATAAAATGGATGAAATTGTAATTACATTAGGGTTGTCAGAATATCATAAATTGGCACATATTGTAAACATGTGTGAAAAGTCAGGTGTTCATACAAAATTTGTTCCTGACTATAATAATGTCATACCAACAAAGCCATATACAGAAGATATTCTGGGAATGCCAGTGATTAATATCCGGCATGTGCCACTTAACAGTAATATGTTAAATGCATTTGTGAAACGGTCAGTTGATATTTTTGGCGCTGTAGTGGCAATTATTTTATTTTCGCCAGTTATGTTAGTGACTTCGTTTATTATAAAGGCAACATCACCAGGACCATTGATTTTTAAGCAGGAAAGGATAGGTAGACATAATAGACCATTCTATATGTACAAATTCCGTTCTATGGTTGTACAAGATGAGAAGGATGAGAAAAAAGGCTGGACAACCAAGAATGATCCGCGTGTAACTCCAATCGGAAAGTTTATACGTAAGGCAAGTATTGATGAGCTGCCACAGCTATTTAATATTTTAAAAGGGGACATGTCTCTTGTGGGACCAAGACCAGAACGACCACAGTTCGTAGAGAAATTCAAAGAAGAGATACCAAGATATATGATAAAGCATCAAGTACGCCCGGGGTTAACCGGTTGGGCGCAGGTGAATGGATACAGGGGAGATACGTCTATTCGCAAGAGAATTGAATATGATCTTTATTATATTGAAAATTGGACATTGGGATTTGATTTTAAAATTATTTTCCTGACATTCTTTAAAGGTTTTATCAACAAGAATGCATACTAGAAAAGGGGAGTGTAAGATGGCACAGAAACGGATGAATAAACGACAACAGAGGTTGGAACGGCAACGTAGAATAAAGAAAAAACGTCGTAAGAGACTGGCTATTATATTGATTGAAATTATAATACTTGCAGGACTTGGAGTTGTGGCGTATGGAATGTTTGTAATGGACAAAATGGACACTACAACATTAAATAAAGATAAATTGGAAGTGTATAAGGATACTGGAGATTATACGAATATAGCATTGTTTGGTTTGGATTCCAGAGAAGGTGAACTGGATGGAGGAGTACAGAGCGATTGCATTATGGTTGCAAGCATTAACAATAAGACGAATGAAATAAAGCTTGTTTCAGTATATCGAGATACATTAATGAAAGTGACATCGGAAAAATATGGAAAAGCTAATTCGGCATATAATAGTGGTGGACCGACAGATGCAATTGCATTTTTGAACCGGAATCTGGATTTGGATATTGAAAAATATATTAGTGTGAATTTTAATGCACTGGCAGATGTGGTAGATGCATTGGGTGGTATTGAAATAGATATGACAGAGGAAGAGGTATATTGGACGAATGGGTACTGCACAGAGACTTCAAAAGTAGTTGGAAGAGAGACAACTGAATTGAGTGGCGCAGGTGTCCATAAATTAGATGGTGTTCAGGCAGTATCCTATGCCCGGATTCGTTATACAGAAGGTATGGATTTTAAACGTACACAAAGGCAGCGAATCGTATTGGAAAAAATTGCTGAAAAAGCACAAAAGGCAAATGTAATTACTTTGAATAATATTGTAAATAAAGTAATGCCTCAGATTTCGACTAATTTATCGACTGCAAACATGCTGGGACTCGCTGCTCATGCAGCGGATTACAAATTAGGACAGATGTCAGGATTTCCGTTTGAAGTGACAACCTGTGAAAAGGTAAAGAATCATAAAGGTTCTTATGTGACTGCAGTAGGACTTGAAAAAAATGTAAGTGAATTGCATGAATTTCTTTTTGGAGAAGAGGATTATGAGCCATCTTCTACGGTAAAAGATATCAGCAACGAGGTGATTTATATGACAGGCGTGGATCCGGAAACTTATAAGACAACGACAGATTATACTTATAAAAGTGGTGGAGATGATTCTGAGAATTAAATAAAGGGGTTAAAGAAATTGAAAGTAGATGTGATAATTCCGACATATAAGCCGGGAAAAGAATTTGAAGAGTTAATATGCAGGCTTCAAAAGCAGACATATTCCATACACAGGATTATTATTATCAATACACAAACAGGAGTCTTTCCGACAGAATTAGAATCAGAACCATATCAGATAGAGGTCACGCATATCAGACCGGAAGATTTTGATCATGGTGGAACAAGAAACATGGGAGCAAGTATTTCACAAGCTGATATTGTTTTGTATATGACTCAAGACGCGGTTCCGGAAGATGAACATTTAATTGAAACATTTGCAAATGTATTTGAAAAACATCCGGAGATTGGAATTGCATATGGAAGGCAGCTGCCAAGGGAAGACTGTAACGTAATTGAACGATATACGAGACGATTTAATTATCCAGAAAAAAGCAGAATCAAATCAAAAGTTGATTTACCACAGCTTGGAATCAAAACATTTTTTTGCTCAGATGTATGTGCAGCTTATCGAAGAAATTATCTTTTGAGTGCAGGAGGATTTGAAGATCCAACTATATTCAATGAAGATATGATCTTTGCTGGAAAGAGGATATTAGCTGGAGATAAGGTGGCATATGTGGCAGAAGCGAAAGTGATACATTCGCATAATTATACGGGAAGCCAGCAGTTTCATCGTAATTTTGATCTTGCAGTGTCACAGGCACAGCATCCGGAAGTATTTGAAGGAGTTCCGTCAGAAGGAGAAGGAATCCGTATGGTAAAAGCGACTGCAAAATACCTGATCCGGAGCGGACAGCCTTTGAAAATATGGAATCTGGTATATCAGTCAGGATGTAAATATATAGGATATTTCTTAGGAAAGAGATACGAAAAGTTACCAAAATGGGTCGTATTAAAATGTACGTCAAGTATAAAATACTGGAAAAAATCTTAAGAAACACAATTTCTGTTGAAATTTGTAGAAAAATAGGATATTATTAATCTGTTTAATTCTGTTCAAAGAAAGGAAGTTTCGATGGCAAAGCAAAGAAGAAGTAATAGGAAAGTACATAGAGGTAGAAGAAAAAAAAGAGGGTTTTCTACTTGGTCACTGGGGAAAAAAATAGGTGTGATTTTTGTTAGTATGCTGCTTGTAATTGTGATTGGTGGTGGAGCAGCAGCTGCGGCATATGTGACTAGCAAGATGGATAAGATGGAAGTCAAGCAGCTGGATGCTAATAAATTGGAAATTAATCAAGAAGTAGAACATAAAACAGGATACTTGAATGTAGCATTATTTGGAGTGGATTCAAGAGAGTTGTCACTTGGAAAAGGAACTCGTAGTGATACAATTATTGTTGCTAGTTTGAATCAGGAAACAGGAGAGATTAAATTATGTTCTGTTTATAGAGATTCCTTATTACAACAATCAGACGGAAGTTACAATAAAGCAAATGCTGCATATTCATTCGGTGGAGTAGAAGGTGCTGTGGCGCTTTTGAACAAAAATCTGGATATGAATATTGAACATTACGTGACTGTGAATTTTAATGCGCTTAGTGATGTGGTTGATGCATTAGGTGGATTAGATATTGAAATGACACATACAGAAGCAGAATTAACAAATGGATATTTTGAAGAAGTTGCAAAGGTTACTGGACGTGAATTTGAAATGGTAGATGGTTATGAAGGATTGATTCATGTGAATGGTGGGCAGGCAACAGCTTTTTGTCGTATTCGCTATACACAAGGTGATGATTTTAAAAGAACAGAACGTCAAAGACTTGTTATTGAAAAAATTGTTGAAAAATTACAGTCTGCTAATTTGGCTACAATAAATAAAATTATTGATGATGTATTTGATGAAGTTGGAACAAACTTTACTTTGCCGGAAATATTATCTTATGCGAAAGATTTTAAAAGTTATAAATTAGGAGAGACAACAGGATTTCCATATAATGTTTCAACAGGAACTTTGAGTGGAATTGGAAGTACAGTTATTCCGACTAGTTTAACTAGCGATGTACAACAATTACATCAGTTCTTCTTTGGAGATGACGGATATACGCCGTCTGAAACTGTGCAAAATATTGAAGCAGGAATAAAAAAGAAAGCAACTGATGTTGGAAAAGGTACGACAAAGGACGAGGACAGCTATTATGATGACGATTCCAGTGGCAGTTCTTCCAAAAACTCTAAAAAGAGTTCCAGTGGAAGTAGTAATTCTGGAAGCAGTAATTCAGGAACTTCAAGTGGAAGTTCATCAAGCGGCAGCAGCTCCGGTAACGGAAGCTCCTCAAGTGGCAGTGGCTCCGGCAGCGGAAGTTCAGGCAGCAGCTCCGGTGGCGGAAGTGAATCTGGCGGAAGCGGTTCTGGCGGCAGCAGTTCCGGTGGCGGAAGTGAATCTGGTGGAAGTAGCTCCGGCGGCGGAGAATCTTCCGGTGGTGAAAGTGCAGAATAATGTATAACCATTCTTAAAATACAGAAACTATAGAAAAAAGAGGTAAAGTACATGAAGTTTTTAAAGAAAGTACTGGCTGCAGTTGCCTGTGTATGTGTGCTGGCTACCAGCGTGACACTGACATCCCATGCAGCTGGCGGTAGAATTTCTTTTGCAGATCCGAGTACGGCTGTGGGAGATATGGTAGACGTAAAATGTGTTTTAAAATCCAGCAGTGGATCTCTTGGAAGTTCATCAGTAACACTTTCTTATGATGCCAGTGCATTGAAGTTTAATTCCGGTGATGGAGTGACCGGTGGTGATGGAACCCTGACATACGCAGGCGATGGCGGCTCTTCAGAAGTGTCATTTACCATGACATTCCAGGCACTGCAAGAAGGTTCCACAGAGATTACGGTAGCATCTCAGGATGTGAAATCCAGTTCTGGCTCAGAGGTTAAGTTGACAGAAGGAAAATCTACAGTGACAATCGCTGCCGGAGATCCTTCTAAGATCGTGGATGATACTCAGGCAGCAGAAGGTGCTGACACAGCAGCTAGTGGTGATGCAACCGTTGAGGTGAACGGTACATCTTATACGCTGAGTGATTTTGTAGAAGCTTCTGTTCCAGCAGGATTTACAAAGACAACAATGAATTATGAGGGCGCTGACCGCCCAATGGCTTATAACGAGACAAATGGTATTTACCTTGCTTATCTGACATCAGCGGATGGTAATTCCAATTTCTTCTTATATGATGATTCAAATGCAACATTTGCACCATATGAAGAGATTGATATTTCCGATACAACAACGATTGTCCTGTTAAGTGATACAAGTGTGAAGCTGCCATCTAATTATGCGCAGACAACGCTGACACTGAATGGACAGGAATTTCCTGTATGGCAGGACAATGACAAAGATGGATTCTATCTGATGTATGCTGTAAACAACAATGGTACAAAGAATTTCTACGAGTATGATTCTCAGGAGAATACGTATCAGAGATGTGATGTAAAGCAGGATACCGGAGCAAGCAATGCTAAGAAAAAGGCCAATGGTTTCTTTAATAAGATGCAGAATGTGATCGACGGACATTTTAAAGTGTTTGCGATTATCTTTATTGTTATTTTACTTCTTCTCATTATCCGTTTGATTGTGGTTCGTGTGAAGCTTCGTAACCGTGATATTGAGCTGGATGATCTGTATGATGAGTATGGAATCGACTTAGAAGAGGAAGAACCGGAACCGGCTCCGAAGAAGAAAAATAAAAAGAAAGCTCAGCCGGCTCCGAAAAAAGGCAAAAAGAAAAAAGTCGTAGACGAAGATGATTTTGATGACTACGATGATGACGAATTTGACGATGATGACGATGATGATGATGACGATCGTTATGATAGCAAGCGTTATGATGACGAAGATGATTATGCAGATGATGACTTTGAAGAAGAGGAATTTGATGAAGTCAGAGAAGCACCGCTTCGTACAGTGAAATTCGATGATTTTAATACCATTACGGATATGTCTTTATATGAAGATGAGAACTTCGAATCATTTGTGATGGATGAGGAAGAAGAGGATGATATGGTAGATGATTTAGATGATCTGCTCAGTGAGCGTCCGAAGGAGAGACGCAGCCATTCTGAGAAGGATGACACATTCCAGGTAGATTATATTGATCTGGATTAATAAGAGTGAAATGAGTAACCAGGGAGGAATGCATAATGTAAGATGCATTCCTCTCTTAATAAATGGAGCTTAAAAGGCATAAATGGAGTTTGAAAGGCATAAATGGAGCTTAAAAGGCAGCAGGAGGAATTATGTACGATTATATTATTGTAGGGTCTGGGCTTTATGGAGCAATCTTTGCCCATGAGGCTATGAAGGCAGGAAAGAGCTGCCTCGTTGTAGAGAGGCGTTCGCATATCGGTGGAAACATTTATACAAAAGAGATGGAAGGAATCCAGGTGCATCAGTATGGAGCACATATTTTCCACACAAGTAATAAAGAGGTGTGGGACTACATTGGACAGTTTGCAACATTTAACCGTTATACGAACTGCCCGGTGGCATATTATAAAGGCCAGATGTACAATATGCCGTTCAATATGAATACATTTCATAAGATCTGGGGTGTGATCACACCGGCAGAGGCGAAGGCTAAGATTGAGGAACAGGTGAAGGAATATGGCGTAAAGGAGCCGAAGAACCTGGAAGAGCAGGCAATCAGCCTGGTTGGAAAAGATATTTATGAGATTCTGGTCAAGGGATACACCGAGAAGCAGTGGGGGAGACGTGCGACAGAACTGCCGCCTGAGATCATTAAGAGATTGCCGGTCCGCCTGACTTATGATAACAATTATTTTAATGACCTTTATCAGGGGATTCCGATGGGAGGCTACACGCAGATCATTGAGAAGATGCTGGAAGGCGCAGAGGTCCGTTTGAATGTGGATTATCTGAAAGAAAAAGAAAATCTTCGCCCACTCGGTAAAAAAGTAGTGTATACTGGACCTGTAGATGCATATTTTGACTATTGTTTTGGTGAATTAGAATATCGTACGGTCCGTTTTGAGACAGAGATTCTGGATACAGACAATTATCAGGGAAATGCGGTGGTCAATTATACAGAGTATGAAGTTCCATATACAAGAATCATTGAGCATAAGCATTTTGAATTTGGAACCCAGGAGAAGACCGTTATTTCCAGAGAGTATCCGGTGACATGGAAGAAAGGGGACGAACCTTATTATCCGGTCAATGATGAGAAGAATACAGCACTTTATGCAAAATACAAAGAGCTGGCAGAGAAGGAAGAGAACGTAATCTTTGGAGGGCGTCTGGGACTTTACCGTTATATGGATATGCATCATGTAGTGGATGCGGCGTTACAGGCTGTAAGAGAAGAAATGAAATAAATGATAACGAGGTTAGAAACCGGGTATCATCAAAGGAAGATAATGAATGTAAAGAAGGAGAAAGTATTATGAAATGGAAGCAGTTTCGTTTAAAAACAACGACACAGGCGGAGGATATTGTGAGCAGTATGCTGGCAGATCTTGGAATTGAAGGTGTGCAGATTGAGGATAAGATTCCGCTTACAGAACAGGATAAGGAGCAGATGTTCGTGGATATTCTGCCAGATATCCCAGATGATGACGGAACAGCATATTTAACATTTTATCTGGATGAGGAAGAAGATGTGGCGCCGGTTCTTATGAACGTGAGAAAAGAACTGGAAGATATGCGTGCATTTCTTGATGTTGGGGAGTGTACTATTGAGGAATCTGAGACGGAAGATGTAGACTGGGTCAACAACTGGAAGCAGTATTTCCATCAATTCTATATAGATGACATTCTTGTAATCCCGTCCTGGGAAAATGTAAAGCCGGAGGACAGCGACAAGATGGTCATTCACATTGATCCGGGTACAGCGTTCGGAACAGGTATGCATGAGACGACACAGCTTTGCATCCGGGCGTTGAAAAAATATGTGACATCCGAGACGGAGATTTTAGATGTTGGTTGTGGAAGCGGGATTCTTGGAATGCTGGCGCTTAAGTTCGGGGCAAAGCATTCTCTTGGAACAGATCTTGATCCATGTGCCATTGATGCGACTCACGAGAATATGGAAGTGAATGGGATCCGCAAGGATCAGTACGAGGTCATGATTGGAAACATCATTGACGATAAAGCTGTTCAGGATGCGGTTGGATATGAAAAATATGATATTGTAGCAGCAAATATTCTGGCAGATGTCCTTGTTCCGCTGACGCCGGTCATCATTCATCAGATGAAGCCTGGGGCTGTATATATTACAAGTGGAATTATCGAAGATAAAGAAAATGTTGTAGTAGAAGCTGTGAAGGCTGCCGGACTGGAAGTTCTGGAAGTGAATCACCAGGGCGAGTGGGTGTCTGTTGTAGCAAGAAAGAATGCTTAGAGGAGTAAAGAGAAAATGCAGCATTTTTTTGTAGATGCCTCTCAGGTATCGGAAGAAACAATCTGGATCGAAGGTTCTGATGTGAATCATATGAAAAATGTGCTCCGTATGCGAATTGGTGAGGAAGTGACGGTCAGTGACGGTCAGGGAAAAGAATATCTCTGCCAGGTTCGGGATTTTGAAGAGGAGCAGGTGCAGTTGAAAATCGTAGAGACGAAAGCTTCAGATGCGGAACTTCCATCAAAGATCTATCTGTTTCAGGGTCTTCCGAAGCAGGAGAAGATGGAATTGATCGTGCAGAAATGTGTGGAGCTTGGGATCTATGCGGTAGTCCCGGTCTCCATGAAGCGGTGTGTGGTGAAGCTGGATGCGAAAAAAGGGGCGAAGAAAGTGGAGCGTTGGAATACAATTGCAGCCAGCGCAGCCAAACAGTCCGGGCGGGGGATCGTGCCGGAAGTGACGTCTGTGAAGACTTATAAGGAAGCCCTTGAGATGGCAAAAGATTTGGATGTTGTATTGGTGCCTTATGAGTGTGCAGAAGGTATAGACCACACAAAGAAACTGATACAGTCCATAAAGCCGGGACAGTCTGTTGGAATATTTATCGGACCGGAAGGCGGATTTGATCCGGATGAGATTGCGCTTGCATGTGAGATGGGCGGCCAGGTCATAACTCTCGGAAAGCGTATTTTACGGACAGAGACAGCGGGACTTGCGCTATTGTCTGTGCTGATGTTTCAACTGGAGCAAGTTACATATTAAATTGCAAGGACATATATTGATGATAAGAAGAGACAGTGATCAACTGTTATTGGAAAAAAGGAAACAGGAAGTGAGATAGAATGAAAGAAGTATATCTGGACAATTCTGCTACGACGAGAGCCTACCCGGAAGTGGGAGATCTGGTCCGTAAGGTATTGTGTGAAGATTATGGAAATCCATCTTCCATGCACCGTAAGGGCGTGGAGGCTGAAAAATATATAAAAGAAGCGAAAGAGATATTTGCAAAGCTTTTAAAGGTGCAGGAGAAAGAAATCTTTTTCACGTCCGGAGGTACGGAAAGTGATAATCTGGCATTGATCGGGGCAGCAAAAGCGAATCGAAGAGCAGGGAATCATCTGATCGCATCCGGAATTGAGCATCCGGCAATCATTAATACGATGCGCTATCTGGAAGAGGAAGGATTTCGTGTTACATTTCTTCCAGTGGACCGCTATGGAAGAATCAGTCTGGACGCACTGAAGGATGCACTCTGTGAAGACACGATCCTTGTATCTGTGATGTATGTGAATAATGAGGTGGGATCCGTACAGCCGATCCAGGAGGCTGCCAGCATGGTAAAAGCGTATAACAAGAACATTTTGTTCCATGTGGATGCCGTGCAGGGATTTGGAAAGTATCACATTTACCCGAAGCGCCTGAAGGTGGATATGTGTTCCATCAGTGGACATAAGATTCATGGACCAAAAGGAATTGGAGTGCTTTATATTGATGAACATGTGAAGATAAAACCAATCGTATTTGGCGGTGAACAACAGAAAAATGTCCGTTCCGGTACGGAAAATGTACCTGGAATTGCAGGAATTGGTCTTGCTGCGAAGATGATTTATGAAAATCTGGATGAAAAAGTTGCAGCGATGCGTGCGATGAAGGAGCATTTTATTGAAGGCGTGAAGCAGATCCCGGATACGACCATCCATGGCCTTTATGATGAGACCAGTGCGCCACACATTATCAGTGTTGGATTTGCGGGAATCCGAAGCGAGGTTCTTCTGCATGCGCTGGAAGATAAAGGCATCTATGTATCCAGCGGTTCTGCATGTGCTTCCAACCATCCGCAGATCAGCGGTGTGTTAAAAGGAATCGGAGCCGGTCAGCAGTTTTTGGATGCAACGCTTAGATTCAGTCTTTCTGAGTTTAATACGATGGAAGAGATTGACTATACATTAGATACTCTGTATAATATAGTACCGATGCTTAGAAAATATACCAGACATTAGAGATAAATGAGGAGAAGATCGATGAGATTTCATACATTTTTATTGAAATACGGGGAGATTGGTATCAAAGGAAAGAACCGTTATCTTTTTGAAGATGCTCTTGTAAGACAGGTGCGTTATGCGTTAAAGGATGTAGACGGGAACTTTGATGTCCACAAATCCCAGGCAAGAATCTATGTGGACTGTGAGGGCGATTATGATTACGAGGATACGGTGGAACATTTGAAAAGAGTGTTCGGACTGGTCGGAATCTGCCCGGTTGTCCGTATGGAGGATAAAGGTTTCGAGGAATTGAAAAAAGACGTGGTAGCTTATATGGCAGAGATGTATCCGGACCGTAACTTTACATTTAAGGTAGAGTCACGCCGTGCCAGAAAGTCATATCCGAAGAACTCTATGGAAATAAGTCGTGACCTTGGAGAGGCGATTCTCTATGCGTTCCCGGAGATTAAGGTAGACGTACATCACCCGGATGTACTGGTAAATGTAGAAGTGAGAAATGAAATCTATGTTTATTCTGAGATTATTCCAGGAGCAGGCGGAATGCCGGTAGGAACCAATGGAAACGCTATGCTTCTGTTATCCGGCGGAATTGACAGTCCGGTCGCAGGCTATATGGTATCCAAACGAGGAGTTGGTCTTGAGGCAACTTATTTCCATGCGCCGCCGTATACAAGTGAGCGTGCAAAGCAAAAAGTTGTTGATCTTGCGAAGATTGTGGCAAGATATTCCGGACCGATCAAATTACATGTTGTGAACTTTACAGATATTCAGTTGTATATTTATGACAAATGCCCGCATGACGAGCTGACTATTATTATGCGCCGCTATATGATGCGTATTGCGGAAGAATTCGCAAGACGTGATGGATGCCTTGGACTGGTGACGGGAGAGAGTATCGGACAGGTGGCAAGTCAGACTATGCAGAGCCTGGCTGCAACGAATGATGTATGTACGATGCCGGTATATCGTCCGCTGATCGGATTTGATAAGCAGGACATTGTAGATGTGGCAGAGAAGATTGATACTTACGAGACCTCCATTCTTCCATTTGAGGATTGCTGTACCATTTTCGTGGCAAAGCATCCGGTCACAAAGCCGAATATCGAGGTTATCCGCCGTTCTGAGGAGAATCTGGCAGAGAAGATCGATGAACTTATGCAGACAGCGTTAGATACAGCAGAGATCATTGAAGTGAAATAGAAAAAGTGAAATAAAAAGGGGGCAGCCCTTCGAAAGGAAGAACTGCCCTGTTATCTTTGTTATTTTGCTTTTGATATATACTTTTTGGCCTGAATCCTACTTAGGATCTTCGCTTACAATATAAGGCTTGATTGCTTCAAGAATAGGACCCATCTCAGAATCTGTTGCGTGGATATTCAGAGTTGTTGGCTCATTCAGATCCAGACTGAAGATTCCCATAACAGACTTAGCGTCTACGATATATCTTCCGGAAACAAGATCAAAGTCGTTGTCGAATTGTTCAAGCTCGTGAGAAAAAGAGTTCACCTTTTGGATTGAATTTAAATAAACCTGTACAGTTTTCATTGTACGTTACCTCCTTATTTATCATACTTCTATCATCTCTATCTTAAAAGTATGACAGATAAAAGTCAAGAAACAAATTACCAAATATTTTGAAAGGAATGTGTAAAATGAAAAAGAAAGCTGCGCTCCATAATCTGGGCTGCAAAGTAAATGCATATGAGACAGAGGCTATGCAGGAGCTTCTGGAGCAGAATGGATATGAGATCGTGCCATTTAAAGAAGGGGCAGATGTCTATATTATCAATACATGTACAGTCACCAATATTGCAGACCGCAAATCCCGGCAGATGCTTCATAAAGCACGGAAAATGAACCCGGATGCGGTAGTTGTGGCGACAGGCTGTTATGTGCAGGCAAGAGGAGAAGATATCGACCCTTGTGTGGACATCGTAGTTGGAAATAATAAAAAGAAAGACCTGATCGCGATTCTGGACGAGTATTACAATGCTCAGCATAAAGTAAAAAAAGAGCTGCTTGATATCAACCATGAGAAAGAATATGAGGAGATGCAGGTCACCCATACAGCAGAGCATACCCGTGCGTATATCAAGGTCCAGGATGGGTGCAATCAGTTCTGTTCTTACTGCATCATTCCGTATGCGAGAGGACGTGTCAGAAGCCGTAACCTGGAACATGTATTAGAAGAGGTGCGGACACTGGCAGCTTCTGGATATAAAGAAGTTGTGCTGACAGGAATCCATCTGAGTTCTTATGGAATTGATACCGGGTAGAGCCTTCTGGAACTGATCCAGAAAGTACATGAAATTGACGGTATTAAAAGAATCCGGCTTGGATCTCTGGAGCCGAGGATCATTACAGAAGAATTTGCTTCCAGTATTGCGGTACTTCCGAAGATGTGTCCACATTTTCATCTGTCATTACAGAGTGGCTGCAATGCGACCCTGAAGCGTATGAATCGTCGTTACAGTGCAGAAGAATATATGGAAAAATGTGATCTTTTACGGAAATATTTCCACAATCCGGCACTGACAACAGATGTGATCGTAGGCTTCCCGATGGAGACAGAGGAAGATTTCGAAGATTCTTATGAATTTGTAAAAAATATTCATTTCTACGAGACACATATTTTTAAATATTCCAGAAGACAGGGAACCAAAGCCGCAGCTATGGATGGACAGCTTACAGAAGCAGTCAAGGCACAGCGAAGTGAAAAAATGCTGAAACTGCATGAGATTCGTGCAAAAGAATACGAAACCGCCATGATCGGCAGGACTCTGGAGCTGCTCCTTGAAGAAGAAGTGGAGATCGGCGGTAAAACCTATTTTATGGCACACAGCAAAGAATATGTACGTGCAGTCATCGAGAAGACAGATGCACACAAAGTCAACGATCTCGTAAAGGCAAAAGCAGTTGATTTTGCAGATGAGCATGTGCTTCTTGCAATTTGTGAAGATTTATATTAAAATAAAAAAGAAATCTTATTAAGGACGTGAGAGAAAATGGCAGAAAACAATTTAGGAAATACACAATATTTCAGAACCAAACCGGATCAGGAACTGGAAGTAAAGGAAGTCCTGGACCTGGTTTACAACGCAATGGATGAGAAGGGATATAATCCGGTCAATCAGATCGTAGGTTATATTATGTCCGGTGATCCGACTTACATCACCAGCCACAAAGGCGCCAGAAGCATGATCATGAAAGTTGAGAGAGATGAACTGGTAGAGGAACTGTTAAACGAGTATATCAAGAACAAATCCTGGGAACGTTAGTATGCGGATTCTTGGACTGGATTATGGATCTAAGACAGTCGGCGTGGCAGTCAGTGACCCTTTGGGACTGACTGCCCAAAGACTGGATACGATCTGGAGAAAACAGGAAAACAAGCTGCGTAAGACCCTTGCGAGCATTGAAGCTCTGGTAGAAGAATACGGTGTAGAGCGGATCGTGGTCGGTTATCCGAAGAACATGAATAACACCGTGGGGGAACGTGCAGAGAAAGCGCTGGAGTTTGGCGAGATGCTGAAGAGACGTACCGGGCTTGAGGTTGTCATGTGGGACGAAAGACTGACAACTGTAGAAGCAGATCGAACTCTCATGGAGGCGGGCGTGCGGAGAGAAAACCGTAAGCAGTATCTGGATGGACTTGCAGCAGTTTTTATTTTACAGGGATATCTTGATTCTCTGGTGATGAAATAAGGGTGACAAAATGGAAAAAATCAAATTTCAGTCTCCGGACGGAACAGTAGAAGAATTTTATATCGAAGAGCAGACGATGATAGGAGGAGTATCCTATCTTCTGGTATCAGACTCTATGGATGAGGAAGCAACTGCATATATCCTTAAGGATGTTTCCACAGGCACAGAGCCGGAAGCCTGCTATGAGATGGTAGAAGACGACGAAGAACTGCAGGCAGTTTATAAAGTTTTTGAGCAGATGCTTGATGACGTAGATCTTGAAATGTAAGCAAAATCAAAAATATAATCTGCAAGGCAAATTTGGAAGGAATGCCCACGGTATTCCTACATTAGTGTGCACAAAATGCACGGAATAATATGGAGGTGCTTGATTGAAGAGTGAAAATAATGTAACTGAAAATACAGCCGAAGCAAAAGAAACTCAACGAAAATACAGTAGTTACGACAGAAGACCAAACGATAACAAAAGACCGACAAACAGAAAAAACAATTATCGTTACAATAAGCAACAGAGAAATAACAGACACAACGACAAAAACAGCGACAGAAACGACAACAGAAATGACAAGACAGACAGAAGCGAGCGGAACAGCAGATCTAATTTCAGAAGCGGTCAGTCCAAAGCACCGGTAAAAGCTGCTCTCAAGGCACCTGCCAAAGTCCAGAACAGAAATACAGGCAAGCGAGGACGCAAGAGTGCTTCCAAACTCAAGATCATTCCGTTAGGCGGATTGGAGCAGATCGGAATGAACATCACCGCTTTTGAGTACGGTGACAGCATTGTGGTCGTAGACTGCGGTCTTTCCTTCCCGGAGGATGACATGCTCGGAATTGACCTTGTTATTCCGGATGTGACCTACCTTAAAGAAAATATTTCCAAGGTCAAGGGATTTGTGATCACACATGGACATGAGGACCATATCGGAGCCCTTCCTTATGTACTCAAGGAAGTTAATGTCCCGATCTATTCCACCAAACTGACACTGGGGCTGATCACAAACAAACTCAAAGAACACAATCTGGTGCGTTCCACCAAGCTCAAGGAAGTAAAACACGGACAGGTCATCAACCTCGGTGATTTTGCGATCGAATTTATCAAGACAAACCACAGTATCCAGGATGCATCTGCCCTGGCAATCTATTCTCCGGCAGGAATTGTAGTCCATACAGGAGACTTCAAGGTTGACTATACACCGGTATTCGGAGATGCGATCGACCTGCAGCGTTTTGCTGAGATCGGCAAGAAGGGTGTCCTTGCCCTGATGTGCGACAGTACCAATGCAGAACGTCCGGGCTTCACAATGTCTGAGCGTACAGTTGGTAAAGTGTTTGACAGCCTTTTTAACGAACACAGAAACGCAAGGATCATCATCGCGACATTTGCATCCAATGTAGACCGTGTACAGCAGATCATCAATACAGCATACCGCTTCGGACGTAAGGTAGCCGTAGAGGGACGCAGTATGGTCAATATCATTTCAGTAGCGTCTGAACTTGGATATTTACGTATCCCGGAGAATACACTGATCGAGATCGACCAGGTCAAGAACTACCCGGATGACAAGGTAGTCCTGATCACGACAGGAAGCCAGGGTGAGTCCATGGCGGCTCTTTCCCGTATGGCTGCAAATATCCACAAGAAGATCACGATCAAGCCAAACGATACGATCATTTTCAGTTCCAACCCGATCCCTGGAAATGAGAAGGCAGTATCCAAGGTTATCAACGAGCTCTCCATGAAGGGTGCGAAGGTTATCTTCCAGGATGTCCACGTTTCCGGACATGCCTGCCAGGAGGAAATCAAACTGATCTATTCCCTTGTCAAACCGAGATATGCGATCCCGGTCCATGGAGAATATCGTCATCTGACAGCGCAGAAGCATGTTGTAGAGGATCTTGGGATCCCGAAAGAAAATATCTTTATCCTGGCATCCGGGAATGTTCTGGAGATGGATGAATACAGCGCAGAGGTGACAGGTTCCGTACACACAGGAGCGATCCTTGTCGACGGACTTGGTGTTGGTGATGTCGGAAACATCGTACTTCGTGACCGTCAGCATCTGGCTGAGGATGGAATCATGATCGTAGTCATGACACTGGAACGTCACAGCAATGTGGTTCTTGCAGGACCGGATATCGTGTCCAGAGGATTTGTCTATGTAAGGGAATCCGAGGATCTTATGGAACATGCCAAGGAAGTTGTGGAATCCGCACTGGATTCCTGCCTGGAACGAAATATCACCGACTGGGGCAAGATCAAGAATGTAGTAAAGGATGCACTCAGCGAGTTCCTCTGGAAACGTACCAAGAGAAGCCCGATGATTCTTCCGATCATCATGGAGGCATAAACAATACAGATGGAAACAGTAAACAGGAATATTCATGCGCTTCTGAATTCGATCCAGAAGTGCCAGGTATACAAAGATTTCAAGAAACAGGAAGCAATTCTGAACAAAAATCCGGAACTGGCGCAGAGAGTACAGCATTTTCGTGCTGAGAACTTCAAACTTCAGAATGAGGGAGATCCGGAGAATATCCTGGCAAAAGCAGAACAGCTTGCCAGAGAATCCGAGGAACTCCGCAGCTTTCCGGAAGTAAATGCCTATCTGGATGCAGAGCTTGCTCTGTGCAGGATGATGCAGAAAATCTGCAGGACACTGACAGACGGCATAGAGATGAATATTCCCCGGATCTAAGAAAGGAGAACCAATATGGGAGACACGAGAGACCGGATGGGGGCGGCCGGCGTAGCAGTGGCAGGAGGATTTTTTAAGATCGCACTGTATGTCTGCGTGGCAGTTCTGATCATCTGGATCGGTAAGGTCACATATCAGTTCGGCTATGACATTTTTAACCAGCATGCGATGAGCCCAGGAGAAGGGCAGGAAGTAACGGTTGTCATCAAGGAAGATGCGACCAGTTATGACATTGCGAAGACTCTCAAGAGCAAGGGCCTGATCGATAATACGCTGGTGTTTGTGGTCCAGGAGAAACTGTCTAACTACAGTGGCAAGATGAGACCGGGAACCTACCTTCTCAGCACTGCCTATACACCGAACAGGATCATGGGGATCCTGGCAGGGGATGCAGAGCAGGAGGGAGTTACTTCGTGATCGTAGAGGAGAGAATGCGTGCATATATCAATTCTCTCGATACGGGCAATACACCATTTCTTGAAGAACTGGAACGTTTTGCCCTGGAGAATGAAGTTCCGATCATACGTAAAGAAATGCAGAGTTTCATGAAGGTACTGCTTGCGGTCAAACGGCCGATGCAGGTTTTGGAGGTGGGGACAGCCGTTGGCTTCTCCACACTTCTTATGTGTGAGTACGGACAGCCGGATATGCATATCACAACGATAGAAAACTATGAAAAGAGAATTCCCATCGCAAGAGAAAATTTCCGCAAAGCCGGAAAGGAACACAGGATCACTTTTCTGACAGGAGATGCAGGTGAGATCCTTCCGACACTTTTGGGACGATATGACCTGATTTTTATGGACGCAGCCAAGGGACAGTATATTCACTGGCTTCCAGATGTGGTACGTCTGCTTGCACCGGGAGGGATCCTTCTGTCGGATAACGTGCTTCAGGAGGGCGAACTGATCGAATCCCATTATCTGGTAGAGCGTAGAAACCGCACGATCTACAAAAGAATGCGGGAATATCTCTATGAACTGAAACACCATCCACAGCTTCTTACCAGCATCGTGCCGCTGGGGGACGGGATTTCACTTAGTGTAAAACAGGAAAGAGGAAATTATGAGAAAAATTGAATTACTGGTGCCGGCGAGCAGCCTTGAGGTCCTCAAGATCGCAGTCATCTTCGGCGCAGATGCAGTATATATCGGCGGTGAAGCCTTCGGTCTCCGCGCCAAAGCCAAGAACTTTTCCCATGAAGATATGGCAGAGGGGATCGCTTTTGCCCATGAGCATGGAGTGAAAGTTTATGTCACAGTGAATATTCTTGCACACAATGGAGACCTTCCGGGAGTCAGAGAATATCTTCAGGAACTCAAGGAATTAAAACCGGATGCACTTATCATCGCAGACCCGGGAATCTTTACCTATGCGCGTGAGATCTGCCCGGAGATCGAGTGCCATATCAGTACACAGGCAAACAATACAAACTATGAAACCTACAGATTCTGGTACCGCCTTGGAGCGAAGCGTGTTGTAACAGCGCGTGAGCTTTCCCTCAAGGAGATCCAGGAGATCCGTGCAAATATCCCGGATGACATGGAGATTGAAACTTTTGTTCACGGTGCCATGTGCATTTCCTATTCCGGACGCTGCCTGCTCAGCAACTATCTGGTAGGAAGAGATGCCAACCAGGGAGCCTGTACACATCCATGCCGCTGGAAATATTCCATCGTTGAGGAGAAACGCCCAGGCGAGTACATGCCAGTCTTTGAGAACGAGAGAGGAACCTACATCTTTAACTCAAAGGATCTGTGCATGGTAGAACACATGGATGATGTCCTGAACAGCGGTATCGACAGCCTCAAGATCGAGGGCCGCATGAAGACAGCTCTCTACGTAGCGACTGTTGCAAGAACCTACCGCAAGGCGATTGACGATTATCTGGAATCACCGGAGAAATACAAGGCAAACATGTCCTGGTATCAGGAGCAGATCTCAAACTGCACCTACCGTCAGTTTACGACAGGATTCTTCTACGGCAAGCCAGATGAGAATACGCAGATCTATGATAATAATACCTATGTTAAGGAATATACTTATCTTGGATATGCAGAGGAAGTTGATGAAAACGGCTTCGCACATATCACCCAGAGAAATAAATTTACTGTAGGTGAGACCATCGAGATCATGAAACCAGATGGCAGAAATATCGAAGCTACGGTGAAGGCGATCTATGATGAAGATGGAAATTCCGTCGAGAGCGCACCGCATCCGCAACAGAAACTCGCGGTGGATCTTGGAGTTGAAATTGAGAAATATGATCTCTTGAGAAGATCTGAAGCATAGGAGATTTTGAAGCTTTCAAACTGTAGAGTAAGCCCATGGCAAATGCTGTGGGCTTATTCTATGTTCTGAATTATGCGTCGATGCATCGGAACTGGAAGTTAGCATATTTTCCGATGTGGAAATCTGTTATGAATGTTGTTTTGTGCTTCGTTTATCTGAGCGGCTGTGAATGAGCTTTGTGTTATTATCTGTAGTTGAACAATTTCTTTAGCTTCTCCAACGCATTCTTCTCAATTCTAGATACATACGACCGGCTGATCCCGAGCTGTGTGGCAATCTCCCTCTGCGTCTGTTCCTCAATCCCAAACAACCCATATCTTAAACAAATAACCTGATATTCTTTCTCAGAAAGCGTATCTTTCAAAACAGAAAGCAAAAACCTGATATCCTCTCTTGTAGAATACTCCTCTACAATATCTACCGGCGGGCTTTCGATAATATCCAGCAGGCTGATCTCATTCCCTTCTTTATCCGTCCCGATCGGTTCGTACAGGGAAATCTCCCTGGAATGTTTTTTCTTAGAGCGAAACATCATCAGAAGTTCGTTATCAATACAGCGTGCGGCATAGGTAGAAAGCCTTGCGCAGCGTGTGTGGTCAAAAGTAGAGATCGCTTTGATAAGTCCGATCGTTCCTATAGAGATCAGATCTTCGAGGTCTTCCCCGGAATTCTGATATTTTTTTGCAATGTGGGCGACCAGGCGGAGATTTCGTTCGATAAGAATGTTTTTTGCATCCAGATCCCCCTCCTGACAGCGGTGAAGATATATTTTTTCCTGAGCGGAAGTCAAAGGTTTCGAAAAAGTCTTCAAATATCCACCTCGAAAGGGGTGTTCCTTATAGTTTATGTCTGAGACAGGTTCTGCGTGCTTTTCCCACAAAAAGAATATAGAAGCTTTAGCCGCAGATATGCTATAATGGTACAAAAATAAATAACATGTGGGACGTGCAAAACTTATGAAAGTATTAAATTTTGGTTCTTTGAACATCGATTATGTATATCAGGTAGAAAGCATTCTGATTCCGGGAGAGACACAGGCTTCTAAGGACCGACAGATTTTTTGCGGCGGCAAAAGTATCCGCGGTCGCAGTTTTCCGCCCCGGGGCAACCGCATCCATATCACTGCGTCAGGAAGTACTGGACAGGTAAGGACAGATAAGAACATCTGTCTTTTCTTGCGCAACAAACTGATGTAGTGTATAATACCGAGTATGTGAGCCAAAAATACAATTTTTAGGGATAAATCAGGTGAACCATATTGAAAAAACAGATTGAACAATTACTCAGCGGAAAATTCAAATACGATCAGCCGCAGCTCCTTTTTTCGAAGGAAAAGCTGTCTGTCACTCTGGAAGCGGGGAAGACGGCGCGGGGAGAACTGTATCTTGGAACCGAAGATAATGACAAGATCAAAGGATATATAACTTCATCCAACCGCAGGCTTGTGCCAGGAAACAGCCGTTTCTCAGGAACGACCGTGTGCATTCCATACGGAGCTGACGGAACCGGGATGCAGCCGGGAGAAGTATGCACAGGATGGCTGTGTGTAACTTCCAGTGTTGGAGAGTACAAGATCCCTTTCTCAATTGAAGCGAAGCAGGGCGAAGAGCAGAATTTTCTGGAAGAGATCAAGGATATTGAAGCATTCAAAAAAATTGCAAAAGAAGATTTCAGAGGAGCATATCATCTTTTCAAGGATCCATCTTTTGCAGCAGTGATGGAGAATGCAGACGAGAAACAGAAAGCTTTATATGCAGGACTTTCAGCAGCTCCTGTTACATATCAGAATCTTGAAGAATTTCTGATCGGTCTTGGAGAGAAGGAACCGGTATCGGTTTCCCTCAAGACAACAGCGAATGAGTTTTATGGACTCCGTGAGCCGATCCAGGAATCTTTTGACATCCACAAGACAGGGTGGGGGCATCTCCGGCTTGAAATTGAGTCTACCGCAGATTTCCTGGAGCCGGAGAGACATGTGATCACAGAGGAAGATTTTATCGGAAGCAGCTGCCGTATCAATTATGTGGTCCGTACAGAAAAACTCAAAAAAGGAAACCAGCTCGGCGAGATCATCGTGAAGAGTCCGTATCAGGAACTTGTCTACCATGTGACTGCTTCCAGAGGAGCGCGCATCCGTATTGATCTTAATACAGAAGAAAAACGCCGCAAAGCAAGTCTGGTTCGTGATTATATTGATTACTGCGAAGAAAAAACAGATTTCAGGACCTGGGCGGAGAAGTCACACAGAACTCTGGAGAGACTTCACGAATCAGGAAATGAGTATCCGGAATACCGGCTGTTTGAAGCCTATCTTGCTTACCTGGAGGATAACCAGGCACTTGCGAAAGAAATTCTCAAGAACTATCAGAGTAAAGAATTTACCCGTGATGAACTGGAAGAAGCAGGAGTTTTCCTTTATCTGTGTACGCTGGTAGGCCTTTACAGAGACAAAGGGCAGGCGGTCCAGAAACTACAGAACTTTTTCCGTCAGAAATCTGACAGCTTCCAGCTTCTCTGGATCCTTCTCCAGTTAGATCCGACTTATCAGAAATCACCATCCATGGCACTCTTTATGATGGAAGAGCTGTATGAGAAAGGCTGTACCAGCCCGATCCTCTATCTGGAAGCATGGAACTGGATCAGTAAGGATATTTCCAATCTGCACAGACTTTCCCCTTTCTGGATGCAGGTGTTCCATTATGCCGGAAGGAAAGGTTTCCTCACGGAAGAACTGGTGATGCGCCTTGCTTATCTTTCCGGTTATGAAAAGAAATTTTATGGATGTCTGTACAAGGCACTGGCGGCAGGATATGAGAAATTTCCGTCCGACGATGTGCTGGAAGCAATCTGCAAATATGTGATGAAGGGAGATCCGCGTAAACCTGCATATTTCCGATGGTTTTCCCTTGCAGTACAGAGGGGGCTGCGTATCACGAGACTTTACGAATATTATATGGAAACAATGGATATTTCCTATCGCAGACAGCTTCCGAAACCGCTTCTGATGTATTTTGCCTATAATGATAATTCTCTGGGAGATTCAAGAAAAGCGTATGTCTATGCGAGTGTGATCACATATAAGGATAATGACCCGCAGACTTATAGAAACTATAAGGAAACCATGGAGCGTTTTGCACAGCGCAAGGCAGCAGACGGACAGATCGATGAGAATTACGCTGTACTTTATCAGGAATTTCTTCTTGGACCAAAGCAAAAAGAAGATGCTGACAAGATTTCAGGGAAACTTTTTACCAATCGTCTTTACTGTGATGACCGAAAGATCCGGGAAGTGATCGTCTGCCACAGTCAGCTTGCCACGCAGGAGGTTTATCCATGTGTGCAGGGTGTTGCATATCCACGGATCTATACAGAAGATGCTGTTCTTTTGTTTCGCGACGACAAACAGCGCTGCTATGCATCCACGGTACATTATAATATCAAAAAACTGATGAATGAATGTGATGCGCTGGAGAGGATCCTGAAGTGCGGTGTGGATGATACAGGTGTCCTTCTGCATTACTGTGAGAGTCATGAACTGAATGGAGAAAATCTGGAATATTTCCAGAAACTGGCAGAAGCAGAAGAATGTACTGAGGAATACAGGAATTCTGTGAGAAAACAGATCCTGGATTTTTATGCAGGTCATGTGAACGGAGCAGATCTGGACAGCTATCTGAGCAGACTGGACTATCGCAAATATATCAAAGCAGACCGCAAAGTGCTTCTGGAAGTTTTAATCTCCCGCAGGATGTTCCGCCAGGCAATGAGTATTGTCGAGGAGTTTGGCTATGAAGGGATCGAACTTGGAAGTCTCCTCAAACTCACCAGCAGGATGATCCTCAAGAGCGATATGGCAGAGGACGATGAACTCCTGGCACTGGCATCCGAGGTATACCGTGAGGGCAAATATGACGAGGTGATCCTGCATTACCTGATGCTGTATCGCTTCGGACCGGTCGGAGAACTGATCTCCATCTGGAAAAGTGCCCGTGGTTTTGAGATGGATACGTATGATCTGGAGGAAAGGATCCTGGAACTTTTGATTTTCACCGCGGATTACCGCAAAGAAGGAGAGGCAGTGCTCGAGTCCTATGTGAACCAGTCAGGCAGGGAGCGTCTGATCGGGGCTTATCTGACACAGGTAGCCTATGGCGTTTTTGTTAAGGAATATACCATGAGCCCATTTATACGGAGCAGACTGGAGTATGCTTATATGAATGGATGGCCGCTGAACCAGGTATGCAGACTGGCACTTCTGCAGGAAATTTCCAGAGAAAAAGATCCGAAGCCGGAATATGTAGGAATGGAGCAGAAGATCCTGGAGGAATGTGCGAGGGACAACCTTGTTTTTGGATTTTTCCGAAGACTTTCACCGGAACTTTTGAGTCCATATCAGCTGGATGACAAGACATTTGTAGAGTGTCATGCGCATCCGGGGGCAAGGGTTACTTTGTTCTATGCGCTGGATACCGGCCTTGGAAAAGAACTGGAATACAAGTGTGAGCCTTTAAGAGAAATTTACGAGGGGATTTTTGGCAGGACTTTTACTCTGTTTTATGGTGAAAATCTTCATTACTATTTCCAGATCGACAGAGAGCGGAGTACCAGAACAACAGCGGAGCGCGTCCTCAACATGAAAAAAATCGAGGGGATCTCCGGAAGCAAATACCAGCTTCTCAACCAGATGCTTTCTGACCGGAGACTGGACAAGAAGAAAGAAGTAAAGGACGGACTCAAGAGTTATCTCCGCCAGGAACAGTATGTCAAAGAAATGTTTACAATAGATAAGGAAAACGGAAAATGAACGAAACAAGAGATTTGATGATCGGGATCGATCTGGGTAAGGATTCTTCACAGCTTTGTTATTATGACCGAAAAGCAGAAGAACCACGTTCGCTTCCGGTAAAGGTGGGCAGCAGTCAGTATGAGGTGCCGACCTGCCTGTGCAGGAGAGTAGAGCAGAAAGACTACTGCATTGGCATCGAGGCAGAATATTTTGCAAGAGAAAAAGGCGGTTTTCTGGTAGAAGATATCTATGGTATCTCCAAAAGCCGTAAACCGGTCCAGGTAGCAGGCGAGGAGAAACAGCCCTGGGAGATCCTTGCATATTTCCTGAATGGAATGCTGAAGCTTACCGGAGTTGCTGATATCAACAGAAACATCCGCTGTCTGACTGTGACAATGGAATCGCTGGACGATATCCAGGTAGAAAACCTTCAGAAAGCAGGAGAAGAACTGGAGATCCAGAATACCAGCTTTATCATCATGGATCATGAAGAAAGCTTCTATTATTATATCATGACCCAGAAAACGGAGACCTGGAACAGAAGTGTCGGCTGGTACAGTTTCGACAAAAATCATGTGACCTTCCGCAAGATGGTCATGAATTCTAATGCGAAACCGATTCTGGTGAAACTGGAAGATCCGGTGGAAACTGATCTGAATGACAGCGATAATGAGCAGAGAGACGCAGATTTCTATACATTTGCCAAGAATACACTGGGATCGGAATTGTATTCCAGCATACAGATCGATGGTGAGGGATTTGACCAGGAATGGGCGCAGAAATCCGTCAAGCTGCTCTGCTATCAGAAGCGTAAAGTGTTCTATGGCAATAACCTTTTTGCAAAAGGAGCCTGTGCAGCAGGAGCAGAACGCTTCCTTACACGAAAACTTCGGGATTACCGCTATCTGAGCAGTTCCCTTGTCCTTAAAGATGTGGGGATGGACATGCGTGTTATGGGAGCGCAGGCATATTATCCACTGATCGAGGCAGGAAGAAACTGGTATGAATGCAGGGCAGAGTGTGAACTGATCCTTGACGGAACGGATGAGCTGATATTTGTCGCATCTGCGATGGGAGAAAGTGAGAAGAAATACATCGGCATGCGTCTTCCGGGGCTTCCGAAGCGTCCAAATAAGACTACCCGCCTTGATGTGAAACTGCAGTATATTTCTCAGGATGAATGCGAGATCATGGTAACGGATCTGGGGTTCGGTGAGATGTTCCCGTCAAGCGGCAAAGTATGGAAAGAAACAACCAGATGGTAAGGAGGGGATAGCATGAGCGGATATATTTTATGCCAGACAAAAAAAGCGAAGATTCCGTATTATATCGAGAATATCAGCACAAATGTTTATTCCCTGGAGGAACTTTGCTACTATTTTTATCATAATCTTTATCTTATAGACGAGAGTATTCTGAATGAACGTTTGTGCAGATGGCTGCAGGAGGAACTGGAACTTCCGAAACTGGCGGCGAAGCTCCGCCCTCTTTTTGAGAGAAATTACAGTATCGAGGAGTTTCTGTATCCGGTGTTCAAGGAGATCAATTATCTCACTTATGAAGAAATGAAGAGCCTGAACATGCAGATCCAGAAGCTTGCAGAAGAAGCTCCTTTTCTGAGAGAAAAGCGAAAAGGCGATGAACTGGTAGAGAATGGCATGTATGTCCATGCGATCCAGGTTTATCAGAAACTTCTGGAAGAAGAAACACTGGAAGAGGTCAGGGAAGGATTTACGGAGGATATCTTCCACAATCTGGGATGTGCCTACAGCTACCTGTTCCAGATGGAAAAAGCGGTCGAATGTTTCCGCAGGGCGTATGAGGGCAGCAGGAGTAAGGATGCACTGATCGCATATCTTCTGGCGTTTGGTGTCACAAAGACATCAGAAGAATATCAGAATCTGGTAAGGAGGCTTGGTGTCGAGAAGGAAGTCTTAAGGGAGATCAAGGAGAAACTTGCAGAATTCGGAAAGAAACCGGAAATCCCGACAGACTACGAAAATATAGACGAAACACTTCAGAAACTCACCCGGGATTACCACAGAAGCACCGGTTCATGAGCCGGTCAGCAGGTGATCGTCATTATTTTGTCAGATTAACTCAGGAATTTGTCCAAATAGACTGGACGAAATGGATGGAATCTGTTAAACTAGACATATAAATTGGAAGTGGTAAGACCAACTTCCGATAAGATTAGGAGGAATTTATCATGTTAGTAAACGCTTCAGAAATGTTGAAAAAAGCAAAAGCTGGTCACTATGCAGTTGGTCAGTTCAACATTAACAACCTTGAGTGGACAAAAGCAATCCTGCTTACAGCACAGGAACTGAACTCACCAGTTATCCTCGGTGTATCCGAAGGCGCAGGAAAGTATATGACAGGCTACAAGACAGTTGTTGGTATGGTGAAAGGAATGCTGGAAGAACTGAACATCACTGTTCCGGTTGCACTTCACCTTGACCACGGCAGCTACGAAGGATGCCTGAAATGTGTTGAAGCCGGATTCACATCTATCATGTTTGATGGTTCCCATTATCCGATTGAAGAGAACGTAGCAAAAACAAAAGAACTGGTTAAGATCGTTGCAGATCACGGAATGTCCCTGGAAGCAGAAGTAGGTTCCATCGGCGGTGAAGAAGACGGTGTTGTAGGTATGGGTGAATGTGCAGATCCTAAGGAATGCAAGATGATCGCTGATCTTGGTATCGACTTCCTTGCAGCAGGTATTGGTAACATCCATGGTAAATATCCGGCAAACTGGAAAGGCCTGAGCTTTGAGACTCTGGACGCTATCCAGCAGCTGACAGGAGATATGCCGCTCGTACTTCACGGTGGTACAGGAATCCCGGCTGATATGATCAAGAAAGCTATCGACCTTGGCGTATCCAAGATCAACGTAAATACAGAGTGCCAGCTTGCATTTGCTGCAGCTACACGTAAATACATCGAAGAAGGCAAGGATGAGCAGGGCAAAGGATATGACCCACGTAAACTTCTTGCTCCTGGATTCGAAGCAATCAAGGCTACTGTTAAAGAAAAAATGGAACTGTTTGGTTCTGTTAACAAAGCCTGAGATTTATTCAGCTTGAGTAATTTGTAAAGAGAGAGACCTGGAGAGGATTTTTCGGAATCTTTTCCAGGTCTTTTGTGTTCTGAAAAGCTGTTCAGCAGGGTTCCTGTCACGCAGAGGTTGCGGGATATTTCTCTTCGTGGTAAGATAGCTCTATGACAAAAAAAGAAGATATCATCATTATGAATTTTTCAGGAATCTACAAGGAGCAGCAGTTCTGGCAGACCGGAGAAATACAGAGAAATATTTCCTGGGTGGAGGTACAGGAGCTTCCGGGAAGCAACTGCTACTGCGATGGAGATGCAATGGAGACTTTGCGGCAAAAGCTGGAGGAATTTGATGCAGATGGGATCCATTTCATTGATTCCGGCAATTATCACTATATGAGCCGTATCTGGCTTGAGAAACTGAACACACCATTCAGACTGGTCGTTTTTGACAACCATACCGATATGCAGCCGCCGGCATTTGGAGGATTGCTTTCCTGTGGAGGATGGGTGGCGGCGTCCCTTGAGGAACTTCCACTGCTTAAAGAAGTGCTCCTGGTCGGACCGGATCAGGAGGCTTTTGACCAGACAGAACCGGTCCTTCGGGAAAAAGTACGTTTTTTGTCGAGGGAGAAGCTGGGAGAGATGACGCTGGAGGAGAAAGTTTCGTTTTTTGAGGAGCTGACAGCAGAACTTCCGACGTATCTCTCGGTTGATAAGGATGTACTCTGTCCGGAGGAGGCCTCAACGACCTGGAGCCAGGGAGAGATGACACTGGAAGAATTGTGCGAGTTTGTAAAGATCCTTTTGGAAAAACAGGACATTCTGGGAATGGATGTCTGCGGAGAATGTGATCCGGATGCCTGTGAGGGTGATCATCTGAACGATCTGGCGAACCGGAAACTTCTGGAACTATGGAGAAAGGAGCGATAGATTTATGAAAAATGAACTCCTGACGATCGGACCTTTGACGGTCTACGGATATGGTGCAATGATCGCACTTGGCGTGATCGCAGCCTGGGTAGTGACAGAACTCCGGGCAAAAAAGCTCCGACTCAGCAGTGACCATGTATTCGCCCTTGCCCTCTGGGGGCTTCTGGGCGGTCTGCTCTGTGCGAAACTTCTGTACTGGATCACAGAATGGAAATCCATCATGGCAGATCCGGGATTTATTCTGGACACATTGTCGGATGGATTTGTAGTCTATGGCGGGATTCTTGGAGGAATCCTCGCAGGCTGGATCTACTGCAAGAATAAAAAAGTCAATTTCTGGAAATATTTTGACCTCGTGATGCCGTCTGTTGCGCTGGCACAGGGATTTGGACGGATCGGCTGTCTGCTTGCAGGTTGCTGTTATGGAAAAGAAACGGACAGTATCTTTGCGATCACCTTTCATGAGTCAGAGTTTGCACCAAACAATGTGCCGCTGATCCCGACAGAGATTTATTCCAGCGTGCTTGATTTTGCACATTTTGCGCTGCTTTTGTTTATTGCCAGCCGTAAAAAGAAGGACGGACAGGTGGCGGCGTGCTATCTGATCTTTTACAGTATCGGAAGGTTTATCCTGGAATTTTTCCGCGGGGATCTGATCCGTGGAAGCGTGGGCGTGCTGTCGACTTCTCAGTTTATTAGTCTGTTTACCGGGGCGGTGGGAATTATCATATTGATCCTCCGAAGCAAGAAAAGCAATGCCTGAGCAGACTGGACTTACAGGTGGAAATTGGATTCAGATTTGAGGAAAACGTAGATATGGAAATAACAGGAATAAAGAGGTTGATGTCTGCATAGCCTGTACAGAAATATGTGCAGGAGACCGATGACTATGCGTATACAGGAAGACATTATCGTGCCGGCACAGGATCAGCAGTATCAGAACTTTATCGTCCGATATAACCAGAATCTTCATGGAGATTTTGATTATGAGTCTGATGATACGTTTCAGATCGTGAATGACCTGTTCGGGATCCTCTATGTCCCGGAGCAGGATGTTCCGGCACTGGAATTCAACAGTTATTCTTATTCTTCTATTCCCAAATGTTACACTTATATGGATCTTGGAGCGTTGAGCGCATCTGGCGTACTCAGGCTTCACGATCATCCATACCTCAGATTAAAAGGAGCCGGAACACTGGTGGCGGTCATTGATTCAGGGATCGACTATCAGCATCCGGCTTTTCGTAATGGTGATCAGAGCAAGATTCTGAGTATCTGGGACCAGTCCCTTCCGGGAGGGCGTTCCGGCCGGATCCCATATGGAAGAGAATTTACCAGAGTGCAGATCAACGAGGCACTTGCTGCCGAAAATCCGCTGGAGATCGTGCCCTTAATCGACAGAAACGGACACGGAACCAGGCTCGCTGCGACAGCAGCAGGAAATCGGATCCCGGAAGAAAATTTTTCCGGGGCGGCACCGGAAGCAGAGCTGGTGATCGTCAAGCTTAAGCCTGCCAAAAAATATCTGCGGGATTTTTACCTTTTTCCACGGGAAGCGGAGGTTTTTCAGGAAGATGATATCATGCTGGCGATTGCTTATGTGTTACAGTGCGCGGTAGAAAATCAGATGCCGCTTTCTATCTGCATAGGGCTTGGGACGAATATGGGGGCGCACCGCGGAGACGGACCTTTGAGTGAGTTTATCAACAGCACGGCAAGTTTCAGCCAGAACTCCATTTCGATCGCGGCGGGAAATGAAGGAACAGCCAGACATCATTATTTAAGTGGGGCGGATCGGCAGGAAAAAACAGATACGGTAGAACTCAAAGTAGGAGAGCAGGAGAGTACCAGAGGATTTTCGATGGAATTCTGGGGTGACTCTCCTAATTTTTATAATATCGTGATCCAGTCACCGACAGGTGAGAGACTTCCGGTGAGCACCGCCCTCAAATATGGAACCCAGGAACTTTCGTTTGTATTTGTGGAAACGAGGATCCTGGTCAACTACATACCGATCGAGCGAAGGACGGGAAAAACACTGGTTTTTTTCCGTTTTCTGCATCCGGCACCGGGGATCTGGAAACTTCTGGTGGAGGAACGGATGCCGGCCAATGGAGGATTTCATATCTGGCTTCCGACGAGGGGACTGATCTCCGATGAGACCTATTTCCTGAAATCCTCTCCGGAATTCACGATCACTTCCCCCGGAGATGCCCGTGACGGAATGACAGTAACCGCATACCAGTACCGCGACAACAGTCTTTATGTCCAGGCAAGCCGCGGCTACAACACTGAAAATGTCGTAAAACCAGACTTCGCAGCCCCGGGTGTCGGAATCCTGACTGCCTCGATCGGAGCCGGCCGGATCTTCGAACAGGCAACAGGAACCAGCCTTGCAGCTGCCCAGACCGCCGGGATCGCCGCCCTACTGTTCGAATGGGCCCTGATCCGCGGCAACGAACCCTACTTCACCGGCAACAGCGTCAAAAACTACTTAAGCCGCGGCGCAGTCCGTGACGATATAATACAGTACCCAAATCCGAACTGGGGGTATGGACGTGTGGATCTGTATCATACGTTTGAACTTTTGACGTAAAATCTTGTTGAATATACAAAAAAATTTAGTGAATCTAATTGTTTTTTTGATAATAATTTGCTATAATATATGCACAATGACGATTATTCGGAGCGGTTAGGACGAATGATCTCAAAAACAAATGATTCCGGCGCACAAGAGGGCAGACAATTACAAACAGGGGAGAGGCGGCGGAACGGAAACAGGAGGAAACAATGAAACGAGGAAGTATTTTTGAACTGAATGGCGTTCCAAAATTCCAGGAAGCCATTCCGCTGGCCCTGCAGCATGTAGTTGCCATGATCGTGGGATGTGTTACCCCGGCAATCATCGTAGCCGGAGCAGTAGGAGGAGGCGGCTTAAGCGCCAAGGATCGAGTTATTCTGATCCAGGCATCACTGGTCATCTCAGCACTGTCGACCCTGATCCAGTTATTCCCGCTTGGCAAGAAAGGCGGCTTTACCCTGGGATCCGGACTCCCGATGATCATGGGTGTCAGCTTTGCCTACGTTCCAAGTATGCAGGCGATCGCAGAAGGCTATGGGATCTCGACGATCCTGGGCGCGCAGATCGTCGGTGGTGTCGTAGCATTTATCATGGGTATTCTGGTCAAGAAGATCAGAGTTTTCTTTCCGCCGCTGATCACAGGTACCGTTGTATTTACCATTGGTCTGTCCCTGTACCCGACAGCGATCAATTACATGGCGGGCGGCACAAGCAATCCGGATTACGGTTCCTGGCAGAACTGGCTGGTAGCATTCATTACACTGGCAGTTGTAACTGCACTGAACCATTTCGGCAAGGGAATCCTGAAGCTGGCTTCCATTCTGATCGGTATCATCGTCGGTTATATCGTATCCATCCCATTTGGAATGGTAAATCTTTCAAGTGTAGGTCAGGCGAAGATGTTCCAGCTCCCGCAGTTCATGCATTTTGGCATCCACTTTGAGATCTCAGCCTGTGTTGCTATCGGACTTCTGTTCGCGATCAACTCCGTACAGGCGATCGGAGACTATTCCGCAACAACCATCGGAGCAATGGATCGTGTGCCGGAGGACAGAGAACTCCAGAACGGTATCATGGCATATGGTATCAGCAACGTGATCGGCGCACTGTTCGGCGGACTTCCGACAGCAACCTACAGCCAAAACGTAGGTATCGTTACAACCACCAAGGTTATCAACCGCTGCGTCCTTGGCCTTGCAGCAGTCATCCTCGGCGTTGCAGGTATCGTGCCGAAATTCTCCGCACTTCTGACAACGATCCCACAGTGTGTTCTCGGTGGTGCGACCGTATCCGTATTTGCTTCCATCGCAATGACAGGTATGAAACTTGTAGCTTCCGCAGAGATGGATTACAGAAACTCTTCCATCGTAGGCCTTGCAGCAGCGATCGGTGTCGGCGTTTCTCAGGCATCCGCAGCACTTGCAAGCTTGCCGGACTGGGTAACTACGATTTTTGGTAAATCCCCTGTAGTTCTGGCAACACTGATTGCAGTAGTGCTGAACGTTATTCTTCCAAAGAGCCGCGTAGAGCGCAAGGAAGAAGAAAAACTCAAAAAAGAAGTAAAAGAAAAGATCAAACAGGATCACGAAGAGTTTGATCAGCAGTAAAAACTGAATACATAAAAAGATCCCTTTCTTATCTGGAAACGCTTCTGGCGGCCGCAGTGATGGGAAAGGGATCTTTTTTATTTATGGAAAAAATTATTTACGGTATACAAATGCCGGAAGTCCGTCTTCGCCAAGAGGGACATTTACATCTCCCTGGATCAGCGGGCGGGCATAGCGGACAAAATCTTCGGTGACATCGTGACCGTCAGGTGTGATCCACTCTGCCGGAACAACCTTTTCCTGGTTGCAGATCTCATTGACATCCTCAAGTCCACAGACCATCTGATAATTACCATCAGCATCTGCCTCGCGGATGAAAGAAACCATCTTTCCAGTCTCACCATTAAGGGCAGCCTGTACGCCAAATTTACCTGCAGCAACAGCTTCCTGCTGGTCAGTGGCAGAGATCATGGCTGCGCTGCATCGCTGGCTGACGTTCAGCTCTACAGAACGGGCTTTGACACCAAGACGGCTGCGGACAAGATTTTCGAGATATTTGCCGCATCCTGCGAGCATCTTGTGTCCGAAAGTGTCGGTTCCTACAGAACTGTCGTATTCGCAGATAAAAGTTCCCTCAGCGTCGTGGATTCCCTCAGAAACACAGACGATAAGATTGCAATTTGTCTCGAATGCTTTTTCCAGATCTTTCAGAAAAGCTTCCTGGTCAAAATCTGTCTCCGGAAGATAGATAAATAACGGGTTGTCGCCATCATATTTACGTGCAAGGGCACTGGCAGCAGTCAGCCATCCCGCATGACGTCCCATGATCTCGATGATCGTCACGGATTTTTTCTCATAGACATTGGCATCCAGAGTGATCTCACGGACAGTAGATGCAACATATTTGGCAGCACTTCCGAAGCCCGGTGTATGATCCGTATGGATCAGGTCATTATCGATCGTCTTCGGCTCGCCGATCACACGGATGGAACTTCCAATTTTGGCCGCATAGCGGGAAAGTTTGCTGACAGTATCCATGGAATCATTTCCACCGATATAGAAAAACCAGCCGATGTTCATCTCCTCAAACTTGCGGAAAAGCTCCGGATAGACCGGATCTTCGAGAGATTCCGGCAGTTTGTAACGGCAGGAACCAAGATATGCGCCAGGTGTGTGAGTAAGATACGCAAGCTTCTCGCCCGGAAGAACTTCCTCAAAATCAAGCACACGACCAGCCAGGAATCCCTCGATCCCATTGACCATGCCGTAAACATGTCCGATTTCATCAGAATGGGCAAGCCCCTCAGAAACAACTCCATAAAGGCTGCTGTTGATCACGGCAGTAGGTCCGCCAGACTGTCCGACGATAAGATTTTTCTTTGACATTTGTATACCTCCGATTGGGTTAATAATGAATTCATTGTAGCATACAGGAGAGAAATTGACAAATGAAGATTCAGGGGCATGTCGTTTCAGATCAGCAGCAGGTTCCTGAACTCAAAAATCTCATCCTCATCCATCAACCGTTCCATTTCATTCAGATTGAGATCGGAATGTTCGAGCTCTCGTGAAAAGCGGTAGCAGATGGATATGAGGTCATCAAAGGTGAAATGGTGGTCATTTGCGAGGTAAGTACCCACGGCGAGGTCGTGGATCATAGCTGTGCAGATGACTGCCATTTTTATTTTGGTGAAGATCTGGTCATCGTAGACGGCTCCGCAGAAGTAGGTGTAGATCCAGTAAACGAGGAGCTGCTCTTCCTGGATTTCCCAGTCCGGGTAAGTAGCCAGGAATTCCTGCTGGCAGGCGGCAAACTTTTCTTCGATATCGCATGTACCATAAAGTGGCAGCAGAGTCTCATGGAGATATTCATGCCATCCTTCACGCAGGACTTCCATCTCAGGAACAACAACTTTCCAGACCTGCCTGCGGTAAGTGACAGGACTGATCCTGGAAGTTGTCCACTTCTGGAGCTTTGCAAGAAAAGCATTTCCAACGCCGGATCTCTGGTGGCGTGCGCGGATATCTTCCCACTGGTACAGCTCATTTTTGTCAAGAGCCAGCTGGAAATCATGTGCACAGGCAAGCAGTTTGCGGCGGCGCAGTTCCATAGGAAGGCTTCTGTCCTGAACGATGGAAATGAGGTAGTCCCTGGTATCCATCAACGCAGTAAAAAGTAGATAGTCAAAATCATCATATGTCTCATCAGGAGTTTCTTTTTCTATTGTGACAAAAGTAGTTTTTTCCTTCCGGGAGAGAAAGATCCTCGCAGCTTCCGGGCAGGATAAAGAGAGGGAGTATTCGCGCAGTCCCTCGAATTCTTCGATGTGGCGTGGATATTTCCGGCAGGTATCGCAGAGCATATCAGGGCCGGTTTCGCTGTAGATATCGCAGAGATTTTCTTCATTTAAGAAAGCGCATCGATGGTCGTACTGGCGAAAAGCCTGTTCCTTCCAGTCAATGTCATTATGGAGCCGGTTGCGGAAAGCCCCCTTAAAGTGACGGTATTTCTTAAGACTCCTGTCATCGATCATAATCTGCCATCCCGCACAGCAGGTGTCCGGACAGGCTCCTGCAATACAGGAAAATTCTTTATAAAAAGCAGGAAAGGTAATCTGCATTTTTGATGTCTCCTTTGTAAAAAAATTTATAAGCTGAATTATAACATTAAGACATCCGCCCTACAAGATTTTCATTTGCGATGTAACTGTGAAATAACTATAAATTCACATCCTGTTCCATTGACGGAAAATGTGTCCTGTGCTAAGATTTTACAGAACAGACACTTAAATCTGGTATGATACAGGAAATAAGTCTGAACGAAAGGGGTGTATTATGAGTGGGAAAAACCCAGAGGAACAGCCCAAACAGAAGAAAAAAGGAGATATTCTTCTGACGCTGGTTCTTATTGTGGCTATAGCAGTTTTCTGTTATGCAGCCGTGAATCTTTTTCATATTTACACAGAATATAAGAAAGGAACAGATGAATATAACCATATCGAACAGATGGCGGTAACAGACAGGGCTCCGGATGCACAGACAGAAGTGGCAGGCCCGGATGCCGAGCCCAAGCCACCGATCGATGTGGATTTTGCAGCACTTAAGAGCGTAAATGAGGACGTGGTCGGCTGGATCTATGTGGAGGCACTGGACAATATCAGTTATCCGATCGTGCAGGGTAAGGATAATGAGATGTATCTGCATCAGACCTATGAGAAGAATTACAACTTTGCCGGAACGCTTTTTGTTGATTACGAGAACAGTGGTGATTTCAGCGACTGCAATACCCTGATCTATGGACATAACATGAAGAATGGTTCCATGTTTGGCCATCTCAAGAAATTTGTGGAGGATCAGGGACTTTATAACAAGAGCAGATATTTCTGGATCCTGACACCGGACAAGAACTATCGCTATGAGATCATTTCTGCCTACACGACAGGGGTCGACAGTGACACGTATACTTTATTCAAGGGACCGGGTGAGGAGTTCCAGAATTATCTGGAGACGATCAGGGGCTACTCAGAGATCCAGACAGATCCGGGTGAGCTGACGATCAAGGACAAGATCGTGACATTGTCTACCTGTACAGGAAATGAATCTACGCGATTCGTAGTACAGGGCAAGAGAGTTAATTCAGAGGATGCTTATTAAGTAAGTCTGCTGTGAAATGAGCAGCAGGAACAAAGGGGGATTTTACATGGATGAAAAGATCATGAAATTACAGAAGCTGATCGATCAGCACGATAACATTGTGTTTTTTGGCGGAGCGGGAGTGTCCACGGAGAGCGGAATCCCTGATTTCCGTTCCCAGGACGGATTATATCATCAGAAATATGATTATCCTCCGGAGACTATCTTAAGCCATACCTTTTTCCTGAGTCATCCGGATGAATTTTATAAATTCTACCGTGACAAGATGCTCTGTGATACTGCCAGACCGAACGCCGCACATCTGAAACTCGCAGAGCTCGAAGAGGCAGGCAAACTCAAGGCTGTGATCACACAGAATATCGACAACCTTCACCAGATGGCAGGCAGCCACAAGGTGCTGGAGCTTCACGGAAGCGTATACCGCAATCACTGCATGAGATGCGGGAAATTCTACGATTTCGATTATGTAAAGCACAGCGAGGGAGTGCCGCGATGTGAGTGCGGCGGGATGGTGAAGCCGGATGTAGTCCTCTATGAGGAAGGGCTGGATGACCAGACCATCCGCGAATCCATCCGTGCGATCTCAGAGGCACAGGTGCTGATCATCGGAGGAACTTCCCTTGCAGTCTATCCGGCAGCAGGACTGATTGATTATTTCCGGGGAGATGCCCTGGTAGTGATCAACAAATCATCCACCCCGAGGGACAGTTATGCCGATCTTCTGATCAAGGAACCGATCGGACAGGTATTTTCTCAGATAAAAGTAAGATAAGGGAGCAAAGAATGGGACTGATTTATGAAGTAGGGGACATTGTGACCCTGAAGAAAGGCCATCCATGCGGAAGCAAAGAATGGGAGATCCTCCGTGTTGGCGCGGATTTCCGTCTGAAATGCATGGGCTGCGGTCACCAGATCATGGTACCGCGCAAGATGGTTGAGAAAAACACTCGTAATTTACGAAAACCGGAAGAATAACAGTCAGAGGCTGTGACAGCCAATATTTTTGTGATACATTACAAAAATTTATTTCTTGACGGTTAAATAAAACTGGGTTATTATTACTCCATAAAAAAACAAAGGCGTTTTGCAGATATCTGCAGAGCGCCTTTGTTTTTTGTCATACAAATGGGAGAGGAGGCACATGCTTGTGAAGTATGAAATGGATTTGCTGGAAAGAACGGATCTGGTAAATGAGCAGCTGGCTAGATACGGAGTAAAATTTGGAATTTATAAGAATAATACATTTAAGGAACAACTTTTTCCGTTTGATGCGATTCCACGTATTATTGAAAAGGAACAGTTCGAATATCTGGAAAAGGGATTGAAACAGAGAGTAAGGGCACTGAATCTTTTTCTGAAAGATATTTATCACGAAAAAAAGATCATCCGGGATAAAGTAGTACCTGAGGAATTTGTATATGCGTCCAGCGGATATCTTGCACAGTGTGAAGGGGTTATGCCCCCGAAAGGTATTTATTCACATATTTCCGGAATTGACCTGGTTCAGGGTAAAAACAAAGAATGGTATATACTGGAAGATAATCTGAGAGTTCCGTCAGGGGCATCCTATCCGATGATCGCGCGAAAACTCAGCAGAAGATGCAGTCCGAAAACGTTCTAGGAATACAAGATCGCAGACAACAGGGATTATGCAGAACTTTTAAGAAAGACCATGGATGATGTCAATGTAGAGGATGGTCTGATCGTTCTTCTGACACCGGGCAGATATAATGCGGCATATTTTGAACATTCTTATCTTGCAGAAAAAACAGGAGTACAGCTTGTAAACGGGCAGGAACTCATTGTAGAGAATGACCATCTTTATTTCGTGAGCAGCGATGGAAAGAAAAAGAGAGTAGGTGCAGTGTACAGAAGAATCTCAGACGACTATCTCGACCCGATGAATTTCCTTCCGGAATCGGTGATCGGAATTCCTCATATCTACGATGTTTTCCGCAAGGGAAATGTGGCACTTCTGAATGCTCCGGGCAATGGAGTAGCGGATGACAAGGGCATTTATTACTTTGTACCAAAGATGATCCGGTATTATCTGGGCGAAGAGCCAGTCCTTCAGAATGCACCGACCTATCTGCCGTTTTATGAAGAAGACATGAAATATGTGCTGGAACATTTTGATGATCTGGTGCTCAAAGATGTGGCTGAGGCAGGCGGATATGGAGTAGTATTCGGAAACAGCATGACGAAACAGCAGAAAGAAGATTTTATCACACTTCTGAAAAAAGAACCCCGCCGCTTTATTGCACAGGAGGTCATTGATTTTCTGGATATTGATATTATGGAGGGAGATACCGTCGTTCCACGAAAGGCAGACCTCAGAGCTTTTGTACTTTCGGGAGAGGATACGGTGGTCTGGAAGAGCGGGCTTACAAGATTTTCCAGAAACCCGGATTCCTTTATTGTAAATTCATCTCAGGGAGGAGGATTCAAAGATACATGGGTGTTATCTCGGTAGAACAGACAGACCGGCTTTTCTGGCTGGGAAGATATACAGAGAGGGTTTATACCACGATTTCTCTGTTTTCCGCAAGAGTAGACAGAATGATCGACGGAGAACCAGGAGGCTATGTCGATTTTTGCAGACATCTGGAAATTCCAGATATTTATACTTCAGATGAAGATTTTCAGGAGAAATATGCGTTTGATACAGAAAATCCGGATTCTATCATCAGTAATCTGAACCGCGCATATGATAATGCGATCGTGCTTCGGGAATCTATCGGAAGTGAGGCATTATCTTACATACAGCTTTGCATTTATGCGATCAACAGAGCACAAAAAAGTTCCGCACCGCTTCTGGAACTGCAGAAAGTAAAAGATAACATCCTTGCTTTCTGGGGGATTGCAGATGATATGATCGAAAGCGAAAATATCCGCAACATCATCAAAGTTGGCAAGCGTGTAGAGCGGATCGACCTTCTGGGAAGGCTTCGCCAGAATAAAAAAGATATGTTAAGAGAGATTCACCGCCTGAGTGGAAGAATCAACAGGTGCAGTATTTCCTATCACAAAGAAAAACTGGATCAGTTAAAAAGTTTGACAGAATCACAGGAACTGGATTATCATCAGATCGTGGTTACTGTAGAAAGCCTTCTGAAGTAACCGCAAATATCCGTTTGGAGGTTCGGTTTCATGAAGGAATTATCCTTTTATTATATGCTCAGAATACGTTTTTCAAGTCCTGTTACGGATCATCGCTTTACGCTCCGCTGTGTGCCAAGGAGTGGAGACAGGCAGAAGATCCTGAACAGGGAAATCCGTATCCTGCCGGAAGAATCTTTGAGCAGCAGTCTGGATTCTTTTGGAAATTACTGTATTTTCGGGCACTGCAGTACTCCGCATACACTGTTTCTGGCAGAGGTAAAGGGGATTGCCAGGACAGGACTGGCATCTTCGGAATATGCAGGTGAGGATTACCAGATGGGGCGGTACCGTTATGAGACAGCGTATACAAAGCCCGGAGATGCACTGCGGAAATTTTACAGAAGTTTTGATTTTGCATCGGAAATGTCAAATCTGGATAAAAGTATAAAGATGATGGAAAAATTATCAGAAGTGTTTTCCTATCAGCAGGGAGTGACAAATTTTGCAACTACGGCAGAAGAGGCATTCTGTCTCGGAAAAGGTGTCTGCCAGGATTATTCACACATTCTGATCACGCTCTGTCATATGGCGGGAATACCTGCACGATATGTGGTGGGAATGCTGATCGGAGAGGGAGCCAGTCATGCATGGGTGGAAGTTTTTCAGAACAGACACTGGTTTGCCCTGGATCCCACAAATATGCTTCTGGTAAACGAAGACCACATCAAGATATCCAGTGGACGTGACTATAACGACTGTGTGATCAACCAGGGGATCATGATAGGAAATGCACAGCAGAGTCAGGAGGTTGAGGTTTTGGTTGAAGAAGTTGGAGAATGTGACATCGGTGGAAATGCCGGTGGACGAAAAGCTTGAGATAAAAAAGATGAGATTCACCCCGGATGGAAATGACAGCGGGAAAAGGATCAGTATCGTAACAGGGATTCACGGAGATGAACTGGAAGGACAGTATGTCTGCTATGAGGTGTCAAAGCGGATACAGGAACATCCGGAACTTCTCACAGGAACTGTGGATATTTACCCGGCAATGAATCCTCTCGGAATTGATTCGATCACCAGAGGGATACCGGCTTTTGATCTGGATATGAACCGTCTGTTTCCTGGATCCGGGGACGGTTCCATGACGGAATACATTGCGGCTGAGATTATCCGTGACCTGATGGGATCAGACCTTTGTCTGGACATCCATGCAAGTAATATCTATCTGACAGAAGTCCCCCAGATCCGCATCAATGAACTGCATGAGAAGGAACTGGTGCCGCTGGCAGAGCAGGCAAATGTAGATTTTGTGTGGGTACATGGAGCAAGTACGGTTCTGGAATCTACGCTGGCATATAGTCTGAACAGCAGAGGTGTTCCGTGCCTGGTAGTTGAGATGGGTGTGGGCATGCGGATCACCCGTTCGATCGGAGATCAGATGACAGAGGGCATTTTTAACCTGATGAAGACTCTGGGGATCTGGCAGGGCGAAGTGGGAGAGATCCGGAAACCTGTAGTGTCAGCAGATCCTGAAGAAGTTTTTTTCCTGAATGCGTCCAGATCCGGTATTTTTGTACAGGAAGCAAGGCACAATACTTATCTGAAAAAAGGAGATTCCATTGGAAAAGTCATAGACCCGCTTGAAGGTACTGTGCTTGAAGATGTTGTCTCACCTGAGGACGGACTTCTTTTTACGATCAGAGAGTATCCTGTGGTTGATGAGGGGTCGCTGATGGCAAGAATACTGAGAACAAAAGAAAGGCAGGAAGACTGATATGGAGAAAAAAGTGGTATATGAACTGGATTCCCTGTATCGGGATAATTTCCGCATTACAGGACTTTCATTTGGAAAAGGAGAAAAATCTCTGTGCATCGTTGGAAATACGAGAGGAAATGAGTACCAGCAGATCTTTATATGTTCTCAGATGGTAAAGAAGCTGAAAGAACTGGAAAAGACAGGAAGAATTCTTCCGGGACATGAGATCCTGGTGATTCCGTCGGCAAATCCATATTCCATGAATATTGAAAAGAGATTCTGGCCGACAGATAATACCGATATCAACAGAATGTTTCCAGGATATGATCTGGGAGAGACAACGCAGAGAATCGCGGGCGGTATTTTTGAAGCTGTGAATGGATACAGGTATGGAATCCAGTTTACTTCTTTTTATATGCCGGGAGATTTTGTACCACATGCGAGGATCATGAATACGGGAAGGGATTATATAGAAAAAGCAAAAGAATTCGGTCTTCCTTATATTGTGCAGAGACAGCCAAGACCTTATGATACAACAACACTCAACTACAACTGGCAGATCTGGGAAACGGATGCCTTCAGCCTGTATTCCGGAACAACGGACCACATTGATGAAGAGAGTGCGGAACAGATGGTTCGATGCGTGGTGAATTTTATGATCCAGGAGGGATTTGTCAGCGGCAAAGGAGATCCGGGGTACTGCTCACAGGTGATCGCAGATACAGATCTGGTTCCGGTGCGTCCCTACACAGCAGGGCTTTTTCAGAGTGGTATCCGGGCAGGACAGAGGATCCTCAAAGGACAGCCGCTTGCTTTTGTGACAGATCCTTATGACGGCAGCACAAAAGAAAAACTGCTTTCACCGGTTACAGGTACAGTCTTTTTTGTGCATAACCACCCAATGACATATGCAAATACCGCGGTATTGAAGATCGTGCCGGGGGAATGAAGATATAGAAATATTCGACAGACCGGAGTTTTTGCAGACTCCGGTCTGTTTTTCTATCAAATCCAGTTATATTAAATATACAAGAGATGAAATTTACATTTTATTTCCATGGTTCTATAATAGACCCGAAAAGGGGGCTACATTATGAGTACCATATTTCCAAGAGAAGAAAAAGCAGAGCAGATTTTTGACAAGATCCTTGAGAATCCGAAAGCATGCGACCGCCTGAAGAATACATTTTTTGAGGCGATCCCGTCAGCGGAAGAGAGTGAAGGTGCAGGAGCTGATATTCCGGGAACCGTTTTTGCCGCAGCTTTGTTCAATGCATATGAAAACAAAGATCTTTCCGCATTTCTGATGGCAGTCTGCAATAACAGTGTTTTTGACCTGCTTCGGAATTCTTTTCTGATCCCAATCAGATTTAACGATAAAGGAGTGGAGAATCCTGTCCTTCTTACAGATGAGCAGGGAGATCTGCTGGATGAATCCCAGAAACATCTTTACGAAAAGAAATTCAGGATGTTCCGTAAACTGTATGACGAGCAGGAGGAGATCCCGGATTATCAGATGTACATGGCAGATGGATTCCGCGAGAAACACGGTTATACCAATGATGGTGAGATAGAAACCGAAAAAATCTCCAGACACACAGGGATTCTTCTGATGTTCCGTTTTCTGGAAACTGTAAAACTCGATATAAACGAAGACAAGATCTATGCGATCGTGTGGGATTTCCTCATGCATCTTCAGGAAGAACTGCCGCGTGCCCTGATGTACTATGGAGTCCGCGATGAAGAAGGAAAAGAGAAGAATACCAGCACCCTCGGGATTTTTCTTCCCTTCCATCATTTTGAGCGAAAGATGGAAAAAAACATAGAGATCGCAAACGGCATCGGTCTGGGATGCAGAGAGCATATCCTGAACGAAATGGAAAGACAGACAGGGAAGTGAAGACAATGCAGCAGGTGATCAGAAAAAACCATATGGATATTGCCTGGCATGAATATACTGATGAAGGTGGTGCAGATAAGCCGGTAACAGAGGCGAGCCTTACGGAAAAAGCGTCCATCATCGGACGAGTAGGGATCATGTTCCTGTCCTGTGGAACTGGTGCATGGAGAGTACGGAATTCCATGAATACACTGGCAGAGATCATGGGGATCACATGTACCGCAGATATTGGGCTTATGTCTATTGAATATACCTGTTTTGACGGTGAAAATGGTTTTACGCAGTCGCTGTGCCTTACAAATACAGGAGTAAATACATCGAAATTGAACCGCCTGGAGCATTTTATCCGGGAATTTGAGAGTGAAGGGAAAGACATGTCAGGGGAGGAACTTCATTCTCTGCTTGACGATATCGAAAGGATCCACGGTCTGTATTCTCCGGTCACACTTGGTCTTGCCGCGGCTCTTGCGTGCTGTGGATTTACTTTTTTGCTTGGCGGCGGCCCGATCGAGATGTTCTGTGCCTTTGTGGGTGCTGGGTTCGGAAATTTCCTGAGATGCAAACTGACGAAACATCATTTTACCCTGTTTCTGTGCATTGTATCTTCTGTTTCCCTTGCCTGCCTGGTCTATGCCGGATTTCTCAAGATCGGTGAAGTGCTGTTTGGAATCTCAATCCAGCATGAGGCGGGATATATCTGTGCCATGTTGTTTATCATTCCGGGATTTCCGTTTATCACAAGCGGGATCGACCTTGCCAAACTGGACATGCGTTCCGGAACAGAAAGACTGATGTATGCGCTGATCATTATCCTGGTGGCAGCGATGTCTGCCTGGATCATGGCGCTGCTTCTGCATCTGAAACCGGTGGATTTCATCAAGATCTCCCTTCCGGTGGGACTCTGGATCCTGTTCCGCTTTCTGGCAAGTTTCTGCGGCGTGTTTGGATTCTCGATCATGTTCAACAGTCCGGTACGTCTTGCCGCGTCTGCCGCGACGATCGGAGCGATTGCCAATACGCTCCGTCTGGAACTGGTGGACCTTGCAGGAATGCCGCCTGCCGCTGCCGCTTTCGTCGGTGCACTTACGGCAGGTCTCCTTGCTTCCCTGATAAAAAACAAAGCAGGATATCCGCGGATCTCCCTGACGGTTCCTTCTATTGTTATTATGGTCCCAGGACTGTATCTCTACAGGGGCTTTTATAATCTGGGCGTAATGTCCCTCTCCACAGCTGCCTCCTGGTTCGCCGCTGCCCTCCTGATCATAGCCGCCCTCCCTCTCGGCCTGATCTTCGCAAGGATCCTGACCGACAGAACCTTCCGGTACTGCACGTAATGTTTGCTTTAAAATAATTATAAAATAAACCTAAAATGCCTTGAATGAACGAGTAAACAATGCTAGTATAAAACAAAGCATATTTCTCAAAAGTTCAGGGCATTTTTGCCGTCTATCTATTATTCTAAAATCATTTCAGAAATCCATGCTTTTAAATCCAATTAAATTCAGAAAGCAGGGGTCTGAGAATATTAGAAGATAGCACGATACGTTCTTGTACTCCTGCAAAACAGGAGGTACTGCCTATGGCAAAAAGAAAGAACCGTAAAGCAGCAGTAAAGAAAACACAGAGAACAGGGGCTTCATTGACAGCAAACAGGAAATACAAGGACACCGTATTTAGGATGCTGTTTTCAGACCGTAAGAATCTGTTGTCTTTGTATAATGCGATCAATGGGACGGCATATGAAAATCCGGATGACCTGGAAATTGTAACACTTGAGAATGCCATTTATATGGGGATGAAGAATGATCTGGCATTTATCATTGACACAAATCTGTTTCTGTACGAGCACCAGTCGACATACAACCCTAATATGCCGCTGAGAGATTTATTTTATATATCGAGCGAGTACCAGAAACTGGTGGAGCATAAGTCACTGTATTCTTCAACACAGCAGAAGGTTCCTGCACCGAATTTTATTGTATTTTACAATGGAACCGTGAAGAAAGAAGACTGTTGGACCAACTATCTGTCAGAAGCATATGAGAATCTGACAGGCGAGCCCAACCTGGAACTGAAGGTGATCACTCTGAATATCAATGAAGGTCATAATAAAGAACTGATGGAGCAGTGCCAGATTTTGAGAGAATATGCACAATACGTAGCAAAGGTACGGGAATTCGCAGGAAATACAGAATTAAATGCTGCCGTAGAACTGGCGGTAAATGAGTGCATTCAAAATAATATTCTTGCAGAATTCCTGCGAAAGCACAAGTCGGAGGTTATCGCAATGAGTATATTCGAGTATGACAAAGAAGAGGAAGAAAAGAAACTGCGCGAGGCAGAGTATGAAGCAGGGTATGACGAGGGAAAAAAAGAAATAATTCGTCGGATGCTTGAGGCGGGAGAATCAGTTGAGAAGATTACACAGTATACAGGATATAAAACAAGTGAACTTCAAAAACTGTTAAAAGAATTTTAACGGGACATACGCCACATAATGTCTATGGACGAACCGGCGGAAACACGGTATACTGTTCTTAATAAATCTCATCAGTGGGATGAAAGGAGCAGCAGCTTATGTGGGAAAAAATCAATAACTTTCTGAAAGGGCAGATCGTGACTTCGATCATTTATATTGCCCTTGGAGCGTGCCTGGCGTTTATGCCGGTGAACACGATCAATGTGATCTGTAAATTTGTATTTGGGATTCTTCTGATCCTGGTAGGGTTTTATCATATCCTGATCTATATTCTGGAAAAACTGAATTCCACGATCCTGGATCTTTTTTCTGGCGGTGTTCTCATGGTTATCGGAATCTTCCTCTTCATGAACCCGCAGATCGTGGTCAAGCTCCTGCCGATCCTGCTTGGAACCTTCATCCTCGTAGACAGCATCTGGAGCCTGAAAGGAAGTCTTAAACTTAAGAAACGAGGAAGCGGTGCCTGGAAATTCCTCCTGATCGGAAGCCTCATCTTCATCGGCCTCGGAATTTCCCTGGTGATCAATCCATTCACCATGGTGAAATACACCGTGATCTTCGCAGGCTGGATCTTCCTCTGCAACGGAGTAGTAGACCTCATCTACCTGATCCTCCTCCGTCACGGTCTGAAAGAACTCAAACAGGAAGCAGAAGCAGTCGACGCAGACAGCGAGATCATATCTGATGATGCAGAAAGTTCTGCACAGCCAGAAGAACCGGTCGTACCGGAATACGCACCGTGGAACTCACGCAGGAAGGCAGAGCCAGCAGACGATTTATCTGACAGTGAGGAAGAAACTTCTGATAAAGAACCTTTCGACAGCAATGCTTATGACAGGGAAGTTTCCGAGATGGAAGAATCCCTCGATGTTGTGCAGGTGAGAGAAGAAGAGGTTCCGTTGAACGAGTCGACAGAAGAGATGACTGAGCAGGAGAATGATCCGCCGGCCGCCAGAGGAGCGTACGTAGTATCCAAGCCAACCGTAACCGATGATGATCTTTCCGATACCAAAGATGAGAACCTTCTTGGTCTGATCTCCCGTAAACGAAAGAAAAATAAGAGCGAATAAAAAGATGACGAGACATAGACGAATCTGTTGTATACTGCTCGCATGTATCTGCTGTCTGTGCTTTTCAATTACATGTTATGCGAGGGCCGGCGGCGGATCTTCAGGAGGAAGTTCAGGGGGAAGTTCCGGTGGAACATATCATTATAATAATGAATCAAACTATACGGATGACGAGAGTCCGGGTGGATGGTCGCAAACGATAGTTGGCTGGATGGCAATGGCATGTTTTGCCGGGGCTGGAACGATTGCATTTCATTGCTATATTCAAAAGGCAAAATACAAAAGTCTTCAAAAAATGAAGAAATTTGAAAAGCCGGGCGAAGACTGGAATGCAAAAGAAATGCAAAAATATGTGAAGAATGCATATTTTGTTATTCAGGAATGCTGGAGGCTCCTGGATCCATCTTATGCAGAAAAGTATCTGAGTAAAAGTCTTGCCCAAAGTTGGACTACAAAACTTGAATGGATGAAGGTTAAACATGAAAAGCCAATACAGAAACGAGTTCAGCTCCTGAGTGTGACTCCGGTATCTGTGTGGGATGATGAAGGTGAAGAAGATGCCAGTATTGTTTATCTGATTCATGGAAGAATGATTGGATATTATATCAATACAGATACATTAGAGGTTGTTCGTGGAAAAAAGATTCCGGAGTCGTTTTATGAATACTGGACATTTATACGTGAAGACGGAAGATGGGTGTTGAATGAAATTCAACAAAAAGATGAAGTTGATGTGCATGAATTGTAAAATGTACATCAATTTTTTTATATTTTTATATCTTGAAAAAACAACATATTTCTTGATTTTTTATCATAGTATAAAAATACTAACAAATCTATAATAAAGACAGGTTGAAAGAGAACAAAATCTACAAAAAAAGGAGAGACAAGTACTATGAAAATGAAAAAACTCACAGCAATGGCAATGGCAGCATTAACAGCAGCAACCATGATCCCGTCCGTACCGGTTATGGCAGCAGACGGCGGAAAGGTTTACTATCTGAACTTCAAACCAGAAGCAGATGAAGCTTGGCAGAACCTGGCAAAAGCTTACACTGAAGAAACAGGAACAGAAGTAACAGTTGTAACAGCAGCATCCGGACAGTATGAGACAACACTTCAGTCTGAAATGGCAAAGAGCGATGCTCCGACACTGTTCCAGGTAAACGGACCGGTTGGACTTAAGAACTGGAAAGATTACTGCTATGATCTGACAGATGCAGAGATCACAAAAGGACTTACCTCTGATACTTACGAGCTCAAAGACGGAGATGCTGTAGATGGTATCGCATATGTAATCGAATCCTATGGCCTGATCACAAACAAAACCTTACTTGAAAAAGCAGGATATTCTCTGGATGATATCAAGAGCTACGATGATCTGAAGAAAGTAGCAGATGATATTCAGGCAAGAAAGGACGAGCTTGGAATCAAAGGTGCTTTCACATCTGCAGGTATGGACGGATCCTCTGACTGGAGATTCAAAACACATCTTGCAAACCTTCCGATCTACTATGAGTACAAAGAAGACGGAATCGATGATACAGAGGCAATCAAAGGAACATATCTTGACAACTACAAGAACCTGTTTGACCTGTACATCACAGATTCTACCTGTGACGGAGCTGAACTCTCTGCAAAAACAGCAGATGACTCCAGAAACGAATTTGTAAACGGCGAAGCAGTATTCTATCAGAATGGTACCTGGGAATATGCAGAACTGTCCAAGACATACGGAGATGACGAGCTTGCAATGATCCCGATCTACTTTGGTGTAGATGATGAGAACGAGGGACTTGCAACAGGTACAGAGAACTACTGGTGTGTAAACAAGAATGCATCTGATGAAGACGTTCAGGCAACTCTGGACTTCATGAACTGGTGTGTAACATCTGAAACAGGAACAAAATCCATGGCAAACGATATGGGATTCACACTTCCTTTCAAAACAGCACAGGAGTCTACAAACGTATTTGTAAAACAGGATGCTGAATACACAGAAGCTGGAAAAACACCTGTTTCATGGAACTTCACAACAATGCCATCTGAAGAGTGGAAAAACGGACTTGGAACAGCTCTTACCGCATATGCAGCAGGCACAGGTTCATGGGATGATGTTGTAAGTGCATTCGTTGACGGATGGGCTACAGAGAAAGCTCTCTCCGAGTAATCAAAATAATATGTGATCAATCATCAAGAGGAGGCGAGGTTCTTGCCTCCTCCTGTGGGTTCTATGAGAGGGAAAGAGGAGAATTATAATGGTAGGAAGAACGATCAAAAAATGGTGGCCGATTTTTGTACTGCCGACTTTTGCGGCATTTGTTATCGGTTTCCTTTGGCCTTTTATCTGGGGCATTTATCTTTCATTTTGTAAATTTACAACCGTAAATGATGTAACCTTTGTCGGATTTTCAAACTATTCCAAGATCTTACTGGATAACACCTTCAGTCATTCATTCTGGCTGACTGTTGTGTTTGCTTTTGTTTCCAGTATTCTGATCAATGTGCTGGCATTTTCCATCGCACTGGTACTCACCAAGGGATACAGAGGAACCAATGCATTCCGTACCGTATTCTTTATGCCGAACCTGATCGGTGGTATCGTACTTGGATATATCTGGCAGACGCTGTTAAACGGACTGCTCTCCAAATGGGGACAGCCTTTGCTTTCACTTTCTGCAAGAAACGGATTCATCGGTATGCTGATTCTTCTGATGTGGCAGCAGATCGGATATATGATGATCATCTACATAGCAGGTCTGAACAACGTTTCTCCTGATCTGGTCGAAGCAGCACAGATCGACGGTGCGACAAACAGACAGATCCTGTTCAAGATCAAGATCCCGATGATCATGCCGTCTGTTACAATCTGTACTTTCCTGACTCTGACAAACGGATTCAAGATGTTTGACCAGAACCTTTCTCTTACAGGAGGAGATCCGGGTAAACAGTCACAGTTACTGGCTTTGAATATTTATGATACATTTTATGCAAGAAGCGGCGCTCAGTGGAAGGGTATCGGCCAGGCAAAAGCAGTTGTATTCTTCCTGCTGGTTGTAGCGATCGCACTGATACAGCTTCGTGCAACATCATCTAAGGAGGTGCAGCAGTAATGGAAAATAAGAAAAAAAATCCGGTTGCGTCAATTATTTTGACGCTGATCTGCATCCTCTGGATGTATCCGATCGTACTGATCTTAGTCAACTCTTTAAAGAAAGAAGTTGCGATTACAACTTCAGGTGTATTCAGTCTTCCTACAGCTGAGACATGGAATGGTGTTGCAAACTTTGTGGCAAGTGTTACACAGATGGATTTCCTCAAATCCTTCTGGTACAGTCTTGTGATCTCAGTGATGTCCGTTGTTCTGATCATGCTGTGCTGCTCTATGGCAGCCTGGTACATTGTTCGTGTAAACGGAACATTATCCAAGGTTTTCTATTACCTCTGTGTATTCAGTATGGTAGTACCGTTCCAGATGGTTATGTTCACACTGGCAAAAACAGCCGACACCTTACATCTGAACAATCCATACAACATTTGTATTATCTATCTTGGATTTGGTGCAGGTCTGGCGGTCTTTATGTTTACAGGATTTGTAAAGGGTATCCCGCTTGAAATTGAGGAAGCGGCTCTGATCGATGGATGTACTCCTCTTCAGGTATACTTCAAGGTTCTGATCCCGATCCTGAAACCAACAATTATCTCTACCGCGATCCTGGAACTGATGTGGGTATGGAATGACTATCTTCTGCCGACACTGGTACTGGATATCAAGAAATACCGTACCATTCCGATGGCAGTCCAGTATTTCCGCGGAAGCTTCGGACATGTGCAGATGGGACCGATGATGGCAAGTATCATGATCGATATCATTCCGATCATTGTTGTCTATCTGGTATGCCAGAAACACATTATCGAAGGTGTTGTAGCCGGCGCAGTCAAAGGCTGATAATTACATAACGAAAATTCAGTCTCCGGGAAGAAATATTCTTTCCGGGGACTTTGTGGTATAATGAAAAAGATAAATATAAGACACAGACAGGAGAATGCATGACAAACGTTTTAATTGTAGATGACGAAAAAATCGAACGAGAGGGGCTGAAATATCTGCTTTCCAGAGAGGAAGGAGAGCGTACTGTCTTTGAAGCGGCCAACGGCAAACAGGCGCTACAGGTTCTGCGCTCCGAGGATATCCAGCTTCTTCTGACAGATATCAAGATGCCGCACATGACCGGCCTGGAGCTTTCAAAGAAAGCCAAAGAAGAAAATCCCAACCTCCAGATCATCATATTCAGCGGCTTCAGCGACTTCACCTTTGCGCAGGAGGCGATCCGCTACGGTGTGACCGAATACATCCTCAAACCGGTAAATCCGGATGATTTCCACAAAGTGTTGGAGCGCGCAGAGAGCGAGATCAGCAAACGAAGAAAAAAAGAAAGCCGCGAGATCAAAGAGAAAAACTTCCTTCAGCAGTATTTTCTCCAGAGCTATCTCTACTCCGGCAAAAAAGAGATCCTGCAAAAAGCCGGCGAACTCATTGATCTGGACAAGTGGAACAGCTGGCACTGCGCGATCCTGATCGAGTCAGATGTGGCACTTTTTGATACAGCAGAAGAAAATCTGGAACAGGAACTGCAGAAAGAACTCCACAGGATGTTTTTCTACATGAACCTGAATGCAAGACAGTCACTCATTCTGTTCCAGGATGTGTACTGCGATTATCAGCTTGTGGCAAATCATATCTATAATTTCCTGAAACGTGAGTACATGGAGCGGTTTTATCTTGCCGTGAGCAGGAAGTTTGACGGATGTGAAAGTCTTCCATCTGTTCTGGAGCAGCTGGAACAGCAGATGGAGGAGAAATTCTATCATCCGGACAAGCATGTGTTTACCAATGAGGATGAAGTGCTTGGCATGGCAATCGGAGAAGTGCAGGATTCTCAGCTTATGCAGGCGATTTCCGAGGATATCACCCGCAAGGATATAGAACAGCTCTGGAGACATTTTGAATGCCTTAAGGAAAAATACCATGATAACACCCAGTATTCTGCGATGTATATCAAATTTGTATTTTCTAACGTGATCCAGGAGCTTTTTCAGGAAAACCAGTTTTCCGGTGAGCACAAACTGGAACACGAGATCGAACGCCTCTATAACTGCAGGAATATTATGGAGATCCTTTCTGTGACAGAGGACAATATCAAAGAGTACGAGGCTTTTCTGGAGCGTTCCATGAACAGTTCAAGGAATGAAGTGACTGCCGTCAAGAATTATATCTATCAGCATTATGAAGAAGACCTGAATCTGGAAATGCTGGCGGAAAAAGTATATCTGTCTTCCGGCTACTTAAGCTTTATCTTCAAAAAAGAGACCGGCATGAACCTCAATCGCTACATCCGTGTCTTCCGTATGAAAAAAGCCAAAGAACTTCTCTGCAGTACCAACATGAAGGTAGCACAGATCAGTGAAAAAGTAGGATTCGCCAACGTTTCCTATTTCTGCCGGAGTTTCCGGGAATATTATGGAAGCAGCCCGGAATCTTACCGGAAAGGAACAGGAGAGGATGAACAGACTTCGTAAATGGATCAAAAACATGAAATACCGGCACAAGCTGACGATTCTTCTGGTCGTGACTGCCTTGGTGCCGATGACAGTTCTTGCCCTTTATGCCCACAGCAGACAGAGTACGATGGTTCGAAGCAGTGATCTGGAGGATATGCAGTCGATCATCGACCAGACGAAGGAGAGTATTGACAGTCAGACTGCCGTTTACAGCAGTCTTTTGAATTATCTTACTTATTCGCCGGATATTGAGGAGATCATCAAGGAAAAAAACATCGATAATTACACGGCATATGAGAAATACACCGAGATCGCAGATCCTCTTCTGTCCGTGCCGAAATCCTATCACGATGCGATCAACCGCATTCAGCTTTTTGCCGAGAGCATTCAGGTAGAACACGAGTATACCCTGGTCCCGCTTGCCAAAATGCAGGAAGAGTGGTGGAGCAGTGAACTCAAGAACGATGTGCGGATTCAGTGGATGGTAGATGCAGACCGCAAAGAAGTTACCGCTGTCCGTATGATCTATAGTGGACAGAAACTGGATGCCGCAATCTGCATTTCGCTGGATTATGACAAGATCTTTCAGCCGCTGACCAATATCCTCACGGATGAGAATGGAGGAATGATCGCGGATGAAAATGGCACAGTCCTTTACAACAGAAGCAGCCTGGAAGGAACAGGTATCCAGAAAACAGACAAAGCAGGTACCGCTATCAAGAAACTCAGTGAAACCTGTGCATATACCAGTGCAGAAAGCGAAGAAAACAGCTGGACTTTTTATCTCTACAAAAGCCAGAAAGCGATCTCCGGTTCTGTCCGCAGGCTTCTTCTGGAAGAAATCCCCCTGATCGCGGCATGTGGTCTGATCATCCTGTTTCTGGGGATGGCTTTTTCCCGACTGTTTACACGTAAGATCGAAGAGCTTACCAGAAATATGGACCGGGTAAACCACGGAAGCAGGGAAGTTACCGTAAGCAGTGATTCTGAGGATGAAGTAGGAATCCTGATCAACAGTTTCCACAGCATGATGGATGAGATCAACCGTCTGATCGATGAGGTCTATGTCAACAAGATCGCATTGAAGGAATACGAACTGAAGGCACTGCAGGCGCAGATCAACCCGCATTTTCTCTATAACACCCTTTCCATGATGAACTGGATGGCGATCCGGAGCAATCAGATGGATATCAGCAAGGTTACACTTGCATTGTCGACGTTTTACAGGACGGCACTCAGTAAAGGCGAGGACATGGTCACGGTCGAAAACTGTATCCGGAATATGGAGGCATATCTGGAGATCCAGCTTACCATGCATGACAACAACTTCACCGTAGAATGGGAGACAGACCCGGAGATCAAGAATGAAAAAATGCCGAAACTTCTTCTCCAGCCAGTTGTAGAAAACGCGATCGAACACGGCATTGACGAAAAAGAAGAGGGCGACAAAAAGATTTCCCTGTCGTTCAAAGGCGTAGGAGATGATGTCGTGATCACCGTTCGTGACAACGGAATGGGAATGGAACAGGAAAAAGCAGAGACACTTGTCACTTATCAGGCGAAGGGGTATGGGCTTAAGAATGTCAATGACCGTATCCGACTGCTCTACGGGGAGGAATACGGGATCCGGATCTTCAGCGCACCCGGTGAGGGAACAAATGTCGTGATGAGATTCCCGAAGGAGGGCAAGAAACATGAAGACTAAATGGAAACTGCCCGTAATCCTGGGATGCATCGTAAGCATGATGTTAAGCGGATGCAGCAGTGTCTCCAGAGAGACAGATAAGAGTGAAACATCGACAGAAACAGAAAACACAGCTTCCGCAAAAGAAACTGTCCGCACCGGTACCTGGGAAACAGCCGCGCAGACACCTTATGGAGCATATCCGGAGCTTGTGACCTATACTCTGGGACAGATGAGCGGTGCAAACAATTCGAACCTCCCGGATGGAGATACTTACGAAGACAATGCCTACACCCGTTATCTCCGAAAGATGCTGAACATCCAGAACAAAAACGTCTACATGGAGAGAGAAGACCGTTACGATGAATTTGTAAATATCCTGGTCAAAGACCAGACGCTCCCGGATGTTCTGGTGGTGTCGGACAGAGAAACACTCAAAGAACTGGTCGATAATGATCTGGTGGCAGATTTGAGTGAGGTTTACGAAAATTGCACTTCCAAACGAATCAAAGAAATGTTTGAGAGCTACGGAAGCGACCTTCTGGATTCTGTGAGATTTAACGGAAAACTGATGGCGATCCCGGAGACTGTCACAGACCATGGACCGCGTCTGATGTGGCTGCGCAAGGACTGGATCGAAGAACTGGGGCTAGAAGAACCCAAAACGCTGGAAGATGCATTTGATATCGTGGAGGCATTTACAGAAAACCGGATGGGAACAGAAGACGGAGAAGACCCGATCGGTCTTGTCTGTGACACTGATCTGGTGGGAAGTACCAGTTCCAGTTATTCTGTCGATCCTGTTTTTGATAAATTCCATGCAAGCCCGCAGAGGTGGATCAACCAGAATGGAGAGATCGTTTATGGCTCTCTGACAGAAGAAACAAAAAACGCCCTCAGTTATCTGCATGAACTCTACGAACGTGGTGTACTGGATCAGAACTTTGCCCTGCGTGCGCAGAACAATCTCAGAGATCTGGTGGTAAATGGAAACTGCGGAGCTTTTTTTGGACTCTGGTGGACGCCGAACAATCCCCTGATGGATGTCTATGAGACAGACCCGGAAGCGGACTGGCAGCCATATTATCTGCAGGAAGCAGACTGGCAGAATGTGTATGATACCTTCCGCGATAATAAATATGTTGTTGTACGTAAGGGTTATGAGCATCCGGAGATCGTGATGAAGATTATCAGTGTGCTGTTTGACTACACCAGATATGGAGCGCAGGATGCAGACGAGGTGAATGCATATTTTGCCCTGAATGTCGATCCGACGGCAAGACCGCTGGTCATCAACATTGATTATAATGAGGCGACGTTCCAGATCACCAAGGATATCCAGAGCGTGATGAGTGGCATGCGAAAAGAAACAGATTTAAGTGCAATCGAGAAATCCTACTATGATGCAGCAGAAAAATTTATCCAGGGAAGATCAGAGACAGCAGAGGACTGGGCGGCATACGAGTCCAGACTTGCAGCAGTCGGGCGGCTGATCGAGGGAAATTACCGGACGACTGCGAAGCGGTATCTGGATGACAGTGACGGCGAGATCCCGAAATCACTTCAGCAGTTAGAAAAAGACAGTTTTATCCAGATCATCATGGGCGTACAGCCAGTTGATTATTTTGACGAGTTTGTAAAAGAATGGTATGAACAGGGTGGTGAAGAGCTGACAGAACAGCTCCGAAAGTCTAATCCAGGAGAATAAAAAAGCAGAGAGGAAGTTTCAGGATTTCCTCTCTGCTTTTGCTAAAGATTAAGTTTTGGTGTTTTTTTATTTCCCAAGATGCCAGATATCATTATCATATTCTTTAATAGTCCTGTCAGAAGAGAAGAATCCGGCCTGTGCGATATTGATCAGAGTTCTGCGGCTCCAGTTTTCCTGATCTGCGGCGTAGTCAGCCATTGCCTGCTGTTTACGTACCACATAGGCGTTGAAATCCGGAAGAGTCTGGAACCAGTCTTTCCAGATCAGTTCATTCTGGAGACGTTTCAGATGTTCCTCATCGCCGAAGGAGAGCATTTTTTCGCTGGTGAGGAAGTCAATCGCACGACGAAGGTTCGGGTCTGCCTCGTACCAGTCTTTTGCACAGTAATCACCGGCTGCATAGCGGTGGATGACCTGTTTGCTGCTCTGACCAAAGATATAGATGTTGTCGTTTCCGACTGCTTCGGAGATCTCCACGTTTGCACCGTCCATGGTTCCGAGAGTCAGGGCACCGTTCAGCATGAATTTCATGTTTCCTGTTCCGGATGCCTCTTTGGAAGCAAGGCTGATCTGCTCAGAGAGATCGCAGGCAGGGATCATCATTTCAGCAGCAGAGACGTTGTAGTTTTCTACAAAGACGAGCTGCATCCATTTGGAAACTTCCGGGTCATTCTCGATCACCTGAGAAAGTGTGAGCAGTCCGTGGATGATGTCTTTGGCGATAATGTACGCAGGAGCTGCCTTGGCACCGAAGATGCTGACCAGCGGAACGCTTGGTATATGGCCGGCTTTGATCTCCAGATACTGATGGATCAGGAACAGAAGATTTAACTGCTGGCGCTTGTACTCATGAAGCCGCTTGGACTGGATGGTGAACATGGCATCTGTGTTGACTTTTATGCCCTGTTTGTGAAGGAGCCATGCGGCAAGTGCTTCCTTATTCTGGTTTTTGATCTCAGAAAGTTTCCTGAGGACATTCTGATCATTCGTATAAGCAAGAAGTTTTTTCAGCTCGGAAGCGTCTTTTTTGAATCCGTTTCCGATCAGGCTTTCGATCTCGTTGGTCAGAGATGGGTTGCATTTCAGAAGCCAGCGGCGGAAGGTGATGCCGTTTGTCTTATTGTTGAATTTCTCAGGATACAGATGGTAGAATCCTGCCAGTTCGCTTTCTTTGAGGATCTGTGTGTGCAGGGTTGCGACACCATTTGTAGAATGTGAGAAATGGATATCCATATGAGCCATATGAACGACCTGATTCTGGTCGATGATCGCAAGGGAGCCATCCTCCGTGCGGCTTTTTGCCAGGGCGTCCAGTTTCTCGATGATCGGCATGAGCTGCGGAACAACGGTGTCCAGATAATGTCTCGGCCATTTTTCCAGGGCTTCTGCAAGGATCGTGTGGTTTGTGTAAGCGCAGGTGTCGGTAACGATCTGTACAGCCTCCTCAAAATCAATGTCATGGAGCATCAGGAGACGGATCAGTTCCGGGATCACCATGCTTGGGTGCGTATCATTGATCTGGATCGCAGCATAGTCGGCAAGGTTATGGTAATTGCAGCCTCTTGCGGCACATTCCTCAAGGACAAGCTGTGCGCCGGCGGAAACCATGAAATACTGCTGGTAGATACGGAGCAGACGGCCGTCCTCATCGGAGTCATCCGGGTAGAGGAAAAGAGTCAGGTTTTTGGCGATATCCTTTTTGTCAAAGGAGATTCCATCACCGATCACAGATTCATCAACACTGTCAAGGTCAAAGAGGTTCAGGGTGTTGGTACGGCCTTCATATCCTGTGACCGGAAGTTTATAAAGTCTTGCAGAATATTCTTTTCCCGCCAGAGACACTGGGAAGACCGTATCTGTAGCTTTGGCAGCGCAGCTGTCAGTCAGCCAGAAATCAGGAGTCTCGTTCTGGACGTTATTTTTGAAATTCTGGCGGAAAAGACCACAGTGATAACGGAGTCCCACACCGTCTCCTGGCAGATTCAAGGTAGCAAGGCTGTCGAGAAAACATGCGGCCAGTCGTCCGAGACCGCCGTTTCCAAGGCTTGGTTCCGGCTCCTGCTCTTCAATATCAGCCAGAGACTTACCGGCTTCTTTAAGAGCTTCCTTTACATCATCATAAAGGCCGAGATTGATAAGGTTATTGGACAGCAGTTTTCCAATCAGGAATTCTGCTGAAATATAATAAAGCTTTCTTCCGGTTACGTTCTGAACCTGTTCCTGGCTTTTTTCATCGACCAGTTTCAGAAGTGCGTGATAAAGTTCCGCGTTGGAAGCGGTTCTGATATCTTTGCCGCAAAGTTCGATAAGTTTGTTTGTCATGGTTTCACTCATGTGAGCCACTCCTTTCATAGATACATTGCTTTAGAAGCTTTTAGTGGTTGTCAGAAAACATCTTGTACCATGTTATGGTTATATTTATATCACATATAGTTTGTCGTTTCTTGTAAAAATCTTGCAAATACTGATACTATCCTATCATCAGAGGAGAAAAATACATTATGGAAAAAGAAAACACGCAGAAATACCAGGAGAAGAAACAGCATGGGAGCAGACTGTTTCCTTTTAATATCTATCCATGTACGATCCCGTTGGATTTTCCGTCAGTTTCTCTTCACTGGCACAAAGATATGGAGCTGATCTATGTCAAAAAAGGAGCTGGAGAAATTCAGATAGAAACTACGTTGTTTCTGGGAAAACCGGGTGATATTTTTGTGGTGCCTCCGGGAACACTCCATGCACTTCGCAAGGCAAAAGGATTTTCGATGGAATATGAAAATATTATTTTTGAGATGGATTTCCTGGGAGCCGGAGCAGCGGATCTGTGTGCAGGAGAATTTCTCGTGCCTCTTGCGGCGGGAAAACTGCTTCCTCCTGTCTGTGTGCACAAAGAGGAAGAAGATTACGAAGAACTGAAACAATGTTTAAGCCAGATGGAAGATCTGTGCGAATCCAGAGAAAAAGGCTATGAACTGGGAGTAAAAGCAGCGGTTCTTCAAATGCTCTTTCTTCTTATAAGAAAATATCCATGTGTCAAAGAGGTGTCTTCGCCGGACAGAGAACGTTTGAAGGTGGTTCTACAGGAAATTGAAAAAAATATCAGTGAAAACCTTACAGTCAGAGAGATCGCAGAGTTCTGTGGCTGGAGTGACAGCCACTTTATGCGGTGGTTCAAAAAAATGACGGGTCTGAGCTTTATTTCGTATGTAAATGAACGGAGACTGGCAGTGGCAGCAGAAGCGCTGAAAAAATCGAATGATAAGATTCTGAGTATCTCTCAGGAGGCCGGTTTTACCAATCTTTCAAATTTTAACCGCCAGTTCAAAAGCAGATATGGTGTCACGCCAAAAGAATACCGCGAAATGACAGATATTTGAGCAGAAAATAGCGTAAAAACGTTGAACCTAAGATCATACATGCACTGCAGAAATATATGTATGCATAAATGGATATATGAAAATGTGAAAGACCATCGGAGGAAACTCTGGTGGTCTTTTTGCATTGTAAAATGAGAAACCGGGACTGGAAAAGTTTTTGTCAGATAAGTATTTAGATAAAATTCTAAATACCTGTTGACAAAAGAGCGAAGAAGACATATATTGTATTTAGAAATATTTCTAAATAGTTTTCGAAAGAGGGCAGAGGATGGCTTTTGCAGATACGTTCAAGGCACTGTCTGATCCGGTCAGGAGAGAAATTTTACAGCTTCTCAAAAATGGCAGGATGTCGGCCGGTGAGATTGGAGGTCATTTTGATATGACCGGGGCAACGATCTCCTATCATCTGAATATTTTGAAGAAAGCGGACCTGGTCTGGGAGACGAAAGTAAAGAACTTTGTTTACTATGAGCTTAATACATCTGTTGTGGATGAGATCCTTCTCTGGCTGAAGGATCTGAAAGGGGGAAACGACAATGATGAGTATGATAAAGAAGTATAAATGGACACTGATTCTGACCGGAATCGTGACACTGAGCCCGATTCTTTTTGGAGTCCTTTTCTGGAATCAGCTTCCGCAGGAGATACCAACACATTTCAGCGGGGCAGGTAATACTCCGGATGGATGGAGTTCCAGGCCGGTTGCAGTATTTGGGCTTCCGGCGTTTCTTCTTGGGATGGAATGGTTCTGCCTGCTGGTTACGGCAATTGATCCGAAGAAAAAGAATATCAGTGACAAGATGATCCGAATTATCCTGTGGATCATTCCTGTGATTTCTGTTGTTGTTGCTGTCTGCATTTATGGAACTGTCTTTGGGAAAAAGTTTGATATCGGAATGCAGATGAATGTGCTGGTTGGGATTGTATTTATTGTTCTTGGAAACTATCTTCCTAAAGTAAAACAGAATCACAGTATTGGACTGAGGTTTCCGTGGACACTGAATGATTCAGACAACTGGAACCGTACACATCGGTTTGGAGCGTGGGTATTTATTGTCGCAGGAATTGCAATGTGCATCAATGGATATTTCAAATCAACAGCAGCTCTGGGAGTTATTATTACAGTGACGATAACAGTGCCTGTGCTTTATTCTTATATTCTTTACAGGAAAGAGCAGAACTGACCGGGACAACGTTTTGGCGAGACTGGAGAAGGTTTCTGGAAAAAACTTGAAAAAAGTGTTGACAGCCCGGTTGGAACGTGATATTCTAACTGAGCTGTCACAAAGAATTGATTCTTTTGAACACACAATTTAAAAAAGTTTTGAAAAAACGAAAAAAGTTGTTGACAGGGAATTGATGATGTGATAGAGTAGACAAGTCGCTTGAACGAGCGACAGATCATAAGAAAATGTCTCAAAAAAACTTGAAAAAAGTGCTTGACATACATTGATGAATATGATAAAGTGAACGAGCTGTCGAAAGGCAGTGAGAAACAAAGAACCTTGATAACTAAACAGTGAAACACATACGATTCTCGAAAATTCTTTAAGAATCATCATTCAACAGAATGAACTTTTTATAAACAGTAAAACGAGAGATAGCTAGTTGTTATCTTGAGTGAATCAAACATTTTATCAGAGAGTTTGATCCTGGCTCAGGATGAACGCTGGCGGCGTGCTTAACACATGCAAG
>ERZ772818.217-NODE-217-length-63554-cov-5.703491_pt1 | contig 63554 bp, 46 predicted proteins | sample MGYA00580837_ERZ772818 | MGnify/ENA primary metagenome ERZ772818 (study PRJEB29015, sample SAMEA2737671) | human gut metagenome | biome: human gut; feature: human-associated habitat; material: faeces | place: China | collected 2012 ...
CGATAGAGGTTAAGGCAGAGGAGAATTTGAGGTCAAAGTCGCTTCGCTCGTTTGTTGACAGTCACAAGGGTCTGGAGGGAGTCAGATTCTCAATGTCGCCATACCGTAGGCAGGATTGGATGCGCAACATCCCGCTGTATGCCGTAGGCGCATTGTAGGCGGTGCGGTTGGCAAGAATCATAGAAATGCTTGTGGAAAATATGTTGTTAAGCATCTTTTTTGGCGTTGTTGGCGAAAATAATATGACAATAATAATGGAGAATGCTAAAAATATCGTAATTTTGCGCTCAAAATAGGTATAGTTTATATGCAGAATATCAGAAACATTGCCATCATCGCTCACGTGGACCACGGAAAGACGACATTGGTGGACAAAATGCTGCTTGCGGGAAACCTTTTCCGCGACAATCAGAACACAGGAGAATTGATGCTCGACAACAACGACCTTGAACGCGAGCGCGGCATCACAATCCTCTCGAAAAACGTTTCAATCAACTACAACGGTTACAAAATCAATATTATCGACACTCCGGGACACTCCGACTTCGGTGGTGAGGTGGAGCGCGTGCTCAATATGGCTGACGGATGCTTGCTGCTCGTCGACGCTTTCGAGGGTCCGATGCCGCAGACGCGTTTCGTGCTTCAGAAAGCCATCCAGATGGGGCTGAAACCGATTGTCGTAATCAATAAGGTTGACAAGCCGAACTGCCGTCCTGACGAGGTCAACGAGATGGTGTTTGACTTGATGTTCAACCTCAATGCAACCGAAGAACAACTCGACTTCCCGACAATCTATGGCTCTGCAAAGCAGAACTGGATGAGCGACGATTGGAAAAAACCGACCGACAACATCATCCCGCTGCTCGACGCCATCATCAAATATATTCCAGGACCTCAAGTGCTCGAGGGCACTCCGCAAATGCTCATCACGTCGCTCGACTACTCGTCGTACGTGGGACGTATAGCAATCGGACGTGTACATCGCGGCGAACTGCGCGAGGGCATGGAGATTGGCCTTTGCAAGAAGGACGGCTCGGTGGTGCGCCAGCGCATCAAGGAGCTTCACACATTCGAGGGTATGGGACGCCGCAAGGTGGAAAGCGTGAAGAGTGGCGACATCTGCGCGCTTGTCGGTATCGAAGGCTTTGAAATCGGTGACACTGTGACCGATCCGGTCAACCCTGAACCATTGGAGCGCATCGCAATCGACGAGCCTACAATGTCGATGGTGTTCACTATCAACGACTCTCCATTCTTCGGAAAAGACGGCAAGTTTGTGACTTCGCGCCACATTGCCGAGCGTTTGGAGCGCGAGCTCGACAAGAACCTCGCTCTCCGGGTGAAGAAAGAGCCACACGAGGACGTATGGACGGTGTTTGGCCGTGGCGTGCTCCACTTGTCTGTGCTTATCGAGACAATGCGTCGCGAGGGTTACGAGCTGCAGGTGGGACAGCCTCAGGTTATCATCAAGGAAATCGACGGTCAGAAATGCGAGCCGGTGGAGTTGATGACTGTCAACGTGCCTGAAGAGTACTCAAGCAAAATTATTGATATGGTGACACGCCGCCGTGGCGAGCTCGTGTCGATGACCACGCAGAACGACCGCCTGCAGATGGAATTCCACATCCCGTCGCGTGGCATCATCGGTCTGCGCACAAACGTGCTGACGGCATCGGCTGGCGAGGCTATCATGAGCCACCAGTTCTTGGAATATCAGCCGTGGAAGGGCGAAATCGAACGCCGCACCAACGGTTCGCTCATCGCAATGGAGTCGGGCACTGCCTATGCTTATGCCATCGACAAGTTGCAGGATCGCGGACGTTTCTTCATCTTCCCGCAAGAGGAGGTGTATGCCGGACAGGTGGTTGGCGAGAATGCCAAGGACAACGATATCGTGGTGAACGTCACCAAGTCGAAGAAACTTACGAATATGCGTGCGTCGGGTGCCGACGACAAGGCGCGCATCATCCCGCCGGTTGTGTTCAGCCTCGAGGAGGCGCTTGAATACATTAAGGCTGACGAGTATGTCGAGGTTACGCCTAACCACATGCGTATGCGCAAAATCATTCTTGACGAGCTTGAACGCAAGCGCGCCAACAAGAACAATTAGACAATAGGTAAAAAAAGAGAAGTGGCGATGGAATGCGGATGTGATGACGCGTTCCATCGCTTTTTTAGTATGCAATGAAGCCCCGGTTAACGACTGGGTGATTTCTATATAACGGAATAGTCCGATTCTCGCCGAATTGTAGTAACTTTGCCGCCCTATGGCAACAACGGTCGATTATAGTTATAAACAGATTTGGCGAGTGGCTTATCCTATTTTGGTAAGCCTTTTGATGGAACAGATGATAGCGCTTACCGACACGGCTTTTATGGGGCGTGTCGGCGAGGTGGAACTTGGCGCGGCGGCTATCGCCGGCGTGTTCTATATGGTTATCTTTATGGCTGGCCACGGATTCTGCGTGGGTACGCAGATTCTGATTGCGCGACGCAATGGCGAACGGCGTTACGGTGAGGTAGGGCAGGTGTTCTACCAGGGGCTGTATTTCTTGATGGCGCTTGCCGCGGTGCTGTTTGTCGTATGCCAGATGTATGCCGATGAAATTCTGTCGATGATGATTTCCTCGCCCAACATTCTTGCCAAGGCGGAGGACTATATCCATTGGCGTGTCTATGGCTTCTTCTTTGCCTTTGCCGGCGGTATGTTCAGGTCGTTCTATGTTGGCACGACGCAGACAAAGACTCTCACGCTCAACTCCATTGTAATGGTGCTGTCGAATGTGGTGTTCAACTATGTGCTCGTGTTTGGCAAATGCGGCTTGCCCGCGCTCGGAATCGCCGGCGCGGCGATAGGCTCGTCGCTTGCCGAACTTGTGTCGCTGGTATTTTTTGTCTGCTATACGCGTGCGAAAATCGATTGCCGACATTTCGGTCTGTCGCGTTTCCCTGCGCTCGACATCAAGCGTCAGCGCTCTATCCTCAGCGTGTCGATGTGGGTGATGGTGCAGAGTTTCGTATCGCTGTCCACGTGGTTTATCTTCTTTGTCTATATCGAGCATCTTGGCGAGGAGTCGCTTGCCATAGCCAACCTTGCACGCAACATCAGCGGACTTCCGTTTATGATGGTGATAGCGTTTGCCTCGGCGGCAAGCTCGATTGTCAGCAATATGATAGGGGCTGGCCAGACCGACAAGGTGGCGCTTGCCATACGCCGCCATATATGGCTCGCATATCTTTGCGTGGTGCCGTTGCTGCTGGTTGTGGCGGCTTTCCCTCAAATGTTTATACGCATCTACACCGACATTCCGCAACTTATCGACGCTGCGGTGCCTACGGTGTGGGTGATGTGTTCCGCCTATACGGTGCTGGTGCCTGCAAACGTGCTGTTCAGCAGCGTGTCGGGCACAGGCGACACTCGAATGGCATTCTGGCTTGAGATGGCTGCGCTGGTGTTCTATATGATATATAACACATGGGTTGTCTACATCATGCGTGTCGACGTGATGTGGGCATGGACGGCGGAGATTGTCTACGGGTCGCTGATGTTTGCCTTTTGCGGGGCGTACATGCGCCGAGGCTCATGGCGCAGACGCTCCATCTGACGCTGCTTACCGAAGCACTACCTTCTGCGTGTCGGCACCTTGCTTGCGGATGTAAATGCCTTTTTCAGGGTTGTTGACTTTCCTGCCTTGCAGGTCGAACCATTCGGCTGCTGCATCGGGTGCTGCAATCTCGGCGATCGCCCCGTTGCCGTCTTTGAAAGGGTCGAGGACTGCGTTCTTGAACCTTAATTCCGCAACTCTATAAATTCTAACTTTTATAACATCTTGAGCAATAAAAACTTACCCAGGATTTTGCTGTGCTGGAGGATTCACTTAACTTAGTGTTGCAAAAATAATTAAACAAAACCTCATCAGGCATGGCAAAAGTATGAATAAAAATCCGAGAAACTCATCTTTTGATGGTATATTTCCAATTATGGAGAAATTAGACAGGTACTGATGTTACGGAAGTTTTGCCGGACAGCAATATTTGATAATATAGGCTGCGGTTCGGAAGGGCAAAATCAAATAAATTTGTTTTGCTCTTCTCTTACCTTGCACTATCTTTTGATAAGATAGGCTGCGGTTCGGAAATGCAAAATCAAATAAATTTGTTTTGCGCTTCTCTCACCTTGCACTATCTTTTGATAATATAGGCTGCGGTTCGGAAGAGCAAAATCAAATAAATTTGTTTTGCGCTTCTCTCACCTTGCACTATCTTTGTTCTTGAAAAATATTGAGAGATGGAAATATCCGAACTTTGCGGACTGCTGATGCCGGCAGCCCGCGTTGCGGCATTGGGTAAATGCTTTAAAGATAAAAAGATAAAGAGAATCAAACTTGACGGGCTTGTGGGTTCGGCTCCATCAGTCGTGTTCTCGCAGTTGCCTCGATTGAAGCAGCCTTATCTTGTCGTTGCCAACGATATGGATGAGGCGGGATATTTATATAGTGACCTGTGCCAGATTTTAGGTGAACAGGCGGCTTTGCTTTTCCCGTCGGGCTATAAACGCGACATCAAATATGGTCAGGAGGACGCTCCGTCGCAGATTCTGCGTGCGGAGGTGCTTAGCCGTTGGGACGACCCTCAGTTGCGCGTTGTGGTCACATATCCTGAGGCACTTGCTGAAAAGGTGGCTATGCGTCAGCAATTGATCGACAGCACATTGTCGTTTCGTCGTGGCGGCACAGCCGACTTGACGGCGACGGCGCAGCGTCTGCGCGACTTTGGCTTTGTGACGGTCGATTACGTGTACGAGCCGGGGCAGTTTGCCGTGCGCGGCTCCATCCTTGATATTTTTTCATTCACCAATGAGCAGCCCTACCGTATCGACTTTTTTGGCGACGACATCGAAAGCATTCGCACGTTCAATATAGAAACGCAGTTGTCGGAGCGGTCGGTCGATGAGATTACGGTGGTCAATAATTTGTCTACCGGCGCAGGCGGCGGCGAGTCGTTGCTGCGGTTTGCCGGAGCAGACACGGTGTTGCTGATTCACGACCGCGAATGGTTGCGGCAGCGTGTGCGTGCAGTGGCGGAGGAAACGTTGTCGGAGAGTGCGTTGATTGCCGATGAGGGCGACAAGCATGCTATGGACAATGTGGTCGACGCAGAGCAGTTCTGCTGCGACATCGACAGCCATCGATATGCCGACTATGCGGTTAGCAACCGTGGCGACTACGATGCGGCTCTGACTTTTGACACATCGTTGCAGGGCGTGTTCCACAAAAATTTCGACATCATCAGTTCTACGTTCCGCCAGTTTGAGTCGGACGGCTACAAAATATACATACTTTCCGACAGCGAGCCTCAGTTTGAACGTCTGCGCTCTATCTTCGACGACCGAAAGGACGATATCCGCTTCACGCCGGTGCTGCGCACGCTTCATGAGGGATTTGTCGACAACGAGCGTAAGATTTGCGCGTTTACCGACCATCAGATTTTTGAACGCTTCCATAAGTACACGCTCAAGAGCGACCGTGTGCGTTCGGGCAAGTTGGCACTGTCGCTGAAGGAGTTGTCGCAGATAGAGGTGGGCGACTTTATTGTGCATGTCGACCACGGAGTGGGACGCTTTGGCGGGTTGGTGCGCACTGCCGTCAACGGAAAGATGCAGGAGATGATAAAACTCACGTATCTCAACGATGATAAGATTTTTGTGTCGATTCATTCGCTCCACAAACTGGCAAAATACCGCGGCAAGGAGGGTGTGCCTCCGAAGCTCAACAAACTTGGGTCGGGGGCGTGGAACAGGGTGAAGGAGCGCACGAAGTCGAAACTCAAAGACATCGCGCGCGACCTTATCCAGCTTTATGCCGCACGCCGCAAGGAGAAGGGATTCGCATATTCGCCCGACGGATATCTGCAGCATGAGCTTGAGGCCTCGTTTATCTATGAGGACACGCCCGACCAGCTGAAGGCGACGGAGGCAGTGAAGGCCGACATGGAGAGCGAACGCCCGATGGACCGCCTGGTGTGTGGCGATGTGGGATTCGGCAAGACGGAAGTGGCGATACGCGCTGCGTTTAAGGCTGCCACCGACGGCAAGCAGACCGCTGTGCTTGTACCTACTACGGTGTTGGCTTATCAGCATTTCACCACGTTCTCAGAACGCTTGAAGGACTTTCCCGTGCGTGTCGACTATCTCAGCCGTGCGCGTAAGCCGAAAGACGTGAAGCGCATTCTTGAGGAATTGAAGGAAGGCAAAATAGACATAATCATAGGCACTCACAAACTTATCGGAAAAACGGTGCAGTTCAAGGACTTGGGACTGCTCGTGGTTGATGAGGAACAGAAATTCGGCGTCGGTGTGAAGGAAAAACTGAAACAGCTGAAGGTGAACGTGGACACGCTTACAATGTCGGCTACGCCGATTCCGCGCACGCTGCAGTTCTCATTGATGGGCGCGCGCGACCTCAGCGCCATCAACACGCCGCCGCGCAACCGCTATCCGATTATAACCAATGTCACTGCCCTCGATGACGAAATACTGCGCGAGGCAATCAATTTTGAGCTGGCGCGTGGCGGACAGGTGTTTATTGTAAACAACCGCATCGAGCAGCTGTTCGACCTTGAGAGCCGGGTGCGCCGTCTGGTGCCCGACGCCCGCACGGTGGTGGGGCATGGGCAGATGGCGTCCGACAAGCTGGAGCAGACAATCATCGACTTTGCCGCGCATCAGTACGACGTGCTGCTTGCCACCACAATCATTGAGAGCGGCATCGATATGCCGAATGTCAACACCATCATAATCAACAATGCGCAGAATTTCGGATTGTCGGAACTGCATCAGTTGCGTGGACGTGTTGGGCGCAGCAACCGCAAGGCGTTCTGCTATCTGCTTGTGCCGCCTGAAGCCGCGCTCACACCGGTGGCGCGTCGCCGTCTGCAAGCCATCGAGAGCTTCTCCGACCTCGGCAGCGGCATACATATCGCCATGCAGGACCTCGACATCCGCGGCGCCGGAAACCTGCTTGGCGCAGAGCAGAGCGGCTTTATCGCCGACCTCGGCTATGAGACGTATCAGAAAATTCTCAAAGAAGCGGTGCTTGAATTGAAGACGGAGGAATTTGCCGACACCTTCGCCGACGAGCATCAAGACTCCGCCAACGCCGAATATGCCAACGACTGCACCATCGAGAGCGACCTCGAAATCCTCTTTCCGGCATCCTACGTGCCTCAGGAGAGCGAGCGCATACTCCTGTACCAGGAACTCGACAACATGGAGCGGCAGGAGGATGTCGACGCCTTCTGCAAACGACTTGAAGACCGTTTCGGAGCGATTCCCGACCAAGCGCGTGAGTTGATTCTTGTGGTCACGTTGCGCAGGCTTGCCCGCCGTCTCGGCATTGAGAAAATCGTGTTGAAGCAGGGGCACATGACAATGTTTTTCGTATCGTCGGAAAATGCGGCCTACTATCAGTCGCCGGCATTCGGACGCATCCTGACTTATTTGCAGCAGAATGTGCGCATAGCCAACCTCAATGAGCACAACAGCCGCAGGTCGATGCGCATCGACGGCATCAAGACCGTGCGCGAAGCCACTGACGTTGTGCGCCACATCCTCGATCTCCCCGTATGCGATTAGACGTGTAGCGCCTTTCCGTGAAATCCATGCGGAATAGGCGATGGAGGGAAAAAGGAATGTATGTGTGGTAGAAATTAATAACTCGTAATTGTTGCGTATTTGCCGAATATGCTTTATATTTGCAGCGGTTGGACGGGTTAATGCCAACCATTTCAGCACAATGCGGAGGCATAAAGCTGGACTACATATCAAAAAGGTGTTATTGAAATTATCTTCTGTATTCAAACTTGGCGGTCTGAAACAGCTTGAAGATGATTGGCAATAGCACCTGCATCGTTGCTTATATCCTGCCCTGATGGGGCGGTTTGTATAGCGTCAGCGGTGTGGGGCTGTTGCTTTATCTAAGCTGTAGGTACGCCAAGACCTGAATACAAGATAAAGCAGATACAATCTCCACACCTTTTTTATATCCATTTGCTAACGTTCTATGGGAGATTGAAGAACACAAAAATAAAAAGGATGGAAAAGGAAAGTGCGTTAAGCAGAATAATTGATTCTGTGGAATCATATTTGAATAGCCATGAAGTAAAATGGTTTTATATTGGAAAAACTGACAATTTTGAAGAAAGAGCAGAGTCGCATAGGCAAGAGGGGTATAATCAAATCTTTGAACTTGCGATTGCGAGTAGTGATGCCATTGCATATCTTGAAGATGCTGTAATTTCTTATTTCAAAAAAAAAAGGAGATTGCAGGATTAAAAACGAGAACAATGGGAGTGGAGGAAATCCACAGAGTAGAATTCTGTATGTTGCCTGTTTAGTAGAAATGTTGAATATTGATGAGATCTATAGAGATTTGCTGCCTATATCAGATTCTTTTCCAATTGAAATTGATAAAAAATAAATAAATATGAAAATTAGAAAATTGCTGTTGCCAATGGCGTTGTTGGCGGCGTTTAATGCCTACGGTTACGATTTTGAAAACGGAAATGTGTACTATGATATCCTTTCGGTAGAAGACCATACTTGTGAGGTGGTTTCTTTTGGATTGGAGTATGCCAATTCTTATTCAGGAGAAGTTGTAATTCCAAATATTGTCAGTCATCAAAATGTTGAATATACGGTTGTGCGTGTGGATGATTTTGCTTTCTCCCAATGTGGTAGTTTAAAGTCTGTGACACTTCCGAATTCTGTGTGTGAAATAGGAAAATATGCCTTCTTTGACAGCAAGTCGTTGGAAAAAATAGATTTTGGTGAAGGTGTGTCCAATATTGATGAATATGCATTTTATGGTTGCTCTTCTTTATCTGTAATTTGTCTGCCACAAAAAGTAAGGAAAATTCCATATTTTGCTTTTGGCTATTGCAAAAATTTAACAGGCATCACACTGCCGAAAGACATTGAAAAAATAGAAGACAATGCATTTTTTGAATGTGAAAATTTGGCTGAATTTGAATTTCCATCACAAATAAAAGAGGTTGGGGTAGCCGTGTTCTATAAGTGCAAAAGTCTGAGTGCAATAAGAATACCGAGTCAGATAGAGGAGATTGGATTGGATATGTTCAATGGTTGCTCTTCTTTGAGAGAAATAGAGTTTGAAGGAAAAGTTGAAGCTATTGGAGATGGCGCGTTTAGGAAATGTACAAGTTTGAAAAGTTTTAGTATGCCAAATTCAGTTAAAAGTGTCGGAAAGGATGCTTTTGCAGGTTGCTCTCTTTTGTCAAATCTGGCTTTGTCGGAGAATCTTGAGACTGTAGAAGAATATGCATTTTCAGGTTTGGTGTCGTTGAAGGAGATGGCATTGCCTAAGAATTTAAAAAGCGTGGGCAAGTTCGCGTTTGATGGGTGCTCCAGGTTGCAAAGTGTAGTTATACCAGAATCGGTTGAACAGATTTATGATAATGCGTTTAGGGGTTGTGTGTCTTTGTTTAATGTTCAAATTAAAGATGGAAAATCCTCGTTGGATTTAGGAAATAATGGAGAGTCAAAAGGTCTGTTCGGAGATTGCCCACTTAACGAGGTTTATGTAGGGCGAGATTTATCGTATAAAGACAATGGTGTTGGCCCATTTTCAAATACGGAAAATCTAAAAAAAATAACGATAGGAGAAAATGTAAGGGAGATAAATAAGTATGAGTTTGCAAACTGTGCGGAAGTGAAAAGTTTGAGACTCCCGGACAGTCTGACAAAAATTGGGCAGTATGCATTTGAGGGATGTGGCATGAAAACCATTGATATACCAAAATCTGTACAAAACATAGGCGATGGGGCATTTTCGGGTTGTGTAAACGTGTCGTCTTTGAATTTAGCAGAAGGGGTTGTCTCTATTGGTGATTATGCTTTTTCTGGATGTGTAAATTTGTCTGAGGTGAATTCAATGAATGTCAACGTCCCGAAATGTAAAGGAGCGGCTGTCTTTGATTCAAATGTTTATTTGAATGCAGAACTTTATGTGCCACAAGAGGCTTTGTCAGCTTATCAAGAAGCAGATGTTTGGAAAAACTTCCTGTCAATTTCTGGCAAGCAGTTTGGTGGAGCGGAATTGATTTATAATGATTTGACAGTTGCTGTCAATGGTTTTGATTTGATTGTAAATGCACAAGAAGGTGTTGCTGTCAACGTTTATAATGTCGCTGGACAATGTATCTATAGTGGGGCTAATCATCAGGTGCAGTTGCCTGCTTGTGGTGTTTATATCGTGAATGTAGGAGGAAAGGTTTCTAAGATTCTTGTCAAGTAACTATGGCACGCAAGTCGAGTATCTGCTGCATCGGATTTGTAATTCTTATATTAATTATTGCGGTTGTGTTGAGGGCCGTAAACGGAATAGATGGTGCGATAGCACCGCTGTTTGTTGAGTTTATTGGTATCTGCACAACGATGATTGTGGGTATGCAATTAGTGAGCGTGGTGACATTGCTCAGCATGCAGAAGCGACAACAACAATTGGTAGAAGAGCAGGCAGAATTAAAGCAACAGCTGGAAGAAGTCAAGAGGCAGAAAGAAAGACTTGAATGTATGGTCTATCAAGCCGAAGGTTTTGGGTTGTTAGAGCAGAATCCATTTTTTGCATTCAAAGCTATCCTGAAGGCTTTTGAAAAAGCATACAGTATAAGGAGTGTGGATTTAAGTAACCAAATACTTCATAATTTGGAGATAATAAAAAATATGGTAGTTAAGAAACTTAATCAGAAAGATGGAAAGAAAGGCAAGTCGTATGAATGGCTTAAAGAGCATATCTATCAATATAAGTTTGATGATGCATATTTGAATCATCAATTAAGTTATGATGTGAATAGAATCATAAAAGAAGTTTCAGATAAGATGACCCAAAACAATAAACTATGAGAAGAATGTTTTTAACATCATTGCTGTGTATTATCCTCACGGCAATAAATGCCTCGGCTTATGATTTTGAGGTGGATGGAATATATTATAATATTATATCAAATGTGGATTTGACAGTCGAAGTGACAAATAAATACAAATATTCGGTTAATAGTAACGATTCTTATTCTGGGAGTGTCGTTGTGCCGGATATGGTCAGATATGAAAATAAGAATTATTCTGTCGTTCGAATTGGTGCTTATGCTTTTGGTGGTGGTGGTTATCAAGACGATGGATGTGACGTTACTGAAGTCGTTTTGCCAGAAACGATAGAAGAAATAAGGTCTGATGCGTTTTGCAACTGTCATAAACTATTAAAAATTAATATGCCGGAAAATTTGAATATAATAGGAAGCTACGCTTTTTGCAATACGGGACTTGCAACACTTGTGATACCTGATTGTTGCACTGCAATAGGAAACTCGGCTTTTGAAGGTTGTGGAAATTTAAGGATGGTTGTGTTAGGCAAGGGGCTTAAGATTATAGAAGACGAAGCATTTGGGTCTTGCCCAAAATTGTTGGAAGTGTTTTTTCTTGCCTCGAAAAAGCCGGTATGTGGCATCCAGGATTTTTCCGGTAATGGAAATTTACGGCTTTATGTGCCATCGCGTAAAACATATTCTTTTGGGCAGGAGATGGTTAGCTTTGAAAGTTCATCTTTTGAATACACCGGATTGCAACCGAGAGTTGTTTGGCAAAGCAACCTTGGAAAATATAAAGTTTCAATGCCAATTGAACATGACCGTTTGCAAAAAGATGTCGGGACCTATAGTTCAACTTTCACAGCAACTTGCACAGAAATGAATTTTCAGTTTGATGTCCCATATTCTTATGAGATTACGAAAGCACCATTGACTGTAAGTATCTATGATTGTGAGAAGTTCTATGGTGATGAAAATCCAAATTTCCAGATAAAGTCAGTAATGGGACTGAAAAACGGAGAGTCTTTAGACGGTATTTCTGCGAAGTGTGAATTGTCGACGTCTGCAACAAAAACAAGTAATGTAGGAAAATATGCTATTACAGGATCTTTTGACATTAAAAACTATGAGGCAACGGTGAACAGTGGTACGCTTACAATTAAAAAGGCGCCACTAAAGATTACTGTAAATAAGAGTGAGAAGGTGTATGGAGATGAAAATCCTGTATTTTCGGTTTCATATGACGGACTTAGAAATGGAGATTTGGTACCTATATATGTAAATAAATTGCAGTTTTCAACATCTGCTACAAAGTCAAGTGGCGTAGGAAATTATATGGTCAATGCGGCTGGTGGAGAAGCTACGAATTATTCACTTACATACTCTCCTGGAATTTTATGTATAAACAAAGCTCCCGTAAAGGTAGTCACTAACGATTCGTCACGAGATTACGGAGACGATAACCCTCCTTTTGCTTGTCGATATAGTGGCTTAAAGAATGGCGAAACGGAAGCTGTTCTTAAAACAAAACCAACATTTAAAACAGACGCTACAAGATATAGTAATGTCGGAACATATGATGTAACACCGCAGAATGCCGAAGCTCAAAATTATGAGTTCTCTTATGCGCCGGGTGTCTTAACGATAAAAAAAGTATCATTGACAATAAATATAGCCAATGCAAATCGATATTACGGAGATGTCAATCCGGAGTTTAAATGTTTGGTAGACGGACTTAAGAATGAAGATATCCTTAGTAATGTAGTGGATTTACAGTATTCAACAACGGCGACATCGCTTAGTCCAGTTGGTGAATATCCGATAAGTGCAACATATACATATAAGTCTGAAAACTATAATGCTAAAATAAAAGGGGGAATACTCACCGTTGATAAGGCTCCGGTCAAAGTGTCTGTTATAGACATAAGTAGAATTTATGGAGAAGATAATCCTGTTTTTGACGTTGCATATGAAGGATTGAAAAATGGAGAGTCAGCTCCAACCTTGACTGAAAAATTCTCTTTGACAACAAAGGCAGACCGTAAGACCCATGTGGGAAAACTATGATGTAAAAATAGAGGGAGGTGCATCTAATAATTATGAATTTATAGAAAGAAAAGCAGGTCAACTCGTAATATTAAAACGAGGTTTGAAGGTTGTAGCAGACGATATAAGCCGAAAGTATGGTCATGAAAATCCTAATTTTACATGTCATTATGTCAACTTCGCAAATGGTGATACAGAAAAATCTCTTAGCGAAATGCCGAACTTGAATTGCGATGCAAACGAAGAGTCTGTAGCAGGTCAGTATCCAATAATACCAAGTGGAGGAGAGTCTGATGATTATGATTTTGAATATGAAAATGGAATATTGACGATAGATAAGTCATTAGTGAAATTTAAGCAGGTGGATAATTATGCGGTATTCAATAGATGTGCTCAATCTGTGGAAACAGTTGCGGAACAACCGTCTGATTTGTCTGGGCTTGAAATAAAAGCTTATCGTTTAGCTGATGACGGCAGTGGGTATTATTGGAATATATCAATGGATAACGTTAAAAATGTGGGTAAGTATAAATTTGAACTACGAATAGATAATCAAACAACGTTTGGAAATTCAGAGGCCTATCTGACAATAACAAAGGCAGAGCCGAACTTAGTATGGAATCAAAATTTGAAACCGTTAAAAATAGGAGAGAAAGTTTATCTTGATTTTAGTTGTGATAATATTGATTCGAGACCGTATTTTGACAACTATGATAATAAGGTGATTGATGTCGATGCAGATGTTGAGATGGACGATCAGGGTAAAACCGTATATAAGTGGTATATAAGAGGAAAATCAACAGGTATAACGAACATATCGATGTATTATCCTTCAAGCAATAATTATTTTGAATCAGAAACTATTAACAAGATAATCAAAGTAGAAGAAAATTCAAGTGTGACAGAGATAGATAGTGATGGTATAAAAGTTTATACTGACAATGGAACAATTCGTATTGAAAATGCAGAGCAGTTGTCTATGGTTCGTGTCTACAACGCCAATGGACTTATTGTTTATGATGGACAAGATAAAATTGTTTCAGGATTGAACAATGGATTGTATCTGGTGAAGATTGGCAGCAAAATAGTAAAAGTGGTGCTGTAGAAAAAGGCTTGTCTTTACGGCTGTTCTAAACAATCGGAGTGGAAGTGGTGCAATAGCAAAAACTTCCACTCCGATTGTTTGAATGCAAGAGCTGCTCATTCTGGTTTCCGTAAAGCGCCGAGATTCAATAACGAAGTGCAAAATTTTCGTACTGAATAGCCACCACATTTTTGACGCTCGAGACTTAATGGCGGATTGGGGATGGGGCTTCACAAACCCACAGCCCCTCCCCAATCCGATATTAAGTCGCGCAAAAGGTAACTTTCAACTTGCAATACAAAAAAAGGAGACCGAAGTCTCCCTGAGATTAACTAATTTTGTGTTGCATATGTATAAACAATTAACCTCGGAGCAAAGGTCGCAAATTTTCGTCTTGCTCCAAAAGAAAATCAAGAGAAAATAAATCGCCCTTCTTGTAGGGTGCAGTCAGTCAACGCTCAGCCGTGAGATCAGGCGTAATTCAACAGATAAGGGCAACTATCTGTGGGATAAGGCTCACGCAAAGGCAATGGATCGCCGTAAGCGTACCACAGCCAACCATGCAAAAGATCCCGCAATCGTTTGGGAAGCCCTGGATCTGCTGAAGGAGGATTACTGGTCGCCCGAACAGATATCGGCGGATATGAAAAGCCGTGGCAAGAATATATCCCACGAGCTGATATATCGTCATATCCGTGCCGACCAAAGCGGAGAACTCGCCTCTTACTGTAGGCACAAGATGAAATACAACCGTCATGTACGACCCAACAGGACTACCAAATTAAAGAATATCCCTGACCGCGTAAGCATCCACCAACGCCCGGCAGAAGCCGACGGAACACGTTTCGGAGACTGGGAGATGGACACCATAGTTGGCAAGGACGGCAAGGGGGCCATCTTGACACTTACCGAGAGAAGCACCAACATGATACTCATGGAGAGGCTGCCCGAAGGCAAGCATCCCGAGCCGCTGGCTAAAGTGGTGGTCAGGCTGCTGTTCCCTTATAGAAAAACCATACGCTCCATAACAACCGACAACGGTTCTGAGTTCTGTGCGCATAAGCTGATCTCCAAGGGATTGGCGCCAAAGGGCGCGAAGGATCCGAACCTCGTGTTCTTTGCCGATTCATATTGTTCATGGCAGAAAGGTTCAATTGAGAATGCAAATAAACTTATACGGCAGTACATTCCAAAAGGCACTGACTTTTCAACCCTGACGGATGCCTTTATACGCAAGATTCAGCACAAAATCAACCGCAGGCCACGTAAAAAACTAAATTTTGAAACCCCAAAGGATGTTTTCTTCCGACAAATTAATAATTTTGCAGTTGCCGGTTGAGAGTAGGGTCGGCGGCGATGGCTTCGCGGCGGTTGATTTTGGCAAGCCGAATGGGCGCGGACGGCACTTGGGCGAGCCATGCGAGATGCGGCAGCAGTTCGGCGAGCGACAACGGCGTGACCTCAAACAAAAAGCTGCCCTTTTGAGAAGATATGAGCCGTTGATTTGCCGACCGACAACGCGGGCGCAACCCCATTGGAGCAAGCATAGCGTTTTGAGCGTGTCGGCATCGTTGCCGTCGGCGAAGAGTTGGTAGACGTAGCGGAGCTGCTTGCCGCCGAGCTCGTGCCAGCCCTCCGGCACGGCGAAGTTGATTTAGAATTGTTGCATACAAAAATCGGTTGATTATAGCGCGAAGCTACAACCAACCGATTGTGCAGTAAAAGACATCAAACTAATATCTTCCTGTTCCATGGCAATTAAAGCATCGCTTGTTACCATTACAGCTTGGGCAGGCAATCCAAGATTTGCTACCACTGCCGGTATAATATCCTGTATCTCTCCATTCTCCACCTTTACCGCCACAACTTGTACATACTCCAGAACCGCCACAAGTACGACATGTTGTATAAGTTGATGAAGGTGATGGAGTTCCATAATCTTCAATATATCCGCCCCCATTGTTGGTATTTGCAGAAGGTGTAGTGGAACACCAAGTTGACAATAGTTTAGATCAACCAAACAGTAGTTATAATCTTCATCCCCACTATCATTTTTGGGAATGGAGATGAAAAACCTTCCCCCATTAGATGCTGCACCTAATATTTCATAAACTGTACGTGTTTCATCCTCCTCTTCCCACTGTAATCTATGAGTTCCGCCCATTGGTTGCCAAGGCAACTGCGCTGTATACGGGTGATCCCAATCAACGATAATATAGACTCCAGAACTTGGTTGTCCATTTTGAGTTTCTGCAAAGTATGTATATTGTGCGTTTACAACAAATGAGGAAAGGAAAATAAACGCAATAACAGTTATATAGAGTTTGATGTTCATATTGTAATTGATGAAGTGATAAAATATTATGCAAATATAGCAATTATTTATTTTCTACCCCCCCCAGTTGTTAAAAAACACTAACGAGTTGAAAGAAATAGCCTGCGGCGTTTTTCTTGTTTTTGAATACGGGTGGTGAGAATAGTTGGGCGGTGGCTGAGTTGTGCCATTCGGGATAGGCTTCGTGGCGTTGGCGGATGTAGTTCACTATGTCCTGCCAACGTCGAGCCGAGAACGAGCCGTCGCGCAGATAGGCGACAATCTGCGACTTGACGGCTTGAACGAGCGGCTTGTCGGTGTCGGGCAATTCGCCTCGGATGTTGCGGCGGTCGGTGATGCCCTCGGCACGGAATATGCCCTCCCAATATTTGGCACTGACCTCGATGTGGTACTTTATTGGAACAGAGTTCTTTAGCTTGGCTTCTTTGGCGATGCCGATGAGTTGTTTGATATTGTACCATTTTCCTTTGAACAGCGCAGCGTAATGGGGAATGGGATAATAGGTGCTGTCGGGCGTGGGTACGCGAGAGAGCCTTTAGGCTCAAATGAGGTAGGAATTTCTTGCAAACACCGGATTTTCGGAGGATTTTTTGTAATTTTGCAAGGCATTGTATAACCGAATAGCAATTGCTCAATTATGCAGAAAGTAAAACCAAAGAAATTTCTCGGGCAGCATTTTCTGACCGACCTTCACGTGGCAGACCGTATAGCTGCCACGCTCGACGATTATCGAGGAATGCCGGTGCTCGAAGTGGGACCGGGAATGGGCGTGCTTACGCAGTTCCTGCTCGAACGCGGACATGATGTGACTGTCGTGGAACTCGACCGTGAGTCGGTCGAGTATCTGGAGCACAACTTTCCGCAACTTGACGGGCGCATCATCGGCGAGGACTTCCTTGAGCTCGACCTCGGCTCGATGTTTGAAGGCGACTTCTGTGTGATAGGCAATTATCCATACAATATCTCGTCGCAGATATTCTTTAAGGTGCTCGACTGGCGCGACCGCATCACGTGCTGCAGCGGAATGCTGCAGAAAGAGGTGGCAGAGCGCATAGCTGCCAAGCCGGGGTCGAAGACCTACGGCATCCTGTCGGTGCTTCTGCAGGCGTGGTACGACATCGAATATCTGTTTACCGTCGATGAGCATGTGTTCAATCCGCCGCCAAAGGTGAAGTCGGGCGTAATCCGTCTGCGCCGCAACGGTGTAAAGACTCTCGACTGCGATGAAAAGCGGCTGAAAGCGGTGGTCAAGACATCGTTCGGACAGCGCCGCAAGACGCTGCGCAATTCGTTGCGCTCAATGGCACGCCGTCCGGAAGTGCTGCAGGAAGAGATTTTCAACAAGCGTCCGGAGCAGCTGTCGGTGGCTGAATTTGTAAGACTTACGAACCTTTTAAACGAGTAGAACGGCATGAGAGAATTTTCAGAGGAATTTTTGGATGAACTCAGACATCTCATACAGGAAAACAACGAGACGCAGGTGATGGCAGAACTCAAGGAGCTGCACCCTGCCGACATTGCCGAACTTATACAGAAGATGGACCTTGAGGAGGCGGAGTATGTGGTGTCGCACCTTGACAGTGACGCTGCCGCCGATACCTTGATGGAACTTGATGAGGACGACCGCCACCGCCTGCTTGAGAATATGCCCAACAAGGACATTGCTAAGCAATTCGTGGAGCACCTTGACACCGACGATGCCGTCGACCTTATCCAGGAACTTGACAAAGAAGACCAGGAGGAAGTGTTGTCGCATGTCGACGACGTTGAACAGGCAGGCTCGATTATCGACCTGCTGAAATATCCTGAGGACACCGCCGGCTCTCTGATGGGTACGGAGATGATTGTGGTCAACGAGAACTGGAGTATGCCGGAATGCGTGAAGCGGATGCGTGAGCAGGCAGAAGACATGGATGAGATTTTCTATGTCTATGTTGTCGATGACGACCGCAAACTGAAAGGCATCCTGCCGTTGAAAACACTGATAACCAACCCTTCGGCATCAAAGATAAAACATGTGATGGAGCCCGACCCCTACTCCGTGAAGGCCGACGAGCCGCTCGACGACGTGGTGCTCACGTTTGAGAAATACGACTTGGCGGTTATGCCGGTTGTCGACGGCATCGGACGTCTTGTGGGACGTATCACCTTCGACGACGTGATGGACGAGGCTCGTGAGCAGACCGAGCGCGACTATCAGTTGGCTTCCGGTCTTTCCACCGACGTGGAGACCGACGACAAGATTCTCGACCAGGCAAAAGCACGCCTGCCGTGGCTGATCATCGGAATGATAGGCGGACTGTCGAACTCTTGGATTCTCGGCAATTTCGAGGGCAATTTTGCCAACAATCCCGCCATCGCGCTTTTCATCCCGCTTATCGGCGGCACTGGCGGAAACGTGGGAATCCAATCGTCGGCAATCGTTGTACAGGGACTTGCCAACGGCTCGCTCGACCTTAGGAAGTCGTTGTCGCAGATTGTCAAGGAGCTTGGACTTGCGCTGATCAACGCAAGCATCATCTCGCTGCTTGTGTTTGCCTACAACTTCTTCATTTTCCATCCCGATTTCAAGATTACGATAGCCGTGTCGGCGTCGTTGTTTGCCGTAGTGCTGTTCGCCGCTACGTTTGGCACGTTCGTGCCGCTGACACTTGAGAAGATGAAGGTGGACCCGGCGATAGCCACAGGCCCGTTTATCACCATAACCAACGACATTATCGGCATGATGATCTACATGACAGTGTGCATGATGCTGTTGCAATAGAATCAAAAACAAAATAATCCTATAAAACTTAGAAAAGCAATGTCAAAAGTATTAATTATCGGAGCCGGCGGCGTCGCTACGGTGGCAGCCCACAAGTGCGCCCAGAATTCCGATGTGTTCAGCGAAATCGTTATCGCATCGCGCACGAAGAGCAAGTGTGACGCCTTGGCTAAAGCCATCGGCAAAGACAATGTCACAACCGACCAGGTTGATGCCGACAAGGTACCGGAACTGGTGGCTTTGTTCAAGAAGCACAAACCCGACTTGGTGGTAAACCTTGCGTTGCCATATCAGGATCTTACGATAATGGATGCCTGCCTCGAGTGTGGAGTAAGTTATCTTGACACCGCCAATTATGAGCCTCTCGACGAGGCGAAATATCAATACTCATGGCAATGGGCATACAAGGACCGCTTTGAGAAAGCCGGACTGACTGCAATTCTCGGTTGCGGTTTCGACCCTGGAGTGTCGGGCATTTTCACGGCCTACGCTGCAAAGCACTATTTCTCAGAGATGGAGCATCTCGACATCGTGGACTGCAACGCCGGAAACCACGGCAAGGCTTTCGCCACCAACTTCAACCCTGAAATCAACATCCGCGAGATTACACAGCGCGGAAAGTTTTATGAGAACGGGGAGTGGCACGAAACCGACCCTCTGTCGGTTCACAAAGCGTTGAACTATCCAAACATCGGAGCACGCGAGTCGTATCTGATGTATCACGAAGAGCTTGAGAGTCTGGTAAAGAACTATCCGTCAATCAAGCGCGCACGTTTCTGGATGACGTTCGGCCAGGAGTACCTGACACACCTGCGCGTGATTCAGAACATCGGAATGGCAAGCATCGAGCCTATCAATTACAATGGCATGGAAATCGTGCCTATCCAATTTCTCAAGGCTGTTTTGCCAAACCCTAAAGAGCTTGGCGAAAACTATACCGGCGAGACATCGATTGGCTGCCGCATCAGCGGTAAGGACAAGGAAGGCAAAGAGATGACCTACTATGTCTACAACAACTGCTCTCACCATGCCGCCTACCTCGAAACCGGTATGCAGGCTGTCAGCTACACCACCGGTGTGCCGGCGATGATTGGCGCGATGATGTATCTTAAAGGCATTTGGAAACGTCCGGGCGTGTGGAACGTTGAGGAGTTTGATCCGGATCCATTCATGGAGCAGCTCAACAAGCAGGGTCTGCCCTGGCACGAAATCTTCAATTCCGATCTGGAAGTGTAGTGCAAGAAACATAGAATCACAAAAAGTAATCCCGCATTGTCAACAACAGTGCGGGATTACTTTTTGTCGATATGTCATGTCGCTGACGCTTAGTCTTTGACAAGCACCTTGATAGGACGGCGGCATTGGTCGCTGTAGACCATGTAGGCACCGTAAGGCAACAGTTCGCAGTGGCCTTCGCTCACTGAGTCGATAACCTTTATCACGCGTCCTGTAATGTCGATGATGCGCACGTTGGTGTGGGCTACGGCGCAACGGAAATAAATGCCGTTGCCGATAGGGAGCACGGCGAGCGGTTCAGTAGCCTCGATGCCGTTGACGCCGGCTGGGTCGACCGTGATGACGTTTGATTCGTCCGACATGCGGTTCAGTCTTACCGTCTGTATGGTATAACTGTAGGTGGCACCCGATTTTGCTTCCCCGAAATCGTAGAAAGAATCCTCGCTACCATCGGTGTAGAGAGTCATGCAAGTCGGTGTGCCGTTGACGTACTCGGTCAAGTTTATGCGGAAGCAGTCGATTGAGGCTGGTCGCGACGGCATAATCCAGTTGATGCGGAATCCGGTTGATGAGATGTTTGTGGCCGCCGTGGCCTCCACGCGGTCAAACACCGGCGCTTCGACGGCAGTTCCCACAAGGTTGACCACATAGCTTGTAACGCCTGTCAGACCTCCGTCGTAGAGCAGCAGTTTGGTGGTGCGCTCACCGAGCCCCTTAGGCTCGAAAGTGATTTTCAGATTGTAGTTTCCAGCGTTCACCTCGCTCCAAGAAGCGGAAGTCGACGGGATTGAGAAATCGGCAGCATTGTTGCCGTAGACTGTCATCGACAGATTTGCGGAAAGATTTCCGCGAATAGGCATTTCCAGGGTCACCCGGTCGCCGTAGACCACCTCGCCGAAGTTCACGGTCGAGTTGTTTACGGGCGCAATCAGCGAGCCGTCGCCGATAGGCGGAAGGTCTTCGTCGGTGTAAGGTTTGCCCTTCATCGAGCCCCAGATATACTCCACAAGGTCAGGATAGTCGATAAATGGGTTGCGGTTGCTCTGCAGCTTGTAGACCTCGTCGTTTCGGTTGCGCTCCTTGTCGCTCACAGGGTCCTGTCGGTGCCACTTCAAGAGCATTTCCACCGCCCAGCCCTGCATCGACGGATAAGAACCTTTTTGCGCCATATATTCGTATTTCCAGTCCAGGTTCTGATAGCATGTCACCATATAGAAATAAGTGCGGGCAAAGTCGCCTTTGTATTCATCGGCAGGCTCAAACACGTATTTAGAGCCGCCGCCCTGTCCGCTGACAGGGTTTCCCACCAGCACAAGATCGTTGTCGAAAGTGATTCCCGACGGCGACACCTCTCCGAGCGGATAGTTCAATTTCGCTGAGTTGGCGGTGGCATCGGAAGGATAAAGGTGGTTCAAGTCGGTGTATGCGCCCACTTCCGTATCACCGCCCCACCAGCTTTTCGGGAAACTGTGCTCTCGGTTCATTCCGCTCCATCCGCTTCTCACGTAGCGCTTGATGTTGGAATACATGTCCCACCACGTTCCGTCGGGCCGCACGTCGGTATAGCAGAACGATTCTTTGAACAGTCCGCTGTAGCTGTTTGTCGAATGCTTGCTTACAATTTCATATAGTTTGTTCTTCAGGGCTGCGTCTTTCAGTCCAGAGATTCCGTTGTAGTAACCATTTGGCGCTTCGGCGCTGGCAAACAGAGCGGTGACGGCTACCGCGATTGTGAGCAGAAGATTTCTCATATATGATTTATTTGTTGATAATGAACCGCAAAGGTAGCAAGAAATTGCTGAAAAACAATTTATTTTGGGATGAATGAAACAAAAAAACGTGTTTGCTCGTTTATAAATAATATATTGCTTCTATTTTATAATCTGCAATACCGTAAATCCTATTATTATCGCGATTGTAAAACTTGCAAGAGTACCTATCAGTACATACTCCGTAGTTTTTATCTCCTGCGCCTTGCTCAATTCTCCAAAACGAAAAATAGATTTGGCCGCCAGTAAAAAGCCTATACCTTCAGTCGTTCCGGTCAGTATGAAAGTCAATATCAGTATGCGCTCAAAATAACCAATCCATTTTCCGGCATTTGGCAGGCTCTTTTCCGCTGTAGCCGAAGGTGTCCATCTTTTTATGAAGAGGTTCAAAAACACAGAAGTCGGTTTTAGTATCAAAAAGTAGGCGGTGACAACAGCCCAGATATTTATATTGTTCCATTCGGTTTTGAAAAGCTCTTGACAAAAATCTCCGCAATGGTCAAACAGCGATAGCCATAAGATTACAATAACGGCAATATGCACAAGCTGGTCTATGGTGAACGATGCGACATCCTTCTTCATATATTCAACCTTTATGTAATCCATCAGTGTGTGTGACACAAAAATAACCATTGGAATAATCCAGTTGCTCCAGTCTGCAACAAAAAGATATGCTATTAAAGCATGGATGAGACTATGTAATAGTTGATAAACATACTTCTTTGAGGTCTTTTCTTGTTTGCCTTCGCATATTTTATCATTCTGAAAGACAAAATCGGAAAGGATATGGGCAAATAAAAGTCTTAGCAATATGGCCATAATCATTATTTTAATAAGTTTGAGATCAAATTATGATACCGGTCAAGATACATCTGAACAAGATTCACTTTCGCCGCGCTCAATAGTTTGCTTATATTCTGTGCAGACTTATGAAGTTTCTTAGCAATATCTTTTTGAGCCGTATTACATAGCAATGCATGATAAGCGGCTTGCGATTGTGATACGCTCCACGAGGAAATAACGTCATCCGCAAATGCCGTACTTACCAGTAATTCGTCATTCACGTCCGACCATCTTGTTTTGACGATGAGCCGCCGTTTGCCCATCTCGTCAAGTTCTCTTCCCGAGTATTGGAACGCCTCTCCGTCAGAAAGTACAACATTGTCTGCATGGTATGATATGGTTCCCACTCCCAAAGAAAGACGGGCATCCCACGGTTTTTCGCACCCCTTTGGTGTATGGCTTTTTAATCCGGCACGCAGCAGTATTGCGATTTGCATTGCGTTTTCCGGGTTATTGATAACCATCTGGAAACTATCCCCTCTAAAAAACTCTATTTTTAGAGGTTCAATTACATTCAGTTCTTCGGCAATCTTTTGTATGGACTTCAGTAAGAAGTCCCGATATTCTATCTGTATGGCAGAAGAATCTATTATATCTCCTGTTATAACTCCTTTGATCTTATCCATATTCATAGAATGTTTTAATCACCTGCAAAGGTACGATTATTCTCTCAATAATTAACCGAAAACGGTTGATTTTTCAAAATCAACCAAAAACAGTTGATATTCAATAATCAACCGTTTCCGGTTAATGCCTAATTACCCCTTCTGCTGCAACAGGTGTTTCAAGTTTTCATCATTTGCGATACGTTCCATTTCCTCTTGAACAATCTGCTTCACTTCCTCCTTGATGCGCCTGTAATTCGCCTGAACCGTTTCCTTCATGCGGTCGTTGCCGTCCCCGTCCGTAAAGTCGGTAATGACGGGTATCTTCTTGTAGGCTTTCTCTTCGCGCTTCACCTTCTTGGCATCCACGACAATCTCACAATGAAAAATCATCTGAAAAAGCCATAAAAGCACCTCTTTGGCATAAGCATAAAAGAAATGGGCCTTGCCTCATCAGTCTAAACTGTTGTTTAGGCGTGAGGCAGAACCCTTTTCTCACCGCTTATGCAATAGTCGGCACACGTTCGTTCAAAACCTGTTTTGTACGATGGTGCGCCGACATATGTAATCGCTTTTACGGAAAATAAGAGTGAAAAATCAGACAGATAACATCAAAAGTCCCAACAAAATTGCTACCTTTGCATACGAAGAGTTCTTTGAAGGTTACGCAACGCGCAGAAGAATAATGCAGTAGATAACTTGCTAATTCGTAACCTATTACCATAATGAGCAATCAACCTACGCTCATTTCCAGTGGTTTACACTCTTTTAGTAACTTCTCGGTACGAATCAACAAAAACAATCAAAAATATGAAGAAAGTATTATTGGCGGCAGCAGTGGCATTGACACTTGCCGGCTGCGGAAAGACAGGAAATAAAGACGCGGAAGCAGACAAAAACGTAAGCATGTTTCGCACGGAAGAAGTTGTTGCCAAGAAGCAATTGTCGTTGCCCGACAGTCTGAACTTTTATGGCAAGGACGCAAAAGTGTTTACAGAGACAACGGTTTCTGTATGCTGGCCTGAAACGCTTGGAGGCAAGGAGCCGAAAGAGCTGCAGGACAGCATCCTCTCGATAGCCTTCGGCACAAGCAAACGCGCCACGCTCAAAGAATCGCTGGAGGCGATGCTTGCTGAGCCTCTTGGCTTTGAGGGAGAAAAGGGCATCACACAAAAAGACGTTGACAAACTGCCGGAGCTGTCGGAGACTGTGCACCGCCACAGCGCCCAACTTACGGTTACGCCTACGAGCATAGGCAAGCGTCTTGTGACCTACAGTGTGTATTCCTACGCATTCCTCGGCGGAGCTCACGGCAACTATGCGACAACCTATGTCAACTACGACGTGGAGAAGGGTCAGGTGCTGACCGTGGGACGCGTGTTTGCCGACGTGCAGGGGTTGAAGACTGCAATCATGCGCGAGCTTCAGCTGAAGCCGGAGTATGCCGGAAGTCTGCTTGTCGACAAGGTGCCTACTGTGGGCAACTTCTACATTGAAGGGGCGTTGATTACGTTCTTCTACAACCCGTATGACGTTGCATGCTATGCTGCCGGCGACATCAGAGTGGCGCTGCCTATCCATGAGGTGCGCGAATTTATGAGCGACTATGGCAAATCGCTCTTCCCCGAGGAAGACTGACGTGATTTTTGAATAAAGAAATGCCGGAGGCGCATCGCTTGTTGGGTGATGCGCCTCCGGTTTGTCATGTGTGGCCTACGCTATTTCTTCAACCTCACTTCGTAGAGGTCGTTGCGGCGGTCTCTGAGATTCTTCACGCTTCCGTAAGTGTGGAGGTGGTTGAGCCGGTCGAGGTCTACGTCGCTGACAAGAATCATCTCGGTGTTTGGCGTAGCCTCTGCACGTGTGCCGTCGGTGGGGAATTCAAAGTCGCAAGGCGTGAACACGCCCGACTGTGCATACTGGATATCCATATTGTGGACTCTCGGAAGGTTGCCCACGCTGCCGGCAATCACTACGTAGCACTCGTTTTCGATGGCTCGCGCATGTGCGCATACCTTTACGCGTGAATATGCGTTCTGAGTGTCGGTGAGAAATGGCACAAAGAGAATCTGCATTCCCTCGTCGGCCATCAGACGCGACAGCTCGGGGAACTCGACGTCGTAGCAAATCAGGATACCGATGCGCGCGCAGTCAGTTTCAAACGTCTGAATCTTGCTGCCTCCGCACAAGCCCCAGCTCTTTATCTCGTCGGGGGTGACATGAATCTTCTCATACGACTCATACGAGCCGTCGCGGCGGCACAGGAAGCCCACGTTGTACAGGCGTCCGTCTTCTTTCACTTGAGGCATCGAGCCAGTGATGATGTTGATGTTGTAGCTGATGGCAAGTTTCACGAAGCGGTCGCGGATTTCGGTGGTGTACTGCGCCAGTCCGCGGATTGCCTCCGCCTCGCTGTCGTCGTTGAACCGCGCCATCAGCGGAGCGTTGAAGTATTCAGGAAACAACACAAAGTCGCTTTGATAGCCCGACACCGCGTCGACGAAAAACTCCACCTGTTCGAAAAGGTCGTCGATAGTGCGGTATGAGCGCATCTGCCATTGCACCAGCCCAACGCGCACGGTGGTCTTCTTGCTCACCACATCCTGCGACGGCGCCTGATAGTAGATATTGTCCCATTGCAACAGGCAGGCATAGTGTTTCGACTCCTCGTCGTTGGGCAGATAGTTGCGCATCACCTTGCGCACGTGGAAATCGTTGCTCAGCTGGAACGTCAGCACCGGGTCGAAAATCTCTTTCTGACGCACCTTCGTGATATACTCCTTCGGGCGCAGCTTGTCGGCATACTTATGATAGTTCGGTATGCGTCCGCCAAACATGATGGCTTTAAGGTTCAGCGACTCGCACAAGTCCTTGCGGTATTCATACATACGGCGGGCGAGGCGCAGTCCACGGTATTGCGGATGGATAAACACCTCTATGCCATAGAGAATATTGCCGTTGGGATTGTGGGTGCTGAATGTCTCGTTGCCCGTCACCTGAGCGTAAGTGTGGTCGTTTTTAACAAGGTTGTAGTCGACAATCAGCGACAGGGCGCAGCCCACAATTTTGTCGTCGACAACCGTTACAATCTGACCCTCCGGAAAAATGTCGATCAATTTCTGGATTTGTCCACGGGTCCAAAACACATCGCTGCCGTCGGCGTATACGCGCGTGAACGACTGCGACAGCTGTTCGTAATCCTCCATTTGAAGATTGCGAATCAACACTTTATTGATTTTAATAGAATCTTCCATAGTGTGGCGAAATTACAGCGAAAATAAGACCTAAACAAGATTTTCGGCAAAAAAAATAGCACCATACATTTGCAATTTCCGCAACTTAGATGTATCTTTGCACTCGCTTCAGGCAATAAAGCCGCAGCAGGTCCTATAGCTCAGTTGGTTAGAGCATCTGACTCATAATCAGGGGGTCCTTGGTTCAAGCCCAAGTGGGACCACACAACAGAAGGTAGTTAGCTTCGCTGACTACCTTTTTTTATCCACATTCCCGCATGCCCGGCAGATTTCCAATCTTTAAATTGCTGATCTATTTTTTGCTTCACATCGACGTCTTTCTCACCGTTTTGAGATTTCTTGCGGGAATCACATTGAAAATCTGCGAATTTCAAGTCCGCTTTAGCTCAAAAAACTACACTTATTCCATTTTCAACGCCCTCAAAAAATACACTTATTCCACTTTTCCGGAAACAAAGACATAAATTAGGGCTGACACCTCGCAAGAAGTGTCAGCCCTTTGGTGTAGCTTATAGAAGCAATTATAAATTACTTTTTCAGGAACTTGCCTCTGACTTTCGTGCCGTCGGCAAATGTAGCTGAGTAGATATACATTCCGTTCTGGAGAGAGGTAACGCTCACCACGTCGGTGTCGCTCTCTGCCACTTTCGCGCCGCTGAGTGTGTAAACCTCAACCGACGCTACACCCTTGTCTGATTTCACATTTATCACGTCGGTGGCAGGGTTGGGATAAACTACCAGCTCACCGCCGGTCACTGACGTAACGCTGCTCTGTGGCTTGAACTCAGTCACCGAGATGCTTTTGCCAGTGTCGCTGTTCAGACGGAAATAGTGCTTGCCGTAGCCCACTTCGCTGATGTCGGCAGTCTGCGCTGTGCCGTTGTTGAAGATTATGCTGATTTCAGGATACTGTGTTCCGAAATTGTGGTAATACATTGTCTTGCCGTCAACGGTTGCTGTCTCTGTCATGGCATCGCCTGGCCAAGCGCTGGTTATCTGCTCTGAAACCCACGCGTAGATGTTGATGCTATTCCACGACTCCGGCTTCTCAACGTAGACTTCAATAGGCTCTATCGATGTGATATAGGTTGCTTCCTTGATGCTCGACACGATTTTGCCGCCAGCGGCTACCACAGCCTTGAGTTTGGTGTTGGTATTGATGTCCAGAGTTGTGCCTGGAGCCACGTGTGTGCCGTTGGTGAGCGAAGGAATTGAGCCGTCGGTAGTGTAGATAATCTCAGGATTGTTGAAATCCTTTGCGTTTGCCACGTCCATTGTCACCTTGACACCGTCGGTATATGTGCCACCATCGGGCGAGAATGACAACTGGGCAACTTGGCTTTCAAGATTCTTGATAGCCACCTTTGTCCAGATGGAGTAGAGAGCGTTGCCAGCCACCTTGTCCGCAGTAGAATAGCCTTTCGATGAAGGATCGTAGGAGCCACGACCAATCTTGATGAGCAGCTTGCCGTTATTGCCTGTCACCTCAGCCACATAGCGGTTATTGGTTGTCTCAAGCACATTGACAGTGCATTGGTTTGTCAAGCCGACCGACTTGCGGATGGCGATGAGTTTCTTGATGGCGTCCTTTTTGTCGAGCCAGTGCTTGTAGAACACGCACGGAGTTCCCGGTGAGCAGAGCATGAAGGCATTAGCAGCCTCAATGTCGCCGGTAAACATTTTGTCCGACTCCTTGTAAGTGTCGTGGTTGTCGACGAAAGTGACAGCATAACGCTGGTAAGTGTCCATGTGGATAATTCCGGCAGGCTGGTTGAGCAAGCCGTTGCGCTTCCACACGAGTTTTGAGAAGTTCATTCCCGGGAAAGCGGCGTTGAGCGCCCACTTGAACTCAAAGTCGAAGGCTGCCGATGTGCGGCCCGTACGGTCAATCCACGATGTTGTCTTGTCATAGTTGTCCCAGTACTCACCCACGCTGTATGATGCTTTTGCCGATTCGTTGTAGATTTTGGTATACTCAGCGCCGTAGCCCTTCACCATGTCATAACGCCAACCCGTGAAGCCGAGGTCGTTCTTCAGAAAGTCGAGATAAGCCTTCACCGCCTCCTGCACTGCAGGATTTGTGTGGTCAAGGTCGCGGCAGCCGTCAAAGTTGTCGCCGGTGTCGTATGCGCCGGTAGGCTGCGGCATACCAGTCTGGTTGGCAAGCTCGTCGTTCTTGCAGATGGCGTCAAGACCGAGTTTGTAAGTTTTTCCATTGTAAGTCTCTGCAGGGAAGTCATACCAGTTGGTGGCGCCGTTGCGGTGGTTGACCACCACGTCTTCGATAATGCCGGTGCCGAACTGCTTGAATGTGGAAATCATCGAGCGCAGCTCCGCCTCGTTGCCAAACGAAGAGTTAAAGTTGCTGAACCAATAGACAGGGTCGTAGCCCATCGACGGATTTGCCGACGATTTGCCTGCGTTAGGCACCCAGATCAAATTGAAATAAGACGACAGTTCAGCGGCATTTGCCTTAAGCACAGTCCATTTAGAATCCTTGTAAGAGTCCCAATAAAAGCCCTGCAGCATCACGCCGTCGTAATTTGCAGGCCAGGCATATTCGCCCTCCGCCTTTGCCTTGGGCGCGCAGAGCAACAACAGCGCCAGCAAAGGAAGCATAATCTTTGAAAATGCTGATTTTCTCATAGAATAATAGGTCAGTTGTTTATAAGTGATTAAATAGTTCGCAAATATATCAATTAAATCAATACACAGCCAACAATTGGTCTCTTTTATTTTTAATTATGGTAAAATAATGGCTTATTGGTTCAAAAAACGTGTCTGTTTCGGCTTCGACACGACACTCTTTGCCCATCTGCTTTCACAATTCAGTGGAAATGACTAATTTTGACCCCGAAAATTTATTTATCAACAATGAAGAGAATATTTTTATTGGCGGCAGGCTTGCTCGTAGCCACAAGCGGACTGCTCGCCGAGACTAAAGAGAAGGTCGCATTCGGCGACTTTGAGCATTGGGTCACAAGAACCATCAAAGAGTCCGCAATCATCGGCGGAAAATCCAAGACATTATACGAAATCGGCCCGACACAGACAATCCACGGCAACAAGGCTTACAGAAACCTCGGAGGCTCGCCTTGGGCTACGTCAAACGTGTATGCCAAAGTGGCTGGCGTGGTGAAGGGCAGCAACGCCGTGTTCCCAGCGCAGCGCGCTGCCGGAAACAAATGCGTGAAGCTTTCAACAATCATGGAGAAGGTGAAGGCACTCGGTGTGGTGAATATGGACGTATTGGTTTCGGGAAGCATCTACTTCGGCACAATGGTGGAGCCGGTGAGCAGCACCAAAAATCCATACAGCAAACTGGACATGAACGTAAGGTTCACAAAACGCCCTAAATATCTGACCTACGACTACAAAGTGGAGATTCCAGCCAATGCACAGATGATATATTCAAGCGGTTTCGGAAAGAAGAAAGTTCTCAAAAAGCAGAATGCATGCGAGGTATTCGTGTTGCTGCAACGCCGATGGGAAGACGCCAACGGCAACATCTACGCAAAGCGCGTGGGAACAGGTCGCGAACGCTACACGAGAAGCACCGGATGGGTCAACGGACACCGCCTGCGCATCTACTACGGAAACATCGTCGGACAGCCTTACTATAAAAGCTACATGAACCTTGTCGACAGCAGCCGTCCATACTATGCGCGCAATAGCAAGGGCAAAATCGTGCCTATCCATGAGGTCGGTTGGGACAGCCCGCTGGCAACACCAACCCACATCATCATGATGTTCTCTGCCGGCTGCGGCACGGCTTATGAGGGCACTGTCGGTCAGAATCTATACGTCGACAACGTGGCGTTTATCTACGACTAAACCGACTCGTTTATAAGCATAATGGGTGCATCCGCTAAGATGCGCCCATTTTTTTGCACTTATTGCACTTCATTTAGAAAACCATAGAAAATTTCTGAGTAATTTTGCATCCAGTTTTAGGTTTGTAGGTATAAGTATGGCAAAATGCAATGAAATGACAAGCGGTGCCACGATGCCGCTCATTTTCAAATTCACTATGCCCTTGCTGCTCGGCAACCTGCTGCAGCAGACATATTCGCTGATTGATGCGGCTATTGTGGGCAAATTCTTGGGCATAAGCCCATTGGCAGCAGTCGGCGCCAGCAGTTCGGTGATCTTTCTGATTCTTGGCTTCTGCAACGGCTGTTGCTGCGGATTCGGCATTCCGGTGGCGCAGAAATTCGGAGCGCGCGACTATAAGTCAATGCGCCGCTACGTCTACAGCAGTCTGAAACTGACGGCATGGCTGTCGGTGTCGATAGCCGTGGTGACGAGCCTACTGTGCGCGACCATCCTTCGATGGATGAGCACTCCCGAAAACATCTTTAGCGATGCCTATTGGTATCTGCTGATCACGTTTATCGGCGTGCCGGCAACGTTCTACTACAATCTGCTCTCAAGCATAATCCGCGCGCTCGGCGACAGCAAAACCCCGTTCTGGTTTCTGCTTTTCTCCACCATCCTCAACATCGTGCTCGACATTTTCTGCATCGTCAACCTCGGATGGGGAGTGGCTGGAGCCGCCATTGCCACGGTGTTCTCACAGGCGCTGTCGGCTGTGCTGTGCTACGTCTATATGATTCGTAAGTTCGACATTCTCCGTGCCTCGCGCGACGAGCGGACAATGTCGCGGCGACACTGCTCAACACTGCTCAAAATCGGCGTGCCTATGGGTTTGCAGTTCTCAATCACCGCCATCGGCAGCATTATGCTGCAAAGCGCCAACAACGCCCTCGGCACCGACTGCGTGGCTGCCTTCACCGCCGCCATGCGCATCAAGATGTTTGCCATCTGTCCGTGCGAGAGTCTGGGCATCGCCATGGCCACGTTCACCGGTCAGAACTATGGAGCCGGACGTCCGCAACGGGTGTGGATGGGCGTGAAATCGAGTATGGCGATGGTGATGGTCTACGTCGTGGCGGTAAGCACGACAATGCTGCTGTGGTCGGAGGAAATGTCGCTGATGTTTGTGTCGGCCTCCGACACGGCGATAATCCGCAACACGGCTTTGTTCCTGCATGTGTCGGCATACATGATGCCTCTGCTGGCTCTGTTGTGCGTGCTCCGCTACACCATCCAGGGCGCCGGATTCACCAACTTCGCAATGCTGTCGGGCGTGATGGAGATGGTGGCGCGCGGCATTGTCAGTCTGGTGTTTGTGCCTGATTTCGGCTACATTGCCGTGTGCTTCGGCGACTCTGTGGCGTGGTTTGCCGCCGACATCTTCTTGGTTCCGGCATTCATCTACGTCTACCGTCGCATCCGCCGCGACTGCACAATGCCGCAAACCGAAACAGCAAAAAGCTTCTGACAGACAAAAGGCACCGCAACAACCCGTCGCAGTGCCTTTCCCAACCTATATCACCTTGCTACAATACTATTTTCGTCACGCGATGTCCCGACGTTGTGGCAACGACAACGACGTGGACTCCATGCGGCAACGCCAACTGGCACTTATCTGCAATCAACGAATTGCGTTACTTAACAATCTTTGCCGTCACCACTGTGCCGTCAGCCTTAACGGCTTTGATAACATAGACACCCGGCTGAACCGTTGCGATGCTCATTGTGGCTGTGCCTTCAGCGTGCGCCACAACTGCGCCGTTAAGGTTGAAAACAGTTGCCTCTACAGTGCCTTCCGGAAAGACGACCTCGTTGCCGGCTACGAAAATTGTGCCCTCGGCAGCGATTGCTGCCACGCCCGATGTTGTGCCGTTTACGTCATAAACGTAGAGTTCCTGCAATTTTGTGCCATAGCCAGTAGAAGCCTTGGTTGAATAAACCTTGATATATTTCGCTTCAATGCCTTTGCCAGCAAACCAATCGGCACGAGCCTCCAGTCGTGCAGGTTTGTCGTAAGAGCCAAACACAGTAAAGGTCTTGCCGTCGGTCGATGCCTCTACAGTGTAACAGCAAGAGTTTGCGCCTTCCCAAGAAGCCTTGACAGCATCGATTTTAAACACCTTTTCCAATTCCACTACAATCCAGCAGTCGTAAGTATGGTCTTTTGAGCCAGCCGGCTCTACAGCTCTCCACACAGAGGCGGCAGCATCTACACCGTCGACAGCATTTTCCGGTTTTGAGTCACCAGTCTGCTCTCCCTCTGAAACAGTCACCGGACGGTTCAACGCAAGGTTGTCGCCCTTTGGATTAACCACATTGACTGTCACCACGTTTGACTGCAATCCATTTTCCGCAGTATAATACACTTCATAATCACCTGCCTCTTCGGCTGTCAAGACATTGCCGTTCATCAAGCCATTGCTTACTGTCCATATTCCCTTATCGGCGCTGATGTCGTAATTCCCACCGAATTGATCCAAGCCTGTGAGTGTGAAAGTGTAGTCGCCAGGGGTGCCGCACTCCTTGTCGGCAGCAATCATAACACTTGTCAGCTCCGACTTCGAGTTTGAATAAACTTCAAGTTCATATAATTTTGTACCATATTGTGTCGCGGCACGTGTTGAGTGGAATTTCACATAACGAGCCTTTACAGCTTCCTCGCTTGTAAGCCAATCGTGACGATTTGTCATACCTATACCGTTTGTCACAGTAAATGCAGGAATAGGGTCGGAGAACGTCACATTGTCGGTAGAGAAGGTGATAGTGTAATCTGCCGACGATGCTCCCTCAAAGGATGTGTGGACGCAGTTCACATCATAAGTCTCGCCGAGGTCTACCACCAACACTGCGTCATACTCATGGTTTTCCACGCCACTCGGCTCGTCTGTGATCCACAGGCTTCCGCGGTTGCCGTCCACTGCATTTTCCGGGTTTTTAGAGCCTTCAGTTGCAAAAACGATGTCTTTTTTCAATGCCAGATTCGCACCTTCTGCCTTGACCTCTATTTTCAGCTCGTTAGACTCTATGTCGCCGATTTTCATCTTCACTGTATATGTGCCACGGCTCGTTACGGTAAGTTTGTTGTCGACAACAGTTGCTCCTTCCGAAACAATCATCTGGCGGGATGCGTTTTCCTCGGCTGTCAGAATATAGTCCATTTTATATTGGTCGAGGAATTTGTAGCCGAGCGTATACGTGTCGGCGACAGAGCCTTCAAGTTTGTCCGCCGTAATCTCTATCGATGAGAGTTTCGAGACTTCCTCCGCCATGTCATACACACCGAACTCCCAAAAACTGAGACCATAAGGCGAGCCTCGCTCTATCAGCTCAACTGCCACATAGCGGGCTGTAACGACATCCGTCGTAGATACTGCTATGGTCTCCGATGCTGGAAATCCCGACAGAGTCTTGTTGATTTCTGCAATTTCTGTCCACCCGGTTGCGAAATCGTTTGTCTTGTCATCATCTGTAAGTTTGAGAGCAATCTCGGTGGTGATTTCATCGGCAACGCGTATTTTATAGTGTTTGCCGTATGCTCCTTCCCAAACAATTTTCAAATGGTCGATGATGGTTCCTTTCTCAAGATCCACGTAGAACCACTGGTTGTCGCCGTCAGAAGCTTTCGACTCCCAACGAGTGCCAAGATTGTCGTCAACCGCCAGTTCTGGAGGCTGCTGATTTGAAGAAGCATATACTTTTTTCCCCAACGCCACATTGGCGGCTTGCGATGTTGCTGAGAGCATCAATAACGCTCCCAATAACAAGGTGATGTTTTTAAATCTCATAGTTGTTTTTAAATTTTATGGTTTTATTAATAATTATCTGAAAAATGGTTTTTCCCACACCGCAAATTTACACATACCACATCTTTCAACACTCACTTTTCCTTTCACAACAACTCAACATCGACAAAATCGGGCTTTCTGAAAGTTTCGCACATTCAATTATACGTCAGATGATTACACCATTATTATGTTTTAAAACACATCTCACAATGTTGAGTTTTTTCCTCAACATCGCGTTTTTCCGCCATTTTTCGTGTGTTTTCATCATCCACCTCATTGTGGAATCCTCAGAAGCCGGCTTGCACCAAATTTCGACTGCTTAGGCAGCGCCTCTTGAAAGCAAAATTAAGCGCGCTTAATTTTGTTTTTACCTCGGCTTGCACTAACTTTACATATTGAAATGGAAACTGCTCTTTACTTAATCCCGGTGATGCTCAGCGACGAGCCTTTAGACAAAGTGCTGCCGGCATACAATCTTCAGATTGTCAAGGAAATAAAATATTTTATAGTTGAAAACGTTCGTTCTGCACGACGTTTTCTCAAAAAGTGCGACCGTACAATCGACATCGACTCGCTTACGTTCTACACCCTCGACGAGCATACACGCCCAGAAGAAATTGGCGACTATCTGAATCCTCTAATCGAAGGCAATGCCATGGGTGTGATTTCTGAAGCAGGATGCCCGGCAATTGCCGATCCAGGAGCCGATGTTGTGGCAATGGCCCAACGCCGCGGGCTGAAGGTGGTGCCTTTGGTAGGGCCGTCGAGCATATTGTTGTCGCTGATGGCTTCGGGATTCAACGGACAGAGTTTTGCATTTCAAGGCTATCTCCCTATCGATGCTGCAAAACGACAGAAAAAACTGCACGAGATGGAACGCAACGTCGCTGCCGGACAAACGCAGATTTTCATCGAGACGCCCTATCGCAACAACAAACTGGTGGCTGAACTGAGCCAACAGCTGCGCGGCGACCTGCGCCTGTGTGTGGCTTGCGACGTGACCGGCGCAACCGAGGAAATCACCACGCGCCCGGTGCGCGAATGGGCGAAGGCGAAATACAACTACGACAAGCGTCCCGCTATTTTCCTGATTTATCGTTGACGTGACTATGGAGAAGATTCGTAAAAACTCGCGCAGCCGCTGTCCGTATCAGCAGGGGTCACTGTTTGGCGACGACGAGTCGGCGGCTCTGATGACGGGCGGCATCAACACACGAGGACGCAGCAAAAAAAGACAGTCGGAGCTTGACACTCCGCTTGAGATAAGCAACGACACCGGCAGTTTCCGATTTATCAGTTTCGGCAGCGGGAGCAGCGGCAACTGCTCATACATAGGCAACGAGCACGGCGGATTTCTGATCGATGCCGGAGTAGACATAAAGACTGTGTTGGCGGAGATGGAGAAAAACAACATCCGTCCGGAGTCGCTACTTGGCATCTGCCTCACTCACGACCACGGAGACCATATCCGCTATGCTTACTCTTTCCTGCGACGATACCGCACGATGGCGCTCTACTGCACAAACCGGGCGTTCAACGGGCTGCTGCGCCGACACAACATCTCACGACGCATAAAAGACTATCACCACGCAATATACAAGGAGATTCCTTTCAAAGTGGGAGATTTCGAAGTGACGGCGTTCGACGTGCCCCACGACGGCAGCTGCAACTCCGGATTCTCAATAACCTACGGCGACGCCAATTTTGTGCTCGCCACCGACTTGGGAAGCGTGACCGACCGCGCTCGCCACTACATGTCGCTCGCCAACTATCTGGTAATCGAGAGCAACTACGACTCTACGATGCTCGACAACGGCTCTTATCCAGAATACCTCAAAAGCCGCATCCGCGCTGGAAACGGACACATGGACAACGCCGCAACGGCGGCTTTCTTGAAGGAGATTGCCTCGGAAAGGCTGAAATACGTGTATCTTTGCCACCTAAGTCACGACAACAACACGCCCGACACGGCACGAAGCTGCGCGATGAAGGCTCTGCAGGAGGCGGGACTTTCGGTTGGCGAAGGGACGGAGTCGCTGACCGACAATGCCAAGGACGTGCAACTCGTTGTGCTGCCGCGGTTTGACGCGACTCGTTGTTACAAGTTTCACGTCAATTTGAAATAATTCGACTGGAAGTCTTGCCAAAATGAAAAATTGTCATTACTTTTGTACCCGATTTGCGCATGTGGCGTAATTGGTAGCCGCGCTAGACTTAGGATCTAGTGACGTAAGTCGTGGGGGTTCGAGTCCCTTCATGCGCACAAAAGAAAATCCTAACTGCTTCATAACGAGCAGTTAGGGTTTTTGCTTTTATATATTTGGCAACATTTTGGCAACGTATTTTGATATATTGGTGTCCGATAAAAATTCGAGACTTTCGAAAAAATAGGGCTGCTCTCTAAAGTTTAGCGGACAGTAATATTTTAATTATTGTTTGGTTTCATTTTAATCAAGTATCATTCTCAACTGACTGTCTCCTTTATAATGCGTTTATCCAGCACTCCTGCAAACACATACATTTCTCTTTTAGATATTTCCAATCGTATTGCAAGTTCTCTCCAATCTTTTACTGCTTCAACCACCCCAGAGATAATCTTCTCAGCTGTTTTTCGGTTGAGCATATAATCTTCACAAGCATTGAGCAAAATGCCCAAATCTGCCTTATTGGAATCAGTGGAGATAAACAGACTTTGATATTCATTCAGAGTAGGATTCATATCGTATGCCGGTGACAATGTCCATCCTTTTGCTGTCAAAAGAAAACCATGATTGCGGAAATGGTCATCGCTATTGCCTATGCAGATATTGAATGCTACACGGCGATAGAGTTCCTGTAAATTGCGCTCTACATCTGTGCAGTTTTGGAGGATGAAGTCAACTATATCCAGATAGCCATATCCATTTGTTGCATTATCTCCATCTTCCAATCCCAACAAGGTCATTGTTGATGCAAAATGAATCCGTTTACCCGATAGTGTTCTGTCAAAACGCTTTGAGAGCAATGTATGGTATTTCTCTCCTGTAGCCAGCACCTTGGTCTGTGCCGCATTTATACCTGCCTTTATAGCAAGCAAATGACTGAAATGTTCCCAAAGTCCGGCATCATAATCGTCTTTACGTGATGGAAACTTTGCAATATATAGAGTTTTATCCGCGTCTATCACACTGGCTTTAGGTCGTGCTCCACCCAATGAAGAACCGGGCTGAACAAGTTGAGCAATCCATTTCCTATCAGGAAGAATATTGTTTTCTTCACTCTTTTCTATCTCCGTACTGGCAGCTATTAGTTCTCTAATATCTGTCAATGGTGGTATCCGCAGAGACTCACCCACATTGATAAAATCACCATTGGGGTCTTCCTTGAAGCGGAAACCGCCCATTCTGGAAAAATCATCAATGCCTGTCAAGAAATCAAAAGAAGACAGTCTGCGAATCGGCCTCTTTTCCTCAGCAGCTTCAATCTGTTCACGTCGCAATAGCAAGGTCCGTCCCCAACGATCAGGCAAGGCATCCGAGAAACAACCGAATATATCTTTTCCCAGCTGCGTATATTGTTGCCCCGGGTAATTATTCAAGTCATCACTCAAAAACAAATCACCGTGCTGCGCCAGCCATTCCTTGCTAAAAGAAAAACAATAGCTATCTGAACCACGAAGAGATTCATAGCTCAATTCTCCGATAAGTTCTATGTCTTTAAGCCAGTCAAAATCAGCATATACATACAATCTTTTCATGGCTATTCTTTTTTAGAAGCTCGCTCCCTTGTCTTCAAACTCAAATCCTGCAAAGCTTTTCCCATTTTATCTTCTTTGGCAAGCCACAGTATATCTTCTTCAAGTTGCAAAGCATACAAAACACGCAGATAGATACCAATAGACACGGTTGGCGCACCTTTCTCTATTCGTGACACGGTCAATGGAGAACAGGTAGCACGCTCTGCCACCTGAGCCACGCTCAGATTCCTACGCAAGCGAGCCTGCTTAATCTGCTCACCCACAATCTGCATCTTCTGTTCCAGTTTTCTGGGCAACTTCGTACCCATTGTATTTTTCGTCATAACCAACTCATCATATAGTATGCAAAGATACTCATTTTTGTTGATTTTATGATGTATTATAAAGAAATTCACTTACTGAAATATCAGCTGCTGCCTAGTCAAAATGTTTAGCAGACAATAATAATTGAAAATATTCTTCCAAAAGTAGTGTGTTTCTCAGATTTGATTTGTATCTTAGTCATGTCTATCGTCGGATTCTCTCGTTCGTTTTAGCGACACTAAGACAAGTGAATTCTTCAACATAGTAAAATCCTGAGCAACATCTTATTGCTCAGATATTTAAAAAGTTTAATTTATAATAGTATTGCGAAATTAAGATTTAACCATGAAAGTTAAAAACTTTTACAGAACCGGACTCGCCATCATGGTCTTCATGACGGTCTACGTTATTTTCTTCGGGCTGTGGGCCGAGGCCATCATCAACGACAGTCTGCCCATCAACGGCCCATCGGTGAATGTGCTCTATCCCTTGGCAGTGCTCACCCTGACGGCAGTCGCCGGGCTTTGCCTCTATGCTTATAAAAAAACTTGGGGCTGGATTGTCTGCGCCGGATTCCTGACATTCTTCCTCGTCTTGACATTGGCCGGTACTTTTTTCTGTATGACCGCCGATATGCTCACCCCGGACCTGGTCATAGGCATGATTCTGCAAATTCTTGCATTGGGAGCGTCAGTTTGGCTCTTCTTCACTTCGCCCATGAGAGACCAATTCTTCGCGGCCGAAGACTATAAAATCGGGAATCTCATCGCCATGACAGTTGGCACAGCCATCGTAATCGGAGGCATAACCCTGTTCCCCAAATTGTCTCGCATAGTCAAGCCGACAGTCCTTACCATAGCGCTCGGCACTGTGGTCCTGGGCATTCGATGGATTATGAATATCAACAAACATCACTAAACACATTACAACTATGGACAATCAACTAATCAAAATCGACGGTGTCGAACTTCCCGAGTACATCAAATTCAAGCGTGCTCCCATCTGGGCAATAATCCTCGGATATATCTTTGCCGTAATCGCCGGAGTCAACGGCATCGATGGCATCCATGGCATTATCATGTCGCTCGCGGGCTATCTGGAGTGCAGTTGGGTTTTCCGACTCATACATGTGATAGACATCCTAATGATTGTCGCAATACTGAAGTGGTGCTTCACCTATCTGTTCAGCAAGACAACTTCAAATGACAAGACGTGCCGTGGATTCTACGTGCATTACAAATACGACAAATGCACCCGCATCAACGGTCTATGCATGCTCACCCTGTTCATTATTATCGCAGCAGTCCGCGGCGACATGCTCATATGGTGGTAATCCTCTAACGACGTGAAAAAGGAATCAATAAAAGATAACGCCAGTATTACTTATTAAACAGAAGTCAGCGAATATTCGCTATGAAACGCGTTTGACCCAAATCGGTCATCGGGCCGTTTTTGGGTTAAAAATATCCCACGATATGCAGAATCGACGGAGTGAGGATGGCTGTGAAGATGCCGTTGAGCGTGAGTCCGAGACTGGCAAAAGCACCATAACGGTCGCTGATGCCAAACGCCCGCGACGACCCTACGGCATGCGCCGCCGTGCCCATCGACAAGCCTTGAGCTATCGGGCTATGGACGCGCGACCAGCGCATTACGCCAAAGCCCACAATGCCTCCGAAGATGCCTACGCTGACCACTACCGCCGCCGTTAGCGACGGGATGCCGCCAAGCGAGCTTGTCACCTCCATGGCTATAGGCGTGGTTACCGACTTTGCGGCAAGCGACATAACCACATCGTGCGACGCGCCGCAGACATCTGCCACCCACACCACCGAGATGATGCCGGAGATGCAGCCGCCGAGCGCCGACAGCGTGATGGGCAGAAGCTGCTTCTTGACGGTCGACAGTTGCTTGTAGAGCGGCACGGCAAGCGCCACGACTGCCGGCTTGAGCCAGAACTCAATGTAACGGCCATACTGGTTGTAGGTGTCGTAAGGGATGTCGTAAGCCATCAGAAACACTATGATCAGCGCGATGGTTACAAGTATCGGGTTGAACAAAGAAAAGCGCGTGCGGCGCTGTATCAGTTGCGCTGAGCCGTAGACCACAAATGTGAGCGCAAGCAGGAAGTATGGGTTGTTAATGTATTCCATGACGTTTCGTGAATTGACGATGTTGATATTTTCTTACCAGTTGGTGAATCCAGCCGGTGACCACGATAACCACAACGGTGCTGACCGCCGATGCCACAATGATTGGCAGCAGCTGCGCCTTTATGACATTGAGGTGGAGCATAAGCGCCACGCCTGGCGGAATAAAGAAGAATCCAAGATTCTTGACCAGAAAATTCGCTATACCCTCAACCCATCTGAGGCGTATCCATTTAAGCTGCAGGCACGCTGTGAGCAGCAGCATCCCGATGATGCTTGACGGCAGTTTGATGCCCGTGAGCCACACTATCAGCTCCCCTATCGCAAGGAAGCCGAAGATGATTCCACATTGATAAACCATTCTGTAATTTTTTTCTTTCCTAAAACAATCAGCTGCAAAATTACTGCTTTTATCCGGATTGGGACGCATACATAGCCTATAAACTGAAGGCGGGCACGCCAATTTCTTGGTGTGCCCGCCTCATATAGGGTTGTTGCAAGTGTTATTTCACACTGACAATGCGTGCCATCGAGCCGTCGGCGTTTTCAACGCGCACGGCATAATAGCCTGTTGCCATCGGAATTGCTGTCTCGGCTGAGATATTGCCTGCAAACACGCGACGGCCGTTCACGTCGAAGATTTCAACCTTGCTGTCGCTTGCCACGCTCACGCGCACTGCTCCGTCGGCGCCGGCTATAGCCACACCGTCGAGCGCCACGTCGCTGACACTGCCCATAACCTTGAAGAGGGCTGTCACCGTAGTGTTGCGCGAAATCTTGAACTCATTGCCTTCAATCACCTTGCTGTTGGCTGTGATTTTGTCGAGTTCGTATCCAGCGTCAGGCGTTGCCTTGATGGTGATAGGCGACATACGTTTCACCTTGTCGCCAGAGTTGATTACCTTTCCTTCAGCGTCTTTCAACTCGATAGAGCCATTGACTGTCGGTGCGATAATAAGGCGTGCCACGTCGCATCCCGAGCCGTTGCCGCTCATGCTTGGCGTCCAACCTTTCTCAGAAGCGATTGATGTGTCGGAATTTTCCGCATCGTTAGGCGTAGCCTCCGTGCCTGTGAGCAGCGTCAAGTTGGCAGACGGTTGCTCTTCAACCACCTGCGCGCGCTGCGGAAGTGTGTAGAAGAAGTCGTTGAGTTCGCAAGCAGTCATACCGTTGCCGCCGCAGTCAATCTTGTAAAGGTCGGTGTTGGCGCTGAGGTCGAGGCTGCGGATTGCGTTGTCGTTGAACGAGAGCATCTGCACCTTCTTGTTGACTGTAAGGTCGAGTGAGGTGAGCAAGTTCCCGCCCACGCTGACATCTATAAGCTCTGGATTGTGCGAGAGGTCGACTGTGGTCAGCTCGTTGTTCATCAATGTAGCTTTGCCAAGTGCTGGAAGCATCGACAGGTCGATGGCTGTCAGGTAGTTGTTAGCAACGTTGACTTCCTCAAGCTTAGGATTGTTCGACAGGTCGATGGCCTCAAGCTGGTTGACCTTAACGTTGCATACAAGCAGCTCTGGGTTCTTCGACAGGTCGACAGACGTCAGGCTGTTGCCGTAGCAAGAGAATGAGCGGAGCTCAGGGTTGTGGGTCACGTCAATCTCTTTCAGCTCGCAGTAGCTTGCGTCAAGCTCCAAGAGGAACGGCTGTCCGCTGACATCGAGCGTGCGGATAGGGTTCATGTAAAGGTTCAAGTTGTTGAGTATGTTTGTCTTCGACAGGTCGATGCCGGAAATCTTGTTGTTCCACAGTCCCATCTCCTCGCCAAACTCGCCGTAGCTTTCAAGGTTAAGAGCGAACACCTCACCCTTGATAGTCACTGTCGACATTGTTGCCGACTGGTCGGCCGGTGCAGCCGCTACGCCGTCGATACGCACATAGTTCTTGCTGCTCACCTCATATTCCTGGCTTGAACCGTTACCCCAGTCGATTGAGACTGTCGGCTTATTACCGCCTTCGGCAGCCAGCGCAAACGACAATGACTGACCGATAGGAGCGGTAAACGAGATGGCGCTTGTCTCTCCGCGGAACACCACTTCGATTGTCGACTCTTCGTTGACCACAAACGTCTTCTCATAGATGCTCTCGCCGTTGACAACGACGTGGTCAAACATATAGCCTTCGTCAGGAGTGTCGTTTACCATGATGGCGACGCCTGCCTTTGCAGTTGTCGTCACATCGGCAAGCTCCTGATAATAGTTGCCAGCCCACTGCGAAAGGTAGAACGAACCGTGGGTTGTGGAATATTTAGTAAAGTTGTAGTTGCGCTCGTTTGAGATGTCGCCGCCGAAATAGCCGGTAACATTCACCTTCTCGCCTGTGTCGTTAGCCTTGACGGTCACAGGCACAGCCGGACAATTGGCAGTGCCGTCGCCTGTAACGTCGATTTTCCACTTCATTTCGTTGCTCGTCACGTATTCAGTGTCGGCAGTCTCGGCATTCGAGCCTTCAACAAAAAGATTGGTGTTGTAGGCATCCTTGTTCAACGCCGGCAGTGTGTGCAGCGTGAATGTCATCGAGTTGCCTGTCATCTTCTTGTTGTTGCGCATATCAAGATATGAGAACTTTCCGCCAGGAAGTACATAGTTGAAATAGAAGAACGGGCAAAGGGTGTTGGCAGCACGGAAATCGCGCAGGTACAAAGCTTTCGTCAAGTCGATATAACTTATCTGCGTATCGCTGATGTTGATTGTGCCCAACGATTCATTGTTGGAGATGTCGATGCGCGACAATGGGTTGCCGTTGACCAATAGCGAGCCGAGCTCCTTGTTGGTCGACACATCAACACTTGTCAATTTATTGTTGCCGCAGTTGAAATAGTTGAGTTCCGGATTGTTGGCTACATTTATGTCTGTAAGCTGGTTGCTTGAGCAGTCGAACGAGAACAGCTTCGGAAACTTGGTCACGTCAATCTCAGAGAGATAGTTGCCGTTTACCGAAAGTGTCGACAGTTTGGGATATGTGCCGTTCTCAAAATCGAGCAACGCGTTGTTGGAAAGGTTGAGCGAGCTCAGATTAGGCAACGAGATGGCATAGAAATGCATAATGTGACAGTTGTTCATGCTTATCTGCTTCAAATTGGTGCTTCCGTCATAGAACACAACTGTGGTAAGCTCCGGATTGTCGTTGGCAGTGAAGTACTGCAGCTTGTCGAAATTGATAAGGTTCAACGCCACAAAATTCTCACCGTTTCCCGACACATTGAGCTGCTCGAGGCTATTTGCCAACGAAGAAATCTCAAACTGATGAGAGTCAATCTTGTTGCTCTTCAGCCCGAGATTCTTCAAAACAGAGTTGCCGGTCGATGAGAATGTTACAATAGAGTTTTCGTTAAGACTCAATTTGGTAACCTCCGGAAGTCCGCTGAGATTGAAATCTGTCAGCTGATTCTTTTCCATATCCACCTCTTTCAGCTTCGTGTTGGCGAAAGTGGCGGCAGAAATCTGCATCTCTCTAATCTCAAGATAAGTGATGTCGCCCTTGATGGTGATGGTCTTGCTTGCGCCAAGCTTACCGGTGATCTCCGAGCCGTAAGTCCAGCTTGGCTTCACTTTGTTGTAGATTTTCTCGACGCCGTCACCCCAGTCGATGGTAAACGCATCGTCCATAGAGTCAGCCCAAGTATACAGCTTGATGCTTGCTCCCTCGTCGAGGGTTGTGGTCAATGTGACCACGCTCTCTTCCGCATTGGCGATAGGAACCGCCAAAAAGGCAAGAAGAAATAGGAGTAAGAGTTTCTTCATAAAAATAGTATTTTATATTGTATTAATTTTTTCCCAAAACCACTACAAAAGTAATAAAAACAAAGCAATTAGCGCAACTTTTCTCACTATTTAACACCATTCACCTACAAAAACACGCTCCTTTAATGACTTTTTATAGACGTAACGGCTCATTTTTTATACAAAAACTGCTGTAAAACATATCGCTGCGGAATTGCAGTACTAAATTTTCATTTTAAATTTGCACTGGAGAAAAGGGGTATTAGCTCATCTGGTAGAGCGCAACACTGGCAGTGTTGAGGTAAGCGGTTCGAGTCCGCTATGCTCCACATCAACAGCCCTGCTTTGAGCAAGGCTGTTTTCATAAGCCACCGCCTCGTTTTTGCGAATCTTTAATCCTTATGCCCGATGTAAATTGATTTTTTTTCGTTATCTTCGTAGCCACTAAAACATGAGTGATGCATGGCATCGCTTCTTCATAGAAGAACCATATGAAAAGAATCGACATAAACGAACTTAAACAGATTCAACTGGACGTGCTTTCTGCCGTACACGGATTTTGCATTGAGCACGGAATCAGATATTCATTGGGCTGCGGCACAATGCTCGGATGCGCCCGGCATCAGGGCTACATTCCCTGGGACGACGACATCGACATATACCTGCCGCGCGAAGACTACAACAAATTGGTCAACGAGTTTCCCGAAACATTAAACGGAAAATATCAGTTCATCTCACTTGAACGCGACAGCAAATGGAACAGAGCCTACGGCAAAGCATTCGACAACCGAACCGTATTGCGCGAAACAGTCAGCGAAACCGTACAGATTGGTGTCAACATCGATGTTTTTCCAATTGACGACGTGCCCGACGACGAACAGCAATGGAACGCCTACAACAAGACTCGCGTAAGGCTACAAAAACTGTATGCAATAAAGACATATTCACCACGCAGCGAATGGAGTATATGCAAAAAGCTGGGATTGGCAATGGGCAAGCTCGCCCTCTTGGCGGTATCATCAAGACTCCTTGCCCAGACACTCCAGAAAATGGCAGTAAAGCACAACGGCAAAGGCTTCAGACGAGTGTTTGAATGTTGTCAAGGCTTGTTCGAATCCCGGTCATTTCCTTTCAAGAAATCCCTTTTCGACAATCTGAAATTAATGCCGTTTGAAGACCGGGAATTTTTCGGCTTCGAGGATTACGATGAATATTTGACGAATTGCTATGGCGACTGGAGGCAATTGCCTCCAAAAGAAAAGCAGGTGGCAAACCACATCTTCAACGCCTGGTGGAAACAATAAAACATTTTTCAGCTATGTACTACTTAGACAAAAAAATCGAAAACCTTCACAGAATATTCGACCAGAACGAGCGCAGTTCGTTCTTGCGCCTTGACCTTAACGAGAACCCAGGCGGACTTCCCGAAGATTTCATCAAAGACGTCATGGCGAAGGTCACGCCACGCTTGGTTTCTCAATATCCGGAAACCTTGCCGTTCACAGAAAAGTTGGCTGAATTTCTTGGCACCGACATTTCTCATCTATGTCTTGTAAACGGGTCTGCCGAAGGCATCCGCTACATCATTCAGGCGTTCACAGCTCCGGGCGGACGCATCGTGGGTGTCGTGCCGTCATACTTTATGTTTCAGGTATATTCGGAAATGTATGGCAGAAACTTCATAAAGGTGCCTTACGATGAGGATTTAAGCATGAACGTGTACAATATCATCAAGGAAATAACCGACGACACACAGTTGCTGATTCTCCTGAACCCAAACAACCCAATGGGAAATGTCTACTCCGACGAGGAATTTGAGAGGATAATGGAAAGGGCGAGAGAAAAACAGGTGACCGTCTTGGTCGACGAGGCATACCACTACTTCTGGCCAAAAACATTCATCAAATACGCCCTCAACCAAGAACACGTATTTGTCACCCGCACATTCTCCAAATTGTTCTCAATGGCCGGCTGCCGTCTTGGATATGTCGCAGGATGGCCCGACGGTGTGAAAATGGTTCAGAAACTATGCACACCACACAACACCAATGCTTTTGCCATGCTGCTTGCCGAAAATGTAATCTCCAACCCTGATGTGCTCAACAATTTGATTGAAAAATTCAACGAAGGCAGAAAATATCTGACAGAGTCGCTCGACAGCAACGGATACGCACACAAGGGCTGTGCCGGCAATTTCATATTCATCAAGCCTAAGACCGATGCAGAGAAGATTGTGGCACAGATGAAATCCGTCAAAAAAATTCTCATAAAATCATACCCTAATGTCGGTGAATTCGGCACATGCCTGAGAGTGTCGATAGGCGAACGCAAATATATGGAGACGTTTATGGACGCTCTCCTTGAACTGGACAAATAACCATCTGAATCAAAAACGCTATGAGGAAAGTTATAACATACGGCACATTCGACTTGTTTCACGAGGGGCACTACAACCTGTTGAAACGTGCAAAAGCGTTGGGCGACTACCTGATTGTCGGCGTGACAACCGACACGTTCGATTTGGAACGTGGAAAAATCAACACGTGCAACAATGTAATGGAACGCATCGACGCCGTCCGTGCCACAGGACTTGCCGACCTCATAGTCATCGAAGAATACAAAGGGCAGAAAATCGACGACATCCTGAAATACGGTGTCGAAATCTTTGCCATAGGATCTGATTGGGAAGGATATTTCGACTATCTCAATGAATTCTGCAAAGTGGTATACCTCCCGCGCACCGAAGGCATTTCGTCAACACAAATCCGCAAACACCGCCCGGTGGCAGACATCGGAATCATCGGCACCGGAAGTATTGCTTCTCGGTTTGCATCAGAGTCGGCGTTTGTAAACAGCGCAAGAATCACAGGCGCTTACAATCCCTTGAAATCCGAATGCGACGATTTCTGCAAAAAGTTCAACATTCCGACATGCGCGGATTCTGTCGAAGAGTTGCTTCAAGTCTGCGACGCTGTCTACATCGCCTCGCCTCACTACACTCATTTTGATTATGCCGAAACGGCGATGCGCACAGGGAAACACGTCTTCTGCGAAACCCCGTTTGTCACAAGCCGAGCGGAAGCCGAGAAACTATACGACATGGCGCAGAAGAAGGGGTTAGTGCTGATGACCGGCTTGAAAACTGCCTACTGCCCGGCGTTCAGACACCTGTTCTCCCTGCTGAAGTCGGACATCATTGGCGAGATAGTAGAAATCAACGCCACATCGACCACCCTGCTCGAGCACGAGGACTACATCGGAGGAAAACGCTATGGAGGAAGCATGGTGGAGAACGGATGCTTCACGATGCTGCCTATTCTTAAGTTTTTCGGCACAGATTACAAGGACGTTCTGTTCTACTCGCGGATGAAAGACGGTGTCGACATTTTCACCAAAGCAATATTCAGATACGACCATGCCGTAGCTTCCCTTCAGGTGGGTTTGGGCGTAAAGACTGAAGGCAACCTCACAATTGCCGGCACAAAAGGATATGTCTATGTGCCTGCTCCGTGGTGGAAGACCGACTATTTTGAAGTGCGCTACGAAGACCAAAACAAAAACAAAAAATATTTCTATCCGTATCTGGGCGACGGCCTGCGCTACGAAATCAAAGATTTCGTAAGTGCCATTCTGTCGAAAGACTATGTCTTCTCAAAACTGACAAAAGACGAGATAATAACGATGGCTGAAATCCAGGAACGGCATCGATTGAAGTCAAACTTATTCGAAATTTAACTTCCGCGTTTTGACTGTCTCAGAGAGCGCAGCACTCTTGGAGCGACAAGCGTCATTGCCGCCAATCCTATCATTATCATGACCACATCCACAAGCGCCGAGTCGGTAAAATAAAACGGGAATACACCAACCGCACCAATGGCAACGGTCAGAATCGACATCTTCGAGATATTGATTTTGAAATAACGGCGGGAATCGTGGATACGGAATCCAAGAAGCACTGCATAAGTGACAACCGAGGTAACCACCACTCCGTATATTCCTATCGTCTGGATGAGGACAAAATTCAGCAGAATGTTGACTGCGGCGGAAACTCCGACGCCAAGCAACGCTCGTCCTGTCTCAAAAGAACATTGATAACCGACCTCAAGAATGTTTGACAATGCATAAAGAACCGAAGAGGCTATTATAGGAAAGACATAGACTATTCCTGCAACATATTCTGGACTCACGATAAATGGATACACTATCTTCAGACCAAACGCAAAACATAATGCCGCTATCGACATAAACATTATGAAGAGATTCACCATCTCAGAGAAAAACTTGTCACGGTCCGGACTATTGTACTGCCGTAACGCCATCTCCTGCCACGCCTGAAAAATTATTGCGCCGACAATCTGCATTATTGCTCCAAAACGGGCTGCTACGGCATAAATTCCGTTGTCCGACAATGAGAAGTAGTGCTGTATGAAAAAACGGTCGCTGCTCGTGGTAAGCCACCAGCACATTATCGTCGGCAACAACGGCAGAACGTAGCGCAATATTTTTTTCGTAAGCATTACATTTTTCAATGTGGGCTTGAAATACTTGCGCAGCAACCCCACCCTGACCTCAATATACACAACGGCTATAAGACGCGCAAAAATATTGGCAAGGAAGATTCCCGTTATCCCCCATCCGCACCACACTACAAACACCACGCTGAGCGCGCCTATGGAAAATGCCGAGATTATGTTGCTGACAACAAACGTTTTTGTCTCGCCCACTCCTCTTGCCATCTGCCCGAACACTTCAATCAACGCCATCGAGACCAACAAGCCGAACGAGAGCCACAGGCACCTTATCGGATAAACAAACGACACAATCGCCGACAACAGCATGAAAACGAGCAACGAGCGGCTCAGCAGCCTCATCGTTGCGCTGACCACCTCGGTTTTTTCCTCGTCAGTCTTGCTGTCAATCAAAAAGCGGAACGCCCCGTCGCGGAGTTGCAACGAAGCAAAACTCGTAAGCAACATAACCGCCGTAAGACACAGGTCGTAATAACCGAACTCCGACGTCTCGACGAAAAACGTGTACAACGGTATCATCAGGAACGTAATCAGTTTCGACCCGATATTCCCGGCTGCATATATTCCTACGGATTTCAGAAATTGCTTTCCCCTGCCTGTCGTCTCCGTCATTTCCGCATTGCTTTTTTATAGACGGCTATTGTCTGTTCTGCTATTTTGCCCCAACAATAGTCGGCAGAATCTTCTTCCGTGCACTTATATTCTCCCTTATCGCCGCCGGTCAAGAATTCAGACAGCTTATCACAAAGCGCATTGGCATCATTTGCCTTAAAATAAGACTTAGTGGACAGTTTGAGAAGATGCGTTGCCTCTATTTCCGAAACGAGCAACGGCAAATTGAAATTGATTGCCTCAAGCAACACAAGAGGAAACCCCTCTATTCTTGACGACAGGACATAAGCCAATGCATTGGTATACAACTGCGACAGATTGTCGCCATCTGTAAACCCCGAGAAAACCACATTTGGATTTGAGCCGGCAATGGATTTCAATTCTTCCAGATATTTTGAATCCTGGTCAGGAGCCCCGGCTAAGACAAGCTTTACATCTGTGTCAAGTCGATTATATGCCGAAATCAGCAAATCAAAGCCCTTTTCAGGTGTTATTCTGCCAACTGACAGTATGTATTTTTGTGGACAAACTCCTATTTTGTCAAGAAAGTCATGATTTGGCGACGGACTCATCGGAACAATACCGTTTGGGATATATGTCGATTTACGCCTGACAGATTCTGAATATCTCTGCATCTGGAACTTGTTGACAAAAATAATCTGCGAGGCCGACGCCAATGCAATCCGCTCCGACAGCCGGAGCACTGCTTTTGCAAATGCATTCCATTTGTCGTGCTCATAGTTTGCGCTATGGTAAGTAAGCACCACTTTTTTCCCCACAGCACGCAAAAGAGGGGCAAACATCGCAGGTCCGATATTGTGGATATGGACAATTTCAGCTTTAGAAAACATTGAAATCAGGGTGGCAAGCAATGAATGCAGCACGGTTTCAAATCCGCTAATCCGTGTTGAAAGGAGGTCGGTGAATGAAATTCCGGAATACTGACTTTGCTGTGTCTTGACATATGGTTTTCTACGAAACACCCGAACAGACACACCCTTCATTTGCGGATACAATCGTTCGCAATGGCGTTCCACACCGCCCTGTATTCCAGGGAAGCCCCTTGTTCCTATGACGTCAATTCTCATATTGACATCAAATTAGTCCCAACAAATATCTTTTCCTTGACGGATACGCAGTTTGTTTTTGATTATCCATTTTATTGGAATCCACGGACGACGCACCATATCATGACGCTCTGTTACTATAAACGCACAATTGCGCTTACAGTTCTTCACCAATTCCAAAGCCTTTTTCGCTTTTTCCGACTTCATGATGTTCTCGAAACTGTCTTCCTTGATATTGCCGATAATCCATTCTTCACAAGAACCATTACATGGCGACACATTTCCCCACGGGTCGATAAAGAAGAAATCGGTAAGGGCACCGCATGGTGGACGATATCCTGGCTCATCCCCACGAAGACGACGATGGATACTTCTATTGAAATATGCGCGTCCATAGTCTTTCAGCCGGTTCTTCAAGCCACGACGTTTGGACGTGAGCATCGCTTTGACAAACTCCTCATGTGCGGCAAGAGCATCCGCGCTCTCCAATTGGTTGTCGTCCTTATGGAAATACCAAGAGTTATGCACCACAGAATTACCTAATTCAACGTCAAGAGCGACACATAGTTCATAAAGATGAAGCAAATCCTTATAATTGTCTGGCGAGATGACCACGGAGAAGCCGATATTCTTGCACTTCGTTTTTTTCAATTCGAGCATCGTGCGCAAAGCGTGGTCAAAGCCGTTGAGCGTGCCTCGTTTTTTGTCATTCAATGCAGGCAATCCTTCCACACTGACACGAATCAGGATGTTGGGATATTTATTGGCAAGAGCGACTATCGTTTCTGTATTATAGCCATTTGTACTTAACTCAAGCAACGATGATTTGGGATAAAGTATCTCGAAAATTTTATCTATGTCCTTGCGGATGGTGCATTCTCCACCAGTGATATTTATACGGAGTCCAGCAGGTAGTTTCTCATAATAGGACGCATCAATCTCTTCCTCAGGCCGAGTTTGATGTTTCCAAATGTTACACATATTGCATTTTGCGTTACAACGGAATGTTGTAATTAAACTGCCTTGTACTATATTTTTTGCCATATCTATACGCGCCTTTTAGTGTCCACTATATTACATAACGAATTGCAAAGGTAATTATTATTTCCCAAACAAACTAATTTAGGTTTAGATGATAATTCACTACCTTTGCACAACGTTACTATTTGTTTTCATCAATATGCAAAGAATCGTTCCATTCGACATAGCAAAAGCCTTATGCATCGTCCTGGTGGTTGTAGGCCATTACTTTCCCGAGAACTCTCCGGTCTGGTATGAATGTTTGAACAAACTCATTTATTCTTTCCACATGCCGTTGTTCATGTTTGCCAGCGGCTTCATCTATATGGCGACAAAAAAGGAAGGAGAATCATACTCGAAGTTTTTGGTCAAGAAGCTGAAGCGTTTGATGCTCCCGTATGTCGTTGTTTCTGTGATTGTCATCTCAATCAAGATGCTGACAGAAAAGCATGCGTTTGTTGAGAATCCAGTAACTGCCTATGCATATATAAAAATGCTGTATTTTCCTGAAGCGGGATATTTCTTATGGTTTATCTGGGCTTTGTGGTGGATGTTTGTCATCGCGCCGCTGTTTGCGACGAAACAAAAAAGATTATTGCTCCTTGGTGCGGCATTGCTTCTGTACTGCATTCCTCCGTTTCTGCCGGAAGTCTTTTGTTTCAAACAATTCCAGAGCATGTTGGTGTTTTTTATGCTTGGTGCTGTTTGTTGCGACTGGAGCAAGATTGCAACATCCATAAAAATTCCGTTTTGGGCTGTATGCCTGTCATTTGCCGCGCTTGAATACTTTTATATAAGATTTGACGCATGTCATTCAGCCATCCCTTTTGTCGGGATTGCAACAATAATTTATTTGTCCGACATCATTTCAAGAGGAGCAAAAAAAATCAATGGTTTGCTGACAATATCGGCGACAAGCTATATAATCTATTTGTTCCACACCACATTCGAGGGCGCTGCAAAGGCTGCCTTACAAAAATTCGCGCCCATTCTGCTTGACGACCCGTTTTTTGCCGTCGGCGCAGTGCTTGTCATATCAGCAGGCGTTGCCGGACCTATGGTCCTTTACCGCTATATCCTCGCAAAATATAAATTAACCCAATTCATTTTCGGCATAAAACGACAGCAGGCCACCTCTGACAGGCTGCCTGCTGCGTAAATCCGGTCAATTGGTCTTCTAACCTTGATATATCTCCAGCACGCTGTCAAGATAGCGCTCGGCACTGAAGCGTGGCAGCGACTGCGCTGAGATTGCCGCATAGTCGAACGGCGACTCCCATGCCGCGGCAATGTTGTTGGCAAGCGAGTCAACGCTGCCGCTGCGGAAAAGCATTCCGCTGCCGGGTTGTATCAGTTCGGGGATTCCACCAATGCGCGCGCCCACCACCGGTGTGCCCAGACACAACGATTCGATAACGCTCAACGGATTGTTTTCGTAGCATTCCGACGGCATAACCGAGAAGCGTGCGTTTCCCAGCAATTCTTTAACCTGCGCTGCGTTCTGATGCCCAAGAAATTCTATGTTGTCACAACGCCCGTAGCGCGATTTCAAACCTTCGGCAAGCGGTCCGCCGCCGGCTATCTTCAATGGTATCTGAAACTGCACGGCGGCCTTAAGCAGCGTCTCCACTCCTTTTTCTGCCGACAGCCGTCCCACATACGCATAATAGTCCTTACGCTCGGTGTTCACTTTGATGTCTTTCACTTTCTCTGGATCGACAAAGTTGCAGACCACCTTGATTTTTTTCTCATCAAAGCCTCCCTGCTTCATTTTCGATGCCATAAACTCGCTTGGACAGACAAACGTGTCCGTGGCGCGCTGCAAGCGCTTCGTATTCCATTTTTCCGCCTCAAGCCATGCCAGCAGGCTCGCCGCACGGCTGCCTTTCATACAACGGTTGGAATAGACTCCACGTTTGCTGCCTTCTATACATTGCTCGCACACCTTGCTATCGTTCAGGCAGCTGTATGACGGACATACAAGCTTGTAATCGTGCATCGTCCACACTGTCCTGGCTCCGAATTTCTTAGCCATTTCCACAATTACAGGCGACAGATAGGAGTGGATGTTGTTGAAGTGCACCACGTCAGGCTTGAAATCGTTGAGAAGTCTGGCAAATGCCGCCTTAACACCAGCACCGCCGAATATGCGCCTTGCTGCTGCCAGTTTGCCGCCAATTCCTCCGGAGAACGACACCTCCGGAGCATAATATTGATTGAAATCGGTTGCTATATTGTCCGGATAGTCCATTGCAAAGACCGCCGTCTGATGTCCCCGCTCACGCAGCAGTCGCTCAAGCGACATCGCGCACACGCAGTCGCCGCCGCGCGGATAATAGAACTTATTTACAATCAGTACTCTCATAACTATTTTTGAAAGATATATCCACTCGGCAACGAAAGTGCCTTCAACTCATTGTCAAATTCCGTAAAGTTTTCTCTAAGCTCACCAGCCTCAACATAGCCGAGCATGCGGTCTGCCATTGTGGCTACAACGCTGAACGCGCTATAGTCGCCAAATGCGTTGCCGGCAAGGATTACATAATCATAATTCTTGCGCAGGCTGTCGACAAGCACAGCAAACTGTTCCGAAGCAATCAAATCGATTGATTGGTCGCCCTTGGACGCAATTACATCAAATCCGTCTGCGTTTTCGCCGACAACACTGTCAATCGTCGCTTTTCCAACGAGATAGTCATCAAGAGTGGCTGCCGCGCTTGAATTTCCGCACAAATCAACCACTACCGCCTTTCTCAAAGCATTACCGAACGAGGTGGCGAGAGCGGCGGCAATGCCGGCTGTTCCCGACTCCGACTTGACACAGGCTATGGCTACCACGCCTACTCCTTCGGAAGCAATCAGACGGTCGCGCACTCGGCGCATCCCTGCCAGCTCATTGTCTGCCACTTCTCCTACAATCTCAAAATCGGTCAATTTCTCCAAATCCTGACGAATCATTATCCGTTTTGTGCGGATGGCGCGCAGCATGAGAATCAGCAACGGAATTATGATTGCCAGAACCAAAGCCGCGCCAAACACAATTGAGCCCTTAGGCCAAGCCTTTTTAACTTCATGATAAGCGGGGTCAATAATGCGGCCTATCTCCTGCACTCCAAATTTCAACGCATTCGACTCGCGCTGCTCAAGCAGGAAGATGTAAAGATTATTCTTTATTTCAGTATCCCGGTAGAGATCGACATAACGACGCTCGTGCGACGGCAACTGTTTCAACCTCGACGCATATTTGCCATCTTCTCGAACGAAGTCGTTGTAGGCAATCTCAGCACTTTCACGCGCCTTGCGCATCGTTTCTATCACACCTCCGCGCATACCGTCAATCTGCTTGTTGAGAGCCTGCAGAGCCTTGTTGTCGTGCTTGGCTGCCATGTCAAGCTTGGTGCGTTCAAGAATCAACTGATTATAGGACTCAATTGATTTTGCGGCACTTTCATAGTCCTGTCCGCTGGTAACAGGAATCATGGAATACTTATTCTTCGGGTCATCAAGGAACTCGCAAATCATGTCGAATATCGACAATTGTGTCTGCAAGCCCACAATCGAAGCCTTGTTTTTCGATGTTTGCTCGAGCAGAACTTTCGCCTCGGCGGCGATGTCGGTAACATCGTTGGCGGTCTTGAACTCCTCAAGCTGCTTCTCCGACTCAGACAATTGGCTTGTCAAGGACGCAAGACGGTCGTCGATAAAGGCTATCTCCCGTGAAGCCTTTGTCTGCTCCTCGCGCAGACGACGGATGTTGTAAAGCTCCACAACCATGTTGAGCAAATCCTTGCCGCGCTGCTTGTCCTCGTCCTGATAGAATAGCGTGATGCCATTGGATTTCAGCGACGGCACGTCGGCGTAGTATATCTTGGAATAGTCGTCATATGTTTGTGCGGTTCCGTTCACTTCCACTATAAGCTTGCGCTCCTCCCCGGCTTTATAAAATGCCGTGCGGCGGATGGTGAACGCTCCGTCGGGAAGTTTCACCGTTGCCGGCAATGTCATGCCGTCTTGTTTGAACAGAGTGGAGAACCATTTGCCTTTCACCTTGACGTCAATCTTGCCGTCTGCGCGCAGATTAATCTTGAATGTCGCCCCACTTTGAAGCGTGTCGAGGTCAACATTCGTTGACAATTCAACGGGCGACTTGCGGTAGAGCGACAGCTTGCGCATTCCGTCAACACCCTTGTAGTCATACTGCAATCCCAACTTGTTGATTGCCTCGCAGAGCAGGCTGCGCGACTGCAGAACCGCCATCTCATCATCTACCGAACCGCCGCCGAACGAGCCCATCGAGAACTGCTTCATCATCTGCATCATTCCGCCGCCCATTCCGCCGCCTTCTTCCTGTTCGATCATAATGTCGGCGTGGAATTTGAATTCAGGATTGTTTTTAAGCATATAGACTGCGGCGATTGCCATCATCGCTGCAAACGAGGCGATAAACCACCACCAATGCTTACGGATTTCATAGCGCAAACGGCTGAAATCCACCTTGTCAGAACTTGTAGCCATATTCTATTTTTTCTTTTTTATTATCATAAAACTCTGTCACCGGACGCGCCAGCAACGCTTTCGCCTCTTCTTTGGTCACCGCTTTGGCTTGCGCGGCGACAATTCCCATCACTGCCATCAGAAGCGACCCTGATGCTTGAAGCACCGCGCAGCCAGCTGTACCGTCAATGGCAAGGAACGCAAATGACATCACTCCAATTCCAAACAGCTGATAATGATGAGTGCGCATCACGATGCGGTATTTCCGCCATATCCACCAGCAGAAATAGCCAAAGAAGAATATTCCCAACAACCCGAACTGCGCAAGCTCGGGATAGAAAGTGTCTGCGATAAAGTCACCATAAGTGGGCGACAACCCCCAAAGCAGGTTTATGCCATAGTCATAGTACAAATCCGAGTAACTGACATCAGGCCCTGACGAGTAGGTGGCGTATGTAGCCAAACCGCTGCCCAACAGTAGGTGGTCGGCAAGCACAAGCACCATTCCGCCGAACAACACGGGCCGGGCGTAGGTCTCCATCACGTCGGGGTCGAACGTGTCGGAATTTCCGGTTATAAAATAGTATTCAATTTTTTTCCAAGCTACAAGCACCACAAGCACGAATGCGAGTGTGGCTACGACAACGTTGCGCACACTTTTGAAATTGACCGTGCCGGGACGATAAACAAACAGCATATAGAATGCCAGTACCACAAACCCATAATATTTCGAGCGGGTGCATATCAGTCCGAGCAACAGGATTACGCAGGTCCATATAAGATCCGACCGTGTATATGCCCGTGGGTTGTCGTTGTCATACGACATCAGCAAATAAACCATAGCACAGCCCACACAAGTCAGACCGCCATAGTAGATATGGAAGATAGTCACATCGTAGATATCGGCGGCGATGACGAAAAATGCCATAAACGCCAAGAAAATACACACCTTTTTCAGCACCCACTTCTCGTTGGCGGTGAACTGCGGCGCAATGGCATAACTTACTGAAAAAGCTATCAGCGGCTTGCACTGAGCAATAAAGTCGTTAATCTGCGCCTTCGGTATATTGTATGGTGACGCGACAAGAGAATATGCCAAATACAACGCCATCACGCCAAGCAGCACAAACATCAACTTATACTTGCCGAAGCAGCGGTTGAACGTCATGTCGACGACAGCGAGCACTGCAAATGCCAACAGACACAATTCGTCAAGAAACGACAATAAATGCGGAGCCAAAAACAAGCCCAGCACGCTGACGAAGAACACGTAGAAATATGCCCGGTGGATATTGAGCATTTTCGCTGTTATTTTTTAATTGCCAATGCAATTACAAGAGATGCGATAACCGACACTGCGCTGACAACAGTGGAAACCACTGTCACCTTGAATGCGTTGTTCTGGCTGTATTTCGCATTGCCTGCCTTGATTTTGTTAGGCTGCACATAGACCACGTCGTTCTGCTGAAGATAGTAATATGGCGAGTCTACGATTTTCGCATCTTTAAGATTCACGCGGTGGTAGGCGCGTTGTCCGTTTTCCTCGCGTATCACCATCACGTTTGTGCGTTCGCCGTATTCGGTCATATCCTCGGCAGCGGCAAGCGCGTCAAAAATGGTGAACCGCTCGCTTTTGGCTTCGATTGCTCCCGGACGTTTCACCTCGCCAAGCACGTTGACGCGGAAATTTGCGAGCTGAACACGGACTACCGGATTGTCGACCTCCTTCGAAATCTTTTCCGTCAGATATTCGCACAAGCCTTTGGTAGTCATTCCGGCTGCATGGATTTTGCCGATAGCGGGCATTGTTATTTCCCCGTCAGTATTGACAATATAGGTCTGGTTCTGCGGTGTCGACGACACACCCACCTCTCCCTCAAGCGACGGATTGACGAGCGGAAGGTTGTAGGCTGCCGTTGCCTCCGGCACAATGGAGTTGACCGTGATTATCAGCTCGTCGGCCGGACGGATTTTAACGGCATAGTCGAGTGCTGTTGTCCCGACTGTTTTCAAGCTGTCGGCATTCTCGAAATATGCCAACGACTGCGGAGCCTTACACGATGTCACTGTGGCAGCCAATACGATTGCGGCTGCAATAAATATCTTAGTAAAATTGAGTCTCATAGAAAAGCATACTTTTATTCTAATGTTTAAACGCACGCCATCGCGTTTTATTGCATCAGGCCTTCCACAAAAAGCAAAGAGAGCGCGCCCTCAATTGGACGCGCTCTCCGATATTTGAATCTTTAAGTTCTGATTACAACTTCGGACCGGCAGCTACAAGAGCCTTACCTGCCTCGTTGTTCTCATATTTCTTGAAGTTCTTGATGAAGCGGGCAGCCAAATCCTTAGCTTTCTCTTCCCACTGTGCTGCATCAGCGTAAGTGTCGCGTGGGTCAAGGATTTCAGTTGCTACACCTGGCAATACAGTCGGAACCTTGAAGTCGAACATCGGGATCTGTTTTGTAGGAGCCTTGTCGATGTCGCCGCTCAAGATAGCGTCGATGATGCCACGAGTGTCGCGGATAGAGATACGCTTGCCTGTTCCGTTCCAACCAGTGTTTACGAGGTAAGCCTTAGCGTTGTTCTTCTCCATCTTCTTAACCAACTCTTCTGCATATTTTGTTGGGTGCAATTCCAAGAATGCCTGGCCGAAGCATGCAGAGAATGTTGGAGTAGGCTCTGTGATACCGCGCTCTGTACCTGCCAACTTAGCTGTAAAGCCAGAGAGGAAGTAGTACTTGGTCTGCTCTGGAGTAAGGATAGATACTGGAGGCAATACACCGAATGCGTCTGCCGACAGGAAGATTACCTGCTTTGCTGCTGGTGCAGAAGAACCCGGCTGGATGTTGTTGATGTGGAAGATTGGGTAAGAAACACGAGTGTTTTCTGTTACGCTCTTGTCTGCGAAATCGATCTTGCCGTTTGCATCAACTGTTACGTTCTCAAGAAGTGCGTTGCGCTTGATAGCGTTGAAGATATCTGGCTCTGACTCTTTGTCGAGGTTGATAACCTTTGCATAGCAACCGCCTTCGAAGTTGAACACGCCGTTGTCGTCCCATCCGTGCTCGTCGTCACCGATAAGTTTACGCTTAGGATCTGTTGACAAGGTTGTCTTACCTGTTCCTGAAAGACCGAAGAAGATTGCTGTGTTCTCTCCGTTCATGTCGCAGTTTGCAGAGCAGTGCATTGATGCGATGCCCTTCAATGGCAGGAAGTAGTTCATCATTGAGAACATACCTTTCTTCATCTCACCACCATACCAAGTGTTGATGATTACCTGCTCTTTTGATGTTACGTTGAAGGCTACGCAAGTCTCAGAGTTGAGTCCGAGTTCTTTATAGTTCTCAACTTTTGCCTTTGATGCGTTGTAAACAACGAAATCTGGCTCGAAGTTCTTCAACTCTTCTTCTGTTGGACGGATGAACATGTTTGTAACGAAGTGAGCCTGCCATGCAACCTCAACGATGAAACGAACTGCCATACGAGTGTCCTTGTTTGCGCCGCAGAATCCGTCTACAACATAGAGGTTCTTGTTGCAAAGCTCGCTCTTGGCGATAGTCTTAACCTTGTTCCATACGTCTTCCGACATTGGGTGGTTGTCGTTCTTATATTCTTCAGAAGTCCACCATACAGTGTCCTTTGAATTGGCATCCATTACGATGTATTTGTCTTTAGGCGAACGACCGGTGTAGATACCTGTCATCACGTTGACTGCACCGAGTTCTGTCTGCTGACCTACTTCATAACCTTCGAGACCTGCTTTTGTCTCTTCTTCAAACAATTGCTCGTAAGATGGGTTGTGTGCGATTACTGTAGCGCCAGTAATGCCGTACTTTGTCAAATCAAGATTGCTCATTGTTGTTTGATTTATAATAGTGAATATTTACTAATGTTTCTCTCTTTTGAAAACCGCTGCAAAATTACTATATTTTTTTTACACGGCAATGCTATTAGCGAAAATTTTCCGCATTTAAAATTCTTTAAGCATTATTATCCCTGTTTCAAATATAAAATGCTTCTGTTCAAAGGCTTAAATTGTTATCTCTCCACACAGCGAGCAATTGAGATATTTCTTCACCTGTTCTGACCGAAGCCCCATGCCGAATAGATACATCAGCTTGGTGATGGCTGCCTCTGATGTTATGTCGTATCCGCTGACCACACCGGTCGACTGCAGCGTGTTGCCTGTCATATAGCGCTCGCTGTGGACTCCGCCGTTGACGCATTGCGAAACATTGACTATCACAACGCCGCGCTTTACAGCATCGCGCATCAGGTCGACAAACCATTTGTCGGTCGGGGCGTTGCCGGCGCCATAGGTCTTGAGCACGATGCCTTTCACGTCGGGGGCGTTGAGAAGATAGCGGAGTGTGCTCTCGGTGATGCCTGGAAACAGGTCGATAAACATCACGTTGCGGTCCATTGCGGTCTGCACTTTAAGCGGTCGCTGCGAGCGTTGGCGCCACAATGCTTCTTCATGGAAATGAATGCCGAGGCCTATGCGGGCAAGGTCGGGATAATTGTTGCTCTTGAAGGCGTTGAAATGGTCGGCGCTCATCTTTGTGCTGCGGTTGCCGCGCCACAGATAGTCTTCAAACAATATCGCCACTTCCTGCACCATCGGGTCGCCGTTCTTGTCGCGGGCGGCGGCTATCTGAAGTGCTGTGATGAGGTTTTCTTCTCCGTCGGTACGCACTTCGCCGATTGGAAGCTGGGAGCCGGTGATGATGACGGGCTTGTGCAGGTTCTCGAGCATAAAACTCAACGCGGAGGCGGTGTATGCCATCGTGTCGGTGCCGTGAAGCACCACAAAGCCGTCGTAGCTGGCATAGTTCTCCTCGATGCTCTGTGCGATTTCAACCCAGTGCGACGGATTCATGTTTGACGAGTCGATCGGTGGGTGAAACTGGATATTGTTGATGGAATAATTGAGCTTCTTGATTTTGGGCACATTGTCGATAAGGTGCGTGAAGTCGAACGGTTGCAGCGACTTCGTCACCGGGTTTTCAATCATGCCGATTGTTCCTCCGGTATATATTATAAGGATATTCGGTTTTGCCATTGAAGCTATTTTTTTCTAAAACAAATCTTTCCAACGACAAAATTACACATATTTTTTGGCAAATAGCAACCGTAACCGTCAACTGCCTGAACAACAAAAGTCACGGCGGTGGCAATTTGCCACCATTTAAGGTTTTTTACTGAAAAATCTTTGATTTCTATCCAAAATAGAACCACATAGTTTGCCAGAAGGCAATGGTGTGTGGCAACCGCCGACACTGTTAAAAAGACTTAACGCAGCGGAATCCGCTGCGTTAAGTCTTTTTCGTTGACAGATGTCTCTAAATTTTAAACAGCATTCCTCCGATGTTGTCGCATGCCGCCCCGGTGACCGACGACAGGCAGCTTGCCTCACCGGCCATATAAAGCGCGCCGAGAAACGCGAAAATCAACGCCTCCTTGAATTCAATTATCTGGCGTGGAGGTATCTTGACTTCGCAACCTGCCAGCTCGCGGATGCGCTCCACAAGATAGACGTTGAGCGCGCCGCCGCCGGTTATAAGCATTGTGGGATGCGGCTTGCCTACCCTGCGCACTACGCGTGCCACCTGACGGGCGGCATGCTCGGTGAAGGTGGAGAGCAGGTCGGCAAATTCAAGCCCGCGGCTGTCAATCATCGGAAATATCTCTTTCTCCACCCATTCGCGGCCAAGCGACTTCGCGCCTGTCTGCGAGTAGAATGGCAATGCGTCGAGACTGGCGAGCAATTCGGCGTCGACCGTGCCGCTGCGGGCAATCAGTCCGTCGCGGTCAAACTCCAGTCCACGCTGACGGCAATAGTGGTTGAGCACATAGTTGACCGGACTGATGTCAAACGCCTGCCGCTCTCCGTCGCACTCATACGATATGTTGGAGAATCCTCCTATGTTCAGACAGAAATCATAGTCGGCAAAAAGCAGACGGTCGCCAATCGGCACAAGCGGGGCTCCCTGTCCGCCGAGCATTATGTCAAGACGACGGAAATCGCTGACCACAGGCACACGCGCCTCGGCTGCAATCGCTGCGCCGTCGCCTATCTGAAACATTATGCGCTTGCCGGGCTCATGAAAGATGGTGTGTCCATGCGACGCCACGATGTCGGGACGTATGCCGTATTCCTTCATAAAGTCGGCGACACGCTCGCCAAGAAACTTGCCGTATTCGCTGTGGAACGCCACAAAGTCGTGTGCCGACATCTGTTGCGCTCCCGTGCCGAGACGGTATTTCAAATCGTCGGGATAGTCATAGCCGCGTGCCGCATCGATTGCGAAACGCCATCGGCCGTCGGTTTTGGAGAATGTGGCGCAGCACACGTCGAGACCGTCAAGCGATGTGCCCGACATCAATCCTATAGCCGTAATCTTGAAGTTGTCCATATTTTTTTGGTATTATTGGTTCTGCAAGCTTTTGTCCATCTCTGCCGCGGCGCGGCGTCCGTCGCCCATCGCGAGAATCACGGTCGCTCCGCCGCGCACAATGTCGCCTCCGGCATAGATGTCGGGCAGCGATGAGCGCATTGTCGACTCGTCGACCACGATGGTGCCTCTGCGGCTCACCTCAAGTTCTGGAATCGCATTCGGAATCAACGGGTTTGGCGACACGCCTACGCTGACAATCACCAAATCGACGGGCACATCCTCCACTGCGCCATCAACAGCCACCGGAGAGCGGCGTCCCGACTCGTCGGGTTCGCCGAGTTCCATCCGCTGCAGGCGCATCAGGCGCACATTGCCTTTCTCGTCGCCCTCATATTCCAATGGGTTGTGGAGCGTGAGGAAACGTACGCCTTCTTCCTTGGCGTGTTTCACTTCCTCGCGGCGCGCCGGCATCTCGTCTTCCGAACGGCGGTAGACGAGCATCACGTTTTCTGCGCCCATGCGACGCGCTGTGCGCACGGAGTCCATCGCCGTATTGCCGCCGCCAATCACTGCCACATTGTGGCCGTGAAGCACGGGAGTGTCTTCATCCTGACGGGCGGCTCCCATCAGATTGACCCGCGTCAGGAATTCATTGCTCGACATCACTCCGTTGAGATTCTCGCCGGGAATGTTCATAAATCTTGGCAGTCCGGCTCCCGACGCCACGAAGATGCCTTTGAAGCCCATGGCGTGGAGGTCGTCGTAGCTTAATGTCTTGCCGACAATGCAGTTGGCCTCGAACTCCACGCCCAGACGGCGCAGACCGTCGATTTCGGTGTCGACAATGGCATTCGGCAGACGGAACTCGGGGATGCCGTATTTCAGCACTCCGCCAATCTCATGCAGCGCCTCGTAGACCGTGACGCTGTAGCCGCGCTTCGCCATGTCACCGGCAAAGGCGAGTCCGGCGGGTCCGCTGCCCACAACTGCCACCTTGATGCCGTTTGCGGCGGGTTTCTCCTCGTCGGCCGAACCGTGGCTGCGC
>ERZ772818.227-NODE-227-length-61410-cov-10.721522_pt1 | contig 61410 bp, 33 predicted proteins | sample MGYA00580837_ERZ772818 | MGnify/ENA primary metagenome ERZ772818 (study PRJEB29015, sample SAMEA2737671) | human gut metagenome | biome: human gut; feature: human-associated habitat; material: faeces | place: China | collected 2012 ...
CCCTCATCTCGTTCACTTCTTCCTGTGTGAAAAGAAGAGACGGATGTTGGGCAAACGAAAGGAGACATCCTCCCAAAACCATGAATATACAAATAATAAGTTTTCTCATCTAATCATTATTTTCTTGTTCCACTTACGATTACGGTTATTGCGGAAGCGAATTTTTTTTCAAACCAATAGAGAGTTTTTCCAATTCGCTGCCCGGCACTGGAGTATAATTGTATGCGTCGGCATTGATATATGCGGGACGGATATTATACATTTTTCCTTGTATAGCTTGGGAAGTGGTAGTTACCATTCTGCCGGAGTTCCACAGGTTACAGTTGGCTATGCGAACTTTCTCCCAGGTGGCCTCATCCAAACGGATGGTTGCTCCTCCGCGTCCGCTGTTGTCAAAATTACAATTCTCTACTGTCAGTACTTGTGGACCAATCAGGCGCATCACGCTTCCACGCTCTTTGTTACAACAGTCTGCGAAGTTACAATGTCTGATAGTGATATAAGGACCAGCCGTACTTTCATCACTTCCTCCACGATAAATATTGATAGGTAAACCCAGCAAACGATAGAAAGAACAGTTTTCAATCAGCATATCATCCGCATTGTAACGACCGATATCGTCTTTCTCGGCGGCATAGTTGATGGCATCTCCAGATAAGTCGCGGAAAAAGCAGTTTTTGATTGTCACACTCTTGGCGAAAGTGGCTTTCGTTCCTTTGATGGCAAAGAAGCCGCCCTCTCCGAAGTTCTGAAATTCGCAACCGTCTACTGTCAGTGTATAAGGTTGTATCATATCGGTGGCTGTAGAAATTCCCGCCTTAGCCAAGGCTTTACCGGGTTCCAGTACTCCGTCGAATGCGATATTCTCAATAATCAGTTCACCGCCATCGGCGATGGTTACCATGTTATCCGATTTCTCTCCGTTGAAACGAACCAACGGTTTATTGGCTGCGTTGGCAGCGCGAATTGTCAGCGGTTTATCGATGAACATGGCGCTTTGGATAGGATAGGTACCCTCAACCAGAACAATAATCCCACCCGGTTCTGCTGAACGAATGATTTCAGAAAGATCAGTTCCCGGAGCTGCGTTGTATTCCTTATGAGTCTTTGCAGATGGTTGCGCTACCCGGTTTTCAAACCAGGAAGCACCTTTATCCTTACGTATTGCGGCCTGATCCGGCAACTGGGGAGCCTTTAGTTTCTCCGTAGTAAATCCCGGAGCCGAATAGTTCTTTGCCAGTTGCACTTTATTGCCTTTGAACTGAATACCTGATACATCATCAACGGCTATATAAGGTTGAGACAGTTCCTTATTTATTATGATATTATCCGTAAAGCTCACATTGTCCGGTGCAAGGGTACGTTCCATGTCTTTGCCTGTGCCAAATTCGATATTTGTACAGTCTACGAAAGTATTACGGTACATCTTCACGTCAACTACCTGGCAATAACGGTTAGGCAACGAATTAGGTACGGCATCCATCACTCCCAAAGCAGAGAAGAAACGGGTTCCTGCCAGACCGACCAAGGTATTGTCATAAATCTGATGTCCGGCATTGACCACGCGAATACCGCCTGTGTTACGGAGTCCGTTGCCAATAAACAGGTTGTTATTAACCGTGTTACGGTCACCGTGTCGCAGTGCTACTACTCCTTCGCATTCCAGCAAGATATTGTTCCGAATCACATTATCGCTGGATTTTATAGAGATTACTTCCACTTCACCGGAACAGCGCTCGAACAGGTTATTTTCAATTACTGTGTTCGAGGAACTGTATGCCTGTTGGGAAGTTCCCACACGCATGGTTTCCGCACCGTTCGAGCCGTACACCGGCCTCTCTCCGAAATAATTATGGTCTATCTGATGATGATTTTCCAGACAACGCTCATCGTTGAGGATGACAATCAATGTCACCCCCAAATCAAGTTTTCCTGTCAATGAGCAATGATCTACACGGTTATGACGACCATAAAGCAAGATATAGCTGTAAGCCTGGTCCCGACGGGACGGATTGAATCCGTCTATCACGCAATTTGTCAGGCGACAGTGATTGGCCAGTTCCTGTCCGTTGCGGAATTCTACCACGGAACCTTTAGGAGCGTATCCATCTGTAAAATGTAATCCACTGACAGACATCCACTCTCCTGCTATCCGCAAAGTAGAGCCTCCCTCAATCTTTACTTTTCCAGGATTCAAGGCTTCTATCTTGATAGAAGCTTTCTCGGTTCCCTTACCTGTCCACTTCAACTGCATGTCTTTATACTGACCGTCTTTGATATAAATCTGGTCACCCGGTTGTGCAGTCTTCAGACAGGAGGCTACTTCGGGAAGTGTCACATCATATCTCTTTGCAAAAGAGGTGAAGGGAAGCCCGATAAGTAAGGAGGCTATAATCGCTTTATGTATCTTTCGTGTCATCATTGGTTATTGAACTTTTGAGTAATCGTAGTCTTTCTTCTGCCAGTACATATCAAATTCAATGGAACTGGATGAAGGAGCATTGGTGTTATTGTACATTTTAAAGTCAATCGTCTTTATATGCAGTAATCCAATACGTTTCACGTTATCAGCGACATTAGACGTCGAACCATTTACATTATAATATAATATAAGCAAGACGGCACCTACATCCACTTTTTGCTCTTTTCCCACTTCAAAAATACCAGGTGCCCATACATCTGTGTTTATTGATGTTTTCATGCTCGAAATACTAAATCCACGACAAGTTTTAGCTTCAACATCTATCGGGAAGGTAGTTTCATCAATATTATCCAACGTACCGTTTTTCACTTCATCTACTAATGCTTTATAACCGGACTTAGTTGGGTCTAAGTATAAGAAAGTCAATACCGGAGTACCATAACAGTTTCCATTGATTCCTGGCACCCTATTCTCATCTGCCGAATTATTTATCATATAAAAATTCTTCAACTGTCCATTAGAACCCGCCGGGCTATTGATTTGCAATGTTCCTGCATTAACACCCGAGAAGAAGAAATAAGGATTCACAGAATTATATTCACTTTCAGAGACAGCCGGTTTATTATTTGCAGAACAAGTTGTAGCCTTGTATTGGTAAGATATTGGATCTACTTTTGTTCTCCAATCCGCATTTGCATACACTAATCCAGTTTCCGGAGAGAAGAATGAAGATAATTCTTCTACGTCACGGCCTTGTGCATATACTTTCTTGTTCTCCCAGAAATAAACGAAAGGCACTTTGACTACAAATGCATCTGTCAGAGTATGCACCTCACGTCCGTCAAAATAAGAAATCTTCAATGCCATCGTATTATCTCCATCCACATAGTTTTCCGACGAAGGTACGGCAAATTTCAGTTCATTCTCTGTTTGAAGAGCAATATTACATTCAATGGTTCCCAACATTACTTTATCAATCTTATTCAAATAAGTACCATTCAGAACGACTATATCTCCTATGTTTGCTGGTTCAAAAGAAGAAGTAGTAACATTCGGTTCATAACGTGCCACGGTCATCTGCGGTGCAGATTCAATCGGAGTTTCCACCTGTGACGCACCATTGAAATATCTGAATGTAATAGCAGCTTTATCACTTTCTACATAAGGAATCTTCACTAGGATTTCATCCTCATTCTGCGAAAGTATGCTAGCCTCGTTTCCAGTAGTATGTCCTTCAGCTGTAAAAAGCACAGCACTGATTACGTTCATATGGGAACCTGAAATCAACAGTTTATTACCCATCTCTATCTCGGTAGGCATTCCCGTTGAGGAAATAGTGGGAGCCGGATATTCAATGGTAAAATTGCCTTCTGAAACTCCTTCGCCAACTGAATTACTTAATACAATTTTTCCGCTCTTTGCATTACCGGTCACTTTGAGTGATAAACGCTCATTGGACACTTTTTGAAGTATCGTGACTTTCTCCCCTCCAATTGTCGCACTGACCACATCGTCCAGATACTCTCCGGTAACTACGATTTCACTTCCGATGCTTCCACTCTCCGGTGAGAAAGAAACGATTTGTGGCGCACTGACCACAACGTCTTTCATGGATATAGAATCACAACTGGTCCAAAAGATAACACATGCAAATAAGGATGCAAGGCGCCATTTTCTATATTGTTTCATATTCGTATTCATTTTAAGAGATTAATAACCCGTATTCTGTGCAATATCCGGATTGATGTTGATTACACTTACCGGAATCGGGAGGAATGTCTGCCAATCAGCAATATCATTCACGACATAAGTATATTCCGAATAGAAAGTCTCACTTTTGAAATAATTATTCACTGTTTGAGCAGCCGTACCCCAACGGAGCATATCGAACCAACGCTGGTTTTCAAAAGCAAGTTCCAGTCTTCGTTCATTACGTACGGCTTCTCTGAAGTCATAACGGTTAGAAAGATCGGCCAATGTATAAGTTGAAACACCGGCACGTTCGCAAATCATATTCAGATATTTCAAGTTATCAGCAGACGGACCCGATATTTCATTCGTCAATTCTGCGTACAACAATGCGATATCGCCTACACGGATAATCGGCCAGTCACTCTCACCATCATACTGCGTAGACACAGGATTTGTGTATTTCTTGCAATAACGACAGTTACCCGTAGTCACCCATTCTTGAGTAGTCGAGTTAAAGTACTTTTGGGCAATATTTACATCCAGGCGTTTGTCTGTTGCACCTCTCATTGTATAGGCAGTAATGATATTATCACTTGGAGTATTATAACCGGAAGAAGTTCCTATAATCACATTTGCACCATTATTGACCGGAGCAAACATATTACCGAACGGAGAACCGAGTCCTACATTACCCGAAAGATAACGGGCTGCAAAAATGATTTCCTTGTTCATCTCATTTGTGATGTCGAATATCTTATTATATGCTACCAGATCAGCACCTGTCTGCGGATTACCTACGGCAGCACTTTCAAGTACTTCCTTGCATAACTGTGCGGCGCGGGCATACTTGGCGTCTCCCGATTTATAATGAGTCGCATACACTTTTGCCAACAATGCTTTAGCAGCATTTCTGTCTGCACGCCCCATATCTGCATCCGCCATTCGTTCAGGCAACATTCCATTATCAAGAATCCGTTCCAGATCACCCTCAATCAGTGCATAAACCTCTTCTACCGTAGAACGCTGCATATCACGGGCTACATCTGACGGAACCTTGGAAGTAACTATAAACACAGGCCCCCATAAACGAACAAGATTAAAATATTCTAAAGAACGGAGAAACAAAACCTCTCCCTCATATTGATTCCGGGTAGTTTCATCTTCTACCACATCAAGATATGAAATCGCATTATTGACACGGGCAATCGTTGCATAACAAGAATTCCAATACTCTTCCACCCATTGGTGCTCTGCCACGATAGTTCCCTGGTCAAGCTGTTCAACCAATTTCGTAGTGCTGGCGGAAGAACCAGTAGCATACATACGTCCATTATCCGAACGTAATTCAGTCATTGCCCATTCATAATACATCACGTCGTGAAGAGAATTATAGCAACCAAGTACCAGATTATTCACTGAAGAAGCATTTTTCACATATTCATCCGCAGCAACTTCCGAATAGGGATACTTGTCCAAATCACAAGATGCAAACAGTAACGTTACTAACAGTAATCCTATATAATTTACCTTTTTCATCGTTCACTTTCCATTAAAAGTTAATATCAAAACCTGCGGAGATAGTACTGGTCAAAGGGAATCCACCGCGCTGATATCCCGAAATCATAGAGCTTGAGTATTGAGAAGAAGTCAGGCGGGATTCCGGATTGATACCCTTATAACTGCTTCCCCAAATGTAGAGCAAGTTACTACCGGACACATAGAAACGTACACCCGACAGTTTCAACTTACGTGCAGCCGTACTTGGCAATGTATATCCCAATGTGAAGTTTCTCAAACATGCATAAGAAGCATCCTGCAAAGGATAATCAGTCAAACAGATATCATATCCCAACTTCAGATAAGGCACTTTTCCGTTACCCGGATTTTCTGCACTTACCCAACGATCCTTGGTGTAAGCTTTGTTCCATTTCACTGTCTCATTGTAATAAACGTCACCATTGTAAACGTCAATTCCCTGTACTCCCTGAATCAGGAACGAAATATCAAAATTCTTAATCTGGAATGTGTTCGTGATTCCCCATGTAAAATCCGGATACGGATTACCCAAAGGAACACGGTCTTCAGGAGTCAACGAACCGTCATTGTTGGTATCTACAATACGCAATCCACCCGGTACGTCATTCGAGAAGTGAGGATTCTCATTGATTTCCTCCACACTATTCCACACACCATTCGTTTTATATCCATAAAACTGAATCAACGGTGAACCAACTTTAGCAATGTAACACTCGCTTCTTTCCCCCTGATTGATAACCTGTTGTTCACCTCCCAATTCCAGCAATTTATTGCGCGACAAGGAGAAATTTATATTTGTATCCCATGAAAACTTACGATTCTTGATATTGTGCGTATCAATCTGTATTTCCACACCCGAATTACGTACCTTTCCAATATTATTCCAATAATAACTATATCCGGTGAATGACTGTGTAGGCTGCTCAAACAACAGAGCACGAGTCACAGAGTAATAAGCATCTATCGAGAGATTAATCCGGTTCTTGAAGAATCCCAGATCCAGACCATAGTTGAATTCATCTGTCTTCTCCCATGTAATGTGAGGATTGGCAAGCGAAGAGGAAATATTTGCCGAACCATTTACCAGTTGTCCATTACCGGTACCTGTCACATAGTTCGCACTGTTCAATACTTCAAGAGCTGCATCATAACTGATACGGTTATTTCCCGTCACACCGTAAGAAGCACGGAGTTTCAAATTAGAAATAACTTCGATATTCTTCATAAACTTCTCCTCATTCACACGCCAGCCCAACGATACAGAAGGGAACCAGGCATTGCGATTTCCTTTCGAGAACAAGGAAGAGCGGTCCAGACGTAAAGAAGTAGACAAGAGATAACGACCCAAATAACTGTAATTGATACGTCCCAAATAAGACTCCAATACCACATCCGGATAACGGAAAGTTCCCGTACCATCAGTATTCCCATTCCCTTTACTTGCCAATGAATAAACAGTTGCCGCATTCAGCGTATGAACATCATCGGTAGCAAATCCTGTTGCAGTCATAGCTACTCGCTGGTTGCGAGTGGACTCCACAGTATAACCCAACAAAGCATCAATGCTATGAGCATTATTTCTTCCGAAATCAATGTGATAATTCAATGTATTCTCGCTCAACAAATCCACATAGAGTGTGCTAAAATAAGTAGCTCTGCTCTCTTCTTTATCTTTTGTCGCGTCTTTATTACCATAATAGTAAGACGGGCTAAAACGGACATTCAAACCATTGGACGTCTTGAATTGCAACCCTTTACAAAGATCAATAGTCAGATACATACTTGCCAAACCCTGCATGGACTCACTCCAACGAGAAGTATTGGCCATCACACTACGGGGGTTATTATTGGCTGACGAGAAAGGAGATGATTTCTCCAGCGTCGGATTTCCCTCCGCATCCGGTGTACCGGTAGGAGTCATGATATTATTGAAATGACTACCTCTTGCAAAACCTGAATACCCTGTCATTTCAGTACTCCAATCATTATGATAAACAGGAAGAAAAGACGGAGTACGATAGAAATCTATGAAATTATTTTTCGGACGTTCTGTTTTGGTATAAGTTCCGGATAAGTTGACCCCTACACTAACAATATTCGAGAGTTTGGCATCCAATTTCGTACGGAAATTCAATTTATCCAATGAGTTCTGCAACATCACTCCCTCATCTTTGGTATAGGCAGCCGAAATAAAGTACTTCGTTTCTTTACGTCCACCGGAAACGCTCATCTGCACATTGGTAATACCTGCCATATCGCGTAATCCCTCTTTCTGCCAGTCGGTAGTCCCCATCTGACTTTCCAGATAAGCAGCGCCACGAGCTGCCGCCGGTACAGACGGGCCTCCCATTTCTGCTTCCTGCGTCAACAGATTCAACCACTCGGAAGAAGTCATCATATCGTGCAACTGATAAGCATACTTAAATCCCTGATAGAACTTGAACGAATATTTCGGTTTATCGGGAGTACCGCTTTTGGTGGTTACCATGATAACACCATTTGCCGCACGTGACCCGTAAATAGCGGCAGAAGCCGCATCTTTCAATATTTCAATAGACTTCACATCTGCCGCATTGATAGATGAAAGTCCACCGGCTACCGGAAAACCATCAATAATCACCAACGGCTCACTTTCAGCCGAGATAGAACCTGTTCCACGGACACGGATAGACGGTGTCACACCGACTTCAGACGTTTCATTAGAAACGGTAAGTCCGCTCATAGAACCTTGCAAAGCAGTAGTCATATCACTCACAGGAGCATTAATCAGTTTCTCACCTTCCAATTTGGAAATCGAACCCGTTAAGTGAGACTTAGCCTGTGTACCGTAACCGATTACCACCACATCATCCAACATCTTCGAATCTTCTTCCAATGTCACATTGACAACGGTGCGTTTGCCTACCGCCTCTGCCTTATCAACGTAACCGATATACGAATAAACCAAAATGGTCTTTGAGTTAGGAACTTTAATGGAGTATTTACCTTCAGCGTCTGTCACAGTACCTGTAGGAACAGCAGCATCTTTAATTGTCACTGAAGCCCCGATTAACGGACCTTGTTCATCTATCACCTTACCAGTAACTACATGCTGGGAGTAAACGTTCAATGCTCCAACTAACAACAAGAGCACCAATACGACTTTTTTAAAATGCAGAAGTTTGTTCATAGATTAGCGTTTTAATTTCTGTGACAAACGTAGCAATTAAAATTGGTAAACCAAAATTTTGGTCTACCAATTATCTTTTATTAACAATACCAAATAAACATCTCATAAACAGTATATTATGCGTACCTCTTTATAAAAAGGGAAAAGAATATTTTTGCTATAAAGCTTTACTTTGAAAGATAATATTCGTACTTTTACACCCGAATTAAGAAAGAAAACCTTTTAAAATTTTTATATCTTATGAAGGACGAAGTAAATTCGCAACCAGTTAAACTTGTCATCGAGCACATAAAAAAACAAATCGCAGAACGTCAAATTCTGCCTGGTGAACGTCTACCGTCTGAACGGAAATTATCGGAACTGCTGAAGGTTAGCCGTTCCCATGTTCGTGAAGCTTTGCAAAAGATGGAGTTGTATGGTATTGTAAAAACATATCCTCAAAGTGGAACAGTGGTTTCCGAGTTCTCCAAAGATCAATTGGATACCATGATTACCGATGCTTTAAAGATAAGCAAATATGACTTTTCCAGTTTGGTATATGTGCGCGTTCTGTTAGAGATCGAGGTCTGCAAACTGTGTGCATCAAACCGTACAGAAGAAGATTTGGAGAATATTGAAAAAACACTTATCGAATTGGAAGAAAAGTTCGACACAGAGCTTCGCGTTGAGAAAGATTTTGCTTTTCATCAAGCAATTGCACAAGGTGGGCACAATCCGGTAATCAGTTCACTCTTGCTTATCATTACTCCTGATATATTAAAATATTATCAAAAATATAAAGTCTGCGCTGTTCCACAAAAAACAGTTCATGCAGAACATAGAGAGATGTTGCAGAAGATAAAAGATAAAGACAAGGACGGGATGAAAGAGCTGGTACTTCGCCACTTGTCCAACCTGATTGATTTTGCAAAATTATCTGCTAAAGGAGATATTCCGGAATTCGAATACGGACATATCTAAAGCATATCTATCAATAAAATATTCCTGTGAAAGCGGTATTAAGGTTTAATAAAAAGTAAAGGCCTATATAATGATTATATTCAGGATAATATCATACTTAATTTATTATGAGATTATTATAAAGAAAGTATGATCAATTATCCTGAATATATTTTCTAAAAACAATGTCAATCTATAGCCGAACATTCAAAACCGAACGCCCTTCTACCGACATTTCTTTAGACACATACCCCTCTTTGGAGAAAATCAAAATATCATCAGATGCAACTTGTTTCAGCAGGTATTCCCCTTTCTTGTTAGTTACGGCTAATTCTGTCTTATTTCCCATCGAATAGATATGAACTCCTTCTACCGGAGTGGCTTGTACATCTCTAACTACCCCACGCATTGTTATCTTTTTACCTGTTCCAGTCTTAACCTGATTCTGTTTCATGCTCGACACAGACACTGCAGCAACAGAAATATCTCCTACCCCTATTACTTGCTTCTGCAAAATGCAATCTGAAGCATTTCCAACCTGAATTTCAAATTCCCCGGGTTCGAGGAAAGGGATCCCCTCCTTATCAATCAAATATAATTCAGATACAGGAACTTTTAGTATTACTTCTTTTTGTTCCCCCGGTTTCAGTTCCGGTTTGGCAAATGCTTTCAACTGTTTCACTGGAGTCACAACAGAACTTACCAAATCACGAACATACAGTTGCACCACTTCTTTGCCCGTTCTTTGTCCTGTATTACGAACCTGTACTTTTACCTCTATTGTATCTCCGGAAGCATATATATTCTTGTCACATTCCATTTTATCAAAAGAGAAAGTCGTATAACTCAACCCATGCCCAAAAGCCCACAATGGTTCAGGAGATGAGAAGACATAGTCACGACCGGATTGTTCATAACTGCCGGGACGTTTATAAAATCCCTTATCAGAAGGCAAATGATTATAATACACCGGTAAATGCCCTGCACTTTGGGGAAAAGAATAAGTGAGATGTCCCGATGGATTCACCTTTCCAAAAAGGACATCAGCAATAGCATATCCTTCCTGTTCGCCGCCATACCACTGTGCTACAATGGCAGGAATATGTTCTTTCTCCCAAGAAATGGCAAAAGGCTTGCCACTCACCAAGACCAATATCACCGGTTTGCCAGTAGCATAAACCGCCTGAATCAAATCACTTTGTGCGCCAGTCAGACTTAAATCGCTTAAATCAAATCCTTCTCCGCAATTCGTACGCGTATAGTCACGAGCTAATGAAGCACTGGAGCTCCCGCAGAAAATCACAGCAACATCACTTTTCAGCGTTGCCTCCACTGCTTCCCCGATACCTGTTGTATCACGAGACATCATACTACAACCAACAGCATGGTTTATTTTAATTTTCTCTCCCACTAACGCCTTAATTCCTTGTAATGGAGTAATTCCATCCTTATTATCCCGACTCCATGTATAATCACCAAACTGTACCTGATCTGCATTGGGACCTAAAACAGCAATAGAAGTCAATTTATTCATATCCAGAGGTAACAGATTATTTTCATTCTTTAACAGTACGATAGATTCTTCCGCTATCTGACGAGAAAGTTCTACACTCCGGAGAGAATGCATTTCGCCGGAAGCTGTATGCCTATTCCCGTATGGATCTTCAAAAAGTCCACATTCGAATTTAGCAGTCAGTACCCGACGAACAGCTGTATCTATATAAGACTTATCCAATTTTCCTTCTTTTACTAACCGGAATAATTCGGGATAACACTCACTGGAAGCCTCTACATCCAACCCTGCAGTCAGTGCTTGTGTTGCAGCCTCCGCTTTATTAGCTGCCGTATGATGAAAAGTCTCCAGCATTTCTATAGCACCCCAATCCGAATAAACATATCCTTTAAATCCCCAGCGGTCTCTTAATATATCAGTTAATAAATACCGGGAAGCGGAATTCGGTATTCGGTTCCAAGAATTATAAGTAGACATAACTGCATAAACAGGTAAATGCCGTAACACCATCTCAAAAGGTTTCAGATAAACAGCATGCAAATCATATAAACCACAATCCACAGAAGCCAAGTTTAACCCTCCCAACGGATTCCCGTGTGGACCATAATGTTTCAGCATGGGAGAAATGCCACTATCAAGATATCCTTTCACTTCTGACTGCGCAAAGATGCCACAGAGATATGGGTCCTCTCCATAAGATTCCTCTACTCTCCCCCAACGCAAATCACGTACAACATCAATGCACGGAGCTAATACCTGCCTCATTCCCTGCGCATGCAAATCATCGGCAGTCATACAAGCCCTCCGATAAGCAAGAGCAGGATTAAACGTGCTACCAAGAGCTATATTTTGTGGAAAAATGGTAGAACCTTCATGTGCAGAACCATGCAAAGATTCGGCTACAGTAAAAGCCGGAATACCGAGCCTGGTACGGGTAAGCATATATTCCTGTATTTCCCGCATACTACTCCGACAATTCTCACCCGTCAACGGAAAACCTTCTACAAATCCATATCCTGTTTCTCCAACAACAGCGGTTAGCTTTTCTTTGTCCAACGTTTGTTCATTAAAGATGTCCCACGAATGTAAATGACGTATCTGTGCGATTTTCTCTTCCAACGTCATGCGCTTCATCAAATCATCCACCCGTTGTGAAACAGGCAACCCGGCTTGCTGATAAGGAAACGGCTGTGCATTAACAACTGTTGCCAATAAAGTCAGAAAAACTCCTGACAAGAATCTCTTTTTATTTAATGAGGTTGCTATGATCCTCTTTCTCATCGTATATCTATCCATCATTCCTATTATTATCTAAATTCTACAGATATTCCGTACATTTTATCAATGTACCTGCAACTGAACTATTATATTGGCTTTAAGGTTATATAACAGGGACGAAATAGTTCAGTTGCAGCAATCTCTTCTCCCTGAATTCTGATATCAAATTCACCGGCAGGTAATGTCACTATACCTACCGTTTCCGTTATGCAATTACCATTACTGACTTTCTTTACCAGCTTTTTGCCCGCTAAAGTAATCGAATACACTCCTGCAGCTCCGCTGCTTGCCTTGCGAATCTCCTTTCCGGCATCACCCTCCACTAGTTCATCCTCATATTTGGGTGCAGGAGCTACATAAGTAATACTCACTTCAAAAGTCGTTGGCTTATCCAAACGAGCTGGCCAAACAACCGCATCCTCCCGTCTCTTCATATTCTGCACGCATGTAGACTCCACTTCCTCACCACCATAGCGGGCACCACCCTCCAAACGAGCATCAAATGCACGTAACTTATCCACTTGCTGTGTATACGAAATACGACGACGAGTATCTGCTTTCAACTCTCCTTCACATTCGAGGACGACCACTGCATCAACCGTATCAGGACAAAGGACCGGTACATCAATCATTATATCTTTTCCCATTCGCGCCACTTTCAATGTTCGCTGCGGATTACCCTGCAAATAAGCACCCTTTACCTCCGTCAACAAACCACCTACACACAGCTTCCCATCACGAGGCCAATCGAAAACATGTAAAAACAACTTATTCTCCTTACAGGTAGATTCTCCCCAAGACTGTACCGCTAACGGAGTAGCCTTCGTTCCACGGATAGAAGCTTCTCCGTTCACTTTCCACCAAGCAGCTATCTGTTTCAGAATATCCAAATCCGGAGCACTGAACTTTCCGGTTCCCATCGGACCAATATTCATCAGAATATTTCCTCCGCGTGCTGCCGCCTTCGCCATCAAACGAACAAAGAAAGAAGCCGGTTTGTACTCCTGATCGTTTTCATTGTAGGCGTAAGAATTGTTCGTAGTCGGAATACCTTCCCAGTAACTATCTCCATAATGGCTGAACTCGTAAGGACAATCCGCAGTGTTGTAATAATCATACCTGTCGAATCCGGAAATGGCACGACCATTAATAATGATGTCAGGAGATGCCTCACGCGTCGCTTCTACTATACGAATACACTCTTCTTGTGGTAATTTATGAGGTGTATCAAACCACATAATATCAGGATCATACATTGCAATCAATTCACGAATTTGCGGAATAGCCTTCTCATCTACATATTTTCGAGCAACAGGCAGATAATCTTTTCTCGTCTCCCACCAGTCGCGGCCACCTAGCAACTTGTCACCTCCGGGATTGTCATAATCCCAGTCATTACCTACACCCTCTTTCTCACCCCAATCAAATGCATGTGAATAATAGAAACCAAATTTAATTCCTGCCTTACGGCAAGCATCCCGCAAGTCTTTCATCGGATCACGTCCGAAAGGCGTTGCCTTCACAATATTATAATCACTCACTTTCGAATCGTACATTGCGAAACCGTCATGATGCTTCGACGTAATGATAAAATATCCCATCCCTGTTTCTTTAGCAATACGTACCCATTCTTCCGCGTCAAATTCTTGGGGATTGAACGTACCTGCTACCTTTTCTTTATAAACCTCTACCGGGATACGAGCCATTCGTTGAATATGTTCACCATACCCGCCATACTTCTTTCCATTCCACGAACACCCCAAAGATGAATAAACTCCCCAATGAATAAACATACCGAAACGCGCCTGCTCGAACCATTGCATACGGCTATCCAGTTCTTTCTTATCAGGAATCAGACTGTTCAATGCAGTAGCACGGCGTTTTTCCACCGCAGGTGAAAAACGTTGCGTCACACATTTACCACATTCTTTCCCTGATGGCAAAGTAATGTCAATAGCCACATCGCCAATCTCTACTTTTACCTGTTTCAAATGAACATTCATAGTCGGGTCTGTTACCGAAACGGAGTATTCTTCTCCAATACGTTCAATAAGCAAAACACAAGGTACAGACGTTTTCACAGGTAAACCACTCCATTGAACAGTTTCATCGGCTCTATAAAACACCGCTTCCAACACTTTCTCGTCAGCCGACTGCACTGCCTGTACCAATGTGTCATTCCGAAGAATATCAAATGGATTCTCCTGTGGAGGAAGCCCCTCACCTGCATATACCACATACCCATATACGTCATTCTCAACATTCCGTCCGTGATCAACCCAAACTCGCAGCAAATCTGCCTGTACAGGAAGATTCTTTTTCCCCTTATTCACTAAATTCCTCTTTACCCATTCATTAGGCCTGGACTCACAAAGGAAAAAGGCTTTCGGACTAAATTCAGACAACGGGGCATAAGCAAATCCTCCTTCCTGTAATACCCAAAGCGGCTTTCCCTTCTCTATCAACGAATGGATGCCGGAAGAAGGTTGCCATCTCTTTTTCCCATCATAGAGCGTTACTTTCCCCTGATGGGCAGTCTGTTCGATAGAAGTACGTATATTTCCTTCTTGTTCCGGTTGCAAATTAGTAACACCCGCACCAAGAGCAATCAGATAGTCACCCAACATAAAATAAGACTTATAAGCCCTTACACCGAAAGCCACCGGATTCTCCATTTTCACATCCTTTTCTTTAGAAGTAGCATCCATCTTCTCGAAAAGATAACCCGCTACCGCATTCCCGCCTCCATCAGTAGCCGCTCCTGCAAAATTGTACTTGCTGCAAAATCCTCTCCAATTGGTAATTGGTTTCAGCCGCCGTTCTCCTTCACGGGCAGTCACTCCGGGCATAGCAGTCAGATCCATCGCTCCGATAATCTTCCGGTACTCATCCCCTTTACGTTGAAAAAGAGTGAGTCCGTCGTTGGTATAAATATTAAACTCATCCGCAAAATTACCGGCACTCTCCAAACCATCACACCGACTGGATGCCATATTAACCATCATATAATAATCAGGAGTACGTTTTATCAAATCGTCATTGTTATAAAACCAGCGTGTACCGTTATAACGACCTGCCGGATACCCTTCCATACGGATATTATTTTGTCCCGCTTCTTTAATAAGCTGTTTCAGTTCCCGAAGTTCACTATCCGTAAACGAAGCAGGCCATCGCTCAACAGACGCTTTCAACATCTCATAATAAGGAATATGAACCGGTTTTCCTTCGTAATACACCATAGAATAACGGTCCAGACAGGGAGGAATATACCCTTTATAATGATAGAAAGTACTGCCTCGATAGAAATTGAGCAATGTTTCCACATTCTCCCGTGTCAGGCTTTGCCCCCAAGGAGTATCCCGGAGTATCCATAGCATGTCCTGTGCACTGGATGCCCCATGAATCGGATATCCCCAAACCAAACATTGCATACCATGTCCCCATCCGGCTCCGTCGGCAGTAAAACCTTCGTTCCAGAATGCCTCATTATAAGTAGTCTGCGACACATTGCTCAAACTCCGTTTTGCCACTTCAGCTACTACATCTACCATTGGGATAGAATCCATTAAAACAGCAGTTTCCAGTAGCGGACGATAAGCCAATGCATTTCCACCTACCCACCATACATGATGACGAAAACGTTCCACCCTCACAATATCCCGGTCCATTTCATTATTACGCAATGGTTGCGTCCACGATTGCATAGCCAATGCTTTCAACATCCGGCAGGCCGATTTGCGCAGTGGTTTTGTATCATCCGGCAGATCCATCTGCCCGACCAAAGAGAAATAAATACCACAGGCTGCTTTCGGGATAGCAAAACAGGAAGCATGAAAACGGTCGTTCGGTTGACGTCGGACTTCAATATCTCCATATCTCAAAATAGATTTCCAGAAACGTTCGGGAATATCATTCACATTCGTTTGCCGGTAATGATTAGCTATCACCCACAATCGTCTAAACGTGTCTGCCAAGTAAAAACCTATATCCTGTTGGTCCTGAAAAGAAACGGATGATAGCCAGTTGTTGTCATGAATCTTTTTTTCATAAGCAGCCAAATCCGCAAACTGCCCTTCTTCACTAAGCTGTTTCAGATAGAGTTCCCATTTCCCCATATCCTGGTTTATATCATAGGTATTTATATTCCGCGTGTAATAATCGCGCAAATTACGCATAGCCTTTACTTTGTCAGGCGACTGTGCACATACAGTCAGACAAATAAATAACACCCAAAATACCAGACAATTTCTTTTTTTATCTTTCATATTGTATTGATTTAATTTCCAAACACAATTGTCTCTCCCGGTTTCATCACTTTCTCCGTAATCTCACTGGTAAAAGGATTATCAAGTCTCATCCGACCGCCTTTTTCCGAAGTTACAGTAATAGAAGCCACTTCTCCATTGACATACGAAGCCGAAACCAGAAAAGCTCCCATCGCCCGCAGATTCCGGAAAGAAACATTTTTCCAGGAAGTAGGCAGAGCAGGAAATACCTTGATGATTCCCGTATGACTTTGAAGTAGCATCTCCTGTATCGCTGCAGCACAGGCAAAATTTCCCTCCAGCGTAAACGGACGATAAGTATATTGTGAATACCCATTATCGGTCTGATCCCCATTCAAATGGAAACTATTGGGCGAACAAAAAGCATTCATAAAAATATGCAAATTTCTCAAAGCCCCATTACCATCTGCTACACGGGCTTTCATATTCGCCAGCCACGCATAGGTATAACCTGTCCAATAATCCGAACCCAGATCTTCCACATTTTTGATAGAACGTAAAATAAGATTAGTCGCTTTAATTCCCTGACTGACATCAATAAGCCCAAAGGGATGAAACGACAACAGATGTGAGAAATGACGATGAGATTCATCCATTGGCTTTCCGGGAGCTATCAGCAATCCGCTCTCATCTACTGCTTCATCCGGCCATTCATCCAACCGCCGGGCGTAATGAGCCGCTTCATCCATCAATCCCAATGCTTCCGCCATTTCTTTGGCAACCGTATAAGTAATGCGGATATTAGCCAAGTCATAATTAGTAGTATTCATAAACCAGGCATCTATCCGGTTATCATTGATTTCGGGAGAGGAAGATAACGGTAACTTACGCTTACCCTGCTTGTCGTATACCGAAACATTTTCAAAGAAACGTGCCACCTCTTTCACCCAAGGATAAGCCCGTTCTTTCAGGAATTGTGAGTCCATGCCATACTTCCATTGTTGGTAAAAATGATAAGACAGCCATCCGGCCGTAGTAGGTGAATGAGAGTACGGGCTCCACCCACCGATAGGCTGACCTGTCAGAGTGGCAATACATGGCACATTCAATCCTTCTACCTGAAAAAACTGACGGGTAAACTGCTCCGAATTTTCTTTAATTCTCCACAGCCAATCTGTAAATACAGCAGATTCTTCCAAATGATTAGCTGTATATCCCGCCCAATAACTTAATTGTGTGTTCAGGTCACTGTGGAAATCTCCTCTCCATGGTGGAGTCTGTCCATTATCCGCTGTCCATATTGCTTGCAAACAGATAGGAGGTGCATTCTTGCGGGAAGCAGCAGCAAACTTATACATTTCCAGGTACCATTGTCTCTCCAAGAGTGTATCCGGCAGACTCACAGAGGATTGTTTCCAATATTGTTCCCACCAGTTCTGATGAGAGGCCAATGCTTCATCAAAACTAATATTCAAATGATCTGCCCTACCAGTATCTCCCGAGTACCAAGTACCTTTAGAAGTCACATAATATCCACCTTCCAACACTCCGGTATGTGGTTGCTCCCATTGCAAACCAATTTCATAAGAAACATCTCCCCACGCTTGTTGCCGGTAAAGTAATCTTCCGGGAGCAGGAGAAGTAATGGTACCCGATTGATACCCTAATGCAGACAAGTCATTTACACCGGGCTGATGATCTGACTCGGTAACACGTCCCTGATATAGTGGAGCTAATAATTCAGGAGAAAGAGTATCCGGCAGATTTACAAAACGGAAACGCCCCCCGTTTCCCTCCGCAGGAATAAAAAAACGAGCTTGCACACCATTCTCCCAAAGAATAGTACATACCGCAGTTGCCAAATCCAGCGCCACTTCCTTTACTTTACCCAATCTATGAATATCAAATTCCAGAGCTCCGGCAGGAATTTTAGTAGGAGCAGGATCATTGGCTGTCCGGTCATCAATCAATGCGTATACGGGCCGCATATCTTTTTTACGGATCACCTGGTCGCAGATAAACCGATAGGTATGGTCAGGAGATTTAAATGCCTCCACCGGACGTAAATCCCAAAGATCAGCACGGTCGATAGCCAACCGGAGTTTACCATCTTTCTGCCAGAGCAATCCTCCCGTCAGACCATTGCCCAAAGGAATAGCCTCATCCCAACGTTGAGGCAACTCCGTCATATTCAGTCCATGACAGGATTGAGGCAGTTTGCACTCCTCCTCACTGCTTGTGCAAGAAGTAAATAATCCCATCGATAGAGTTGCCGCAAACAGTATATACTTTACATCCACCTTCATTTTCAATCAAGCTATTTAAAAAGTACTAAGCAATTTTCTACCATTACGAACCATCTGCGACGCATTTTGTCCATTCAACTTTTCGGGCATGAAACCGGACACTGTCTGATTCAGTTTTTTCAGTTTAGCCACCTCGCCATTTTCTGCAAACTCCTTACGGAGTATTTTGATTTTTTCAGCATCCTGAATACCTTCCACCAAACGTTCCATCCGGATACTACTGCTCCCCGGATATACCAGATAACAGTCTCCGGCTGCCCAAGAACGGAATCGGGAATCGTGAAGCGGATCTTTCGTCCAACTGTTGTATGCCCATCGCAAATAACCATCATATCCTCCGGCAACAGCATGCCACATCAGCCAACTGGCTTCAGCCGGTTCGGAGAAAGTAAAAGTGTTGGGATAGGCTTCAATACAGCAGGTATACACAGTAGAGAGCTTTCCACTCCTCCTCCGTTCTTCCCTTACCGAGTCCGGTAACGTATGTCCGTATGCCAGACAAAGATCATACATTTTCGGTTCTATTTCCGGATAATAGTCTCCGGCTCCGGAAACCTTATATCCGGCATCCGCACGAAATATCAAATCGAACGCTTTCTGCATCATACTTTTTTCCCGCTCATCCATAGCAATAGTCGTTTTCTCGAACCACCCCTTCTGACGTAAATGCCCTGCAAAATCTTTTAAAAAACTGAACCAGTAGTCTTCATAAGCGGCCTCACCGGGTTTGGCTTCTACAAAACGAATACGATTGGTAGCCTGATCGTAATAATCAAACTTCAAGGCCCACGGAACCAATGTATAGCAATTAATCTGACGATCGATCCCCAAACTCATCATAAACTCTACCCAACGGTCGAATACGGTATAGTCATACACCCAGCTCCCGTCTATTTTCTTCATACGGAATACCATACTGTCAAAAGGATCTTCTGTCTGCCCCGCCCATGGATGATGCATCACCGAGGCTGTGATTACTTTCTGCCCGGCATTTGCCAACTGCTGCATCAAGGGTTTCATAATATCGAAATGCTGCCGGCTCCACAAAGGAACATTATAATAGCGTGCCACAGCATACGGGTTCTGCCATAAGTCAAGATGAAAAACCCATTGAGCAGGGTCGGGCAATGTTCTTTTTTGCACATTGATTTTCATCGGAAGGCGCACATCAGCAAAATTCTCTCCGGAGACAATCAAGGCTCCCTTATAAACTCCACTGGGAATATCTTGCGGCACCCATATATTTACCCATAGAGGTTGCGTACACTGTGCCTCAATATCCAGTGATTTACGGACTTCAAGCACATCCGCAACGAGAGAAGAATCCCAGTCAGCCTTATTGGGACGGTCACTGCAACCGCTTTTACGATCCTTATTCAATTCGTCCGTCCAAACATAACCGACAAAACTAGCAGTAGTTGCCGAAGCGTGAATTACATTTTTCCCGCATTTCAAGTCGCTAACAGTTATACGGACATTCTTTAAAGGTCGCCTTGTCCATAACACTGCTTGTGCATTGACACGTTCGCCTTTCCATGCATCAGTTTCCCATTGCTTATTTCCTTGTCCTGCCGGAACTTCATTACGGGGATAACGCACATCGGTACTTCCCCACTGCAAAATCAAATCCTGTGTCTGCCGTTGTTGCGCCCCTACAGAAGAGACAACTAACATCAGTAATGACAGACTCGCTAAAAAATTCTTATTCATAGTGTTTTATCTCTTGGTATTATATACGATCAATTTTACTCAAGGAACAACCAGTTCAGTCCAAACAGTTCTTTCCGAGGAGTAACCGCAGGACGGACATGGATGGTATAAATTCCGGCATGTGGAAATTTAACCTTGCCCAAATGACGGGTATAGAATTCCTCGAACCCTTTAGGCCCTGCTAAAGTCTTTGCCTCAATCATTCCCGCACCTTCCACTTCAACCCAATAAGGCTGACCTGCCGAAAGCGAATCACAAGAATAGCAGATAGTCAACTCCCTTTCACTCTCTTCCGGGATATATACTTTCCAGGAGGCACGGCTATTCATAGAGTTCCATTTACGAATACTAGTCGGAGAAATATAGCCGACACCAGTGACATCCGTCCCCGTAGCTCGTTCCACTCCTCCTGTCAGAACTGCTTTCGCCTGTCCCATCTGAATACCTCCGAAATTAATTTCACCACAGAAACCATTTTCTGCCTGTACCTCTCCTTCAACCTCCAATTCAACAACCGAATCATAGCCTACCGGCTCACGTACAGGTCCCTGCACATGAAGTAATAATCCTTTCTGGATAAATGTAATTTTTTGATCTCCCAAAGAAGGAATACGTGCTTTCAGCACTTTGTTTTTCAATCCATTGACCCGGATTATCCCATCCGAGGGCCACTCAAACACATGCAAATAAATTTTCGTCTTATTTCCTTTAGTACGTTGGGTTATAAGCCCCCAATCTTGTGAGTCTTCTGCAAAGGGAGAAGGATAAGTGCCATGAAACCCGACTTTATTCTTATGTATCATTTCTCCAATTTCACGTATACGGATTTTAATTTCCGGAGGAATAGAGCCATCGGCACGGGGGCCAATATTCAACATAACATTTCCTCCTTTATATATCCCTTTCACAATCTCACGGACAAAGTAAGTAGTAGAACGCCAGTTCTGATCATCACGGTTGTATCCCCAAGTGTGATTAAAGGTAGCAGCTGTTTCCCAAGTATGCCCCAACGGTTGGTCAGGGAACTGATTATCTCCCATCGTTTGGAAGTCTACTCCATCATCACCCACTTCATGAATCCCCAAACGAGTATTCACCAGCACTGTAGGATCCAACTGGCGAATCATAGCAAGCATATCACGCATCTGTTTTTCCGTCATCTGCCCCTCGGCAACAGGATCTGCACGCCAACAGTCAAACCAGAATAATTTAACACCATACTCTTTGATTAACTCAGCTACTTGCGGCATCGCTTTCTCACGCCAATATTTATCATAAGCTTCTTCAGTAGGCAGTTGCCGATAAGGTGCATCAATCTCTCCACGTCCGGCCGCTATACGGTCAAAATGGGTTTTCTGTTCATCTGCATAATCCCAGTCATTATTACGTCCGTTCATATCTCCCCAATCCAGCCATTGAGAATAATAGGCACACAAAACAATGCCATGTTTATCACACTTTTCCTTCAAGCACTTCAACACATCAAAATGAGTACCGGATAAGTTTCCATAAGTATAATCGCTTACTTTGGAATTCCAAAAAGCGACTCCATCATGATGTTTTGTCACAAAAGTAAGATACTTGAATCCTCCCTCCTTGGTAGCAATCACCCATTCTTCTATCTCTTTTTCGGAGATAGGCATACGTTTTGCCATCTTGTCCCAGTCAGCCTTCTGCACTTTATTATGGCAGCGTATCCATTCGGCATATTCCGAGTTTCTCACCTTCTCACCATAAAAACGACCGGCTGCCGGAGTACACAATGACCAATGAATCATTATGCCGAGCCGCGCTTCTTCAAACCACCTGACTCTCTCTTTTTGTGTACGGGGCAGAACTTCTTTTTCGGGAGTTTGCTTGTTACAACTCAATAGTAACAGATTTGCAACAAGTATAAACCAGATTCTATTCATAACTACTTTCTTTTTATATTAGATTTGTTACAAAAGTAGGTCACATAAAAGTTTCCATGTGACCGAAAGCGTACAATACAGGGTAACTCTGCGTACAAAACAACGTATTTCTCACCTTTTTCTTAAATGAACGCTAAACTATCCGGAAGACTTGACAAACGCCTTTTTTTGTTGTATATTTGTAGACATAACGTATTACTTAAAGCTTAACATGGAAGATATAAATCTATATAAACATCTATACCCCACTTTGGAAAAGTATAATATTACAACAATTCACTTAACTGATTCTTGTAAAAGCTAGAACATAAATAATTCTCTGAAGGCTTAAGGCTGCAAACTCTGATGGGGTTTTCAGCCTTTTTTGTTGCATAAAATTGAGTAGAAACTACTAAAACGACAGATGAGAGTTTATAATAAACTCCAGACCCGTTTATAATAAACGATGACGGTTTTTATTATAAACTAAAAAAGAGTTTGTGCATAAATGGTAAACTATTTTCAATAGAGAATAAAGACAAGAAAACGAATAAATGGTTTTAGCCGGGATTAATAGTAAATATTAAACACAAACCTGTCGTTCATAAATCCGGAATGTCAACAGCCTGCGTCGCTATCTGCATCCACAATCACTCTTCGTCTTTTTCGACTTGTTCTTCATCTTCTTTTCCCTTATTCCTATATCCTAAAGGACTTACTCCATAAGCCTCCTTGAAACAACGACCAAAATAACGCGGTGAGCTGAATCCGGTCTTATCGGAGATTTCCGAAACACTTAGGGTCAGATCACTCCTCAATAAGAAAGCGGCCCGTTTCAGGCGAACGGTAGAAAGGAATTCATTAGGTGTCTGTCCTGTGATACCTTTTATTTTCTGAAAAAAGTAGGTGCGGGACATACATAACTCACGAATCAGCTCACTCAAACTAAATTCAGAGTTATCCATGTTCCGTTCGATAATCTCCATGGTGCGTTCCAACAAATCCTCGTCCATAGGATTAGTAGCCAGTATCCGTGCAGGCGCTTGAGGTTGCTTGCTGAATTTCTCTTGTAAGATACGCCGGCTGTTTACCAGATTATTGCAACGGGAGATAAGCAGACTGGTATGGAAAGGTTTCGTTATATAATCATCCGCACCGGTACGCAACCCCTCCAATGTATGCTCAATCGCAGTACGAGCTGTAAGAAGCACCACGGGGATATGACAGGTGGCAAAATCCGACTTTATCTCCTTACATAGTTCGGTCCCCGTCATTCGGGGCATCACTACATCACTAAGGATAATATCCGGCTGTCCCTCCCTACCTTTCTGCAGCCCTTCTTCTCCGTCAGCGGCAGTCAAGACTTCGTAATAGGGTGAGAATAGCCCTGCCAACATTTCACGCAACGAATCATTATCTTCCACAATCAGCATTTTAGCACCTTTGATACGTTCTTTTAACGGCTCTTCTTCCAGTTCCTCCTGGCCAGTGATAAGAAATGCATCTGTTTTTACTGCCGCCACTTCATTTTTTGTCATTTCATCCAACTGTTCATCAGTGAAATGCTCTTTACCCAATTTCAGAGTAAGAGTAAATACCGTTTCCTCATCGGGAATACTGTTTGCAGTCAAAGTGCCATGATGAAGTTCCGCCAACCCTTTGCTCAAAGCAAGACCGATGCCAGTACCTTCAGAAACAGTAGAGCTTTTCTCTACTTGATAAAAGCGGGTGAAAATCTTCTCCAGTTCCTCCGGCTCAATCCCTTTCCCACTGTTCCGCACTTCAACTACTGCTTCATTGACATTTCTGTAGACATGAATCGCAATGGTACCGGATTGAGGCGTATATTTAAAAGCATTAGAAAGTAGATTACTAATAATTTTCTGTATCTGACGCGCGTCATACCATACCTCCAAATCCTCTTCCTCCTTCACGAAGCTAAAATCAATCTGACGGGTAGCCGCATATTCCGCATAGAGCAAATAATTCTCATATAAGAAATCAATCAAATTGTGCCTGCGGACTTTTATCTTCATGTGCCCTTGCTCTTGTTTGCGAAAATCGAGTAACTCTGAAATCAACTCCCGAAGCTGAATACCGTTCTTATAGACATTCAGTAATTTATTATAAATGGAAGGAGCAAAGGCCTGCATCTGCAACAATGTCTCCATCTGCCCTATAATGATCGTAAGCGGTGTGCGGAATTCATGAGAAATATTCGTAAAGAAACGAAGTTTGGATTGGTTCATCTCCTCCACATCACGGATATGCTGCTGTTCATATTTCAGTGATTCGCGAAGATGGAAACGCGTCTGATAAGTCCTGATTACATAATATAAAAGTCCGCCGACAATTGCTATATAAATAAGGTATGCCCACGTCGTTTTATAGAAAGGCGGCAACATGCGAATATCCAACCGATAATCTGCCTGAAACGCTTTATTCTTACCAATCGATTTAATCAACAATGTATAGTCTCCGGCAGGCAGATTAGTATAGGTGATTGTATTCTGTCCGCGTGTGCTGGTCCAGTCCTTCGAGAAACCATCTAACCGATAAACGATTTCATCTTTGTTTGCCGGAAGATAATTGGATGTCGCAAACTCGAAACTGAATATCGAGTGATTACTTTTCAATACAATAGAAGAAGCATCGTAAAGAGAAACCGGAAGAATCCCCGAATTATCGCCTACATGAACTTCATTTCCATTCACCAACAACCGATCGGGAATAATCCGGTAATGCTTGTATATAATGTTCAACTGTTTTTCGTAGAAAGAAACCATACCGTTCATTCCTCCCAAAAAAATTTCTCCATCCTTAGTCTGGCACAAAGAGCCCTCATTTAAAGTAGTGAAAGGAAAGCCATTGGCATGATTGTAATTACTGAACGTCCGGTTAACCGGATCAAAAATACAAAATCCCTGATTGGTAGTCAACAAAAGACGTCCGTTTTGAGATTCACAAACAGCGTATATACAGCCACTACCCAATCCATCCTGTCTGGATGTAAAGCGTTCAAAATCATTTGTTTCAGGACAATACAGATTCAGCCCTCCTCCCATCGTACTTAGCCAGATCCGCTGGTTCCTGTCCTCTGCAATACAGGTAACCATATTATCGCTTATACTATTTTTTTTATTCAAATCAAAAGAATAAAGCGTAGACTCTTTAGTGTCCATATTATAACAATACACACCCTTACCCTCCACTGCTATCCAAAGACTTCCCTTTGAATCAATCTTAAGATAATGCGCCAGCTCATTAGTCAACAAGGTAAAGGTAGCTGTTTCCGGATGGAAAAGATACACTCCGTCATAAGAAGCAATGGCTAGTTGATCCTGATAGCCTATAATACTCAATACCACATCTGATGCATGGTCCTCCTTATTCACGCTATAATGTAAGAAACGCCCGGTCCGCAAGTCCAATTTATTGAATCCTCCCTGATGGGTACCAACCCAGACTGAATTGCGTTGACGATCATAATACAGACATTTAACTTTGTTTTGTGAAAGGCTGTTCATTCCTTCCATATGCCTGTACCACTTAAATTCTTTTGTCCGGCGATCATACAAATTCAATCCTCCTCCTTCCGTAGCAATCCAGAGTTGCCCTTCTTCTCCTTCAATAATAGTCCCTACAATGGGAGAACTAAGTCCCTCACGTTCATTCTTAGACAATTTATAATGAGTATATATCTTATAATCGGGATTAAAATAGTTGACTCCTCCGAAATAAGTACCTATCCAAAAGGTTCCCTGATGATCTTTGAGAATACTGAATATGGAAGAATCACTCAAGCTGCCGGGAGCATCCGTAGTAGTAAAATGAGTAAAGACTCCGGTTTTCTTATCCAGTTTATCCAGTCCCCGTTCAGTACCTATCCAAAGATTCCCCTGATCATCTTCACAAACATTACGGACGGAATTGTCAGCAATACAGTTTACACTTCCCGCCTCCCTTTGATAATGGGTTATCTTCCCATTCCTGGAAATACGGTATAAACCATTATCCCACATACAAACCCATATATCTTCATTGGAATCCTGATAAAGATTATAAATATAAGTACCCGCAAAAAGATGTTGTTCCTCTTTACCCTTCGGATCCATAACATAGAGGCCATCGTTGTAGGAGCCAATCCAGAATCGTCCGGACTTATCCTTCAACAAACAATTAGGCAATACCTGTCCCGGAAAGTTACAATAGGGCGTTTGTATTCCGGTTGTTTCCTCCCTTTCATAGATCCTGCCATACGTACCCATAAACAATTTGCCATCACAATAAGTAATAGCGGTCATCCACTCTTTCTGTTTGTCGGAAATGTGAGTGAATGTTTCGGTCTTCATATCGAGTTCGCTGACTCCTTCTGTAGTAAGCACATATATCAGCCCCTTTCCGTTGCCGCAGATTCTTCTGACAGTACGTCCCAGTAAAGTGGTCGGGTTCCCTTTTTCCTCCTTATAGGTTTTAATGCGATTACCATTATAAACATTCAGGCCATCCCGGGTTCCAATCCAGATTTGTCCCCATTCATCATTATAAAGTGCATATACGGTAAATTGCGAAAGTCCGTTATCGGTAGTCAGATAATTGAAAGACATATCCTGTGCGTAAGCCGAAGGAAAAACGGCAAAGCAAAAAAGAAAAAATAGCCGGATTATGATCGTCCTATTCCTCATAATGGTGTATTCGTATAAATTAGTATTAGTTATAAAGCACTATATCGCCCCGGTTCTGTATGCAAAATTAGTTTTCTTTCTGCATAATTCTCCGATAAAATTAGATATTTTAGGGCGAAATTGCAGATTTGTACGGAAAATGCCACTCGTTTGTACGGTAAGTAGAGACGGACGGACGATTAGTGACGAGATTTGCGTATCATTTTAATCGTAAATTTAATAATCATGAAAATGCATGTACCAGAAAGCAAACGAATCATGTCGTTATTGATCATGCTGCTAACTACATCTTTTGTCTTCGCCCAAGTTACCGTCACAGGTAATGTTCGAGATGAAAGAGGAGATGAAGTCATTGGAGCTACCGTATTACTGATCGGTAGCCAGCACGGAGTGATCACAGATGTTGACGGGAATTTCAAGCTGAATGTTCCCAATGCAAAAACAGCCGTTTTACAAATTTCGTATGTCGGCTATGAAACACAGAAAATTGCCCTTAAAGGCAAGACTAAAATCAGTGTAACCTTGGCAGAAGTAGCCAATGCACTGAACGAAGTCATGGTAGTGGCATACGGTACGCAGAAAAAAGAGACACTGACAGGTGCTATCTCTTCTGTTAAAACCGACGGACTGCTCCGTTCTCCCAATGCAAGTATTGCAAGTTCACTAGCCGGACAAGTAACCGGATTATCTTCTGTCTCTACCAGCGGACAACCCGGAAAAGAAGATCCTTCTATTTATATCCGTGGAGTAGGCTCGTTGACAGAAGGTGCTTCTTCTCCTCTTATACTGGTAGACGGAGTAGAACGTTCATTCTTCCAGATGGACCCGAACGAAATAGAAAGTGTCACGGTATTGAAGGACGCATCGGCAACAGCTGTATTCGGAGTACGCGGTGCCAATGGTGTTATCCTGGTAACCACCCGTCGTGGTCAGGAAGGAAAGGCTACAATCTCTATCACTTCTTCCGTCGGTGTCCAACAACCTACCCGTATATTAAAGATGGCAGACAGCTACACTTACGCCACCTTATTTAATGAAATGAATGATAACGACGGAAAAAGCAAACATACCTTCGATGACTATGCACTGGAACGCTTCCGGCTGGGTGACGACCCCATCATGTATCCGAATATGAACTGGAGAAAATATATCATGAAAAACTCGTCCATACAGACACAGCACAACCTGAACATAAGTGGAGGAACTGACCGCGTGCGTTACTTCATTTCCATGGGCTTTTTATGGCAGGACGGACTTTTCCGACAATTTAAAGAACTGGATTACAATAATAATTATAGCTATACCCGATATAACTACCGTGGCAACCTCGACCTTGACATCACTAAGTCTACGTTGCTGAAAGTTGGCTTGGGAGGTATCGTCGGTATCACTCACGAACCGAATGACCAGGATTATCCTTACGGATTATTCTCTCTCATCAATATGGCACAGCCATTCAACAGCCCGGGTATCATAGACGGCAAACTTGTACTGACCGACCCGGGAAAATATGATGGCGTCCTGATGGACAACAATGCACTGGGACGCTACTATGGACAAGGATATGACCAGGCAACCAGCAATACCATGAATATGGACTTGCAATTAACCCAAAAGCTTGATTTCATCACGAAAGGATTATCCGTAGAAGTGAAAGGGGCCTATAATACTTATTATGCATTACTAATATTAAAAAAAATTAATAATAGATAAAAGCTAAATAACCTCTTTATTTTCTTGTAGTTTTCTACGATAGATTAAATTATATTTTATATCCTGTATATTCATAGGTGGCAAAGAATCATATAACAGTGACATTTTTTGCTGCCTTTTTTCTTGTAATTGTAAACGTTGTTTTAAGTAAGATTCATCATAAGTTTCAAGGTATAAATAACGGCAGAGTTCATTAGCACGGAGACAGTTATCTATATATTCATTTTGTAGGCGAGTAGTAGACATTGTTTTATAATATGCAACATATTTAGGAAGTGATTTAAGGCAGATTTGAGTAGGAAGAAACCAATATTTTTTAAGGATAGTTTTTTCATTATCTTCAATTTTAAATTTATACGTAGAATCAAGAACTTGAGCAATAGAGATACGTTTAGAGATAAGTTTACACAATTCAGCATGAGCATCACGAATTTGTTTAGGCAGTACGACAGAAAGAGTAGGGAAGTAGATACGGCGGAAGTATCCGGGCATAGTTATAGTTTGAGTATATCCAGTAAAAGGATCAGTAGCAGTTATTTTAGTATCATCAGGATGAGAACGATAATGTTCGAGAAATCGACGGGCATACTCAGCACCAAGGCCACCATTTTTGCGGGAAGTCAGGAAGAACAAAGGATTTTTACCTTTTGGGGGTAGAAATTGTTTTTTCATATATTTCATAACATAAGCAATAGCACCTTGTTTACAGGGGAGGCAGTAGGCAAAGCCAAGGGATTCCATAATAGGAGAACCATCAGAGTTATATTTACCAGTGAAGCAAGTCCAGGCGGATTCAATAAAATGTAAGACAGAAGTAATAGTACGGAAGTGTTCAGAATCATTAGGGAAGTTCCAAAGAATCATGTGATAGTGTGGACGTTTAGACTTAGAACCATATTCACCAACAGCAACATAACGGAGATTATGAGATATATTTAAACGGTCTAGTTTTATACGTAAACGTTTAAGGAAAAGTTGTATTTCCTCTTTAAAGATACCACATTTGGGCAAGTGTTCATTATTGTAAGTAAGTGTAAGGAAATAAGGCATAGAAGTAGAAGTAGCATTTTCACAGATAGCACGAAAAGCCCATTCACGGGACTTTTTATCACGGCAAAGTTCACATTTACCACAAGGAACAAGTATAAACATAGGGAAGGTTTCACCAGTATGTTTGTTAATGATATAGTAATCATCAATATTTTCAGGAGTAACACCGAAACGATAAGGATTAAATTTCCATTCTGGAAAAGAGTATTTAAAATACTCTGCAATCGAGTTAGTTATAGTAGTATCACCGTTAGGAGTATGATAGGTTTTATATGTAGTAAGAAGATACTTAAGATTAGAATTCCGTATAATTACGGGATTCTCACAATATATTTGTTTCATAAAAGTAGGAGATAAGCTCACAGAAGGAGCACTTAGAGCAATTCGTAACTGAAAGCTAGTTTAAAACGCTCATTTTCAAAGGCGTGTCAGTTACTCTGTATATATCAAGTTATTAGGGACGATTTTGGAAGAAATCGTAAAAAAGCCGGGGAACATCCCGGCTATTTAAGAGGTGAGACTGAATCAATCATATCCTTTAAAGCACGAAAACACTTAGAAATAAAATGCTCATTACCATTTTTATCTAAATGTGCGTTAAGCTCCATAAGCTTCTCAAAATTATCAGATTGAAGAGACTTTATAAGTTCAGACTTTTCAGAATTAGATAAACGTTGATTAGCTTGTATAAGTCTTTCAGTACCTTGTTTTAAAAAGGTAAGGGCAGCAGTCGCATCATTTACATTTGTCCTAGAAATAGATTCAGCTATTTCGTAAGGAAGCAAACTTGCAACACGGCGAGCAGTGACAGAATTAAGACCAATTTTAGATAGAATTTCACGTACTTCATAACTTTGTTTATCCTTTTTTAAGTTGTATTCAAGCATTGCTTGAACCTGTTGAAAAGTACGACTTTCCATTTGACTTTGCAAATCTTCGATTTTCTTTTGAGATTCTTTAACGGATTGCTGCATTACTTTAATTTGTTCAACAGCAACTTCAATCTGTTTACCTTTCAGACCAGCAGAAGCAAGCTTATCTTTAACATCAGCCTCATTTATCTCTGTTTGACCTTTAAGAAGCTGTGGCAACCATTCATTATTAATATTTTGACTAGTTGTTTCAGCATCAGTTTTATCTGCCTGACTTTCTGCCAATTTTGCTTGTGCATTCGTCAAACGAGTTTGAGAAGCTTGAGCAGCTATATCGCCAATAGTACGCTTATTAGCGAGATTACTAACATCAGTAGGTCGAGAACCTTCTCCGGCAGTCATTTCAGGAGAAGCAGCAGACAAATTTTGTTGACCGTATATCAAATCAGGATTCAAACCAGCAGCCTTATAACGTGCCATTTGAGCAGCAGGAGAATTATAAGCATTTTCACGATTCCACTGATCAATATTCCATTGATTTTGCATTTTAGCAAGATTCAAATTATATTCACGGTTCTTCTCATTCTCATATTGCTGGGCAGCAATTTGAGTATCAATATTCTTATTTGAAGCGACATTGCCAGCTATCGAGCTGGCAACACCTATAGCAGTAGACAACATAATTAACCGAATTTACGTTTATCAACTTTGTGAGCTTTAAGAACTTTGTTTTTAGTAACTTGTTCAAGTTCCCAAAGTTCACACATATCAGCGGAACGCTTAAACACGGGTTCAACGTCCCAAGACTTAGCAGTAGAAATAGCATCACCTTCAAGAAACTGTTTTTCATTAGGAAGGTTTACGGCAATACCTCTATCAGTCAGCTCCTTAATATTTTGAGGTGTCAACGCCAAATTAGGTTTAGTAATTTCATAATCAACACCAGTTTGTAACTTACAAGTACACGGCTTTAATTGAGCCTTTAAAATACGTTTAGCCATAATAGTAAAATTAAAAGTTATTTTTTTGTCCTACGCGGACGGCGCCAGCGTGACGCTGGACCCAAGTTGCCTCCGGCGGGAAAATTTGCATTGATTTTTTCATAGACGGCTTCCGCCTTTAAGGGTTTAGGTTAAACTAACCGGAGCACCCCCTAGAAGGGGACCCCCCAAGGAGCCGGACAGCTCCCCCCAGAGGGGCCCCCCATCGCAGAGTAACCGGGTCTGAAACTAAGAAGGGGCAGTTATTCGCACACACGAAGCGCGCGCGCGTTAATCTAACCTAGGAATAGCAACACGAGCAATAGGAAGTTTACACGTACAATCTAACCATATCTGACCGTAAATCTTATCAGTTGTTTCGGTAACGGCAAACACATCAGTAACCTGTTCAGGGTCAACCAAAAGAAATGATTTTGCAAGCGCAGGTTTTTGGTCAAATACACGATGCATCAAAAAGTTAGACAAACTAGTACGGAATAAACCGTGCGCAACATCATATTTTTGAGCGTATTCATACCAAGGACGGTTATAACCGAATGTTTCAGTAAGAGAATCAGGGTTATCATTATAAGCCTGAATAGGACATACCTCATTATATTTAATAGGCTGGAAGCCAATCAAGTTAAATTCAGGTTGGTAATGTTCCATAAGGCCACGGTAGGTGAAGTGCTTAGGCAGAAGTTGAGTATAAACGGGCAGGGGAGTGACAACAAGAATACCCATAATAATAGACTCTTCATCACAGAAACACTCAATATTAGCATTAGCTTCACCACGAACACCTGCAAGACCAGATTGCGAACCAAGAGCAGTAGCATAATCACCGGAACCGGATGCAGCGTTTTGGTCAACAGTTTGAGTAACTGAATTTACATCAATATCACGGGAAACACCTCCGAAAAATTCAGGAAGAAGTAAGTCAGCGTAACGAACTTTAACAGCAAAACGACCTTCAACAATATCCTTATAACTATAACCTTTGCGCATATTCAGTTCCAAGAACTTTTGGTAACAATTTACCATCCGGAGATCAGGAATAGAGATACCGGAGGTAGTCAAGTCGTACAAACTACGTGCCTGGCGAACGGCCGTGCCGTTATCAAGTTCTACATATTCAACACCTTCAAGACCTTCATCAGAAGATTTAAAGGAAAGACCGTACTTTTTACCATCTTCATCAACTAAAGCAGTCTTAATAAGTTCGGTACGTGTACCGTCTCCATTATCAACAGTTTGAGTATAAGTAGTAATACCGACAAGAGGTGCATTACCTTGTTGGGGAGATTGAACAGCAGTAGTAAGAAAATCTTTCTCCCAATTAGCATAATGAAGTTCATACAATTCATTATCAGCACCGCCTTCATCATTAGGAATCCATTTATTATACTGTACCTGACCATTCAGATAATACGGATTATTACGATTATCACGCATGAAAGCATTATAAATACCTTCATAAGCACGGAAGCCATAAGCAAGAATCTTTTGTTGTTTATCCTTATTAGTATGAGAAGAATTATACCACGGACAAGTATCTAAAGACAAATCACGAGACAATTCAGGATCACGCAAAAGATAACAACTAGAGACAACATTTCCAAAAACAGGAGAACTCAAAGGCCATGCAGCAGTAACCTTACCAGCAGAGGGAGAAACAGTAAGAAGTTCAGAGGGCAAATCAAGAAACATAACATCCCATTTATCAATAGAGCCATTATACTGTATCCATTTCTGGAAAGATTGAAAAGGATTATAAGCAAGATAACAATACAATGTAGAACCAGCATCAACAGAATCAAGAAGAGCTTGCGAAAGTTGACCACGAACTTTTAAAAGTTTATTTGCAGAATCATATTCAAAAGACGTTAACAAATCATAAGCCTTGCTCTCATCAGCACCAGGAACAGCAAATATTTGCATAACTTGAGAAAGGCCAGTAAGCCAATCAGAAGGAAGAACACAATCAGAAAAACGAAACTCAAAATAATCATTTACCGTCGAATTACCTTGTATTTCACAATTAGCCTTAAAAGCAAAACCAACAGCAACCAAAGTAGTAGCCGTAACAGTATTAGAAGCAGGATAAGTAACAGAAAAATCAGCACCTATAACATTATCACTTTGAAGACCGTAAACACGATTAGATTCATAAGAAACAGCATTATAAACACCACGAGTACCAGCAAAAATACCACGATTATCTGAAATATCCTTAGTATAATACTGTGATTGCATTTGGAATTGAATAAGGTCAGGAGAACCTTGTTCAACTTCAGAACCACCAAATTTACCAACAAAAGTAGTAGGAAGTCCAAGATAATCACCAAGAGAGCCAGTAGAAGCCATAGCCTTTAACTTAGCATCAGTATTAAAATTTATATAAGGCTCTTCAAGACCTTCACGGAAGTTACCAATAAAGTCTTTATAGTCTTTCCAAAGGGCACGCAGAGGATAACGATAAAATGAAATACGGGCTTTCATACGTGTCTGAATAGGGAATACCATAGGCATAAACTGGAGACCAAAGCGAGGATTTACACGAAAAGATGTTTTAGCAGGCACAAGGTCACAGAAGATAGGAGTAATACGGCCAATCTGTGTAGTCAAGTTGTTAGCATGAGACCAGTCAAAATTATTAACTTTTACGTCATTATCGACGTCAAGAGTAGCATCAAAGATATTATCAGCCATTGTTAAAAGTTTTTAGGGTTAATATTTATGTGAGTTGAATCAACCGAAGAAGTAGAGGTTTGTTCAGTACGTTGAGTACTATTAGAATTGTTTTTAGAAACAGATAAAGAAATAGTACAAGCAGTAGAAAGGACTATTGCCGAAATAGTCGTAATAAGCGTACAAACAGCAGTAATAATAGCTTTAATTTGTTCATTTGTTAATTTCATTTGAAATAATTTTAAATTGTGGATTAGTAATTTGTTCATATTTAGCTAAAAACAGCTTATCAGGGTTATAACGTGTCAAATTATCACGTAGTTTTTCAGCCTTGCGGATAGTATCAAATTCACCAAGGAAGAAAGAAGTAATGCGTTCTTGAGAAGCACGGTAGAGTACATCAATAGTTACCCTTAATAAGTATTCAGGTTGTTCTTTTGCCATTATTCAGATATTTTATCTATAGTACAAATATACTGGGGTAAGACATTAATAGACTTTTTAATTTTAGAAGCTTCAATAACTGTAACAGCAAAAAGAGTAAACCGATGAACAGGAATCAAACGAGGAGTTTTAAGACGATAAACACGACCATCTATAATCTCATAATTCATAACCATAAAAATAGTAAAATCCCAATCACTTTTAGCTTCAAAAGCTTTTTTCATGTTGTATTTTTCACAAACTTTCATATTAAACAGATATTTAAAAAATTAGACCAAATATCAAAGCGAATCAATTATATCGCAAAGATAAGAAGGGAATAATACTTATTATGTGTTTAAACAGAAACGCTATGGCTCGGTAGAAACCTATACTCCGTATTACCAATCGGCTTTGGAAAGTCCGGGACTTGATATCAATGATCCATCTTACAACAAAACGATTGTCTATCGTGTATCCGGCCAGAACAAACGTTTGAGTTACAGTGAAGATAACAACACAAGAGGGCGTGACTGGTACTTTGAAGCAAGTTTGCGTTATAACCGTAAATTCGGCGGACACAATGTCGGAGGACTTTTACTGTATAATCAAAGCAAAAAATACTACCCCAAAACTTTCACGGAAGTACCCACCGCTTACGTAGGATTAGTGGGACGCCTGACTTATGATTACAAATCCCGTTATGTAGGTGAATTCAATTTCGGATACAACGGTTCCGAGAACTTTGCACCGGAGAAACGTTTTGGTTTCTTCCCTTCCGGTTCTATCGGTTATGTAATCTCTGAAGAAGCATTCATGAAAAAACAGAAAGTAGTGGATTACTTGAAACTGCGCGCTTCCATCGGTCTGGTAGGTAATGACAATATCAGCGACAATCGTTTCCTTTATCTATCCAACTCCTGGCTGGTAGACCAGCTACCCAGTGAAAAAGATTACTGGAACGCTTACAAGAATGGCTACAATTTCGGTTTTAATAATGGCAACATGATAAAAGGAGCAATTGAAAGTCGTATCGGTAATCCAAATGTCAGTTGGGAAACAGCTTTGAAGCAAAACTATGGTATTGATGTCAACTTCCTCAACAATCGTCTGAAGGTTAGTGCCGACATTTTCTTCGAAGACCGGAAAGACATTCTCATTAAAAGACAGACTATTCCTATCACTACCAATCTGACAAGTGACAACTTGCCGGTAGTAAATATGGGACGTGTCAAAAACCATGGATATGAAATAGACCTGAAATGGGAAGATGTCATTAAAGGCAAACTTCACTACTATATCAACGCCAATGTTTCCTATAACAGAAACAAGATTATCTTCCAGGATGAAGTGGAACCCAACGAACCCTACCAATGGAGAACCGGACAACCCGTCGGAACTATTTTCGGCTACGTAGCAGACGGATTCTACAATGACAGCGATTTTGAGAATGGCAAACTAAAAGAAGGACTTCCGAAACCAACCATGGATGTATCTCCGGGTGATGTGAAGTATACCGATTTGAACGGCGACGGTCTGATTACTGATGACGACCAGCGTGCCATTGGTAATCCTACACGTCCTGCCTACACCTGGGGGTTGAACTATGGAGCGGACTATAAAGGCTTTTTCTTCTCCATGAACTGGACGGCTGCCACGGAACGTTCACTGGTTCTTGACTATTTCTTCCGTAAACCATTCGGAAACAATGCCAACAATGCCCTGATGCAGTTCCATGCAGATAACCGCTGGACACCGGCAACAGCAGAAACTGCCACCGTACCGCGTTTTGCCACCAAGTCAATGGATTACAATAGTTACACCTCTTCTTTATGGGTGAAGAACGGGAACTTCTTGAAATTGAAAACACTTACAATCGGATATAACTTCAAAGAACGGAAAGCACTCAAGAAACTGGGAATATCTCAATTAGGTATCAAATTTAGCGGATACAATTTGTTGACTTTCGACAGTTTCAAAATTATGGATCCGGAATGTACACCGGGGCTGACTGACTCTTATCCGATTATTAAAATCTATAATATAGGAATAAACTTAACTTTCTAAGCCATCTAAAATCATGAAAAGAAGAAACCTATTACATACAGGCATTGCAGCCGTACTACTATTGTCGACAGGTGCATGCGAGGACTTCAAATTCGGGAATGCTTTTCTTGACAAGCCGTTCACCACAGACATTACGATCGATACGGTATATGCACATAAAGTTTATGCCGAGCAGGCACTAGCCGAAGTATACCGTTCGCTACCCGACTACCTGCCCTCCGGCGGAAGATTATGCTGGGGTATACTGGAAGGCATGACTGACTTGGGAGATGCAATCAAGCCCAATGGAATACGCTCTTACTATACGGGAAATGTCAGTTCATCAACCGGCGATATGCCTTATATACTTTATGAAGGAACTTCCGACCCTTCTTTCGGTATGTCTCCCATGACGGGAATCCGAAAAGCTTATATCTTTCTGGAAAATGTAGACCGGGTACCGGATATGACAGAACGCGAGAAGAGTATCCGAAAAGCGGAAGCAAAGATGATTATAGCTTTCCATTATTCCCAGATGTTACGCCACTTCGGAGGAATGCCTTGGATTGACCACTCTTACCTTCCCGAAGATGACATGACAACCACGCGTATGACTGTGGAGGAAACCGTACAAAAGATAATCGGATTATTGGATGAAGCAGCAAGAATACTTCCGTGGAAAGTAAATGCAGCCGACGAAGGCAGAATGACAGCCGCCGGAGCGTTAGCTTTGAAATCACGCGTCCTGCTATTTGCCGCCAGTCCTTTATTCAACAATGAAAAGCCTTTTATGGCTGGAGAAGCTGCCGACAAACAGTATGTATGGTATGGGAATTATGCGGAATCCCGTTGGCAGGACGCATTGGATGCCGGACTGGAAATGCTTCGGGCAAACCGGGAGAACAATAACTTCTACCAACTGGTAAACACCGGAAAACCGAGGGAAGACTTTGTTTCTGCCTACTTTGACCGTTATAACGGCGAAGTGCTTATCTCCTCGCACCGTTGGACCAATTACATCATAGGCACCAATTCTTTCGGAGAATTGCTTTATGGTATGGGTGGAGCCAGTGCCAACTATGCCGATATGTTTGAAATGGCAGACGGAACCCCGTTTGACTGGAACAATCCAGTACACAAAGCACATCCTTTCTTCGATGCACAAGGAAATCCGGTACGTGATATTCGCATGTACGAAACTCTCTATGTAAACGGCGATCAGTTCCGGGGACGTGAACTCCGTATTGCCAAAGGAGAAAGTGAAGGATGCGATGACATCTCCCCCGTACTGTTCCGTCTAACCTACAACGGATATGGTATGCGCAAGTTCCAACGCGACAGAGCCGATGAAGTGAATGGAAAGTTCTATTCCTGCCCATTGATCCGCCTGCCTGAAATCTATCTGAATATTGCCGAAGCAATGAATGAACTGGGAAAAGCAACTACGAAAGATGAATTCGGAAATGATGCATACGATTATATCAACATGGTCCGTAACCGGGTCAATATGCCGGATCTGACAACAGCCAAGGCTGCTCCCGGAAGAGAACTGCGTGAAGCTATCCTGCACGAACGTGCCATCGAATTCGGCTATGAAGAGGTACGTTATTTCGACCTGACACGCTGGAAACGCGATGATTTATTCAAGACTCCTATCGAACGTCTTTTTATCACGAAAGACAGTCAGGGAGTTTTCACCTACACCAAAGACAGAAAAGTGTATAACGAAAGAGGTTGGATAAAGAACTGGAGCGACCGTTACTTCTTGATTCCTATTCCTTTGGAGGAAATCAACAAGAAATACGGACTGGTACAGAATCCCGGATGGTAATAAACAATAAAAAGACAAATTTAAATCGAAAACGTATGAAACGTAAATATATAGTAATCAGTATGGCTTTACTATCTGCTGTGTCTACCTGGGCACAGGAGATAACAGGGACAGTGACAGATGCCTTAGGCTCACCTGTTGCAGGTGCTAAGGTACATCTGGTCAACACTCCGAACGTCTCTGCCATCACTGACCGGAATGGAGTATTTGTATTGAATGGAGAAGAAGGTGACTGGATGGTAGTTTCCTATGCCGATGCCATTGGCAAACGAATCTGGGCTACCGGAAAATCTATTCAGATAAAACTGGATCCGCAGGACAGAATAGTCAATATGGGAATGGCAAACCGTACCGCAGACCGGCAAACGCAAGCTATATCTATTGTCACTGCAGAAGAACTCGAAAAAAACGCAACTCCCAATTCTTTTAACGCTCTCTATGGATTGGTTCCCGGACTGGAAGTAATGCAACGTACCGGCTGGACCCAGAACCCCACGACTTTGCTACGCGGCAGCGATAATCCCTTGATTGTGGTAGACGGTTTTCCACGTCCTATCGAATGTCTCAACACGGTAGAAATAGAATCGGTGACCGTACTCAAAGACGGACCGGCTACTGCTCTTTGGGGAGCCCGCGGAGCTAATGGGGTGATTCTCGTAACTACAAAGCGAGGACAATATAACACCAAAATGCAGGTGAACGTCAACTATAAATACGGGATGGACTTCCCCATCAACCAACCGGAATTTGCCAATGGCTATGAATATGCAGCAGCCTTGAATGAAGCCTTGTACTATGACGGACTGGAAATGCAATATACCCGCAACGAACTGGACGCTTTCAAAAACGGCAGCAACCGGGATTTGTATGCTAACTCTGACTGGCTTGGCGAAGGATTGAGAAAACATACCGTCAACAACCAGCTCGACATCAACTTCCGTGGAGGAGGAAAAAACTTACGTTACTACACGATGCTAAGTTATAAGAACGACTACGGAATATTGAACGACAAGTATGCCAAATACTCCGACCGTTATTCTGCACAGATGAGAAAATACGAACTGGACCTGCGAATGAATATTGATATTGACATCACTCCTTCCACACTTGCACAACTGACCATGCTGGGTTCATTGCGGGAACGAAAACGTCCGGCAACTTATGAGGGCAATCTCTTCCAAGGATTGTTCAATACTCCTTCCGGTGCTTTCCCGGTGAAAACCTCTAATGGAATTTGGGGCAGCAACTCTGTATTAAAAGACAATCCGCTTGCCCGTATTGCAGACATCGGTTATTTCAAAGAAAATCCCAGAATGTTGCAGGCAGACATGAGAATCCGGCAGGATTTGTCATCGCTGACTCCGGGACTTAGTGCTGAAGTAGCTGTTGCGTACGATAATAATGCAGTATTTAAAGAACAGGGAAGCAAAAACTTTCAGTATGCAGTCAACACACCGGTAGTCAATGTTGTCACCGGGGAAAAAGAAGCCATGTCTGAAGTGTATGGAGACAACAGTGCACTGACTGTCAGTTGCTGGGGAATGACCGAGCAATATATCAACGCTAGTCTGGAAGCTCAAGTCAAGTATGACCGCATGTTCGGAAAGCATGGAGTAAGCGCCACCGCTCTGTATCGGCAGGAGTCGGAAAGGGCATTGGGAGCCAATAATGCGTACAAACGTATGTATATCACAGGCATGGCAGGATATAATTACAACAATACATACCTGCTGGATGTGGTGTTCAACCAATACGGTACTAGCGTATTGCCCGAAGGTGATAAGTTCCGCAGCTATCCGGCAGTATCGGCAGCTTGGGTGTTATCCAACGAATCATTCATGAAAAAAATGACTGCTGTAAATCTTTTGAAGATTCGTGCTTCTTACGGACGTGCCGGATGGGATCAGATTCCCTACGGACTTACTCAACAATACTATATCTGGGGCGGACAGTACTACTTTGGCGATGCCAATAACGTGGCCAGCGGTAACAAAGAAGATAAACTGGCTATGAACAACCTGACTCTCGAAGTTTCCGACAAATACAATGTAGGAATAGATATGCGTCTCTTTAACAAATTAAGTGTCACATTAGACGCCTTCCTCGACAAAAGAAGCAATATACTGATTGGAGCAAACAACCTGATTTCTTCTGCCATCGGTATCAGTGTACCCCAACAAAATGCCGGTAAAGAAGAAAAGAAAGGACTGGAAGTAAGTATGGAATGGAAAGATTATAGCAGCAAAGACTTTCATTATTATGTAGGAGCCAATCTGACATATATCAAAACCAAAGTCGTAGAAAACGGAGAAGGTTATAAGCCTTGGAGTTACTTGTCAGGCAAAGGACTAGCTATCGGACAAATATTTGGTCTGGAAGCAATCGGTTATTTCCGCGATGAGGCAGATATTGCGAATAGTCCGAAGCAACAATTCTCGGAAGTGCGCCCGGGGGATGTGAAATATAAAGATATGAACAACGATGGTATTATCGACGATAATGACAAGCATGCCATCGGATATTCAAGCAGTATTCCCGAGATCTATTGTGGTATCCGCCTTGGATTTGAGTATAAAGGTTTCGGAGTAGACGCTTTGTTCCAAGGAGCGACACGTTTCAGCAAAATGCTGAATACAAGTAGTGTGTATTGGCCATTACGCAATAATACCAACATATCCAATTGGTATCTGCACGATAAGATCCGCTGGACGGAAGAAACAAAAGATATAGCCAATGTACCCCGTTTGTCAACGCTGAACAATGCCAATAACTTCCAAAACAGTACACAATGGCTGGTAAATGGTGAATACCTGAAACTGCGTAACCTGAATGTATATTACGACCTGCCGAAAAACTGGATATCGAAAATCAAGCTGGAACAATGCCGCATCTTCGCCAGTGCGAACAATGTTTTTTCGCTCGATCATGTCAAATACATGAACTGCGAAGATTTCAGCGTCAACTACCCGGATATGTTCTCTGTCTATTTCGGAGCCAGTATTAAATTCTAATATCGAAAGCATTATGAAACTAACTAAATATATCACAACAGCTTGCATAGCAGCTCTCTTCACCGGATGCGATTATCTGGATTTCGATGAAACCACCGGAATGACAAAAGAAGAAATGTACTCCTATTTCGGCAACGTAACAAGCCTGTCTACTTTTGTTTACTCTCAATTACCACAAGACTTCGGTGCAATAGGAGATGCGCTTAGGGATGCCGCAACAGACAACGCTGTATATACATGGAATCAAAGCAGCGTATATAATGTATATAATGGAACTTGGAGCCCGCTCAAAACGGTAGATGATGTATGGAGCAACTACTACACCGCTATCCGTGAAGCCAATTCATTCCTGGAGAACTATTCGCTCGAGGTACTAGAACGTTTCAAATGGAATGTGGATTACGAGATTGATGTGGAAAAAGCTAAAATGCGCGTACATGAAGTACGCGCCCTCCGTGCTTTCTTCTATTTGGAACTAGCCAAACGTTATGGTGATATCCCCCTGTTGACACGCACTTATCAAATAGATGAGATTAATTCCGTAGAAAAGACTCCGTTTGACAAAGTGATTGATTTCATTGTCGATGAATGTGACAAGGCAGCACCGGAATTGCCTGTCAGCTACAAAGATTTCTATAATGAGACCGGACGGGCTACACGAGGAATGGCCATGTCCGTCAAGGCACGCGCTTTATTGTACGCAGCCAGCAAACTACACAATCCTTCTCACGACACTGACAAATGGAAGAAAGCGGCCAAAGCTTCTTATGACATTATTAAAACGGGATGGTACACTTTACCCAACATTGATGTGGATCCTTTGTATGACGTGAACGGAGGAAACGTAGTTCTCAACTCGTCCCAACTGATTTTTGAACGCCGTAACAATGACGACAATGCTTTCGAATCAAGAAACCTTCCAATCGGTTTCGAGAACGGAAACAGTGGCAACACTCCAACACAAAATCTGGTCGATGCTTACGAAATGGCGGACGGCACTCCGTTCAGCTGGGAAAATACCAAACATGCATCCAAACCATACTCCGGACGCGATCCGCGTTTCTACAAAGCTATCCTTTACAATGAAGCTTCCTTCATGGGTACCAAAATAGAAACATTCGAAGGTGGCAGAAATGCATCACCCATTACGGGAGCCACACTGACCGGATATTATCTACGCAAATATATGAATGAAACAGTTTCGCTGTCTCCAACCAATCCGATCAAGAAGCCTCATCACTTCATCCTGTTCAGATATGCAGAGACATTGCTGAACTATGCAGAAGCCATGAACGAACTTGGCGGACCGGACTACACCTCCGATGCCGATGAGCTGCCGATGTCAGCACGCACAGCCCTGAATATGGTTCGTAGTGCGGCCAATATGCCTAATATTACGGACAATGGAGATGACTTCACCACTCGTCTGCGCAACGAACGCCGCATAGAACTTGCTTTTGAGGATCATCGTTTTTGGGACATCCGCCGCTGGATGATCGGAGATGTAGTGAAAGATATCTATGGAGTAAAAATCACTAAAAAAGGATCAAAATACAGTTATACTCCGGTGAAGATACAGACACGCGTCTGGGAGGAAAAGATGAACCTTTATCCTATCGCTCAATCGGAGATTTATAAAAATGGCAACTTAACACAAAACGACGGCTGGGAGTAATGACTACTCCCGCTGTCTCCCCCTTATATTTTAATATTTAAAAGGAAAAGCTATGAAACAAGTAATAAGCATTTTATTGTTATGGATTGGAGTATTATCCTGCCAGTCGGAAGACATCAATATCTATACACTACATGCCAAAGACGAATCAAAGGCAATAGACGGCTGGAAATTGATCTGGTCGGAAGAGTTTAATCAGGAAGGTCCCCAATTTGATGCAGACAAATGGATTTTTGAGCCGAAAGGTAATTCTCCGTGGAACAAATATTTAACGGGAAGTACAGAACAGGCTTATGTACAAAACGGAAGGCTCATTCTACGTGCAGAAAAAAAAGGCGGTCAGTACATGACCGGAGGTATAAGCACACGTGGAAAAGCAGGATTCAAGTATGGAAAGCTGGAGATATGCGCCAAGTTCAACAGTTTCCAAGGAGGTTGGCCGGCTATTTGGTTACTACCGGTACAACGTCAGTATCCCAATCCTCCGGGAGCAAATGAGTATGGAGGAGAAATCGATATTATGGAACAAGTCAGCCTTGAAAAAGTAGCCTGGCATACAGTACATAGTCACTATACGCTGGATTTGGGTCTGGACAAAAACCCGCCACGTGCCGGAGGCGGGGCTTATAAGGAAAACGAATTCAATCTTTATACTCTCGAATGGACTCCGGAAGAGCTGACATTCCTGATTAACGGTGAGGAAACATTCAGTTATCCGAATATGCATCTGGAAAATGAAGCGGAAATGAAGCAATGGCCGTTTGATGTTCCTTACTATCTGATTTTAAACTATGCTCTTGGTGGTGAAGGCACATGGCCGGGGGAAATTGATGATTCCGGATTGCCGGGACAAATGGAAATCGAATATATCCGTTATTATCAACAGGAAGAAGAAAACAAACCGGATGACGGAGATGATGAGGAAGAAGAGGATCCGTCTGCAAACTTAGTTGAAAACGGAGACTTTGAACAGGATTTTGCAGCGGACAAGAAACCGGGTATATGGGCGGCCTGGCAAACACAAGGCAGCAACACGTTGAATTATCTGAATATGTGGTTTGCAAAAACCGGAGACGCTTTAGTGGTAGACGGTAGTACAGGAGCAAATGGCAGTAGTAGTTCTCTTAAATATGCTGCCAGTGTAGCAAACAGTTGGGACGTAGACTTGTCATATCCTATGCAAGGAGTGGAAGCCGGCAAATATAAGTTTAGTTTCTACGTAAAAACGAATCAGGATGATACGCCTTTCGTCACCAGCATCACACTATGCGAAAATGATGAAGATATAGCCAAAGAGGCCAAATACCAGAAAGCAATCGTTCTTCAGAACGGTAAACAAGAGATAAAGATCGGCGAAAACGATATTTGGGGTACACAAATCAACCGGGCAGGAAAAGAATGGAAACAATACTCCATGATCGTGAATATCCCGGATAACAAACTGGTGAAATTCGTGTTCAAGCCTTGTGCGGGAGATAATAACAGTTTGAGCGGTTACGACTGTAAGAAAGCGGACAATGTAGTTTATTGGTTCGACAAAGTAACCCTCGAACCGACCGACGAAGCCGGACCGGGAGAAGGCGAAGAACCTGCCACCGAATTAGTAAAAAACGGAAGTTTCGAGAAAGACTTTGCAGCAGATAAACAACCGGGAATATATGCAGCCTGGCAGACTCAAGGTAATAATACCCTGAATTTTCTAGATATGTGGTTTGCAAAACCGGACGTCACCAATCCGTCACTTTCCATAGATACCAGCACAGGAGCTAATGGTAGCAATCGTTCTTTGAAATATACCGCCGAGAAAGTTGATAACACCTGGGGAGTAGATTTGTCATATCCATTGCAAGGAGTAAATCCCGGTAAATATGAACTAAGCTTCTATGCTAAAACCAATCAGACGGAATCTCCGTTTATCACCAGTATCACTCTTTGCGAAAATAATGAAGATATTGCCAAAGAAGCCAAGTTCCAAAAGGCAATTGTATTGCAAAACGGAGTGCAGACGATCGAGTCAGGTGTAAACGATATTTGGGGAACAGTTATCAATCAGGCAGGAAAAGAATGGAAAAAGTATGCTGTAACTGTGGATATTCCTACCAATGTACTAGTCAAATTTGTGTTCAAACTATGTGCAGGCGCCAATAACCAACTGACCGGTTACAATGCTACGGCAACAGACAATGTTATTTATTGGTTCGATGATGTTTCTCTGAAACTGGTTACGGAATAAATAATCACATATCACATCTGTCTTGAACAAAAAAGGAACAGTTCCACCAATAGTGGTCTGTTCCTTTTCATACATTATAGTGTGAAAGTATTGTACTTAAATCGAAGAAAGTATCTTCGGTAAACTACCCAAATAATAAAAAGGAAGATTTATCAATCGGAAACTCTTTCCGGCAACCGTCTTCACATCATCAATAGAATATGGACCACTCCAAATACGGACAGCTAAATCACCGCCAGACAAATCCATGAAAGAATGTAACGAACGGAGATGCGCATTCTTTCCGCATTTCACCTCGATCGGAATAATTTGTGTTCCCTTTTGCCATACAAAATCTGTTTCGGCATTGGAGCCTTGTTTGTCACGTACCCAAAAATGCAAGTCGGAAATATACTGTTCATCAAGTAATACCTGCAATTGTTGTGCTACAATATGTTCGGCGATAGCTCCTTGCCACGTATCCATCAACGTACGGTCATGCAGAACTTCAGTTTGGATATTTGCAGCAAAATTAACTAGTCCTGTATCCAGCCACATCAATTTAGGAGCACGTTTTAGAGCAGGCAGCGCCGGTGCGTGCATAGCTGTAATAGGATAAACTAAATGTAGTATAAAAGCTTTTTCCAAAATATTGAAAGCTTCACGCACTTCCTTTGAGTTATAGGTTGACTCTCCAAAATTTCCCAGTTTAATAGTCTGTCCTGCCTTGTTCCAGCCCGTCCGCAATATATGCCGGATGACATGCGTCTGCAACTGGGTCGGTGCATACTTTTCAACATCCTCGTTATAACCTTTCAATAAAGAATTATAAATAGACTTCAAACGCACCAAGTCTCCATTCTCCGCATAATCGGCTACTACTTCGGGCATACCACCAATCAATGTATATCTATGAAAACGAGACATTGCCTCTTCATGCAACGCAGATGGCAAACTTATTTCATCTATAGCAGTACGATAATGCCCCTCGCCCATAGCAGTCAGATATTCTCCGAAAGTACAAGGGGAAAGTTGCATATATTCTACTCTACCCACCGGAAAAGAGATACGTTCTTTCAACAATGACTGTAAACGTGAACCGGCAGCGATAACATACAAATCAGGCATATCTTCATAAAAATACCGCAACAATGCTACCGCCTTAGGCACATTCTGTATCTCATCTATAAATAGCAACGTCCGCCCCTCACGCAGAAGAATATTCTTTTGAAAACAAGCTATCTTCATTATTTCCTGTACTTTATCCGTACTCTGAAACAGGCGCGCATCTTCTTCACGCTCCAGATTCAAATGAAGATAATTCTCAAAGTTCCGGGCAAACTCATTAACTAACGTCGTTTTTCCTACCTGACGCGCACCACGCAACACCAAGGGTTTACGTCCTGTACGTTCGGCCCACTTTTGCAACTGATTATAAATATCTCTTTCAAACATAAAAATCATTGTTAATCAGCTACAAATATACCATTTTATTCTAAGAACATAGGCAATTTCACGAAAAAACCACCCAAAAACATAGGCAAAATGAAGAAAATATAAGCAAAAAACATAGGCAAAGTAACCCATGATTTCTGCAATTACTACTTAGAGATAATCATAATCTTTTCACCAACACCTTTATCAGGTATTCTCACACTACAGACACCAGTTTCTTTATCCCAACTCCACGCCACAGATTCCGTATCATTCTCCAGATTTTCTTCCAAACGTTCCGGTTTAGTTTTCTTTATCTTCTTTCCTTTGACAGTTACCTCTTTCGGGGCTTTCGCAGAATAAATACGGAACAACAGATTTCTCGGACCGGGAACAGTATATCCTTTTCCTTCACGGGCAGAGACAGTCAATTCATATCCATTCGCCAAAGTACTGCAAATAATCGGTGTTTTGACAAATTCATCACGCTGGTACCCTAAGTTTTCTCCTTCATCTTCGTAAAGAGTAAAGGCTGCCTGTGCACCTTCCTGTGTGGGAAAGATTTCAAAAGTAAGTGGATATACCGGTTTCTCATGGGTGTAGTTCATTACCGGCATGGTAGGGATGATAGAACCTTGCTTCACAAACATAGGAACAGAAGACAAGGGAGCATCAACGGTAGTCCATTGCTCTCCGGTGTAGACCGTCTGCTTGTTGTTGTAGTCTATCCATGTACCTTCAGGAAGATACACGTTCTTTGTGCGGGCACCTTTCTTCACCACGGGAGCTACCAGTAATTCACGACCGAACAAGAATTGGGCATCCGTAGAAAACGTTTCCATATCCATTGGATATTCCAGAAACAGAGGCCGCATGATAGGCAATCCTGTATCATACGCTTCGCGGGCGTAAGTGTAGATATACGGCAACAAACGATATTTCAGTTCGATAGCCGCTTTCGCGTTCTTTTCCGCTTCCGGTCCGAAAAGCCACGGTTCCACCGGATTATCTCCCTCGTGGTGAATACGGCTCAAAGGATTAAATGCTCCGAACTGTACCCAACGGGTATAGAGTTCCGCCATAGCCGGATAATCCTCAATATCTCCACAGTAACCGGTGATATCACAGGAAGAAAATGGGATTAATCCCAATCCGGCGGAAAGCATTACAGGAATCTGATTGGCTAATTGTCCCCACCCTTGCAACACATCATCTCCGTTTCCGCTATCACCCGTCCAACCGAACGTATAACGTTGCAATCCGGCATAAGCAGCACGAGTCATTTGGAAAACACGACGGTCCGGATTCCTCTTTTCAAATTGCTCTTTTACCACTTTGTCCCAAGTCAGGCCATAGACGTTATGGATTTCATCGTGCATACCGAGATGATGCTTCATCACCAGGCGTTCCGTCTGCTCCTCGTTACTCCAGGCAGGTTCGCCCATGTCTGTCCAGAAACCGGAGACACCATCGTCAATAGGTTTCTGCTGATAAGTTCCCCACCAGTCGGCTACGGCAGGCAGAGTGAAGTCCACCACTCCGCAGTTTCCACCCCACGGCCAGGGCATATCGTAGCTTTTGCCGTTCGTATTGTCCTTTACAAAATAGCCCAGACGGTCTGCTTCTTCCCATTGTTTTTTGTTGGCTTGTGCAATTACCGGGTCTTGAGATACGACTACCTTAAAACCCATCTCTTTCAAATCCGAAAGCATCTTCTTTGGATTCTCATAGTTTCCTTTGCGCCATTCGAAATCCTGCAAGTATTCCGTCCAGCCGATATCCTGATAGATAATATCACAAGGGATTCCCCGTTTCCGGTAGCCTTCGGCTATCTCACGACTTAGCTTTTCACTTGTCAACAGACCGCGGCATTGAGCAAATCCCAACGCCCATTTCGGCGGCATGATAGGTTTTCCGGTCAGTCCGACGTATTGGCTGATGATTTCTTTATAGTCTTTACCGAAGATAAAGTAATATACCATTTCCCCGTTCGGCGCTTCAAAGCTGTAGTAATCACGGCTTTCCGTTCCGAATTTGAATTCCGTCTTATAGGTGTTATCAAGGAAAATACCATACCGGTAATTGCTCATAAAGAAAGGAATACTCTTGTAAAGAGGATCTTCTACCACGCTATAACAAGGTTTGTCACTATTCCACATCTTATAAGACTCGCCACGACGATCCATCTTTCCCGCTTTCTCACCAAGTCCGAAGAAGTGCTCGTCACGACGAAGCACTTTATATTCCACCTTCTTCGTTCCTTCACTGACATGGCCTTTATCGGCATAATCACTAAACAGGAGTTTCTGATATTTATCGAATATCTGAAGACTCATCGGAGATTTATTCACCCGGATACGCAACTTCGGAGTAAATATCTCATAACAGGCCGCCTGTTCATCCACATGAATAGTTCCTACCTCTTCCAGTTCTTCATTAATCACTGCAAACGAAGCATTTCTTCGCTGCAATTGCCCGTCGGGTGAGAACCAGATTTTCACGACGGAAGAGCTGCAAAGTTGCAATTGCAAGGCGGCACTGTCCGCCAGGTGAAAAGTCACCTGACGGCCTTGTTGTGTAAAAGAAGTGCATGTACGTGTCGTATTTTCTGCCCAAACCCATGTTGGAAATACCAGGCACAACACCCATACCCATAATCTATATCTAATCATCATACCTATCATTTTAGTTATTCTGTAGCAGCCGCTTTATTCAACCACAATCATCGTCCAATATTTCAGGGAAGGCAATGTGAATGAGACAACCCCGTTCTCCTGTGTAAAGGCCAACTCCTGCAAAGCCCCTCCGTGTGCATCCGGCGACGCTACCCACAACTTATTCACTTTTGCCGACAGATTCATTTGCAAAGCTGCTTTTGTAATCAGAGCCGGTTCCGGCATCGTACCGTCCACATCTCTCCAGCTAAGGCTGTTCGCTTGTGAGAAGTTAAGAAGATGTATCACTTGCTTGCCACCTACCTGCTTGGCATAAGTAGTAACTGATCCCTGTTGAGGAGGCCAACTATTCAATCTCATTTCGCCATTAGTACAATTCATGGAAACACTATTTTCCGTACCGCCGTCACGAAGCAGGTTTTGATAAGAAGTCAGGAAATCATAATAACGAACCATCGCTGTTTTCAATTCTTCGCTCATTGTCAGGTTCTCATTCGGAAAGTACTCTTTGCACAACATGTGATCGCCTCCCAACTCAAGGTGCGAACCACCCAAAGCAAACATGACAGCATCCGTCAGCAGAATACCCGGCGTATTAAATTCTCCCCGGTTATCCGCTTTATTATAATTCATATAAGCTGCAAAAACCGTATTCAACTGATAATTGCCATAGACTCCATTTTCATAAAGAATGGCTTTCAGATTGGTAAAATCAGCCTCATCCGCCCACACCTCATTATAGAAGAAATCAACTTTACCTGTCTCCCCAATCTGGCGAGCACCGTAACGGCTGACCGCATTCATCACCAAACTCTTGTCCGGATGAGCCTGCTTCGTCGCTTCAATAAAAGAAGCATATCCCTCACGCAGATTGACCGGAATACCGTTGTAATTGTAAAGCGTGCTGCGTCGTCCCAACTGGTCTATCTGATAGCCGTCGAAGGCAAAGTTCGCATATACATCATCATTCCTTTCGTTCAAATATTTCTGCCATTCCTTATTAGAAGGATCTACCAGATAAATATTACTTTTCCATCCGCCCGGCAGATCATGACTGTCTTTAGTAGTGTGAGAAGCATCCTTAAACAAATACCATTCCTCCTTCACCCCGTCCGTAGCAGCATCCTTCAACGCTCCGAAACAAAGATTGTAAAACATAGACTTCATACCGAAACGATGCTGCGCTTCAATGTAATTTTTCACCGAACTTGTATAAACCTCCCGGTTAGCGATGTCCATATATACTTCGTCCAACTGTGTGCGTGTACCGCCCAACGGCCAGTGATGCTTATTATGCCAGTCCTGAAACTGTACCCAATTGATGTGATGACGATTCAGATACGCCATCTCTTCCTGTGTCTTTTCAGCCGTCTTCTCCCGACTGAAATCAGCGACAAAACCATAACGTGGAAAACGTGCCGGATCACTGGATACATCTACCGCAATCGTACCGACAATCACATCTGTACCATTCTCCTGACGGTACAGTTCCGCCATATATCCTTTGAAATCAGTAGTAGGCGGTTGCCATATCCAGCTCGTACCATTTACCGACTCTTCTCCGACAACCTCCCCTAAAAGACGATAGCGAACTTTAGTTCCGGCAGGCAACGCATCTTCTGCTGTAAATACCACTTTCTCCCCCGGTTTATAGAAAGCCTTATCCGTAGACAGGTCCACACTTAAATCCGATGTTACCGGAGTCACTTCGGTAACACTGCCCGAAGCTCCTCCATTCTCCTGATTCGACCCATGATCGTCACTGCAAGCCATACACAGAAAAGCAGCCACCCAATATATTATTTTCTTCATCTTGAATTCTTGTTTTATTGTTTCACAATCGAAATCGTCTCTTTCAACTGGTCAATCGTAATCCGATAAGAACCGGCTTCCTGAATATTCCACTTATTATCCAAACTACCCAAATCTGCATCCGGATACATACTGCTCAACTCCGCATCCGACTTAGCAACAAACAATGCCGTCTCTACTTCTCCCGTCGGAGCCTTGTTGCTCTTATCCGCCATAAACCAATCCCCGTTCCAGTCTGACTGTTTATCGCAGGATATCTTCATCTCACCTGTTTTCAGTGTGCCGCTCCAGGTAAAGATGTAAGGACTGTCGGCACTCTTCGTCATCGGAGTAGCATTGCCTAAATCCCATCCGTTTGGAGTTGCCTCACCCACCAGATACAGCCCTTCGTAAGGAGTGAACGGACGCATCAGCATCTTTTCTTTTCCTTTGCCTGTATAGAACCATACTTTATAAGGTTTGCCACATTCGGCTTCCTTCATCTGCCATTTATTATCGTCACCTCCAAGCACTACTGATGTCGAAGTGTACGGAGCATTAGCCACAGTAGGATGGAAGAAAGCATCCGCCTGACCGAAATCTGTCACAGAAGCGAATTTAAATTCTCCGTCCGCCTTCCAGGGAATCACGGCTCCATAATGGAACAGATCCATTTGGACAGCATCTTTAGACAGTGCTTCAAATCCCCAACCATTGTTACCCGTAAACGAACCGACAATGAAAAATTCTTCATATCTCCAGCCAATATCTTCTGTTTCGGTAAGTGTCAACGTCAAGTCGAGCAGGTTTGCTTTTACGATATAAGTTGCTTCTTTACTGATTGTGAACTGTTCGTCCGGTTGGTCACCCGATGTACGATAGGTCAGTTTGAATCCTTCTCCGGCAGTAGCATCGCGGTTGTACGACGGCAGGAATTCTCCTAAGGTCGTTATAAACTTGAACGATCCGACGTTCAGCTTTCCTGTCCATGTAAACTGTCCGTTATCCATACGCTCCATTGCCGTTGCGTTATCGGCAGCCCATCCATTCGGAGCAGCATCACCAATCAGGTAAAGCGTAGTAGTAACCGGCTGATACGTAGTCACTGTAAAGGCAGTCGTCGCAATCTGCTTCTGATCTTCCATTCCGGCAACAACCGCTGTGATACGTGCTTCTAACTCCGCTTTCACGTCATAACCGATACCGAACTGCGTATTCAAGAATTGGTTGAGTTCTTCCACTTTCTTAGTCCATTGATACGTTCCCGTACCCAAATCCACCGAATAAGGATTCGCAAAGTCCGTTCCGGCTTTCGCCAGTTCCAGCGTATAAGAGATACGGTTACCGCTTCCATAATTCGTACCAGTAGTCCATGAAAGCGCCAATGCTTCCTGGCTATGGTTCTTTTCGTTCAACACCAACTCCTGCTGATTCACCGAAAGGGTGAGAGTATCATGTCCTTTATCTGTCTCCATATAATCCTCGGCACAGGCAACCATCGTTGCACCGATGAAAAGAGAGCATAACAACTGATATATATATTTCTTCATCATATTATTTGTCTAAATGAATGATTATAAAACGGATTAATAACCGGGATTTTGAGTCATCAAGTGATTGGAGTCCATCTCCGTCTGCGGAATAGGCAACAGGAGACGTTCTTTGGTCACATTATTCTTACCGATGGATTTCAGGAATGTCAATGCATAATTTCCATTATCCACACGGATCATATCAAACCAACGATGTCCCTCAAAAGCAAGTTCCATCCGACGTTCATGAATAATCTTTTCTCTCATTTCGGTCTGCGTCAGAGTGGTCGGCAGCTCTGTCAGTCCGGCACGCTTACGAACGATATTCAATGGTTCGGCAGCCTGATCCGGATGTCCCTGCTCATTCAAGGCTTCCGCTTTCTTTAGTAAGACATCCGCATAACGGTATACTACAAAGTTGTTGGGGTTGGTATTATACTCCGGAGAGACAGTTTTCGACACAAGGAACTTACGTACGTTATAACCCGTATTCGACCAGGAACGTCTGTATTCCATACCGTCAAAAGCAGGACAACCCTGATACAACACAGTGATGTCTTTCCGCAAATCACCGTCCTCGTATTGCTTGACAAACTCTTCCGTAGGCAAGTTCCATCCATAAGCACCGGCTACCATACCCGAATTACGAGGCCCCATGAAGGTAGACAGCCAGGATGCTTGATTATCGCCGCCCCAGAAGTCATATTCCGTACTACCGGAGTATTGCACTTCGAAGAGAGATTCTGCACCATTATTGATCGTCGCATTAAAGTTATCGGCATAATTGCATTGAGTCAGATCATATCCCATGGCAGCAATGTTATTGCACAAGGTCACTACTTCATTATAATAGTCGCGATGGTTGGGAGCCAGTGTCAGGTAAATATCCGCCAGCATCGCCATTGCAGCCTCTTTGCAGGCACGTCCCCTGTCAGCATCTCCATAACTGCTTTTCGGAGGAAGCATATTCACTGCATTTTTGCAGTCGGAAAGAATTTGAGCATATACCTCATCTACCGTATTACGGGCAATATCCGCAGATTCTCCCGGTTCAAACGGCTCCAAGCGCAAAGGCACCCCTCCGTACAAACGAACCAGAATATAATAATAATGTGCACGCAGGAAATAAGCCTCACCCATGCAACGGGTCTTTATCTCATTGGAGATAGATGCTGAAGGCAAATTGGAAAGCACGATGTTGCAACGTCCGATCCCAACCCACGGAGAACGCCATACATACAAGGCAAAGCCGTTATCGCTCTGGGCAATGAAATTGGAAGCCTGAACAGTCTCCAAACCGTCAGTACCTCCTCCGGCGCCTACTTCACTGTTGCCTGCGATGATATCGAGGCTCCAAATACGTTGGTTATACATATTAGATGACTGAAGAGTCTTGTAGCAGGCAGTAGTCAGTGCCACAGCAATCTCGTTCGTCACTTCCGACTCGGGATCGACGCCATATTTAGGATATTTATCCAAGAAATCGTTGCACGATGTCAATGCCAGCACGGCAGACATAAATACCAAAGTTATTATCTTTTTCATATTCTTTCTCCTGATTTAAAAGTTAAAGTTCAAGCCCATACTGAAAGTACGTGAAATCGGGTAACGGCTGCTGTCGATGCCATTAATATCCACTTCCGGGTCGAAGCCGGAATATCCGGTGATAGTTGCCACATTCTCGCAAGAGAAAGAGATGCGGGCATTTTCCAGTTGAATCTTTTGCATCCACTTTTTGGGCAGTGTATACGAAAGCGTGATATTCTTCAGACGGAGATAGGAACCGTTTTCCACAAACCTGTCGGATACACGGCAGTTCTGGTTCGGGTCTCCCCAAATGGCGCGGGGCATAGAGTTGCTGGTTCCTTCACCCGTCCAGCGGTTCAATACCGCTGTGGTTTGGTTGTAAGCGGCTGCCATTCCTTCGTTGTCAACATTGTTGGCGTTATAAATCTTGTTTCCCGATACACCTTGCAGGAAAACGGAGAGTTCCCATCCCTTATAAGAGAAATTATTGCTTAAAGAGAAGAACCAGTTCGGATTCGGGTTGCCGATAACGGTACGGTCTTCATCGTTGATGACTCCATCGTTATTCAAGTCCCGGAAACGAATGTCCCCCGGAGCTGCTCCCGGTTGGGTGGCGTGGCGGTTTACTTCCTCCCAGTTTTGGAAAAGTCCGTCGGTCATGTATCCGTAGAATACATTGATCGGATAACCGGCTCTAAGCATAGTCACGTATGAGTTACCCATCTGATTGATAAACATCGGGGTTTCGCTGTTCAGGTCCAGAATTTCATTCTTGTTATAGGTAGCCGTTAAAGCAGATTCCCAAGAGAAAAGACCTTTCAGGTTGATGGTGCGCAGGGTCATTTCCACTCCTTTGTTACGCATTTTGCCGGCATTGGTAAAGGTTTCAGTAGTATCTTCAAAACCGGAGGTGATAGGGATGGAAGCTTTCACCAACATGTCTGCCGTCTTTTTGATGTAGGCATCCAGCGAAAGGTTGACACGTGAATTGAACAGGCTCATATCCACACCGAAGTTGGTTTGGCGTACCTCTTCCCAATGAATATTCGGATTGGAAAGGGTGGTAGATACCAAAGCGGTGGAGTTGTTGTTGCCGAAAGGATAGACTCCTGTATTATAGGAAGCCACAAAGCCGTAGTTACCGATTTCCTGATTACCGGTCACACCGTATCCGATACGCAGTTTGAGGTCATTCACCGGAGAATTATCTTTCGGAAACCATTCTTCCTGCGAAATACGCCATGCCAGAGAAACGGAAGGGAATGTTCCCCAACGGTTGTTCTTACCGAAGCGGGAGGAACCGTCACGGCGCACAGTGGCTGTAAGCAGGTATTTATCTTCGTAAGAATAGTTGAGACGTGCCATCAGAGAAAGCAGTGCCCAGTCGCTCTGGCTGCCACCGATACTGTACATCTTCTCGCCGTTGTCCATTTCATGGATATTATCAAACATGAAGATATTCTTTTGAGCATTCAGGTAATCATAGTTGTTCCACTGGGCGGAAGAACCTGCCATCACACCTACACGATGTTTTTGGGCGAAAGTATGGTCGAATACAAAATAATTATCCCACAGGTAGGTAAATGATTTGTTGTCACTCTTATAGCGGGAAGATTCTTCTACCGGATTCGGTTTCCAGTCGTAAGCCGGAGTAAAGTTGTCGACATACCAAAATTTGGCGTCATAACCGAAGGTGCTTTTCAACTTCAGCCATTTGGTAAAGGCAATCTCTCCGGTGATGTTTGCCAGAAAGTTATATCCTTTTGTCTCGTTCGTCATCATATACAACGTACCGATCGGATTGCGGACACTTCCATACCATTGCGCTTCCTGTCCGGGACCGCTCCAGCTACCGTCTTCATTCTTCACTGGCTGGGTGGGGAGTGCTTTCATCGCATCTCCGATGCTATAACTTCCTCCTTCTTTCACGTCGGTACTGAATGTCAGATTGGTAGTGAACTTCAACCATTTATTGACCTGGGCATCACTATTTGCCTGGAAATTGAAACGACGGTAATTAACGCTTTCCACGATACCGGACTGGTCGAGGAAACCGCCGGATACATAGTAATGTGCCTTTTCCGTACCACCGGAATAGCTAACCGAATAGCTTTGTTTCACTCCCGTACGTAGCATCTCATCCAGCCAGTTCGTTCCTGTTCCCAATAAAGAAGGGTCTGCCCAATAAGGGTTTGTATTATCATCATTATTAGACAGCATATCATTGCTCAAGGCGGCATATTGCGCAGCATTCAGCATATCGGGCACTTTAGTAGCGTTCTGAATAGCCCAGTTTGCGTTTACCGTTACTTTTCCGGCACCTTCGGCACCACGTTTGCTGGTAATCATCACCACACCGTTGGCACCACGGGAACCATAGATAGCTGTTGCCGAAGCATCCTTCAATACGTCTACCCGTTCCACATCAGCCATATTGAGGGAAGACAATCCCAAGTCGGTAGGAATTCCGTCAATGACAATCAGCGGGTTACTGTTATTGATCGTACCCAAACCGCGGATTTTAATGGTGACATTATCACCCGGCTTACCGGCATCGATAATCTGCACGCCGGATACTTTTCCCTGCATTGCCTGACCGATATTAGCTACCGGAGAGTCTTTGATGTCCTTCACTCCGACAGAAGATACGGCACCAGTCAAATCGCTCTTTTTCATTGTTCCGTAACCTACCACTACTACTTCGTCCAATACTTCCGTATCTTCCTGCAAGGTTACTTTCAACGAGTTTTTCCCGTTCACCGGAACTGTCTGCGTTTTATAGCCGACAAAAGAGATAGTCAGCGTGCTGTTAGCCGGAACGCTTAATGAGAAATTACCGTCTACATCGGTTATCGTACCATTCGTTGTACGTCCTTCCACCACACTGGCACCGATCACCGGTTCACCCGTGGCATCTACTACATGTCCTTTTATTGAAATCTGTTGTGCGAATGCACTAAGAGATAGGAACAAGCCCCACATTATTAATAAGAGGCGGCGTTCAAAGCCTTTCGACTTCATACTCTGTTTCATGTACATTAATTTAAAGTTAATATTAGGGTTACTTTTGTTTTCGTTCTCTGTGTCATTGCTGAAATGACCGTGAAACAAAAGTATCCACATTTCATACTGCTTCTTAAAGCAGATAGCAAAAATATAGTGATTTATACAGTATCTCACAGCATAAACCACTAAATATAAGAACGTTATAAAATAGAAGTCAGACTAAAAAAGTAGTGATTTTCTTATTCTTCCACCTTCCCTATTTGCATTACTTTAGTCTCAAATTCATCTCTTTCTCCCAAAGCTTTGTTACGGACACGGGTCCGGTAATTATAAATAGTAGTCACGGAATAACGGAGGAATTGCGCTATCTTGGTACTGTCCGTAATCCCCAGCCGGATAAGGGCAAAGATACGGAGTTCGGTGTTCAACAGTTCTCCCGGTTTGGGTTGCATGGGTTCTGTGAGCAGCGCATTAAATTCCTCCACAAAATTGGGGAAGAGTTGCAGGAAAGTCATGTCGAAGTTTGCATAAAACTCTTTCAGTTCTTCGTCAAGGAATTGAGAAGATTTAATGGCTTTATATAGTTCTTCCACTCTTCCGGCAGCAGCAATTTTATTTAGGGAACGACGGTATAAATCCATCTTGTCGAGATAAGTGGAGCATTGGTCCATATATCGGCCGATATATTCCTCCTTGATATAATTGGCTTCCGAAAGCGTATGGTTCATCTCTTTCAGTTGCGAGTTAGAATCGTGAAGTTCTTCGTTCAGTTCTTGCAACAACGTATTGGTATCAACCACTTCGCGACGTGCGGCAGCAACCTTTTTCATCTGCTTGTAAACGAAGAAAATGGCAACCAACAAAAATACGGAAAGCAAACTGATACAAATCAATGATACTTTCATCTCCTGTTGCTGCCGTTTGGTTTTCAATTGGTAAGCCTGGTCAATGATAGGAAAGACTTGCGAGATTTCTAACGTACGAAGGCGGGCATTACAAAGAGTGGCATCCTCTAAGGAGCATTTCAGGTAATTGTAAGCACGGTCAATATCCCCTTCATCGTAGACAAGAGAAGCGAGTTTGCGCAAAGATACATATTCCTTTACTGCCGATTTCAGGTCGGCAATGGCCGAAAGGGCCAGGTAATGCTTTTGTCCTTGTTTGTCGCCTTTCAACCGGTAACCCTCGGAGAGAGTATAAGTAAGCATTGCTTTTGAATGGTCATCCAAAGAAGGTTTGTTGTAATATTCCATCAGCATACGGATGGCTTCATCGTATTGAGCATGTACGATGCACTTATCCGCCATCACCAATACGTGTCCCAAAGAGTCGGAAGCGTTGACCTGCAGAAGAGAGTCACGATACAGATCCGTCATTCGATAATACTCTTTCTTGACTTTCTCCGTAACGGCATAATCTCCCATCAATCCGTAAATAGTGCGATACAAGTGATAATAGTAACCATAGAGATAATCGGGCAGCGTTTTCTTATCAATCTGCCCCAATAGTTCCAACGCTTCTTTATACATCCCGGTAGTTCCCATCACTTCCGCCATATTCATGGCAGCATCATCCAGATAATCCAGTTTATCCATGCGATGCGCCAGTTCCTCTTTCCGTTGAGCATAGACAAAAGACGAATCCAGATTATAAGCCCGGTATTCATCGAAAAGACGTCCGCAAAAACCATATCGTTGTTCATCGGAAGTAGCCTCCGCCAACAATTTCTTCAGGTCAGCGATACGCGCCTCCTTTTCCGCTCCATAAGTCTGACGGTTTTTAATGATACCATCAATCTCACGAAGTAACGCATCGGTACTCTTATTATCTTTTGCATAAAGCAGACCGGAAAGGACAATTGTCACAAAAATCAGAATCACTTTTTTCATAGTGCCGTATGTATTATAGTTGCAAAGATAAAAGTCTTTCAGAAACTTCCGGCTTTCAGGAGAAAATTACTGCAGACGGAATGAACAATCTTGTATTAAAACAGGAAGCATTACAAATTTATTATGAACATAATTATTATATTTATAATAATGTTATCGTTGGAACAACCATCAATATACAGATAAATTCAAAAGTATGTATTCACAGCAAATTCAAACTGTTCTATAAATATTTTCTTAAATGGATATATATTATTTTGTTCATAGAAAACTAACATAGCTTTCTTATAGTCGATAGAATCAACTGAACGAAATGATAAAGGACAATAACCGTTGGCTATAAGTATTGCATTACTTGTTATACGGGCAGTACGTTTATTACCATCAGCAAATGGCTGAATGTAAGATAACAGAGCTAAAGCTAGGAAAGCTTTATCAAAGATACTCTGCTTGTTATTAATTAATTGACAAGTGTCTTCCATAGCTTCTCTTATTTGATATTCATTATCAAGTGGACGATAATTCGTACCCGTAATACCAACACGCCGAGAACGAATATGACGCTCAACTCCCAGTTCTTTAATAAGGATACTATGAATGTCTTCAATCTTTCTTATTGATAAATACTGAAGATAATCAGGATTATCTAAAATAAAATCAAGAGCTTCCTTGTGATTTAGTAGCATAATGGCTTCTTCTTTAGTTTTACCTTTTGCTTCTTCTTTTTCCAGCAAAAGTCTTTCCGTTTCAAGAAGATTATATGTGTTCCCTTCAATTTGAGAAGACTTCCAACTAAGATCCACACCTAACCTTTCCATTTCTTTCCGGTACTCTCCGTCTGTCATTTCTAATACATTTCTTCTAAACGTTTCTTGAAGAGCCGTTAAATGTTTCCGTTCGTCCATCGTGAAAGGGTCAACATTAGGCAATATATCAGGAATAAGGCTGAAATTGAAAGCTTGTTGAATTTCACGCTCATCAACTTCTTTCCGAAAGTATGATTCTAAGTCGAAATAACTTGTAACAAACGTTTGTGGTGTTAGTTTATAACATGTGGCAGGTCCTTGCCCTATGACTTCAATACTTCCAGCGGAAATCATGGCAGCTAATAAACGCTTGAATGTGGCGACACTTACTTTAGTATTCACTCCCTCCATTAATTCTGACCTAGAAGATAGAGGATGAAAACGAAGATATTGTTGAATTTCTTCTTCCATTGCTATTTAGTTGATTATATCGGCTCAAAAATACATAATATTATTAATATATCGGCTCAAAATGAGCCAATAATTACAGTGTATAGAACTCTTTTGAGCCGATATGAAAATCTTCAGCTACCTGTTAGTAGTCTCATATTGTTTCTGCATTGCTTTGATCTATTCTTCAGAATTCTTATTTATCACAGCAATTTTATCCTGTAATTCTTTATTCTGGATTTCAGATAATCTCATCTGTTCAGTATGGATCTTCTGACTGTCCTCTGTGGTGAAATAGTTCATTTACGTACGGGTTTGGCTCATTCTCTGTACGGTTTTGAATAAAATAATGGAGTATTCTGGAAACGTTGTGGTAAATCTGAAAAAGATGATTGAGTTTTTAAGATTCCCCGTTATCTTTTTATTATAAGATATGGGTCCAGGGTGAGGGGTGGTGAGGGTAGATTTATAACCTTTTATTTTATTAT